>Ga0308167_1001120_pt1 | contig 34543 bp, 28 predicted proteins | sample PhyCR1_2_FD_202138 | JGI IMG/M metagenome (GOLD analysis project Ga0308167, IMG submission 202138) | Phyllosphere microbial communities from UC Gill Tract Community Farm, Albany, California, United States - DLSLRC.R1 | ecosystem: Host-associated > Plants > Phyllosphere > Unclassified | place... | reverse complement strand
TTTCCCGGAAGATCCACGGTCTTCCCTGAGCAGCGCGTCCTATCATCAGAGCATCGGCCCCTGTATAGTCGAGCACCGCTCTGGCTTTATGCGGGTCAGTTATGTCTCCATTCGCGATAATCGGAATAGAAACACTCTGCTTAACTGTCCGAATGCTGTCATATTCAGCTTCCCCGTTGAACAGGCAGGCACGAGTGCGGCCATGTATCGTCAGAGCCTGAATACCACAGCGTTCAGCCAATTGGGCAATCGCGACACAGTTCCTGTTTTCAGGATCCCAGCCAGTACGAATTTTCAGTGTTACCGGCACATCCACTGCATTGACCACTGCGGAGAGGATTGACTCCACCACGGCGGGATATTGCAGCAAGGCTGAACCCGCCATTTTGCGGTTAACCTTCTTGGCAGGGCAGCCCATATTAATGTCGATAACCTGTGCACCGGCCTCAACATTAATCCGTGCAGCTTGCGCCATTTCGCTGGGATCGCAACCGGCGATTTGCACGGCGCGAATGCCTGGCTCATCGCTGTGCACCATACGTAAACGAGATTTGTCGCTGGCCCAGACTTCCGGGTTCGAAGACAACATCTCAGAGACCGCCATGCCTGCACCCATTTCATGACACAGCGTCCTGAATGGCCTGTCGGTAATCCCGGCCATCGGTGCTGCAATCAGTCGATTTCTCAGCTGGAGGTTTCCAATACGCATGAAGTCAGAATGGCCATACTGTGTCTGCAAGGCGGCGTATATTACGCATTTTTTCCGGAAGATGAAAGGCCAAACTTTGAACAATTGGCAAGAAAGATCAATGAAATCCGGGTCATTACCACTCGACTTACAAATTAAGCTTAAATATCATTGGATTAGAGATTTATGCTGAAATTGTGAGCAAACGTTTTTCCGAAAAAGCAGATGCGTTAGCCAGATAATAAACGTCACATGCCGTGATTAACGATACAAGCAACCATTGAGAATGCAGAAAGCCCGTAACTTACGCTACGGGCTGGCTGAATATGCTGTTAAGCCCTTTCAGCATTGACCTGAAGAGCGTTCAGGCGACGACCGCACTTCGCGGATTCAGGCTTTCACACCGGTAATCCGGCACCACTCTTCTTTGACGGCCACCGGGTCAAGCGCGAACTGCGCTGCATAGGCTTCACAGACGCCCTCCGCCTGACTCTCCAGTACACCAGAAAGTCCCAGATGGCCACCTGGCTTCGGCAGTACGCTAATCAGCGGTGCCAGCTCGCGTAACGGGCCTGCCAGGATATTGGCGACCACCACATCCGCCTGCAGGTTTTCCGGCTGCTGGTGGGGCAGGTAGAGCGACAGACGATCGGAGACGCCATTGCGCTCAGCGTTATCGCGGCTGGCCTGGATCGCCTGTGGATCGATATCGATACCAATCGCCTGCGCCGCACCGAGCTTCAGCGCAGCGATCGCCAGGATCCCGGAGCCACAGCCAAAGTCGATCACCGTTTTACCGGTCAGATCCAGCCCATCCAGCCAGGTCAGGCACAGCGACGTGGTCGGATGCGTGCCGGTGCCGAACGCCAGGCCCGGATCGAGCATCACGTTCACCGCCTCTGGATCCGGCACATCGCGCCAGCTTGGACAGATCCACAGCCGCTCGCCAAAACGCATCGGGTGAAAGTTTTCCATCCACTCGCGTTCCCAGTCTTTATCCTCGATCTGTTCGATCTTGTGCCGGAAATCGGCACCTAACAGCGGATGTTGCGCCAGTTCAGCGACGATGGCCGCCATATCGCTTTCTGCATCGAACAGGCCAATAACGTCGGTATCGCCCCACAGGCGGGTTTCACCCGGCAGCGGCTCATAGACCGGGTTGTCATGGGTATCCTGAAAAGTGACCGAAACAGCACCGGTCTCCATCAGCACATCGCTCAGCGTTTCAGCGTGCTCACCCGAGCTGTTTATCTTGATTTGAATCCACGGCATAACGTCTCTCTTACATTCAGTGTTGCGGCGCGTCGGCAGTTTGCGGCGCGCGTCCAAACAGGTTGCCGACTAAAAATGCCAGCAGGCTTAAAAGCAGGGAAGGCACAATCGGGTGGAAACCCATGATTTGCAGGTTAAGGCTCGCCAGAAACGCGTAACAGCCGCCACCGGTGACCATGCCGGTAATCGCGCCCGCAGCATTGGCGCGTTCCCAGTAAAGGCCCAGCACCAGCGGCCAGAGGAAGACTGCTTCCAGGCCACCAAACGCCAGCAGATTGAGCCAGATAATCATATCGGGCGGATTCCAGGCGGCGATCAGCAACAGGATGCCGAGCGCAAAGGTAATGGCACCAGACAACAGTCGCAGCCGCGGCTCATTTTCCATCTGCTGCGGTGCCACGCGCAGATAGAGATCTTTAATCAGCGTAGCGGATGCCTGCAACAACTGGGCATTGATGGTCGACATAATCGCCGCCATTGGCGCCGCCAGAAACAGCCCGGCCGCCAGCGGCGGAAGCACGGTAATCATTAACGTCGGGATCACCCGGTCCGGCACCGTCAGATCGGGCAGTATGGCCCGGCCCAGCGCACCCGCCAGATGCATACCCAGCATCAGGACCACCACCACGATGGTGCCCAGAATGATCGCCCGATGCACCGCCTTGCTGTCTTTATAGGAGATGCAGCGCACGGCAGTATGGGGCAGGCCAATTACGCCAAAGCAGACCAGCACGATAAACGAACTCAGAAAGGTCGGGGTAATGATCTCGCCTGGTCCCTGCGGCGACAGCAACTGCGGATCGATAGCGTGCAGCTTTTGCACTGCGGTGCCCAGTCCGCCTGCCTGGTGGATCACGGCGAACAGCAGCAGGAACGTGCCGATCAGCATCACCACGCCCTGCATCGCGTCATTGAGCACGCTGGCACGGAAACCGCCAAAGGCGGTATAGAGCGCAATGGTGCCACCGAAAATCAGTAAGCCGGTGTCATACGGGATGCCCGCTGCCGTTTCCAGTAACCGCGCGCCGCCGATAAACTGCACCGTCATGGCCCCGATGAACGCGACCAGCAGGCTCAGGCTGGCCAGCCAGATCAGCAGCGGACTTTGATAACGCGCATAGAGCATGTCATTCAGCGTTACCGCGTTGTGCTTACGCGCCAGAATAGCGAATTTCTTGCCCAGCACGCCGAGTGATAGCCAGACGGCAGGAACCTGAACCATCGCCAGCAAAACCCATCCCAGACCATATTTGTAGGCGGCACCGGGCCCGCCAATAAACGAGCCGGCGCTGATATAGGTGGTGGTGAGAGTCATGGCCAGAACGAACCCGCCCATGGAGCGGCTGCCAAGGAAGTATTCGGTCAGAAAGTTGCCCTGACGCTGTTTACGGACCGCGAAGACGGACAGTCCGGCAATCAGCACCAGATAAATTAATAAAGGCAGGATAATTTCAAAATTCATTTTTATCCTCCAGCGACATGTCGCGGAAAATCACGCGGACCATCAGCCAGCATAAAAAAATGAACAGCAGGGGAGCAAACACGCAGGAAAGTTCGAACCAGCGCGGCAAGCCGGTGATCCCCGTTTCGCTCCCGCCCAGCCAGGCGGAAAGCCCCCAAACGGCCAGCCAGAGCAGGGTCAGATAGAGTGACCAGCGGGCCTCTTTATGCGCCTGTATAAAACGAGCATCCATGTTTCAACCTTAACGCCAGCGGCAAAAGAAAAAGGCCGGATTAACCGGCCTCAGACTATCTCAGCGTTGCGATTACTTCTCGTGCAAGCCGAGTTTTTTCTCCAGATAGTGGATATTGGTTCCACCGTGCTGGAAGTTTTCGTCGGACATGATCTTCATCTGCAGTTCAATGTTGGTCTTGATACCGTCGATGATCAGTTCCGCCAGTGCATTCTTCATGCGGGCAATCGCCACTTCACGGGTTTCGCCGTAGGTGATCAGCTTGCCGATCATGGAATCGTAGTAAGGCGGCACGCTGTAACCGGAGTAAATATGCGACTCCCAGCGCACGCCAAAACCGCCTGGCGCGTGGAAACGGGTGATTTTGCCCGGACTTGGCAGGAAAGAGACCGGATCTTCAGCATTGATACGGCATTCAACCGCATGTCCGCGAATAATCACATCTTCCTGTTTGATCGACAGCGGCTGACCGGCAGCGATACGCAACTGCTCTTTGATCAGGTCGACGCCGGTAATCATCTCGGTCACCGGATGCTCTACCTGAATACGGGTGTTCATCTCAATGAAGTAGAACTCGCCGTTTTCATACAGGAACTCGAAAGTACCTGCACCGCGGTAGCCAATCTCAATACAGGCTTTAGCACAGCGATCGCCGATGAAGCTACGCAGTTCCGGCGTGATGCCTGGCGCTGGCGCTTCTTCCACCACTTTCTGGTGACGACGCTGCATTGAGCAGTCGCGTTCGCCCAGATAGATGGCGTTGCCCTGACCGTCGGCCAGTACCTGAATCTCGATGTGACGAGGATTCTCCAGATACTTCTCCATATAAACCATGTCGTTGTTGAAAGCCGCTTTGGCTTCCGCTTTCGTCATGTTGATGGATTGTTCCAGATCTTTGTCGCTGCGCACCACGCGCATACCACGACCGCCGCCGCCGCCGGAGGCTTTGATGATCACCGGATAACCGATGCGCTTAGCGAAGGCACGGTTCTTTTCCATGTCATCGGTCAGCGAGCCGTCGGAACCAGGAACGGTTGGCACACCGGCTTTCTTCATCGCATTAATTGCGGACACTTTATCGCCCATCAGGCGAATGGTATCGGCTTTCGGGCCAATAAAGATAAAGCCAGAGCGCTCAACCTGCTCGGCAAAATCGGCATTCTCAGACAGGAAGCCGTAGCCAGGGTGAATCGCCACCGCGCCGGTGATTTCCGCTGCGGAGATCAGCGCCGGGATGTTGAGGTAACTTTTGACTGACTGCGCCGGGCCGATGCAGACGGTTTCGTCCGCCAGCAGCACGTGCTTCAGGTCACGGTCCGCGCTTGAGTGTACCGCCACAGTCTTGATGCCCAGTTCTTTACAGGCACGCAGAATGCGCAGCGCGATCTCACCGCGGTTAGCAATAACAATTTTATCCAGCATGGTCCGCCCCGTTATTCGATGACAACCAGTGGCTCGTCAAACTCGACCGGCTGACCGCTCTCGACCAGAATGGCTTTCACCACACCAGATTTGTCGGCTTCGATCTGGTTCATCATCTTCATGGCTTCGACGATGCACAGAGTATCGCCGGCGTTAACTTTCTGACCCACTTCGATGAAGGCTTTTGCGTCCGGGCTCGGGGTGCGATAGAAAGTCCCGACCATCGGCGAACGCACGATGTGGCCGCTGATTTCCGCGGGCGCTGCTTCTGCGATGGCAGCCACCGGTGCCACGGCAGTCGCCAGGGCAGGTTGCTGTACCGGCGCAGCATACGCCTGCTGCATCATCGGATAACCAACATTTGCAGGTGCACGGCTGATACGAACGGACTCTTCGCCCTCGGAGATTTCCAGCTCGGAGATGCCAGATTCTTCAACCAGTTCGATCAGTTTTTTAATTTTACGAATATCCATGAGTGGGGTTCCGTACTCAGTTTGATTAATTAGTTTGAGACAGGCGTTTTACTGCCGTTTGTAAAGCCCATGTGTAGCCGTCAGCGCCAAGCCCACAGATGACGCCAGCAGATACATCAGAAAGATAGGAGTGATGGCGGAAGGGCTCGCGTGCATGCACATTTGAGAGATGAACCTCAATAAACGGAATCGAAACCGCTAACAGGGCATCACGCAGCGCGACGCTGGTATGGGTAAACGCGGCAGGATTGATAATGATGTAATCCACATTGCCTTTGGCCTCATGAATGCGATCAATCAGCTGAAACTCAGCGTTGGATTGCAAGTGGCTTAACTCCACATTCAGTTGGTCTGCCTGACGTGTAAGATCATCCACAATCTGCTGCAGCGTGGTGTGACCATACTTGTCAGGTTCACGGCTTCCCAGCAAATTCAGGTTGGGTCCGTTTAAAAGCAGAATATGTAATTTATGCGCCATCTTGCTGCCATCTCCCGCAATCATTGAGGCATCGCGTAAAATACCTTGCCAATCTCCATTTGTCACCTTTCACGATGAAAAACAAGACCCGCTTTGCAATAAAGCCGGGCATTATATCCGTTTCGTGTCATTTCGCAGCAAAATACTGGTCTTATCTGCGAAGATGATCGGATGTGACCCGAAGGCCACATCTTTTAGCAGATAGTCAGGGAGGAAAACAACCACAGAAGGACTAGCGAGGCCACCATTTGAGGAACTTTTTGTAACGCCACGCTAACAACAAGGCGGCCAGTCCGGCATAGATAAGTGGCTGGGGCGACAAGGTTTTGACCGACCAGATGTAGTGAATCGGCACCAGGATCGCCACCAGATAGACGGCGTTATGCAGAGTTTGCCAGCGTTTGCCGAGCTTACGCTGCGCCCGCTGGAAGGAGGTCAGCGTCAGGGCCAGCAGTATCAGCCAGCTGATAATCCCCAGTGTCAGATAGGGACGAGAAATTAACTCACTGCCGAGCAGTCGCAGATTATCGGCACCCAGTTCCAGCAGGTAGTAGCTCAGCAGATGAAGAGAGGCCCAGACAAAGGTCCAGACACCCAGCAGACGGCGGGTCCGGATCAACAGCGGCTGTTTGCCATAGCGCGCCAGAGGCGACACCAGCAGCGTGCCCAGCAGCAGTTTCAGCGCCATGCGCCCGGTAAAATGTTGAATATCTTTCGCCGGGTCCGCACTTAATCCGCCCTGCAGGGCAGCCAGGATCAGATAAACCAGCGGCAGCAGTGCCGCCAGATGCAGGATCACCTTGAGCCAGGTGATCTGTTTTAACGACAGGCGTACCACTCAGTAATTCTCCCGCAGGTCGAGTCCGCGATAGAGTGAAGCGACCTGCTCTGCATAGCCGTTAAACAGCAGCGTAGGTTGACGCTCCACTTTCAGGCTGCCGCCGGGGCCAATAAAGCGCTCGGTAGCCTGCGACCAGCGCGGATGATTGACGTGCGGATTAACGTTGGCATAGAAGCCATACTCATCTGCCGCAATCTGATTCCAGGTGGTCGGTGGCTGATTTTCGGTCAGGGTGATTTTGACGATCGATTTAATTCCTTTAAAGCCATATTTCCACGGCACCGTCAGGCGAATTGGCGCGCCGTTCTGCGGCGGAAGCGCCTTACCGTAAACGCCGGTGCTCAGCAGTGTCAGAGGGTGCATCGCTTCATCCAGCCGTAGCCCTTCAACATAGGGATAATTAAGCCCGCCACCGATAAAACGGTCTTTCTGGCCCGGCATCTGTTCAGGATCGTACAGCGTCTGAAAGGCGACGAAACGCGCTTTGCTGGTGGGTTCGGCCAGAGAAATCAGCTTATTCAGTTCAAAGCCGACCCACGGTACCACCATTGACCAGGCCTCTACACAACGCATGCGGTAGATACGCTGCTCCATGGCAAAGCGTTTGAAAATGTCATCCATGTCCAGGGTGATCGGTTTCGCCACTTCGCCATCAATCGTCAGTTTCCACCCATCGGTTTTCAGCGTGCCGGCATTGGCCGCGGGATCGGCTTTATCCAGACCAAACTCATAAAAGTTGTTATAGCCAGAAACCTTCTCTGCCGGCGTTAAGGTCAGGTCGGCCTGATACTGTGGCGGTTTGCTAAAGTCCAGCGCCCGACCGGCGGGGGCGGGCGGGCGATCGTTGCCCTTGAACCAGCTGAGAATGTCCGCATTGGCTACGCCCGGCAGACCGATCGCCGCCGCGCTCAGTCCCAGCGTTTTCAGCACCTGGCGGCGCTTCATATTAAAAATGTTTTCCGGCGTTACGTCGGCTTCCGTCAGATCAGTGTTGCGCTTCATGGTGCACTCTCCAGCCGTGGTCTTATTGACCAGCATGATGACTATTACCGATTGCAGCCAGTTTCGCCGTTAAAATGTGAAATTTCCTGGCTGCCGGAGACGATGAGAATGCACCGAAAAGCGCTGGGATCAACGCCAGCGCCCCTTTCCCGACGATATACTTCCGCTTCAGTCGTCACGGCGCTGTCGCTAAACGCAAATTATGCTATTTTGCTCGCGTTTTCGTCAGGCTGACGGTACAAGGGTGGGTGATCCGGTTATCACCGCAGTAACACAGGCACAGGGATGCGATTAACCACAAAACTATCTGCGTTTATTACCTTTCTTAGCATACTGGCAATGTTATTAATGCTGGTGGGCTGTGCTTTTAGCGTTTTCTGGTTCAGTCATCAGCGGGTCGAACAGCGCGCGCAGGTGCTGGCAACCGAAGTGGATCAGGCGCTGCTTATCCAGTCGCCCGACCAGCTGCACAGCTGGATTACCCGATTAATGCCGATTATCAACGCCGAGCAGATTCAACTCTACAGCGGCGACCACATCTTTTTCTCTCTCTCCCGTCACGAAAATCTGATGCTCGACCATCAGCCCAATCGCTTCGTCCAGTTTGATGTGCCGTTAATCCATCAGCCTGGAGTGCATGTGCGGGTGGTCACCCTCGATCCTGCCCGCACCTGGCTGCGCTCCATTATCGGGACCTATGCGATGGGCACGGTATCAACGGTGGTGCTGGTGATGAGCCTGCTGCTGTTTATTCTGCACCGCTGGTTACGTCGCCAGTGGCGCGGCATGGAGCACCTGGAAATACGCGCAGAGGCGATTATTGACGGTGAGCGTGGGGTAGTACCGAAACGTAATCTGGATGAGTGGCCGCCCAGGGCGAGCCGCGCGCTGGATGTACTGCTCTCCGATTTACAGGAAGCGGGTGAACAGCGTTTGCGTATCGATACGCTGATCCGCACCTTTGCTGCTCAGGATGGCCGTACCGGTCTGAATAATCGCCTGTTCTTTGACAGTCAGCTCGCCACGCTGCTGGAGGATCAGGAGGATGTCGGTACCCATGGCGTGGTCATGATGGTACGGCTGCCGGATCTGGACACGTTGAGCGAAACGCTGGAGCCAGGGTTGATCGATGAGTATCTGTTTAACATCGTCAACATGCTCTCCACCTTTGTGCTGCGTTATCCCGGTGCTCTGCTGGCGCGCTATTTCCGCAGTGATTTTGCGGTGCTACTGCCGCATCGCAGCCTGAAAGAGGCCAACAGCATCGCCGATCAGCTGATCAACGCCGTCGATTCGCTGCCGCCGATGCGAATGGTCAATCGCGATGATCTTATTCACATTGGTATCAGCGCCTGGCACAGCGGGCAGACGGTGCCGCAGGTGATGGAAAATGTCGAAATGGCGACCCGACGCGCGGCGCTGTTAGGAGGCAACAACTGGACCAACGGAGCCGGTAATCCTCAGGATGCCGGACGTGGAAGCGTGCGCTGGCGTACCCTGCTGGAAAACACCCTCAGTCGCGGTGGTCCGCGCCTGTACCAGAAACCAGCCGTCAATATGGAAGGCAAGGTGCAGCATCGCGTGATGCTGACCCGTATCTTTGATGGTGATAAAGAGGTTTTGGCAGCAGAATATATGCCGCTGGTCCAGCAGCTCGGCATGGCCGATAGCTGGGATCGCCAGCTGGTCACCCGCATTGCCGCCTTATCTGAACTCTGGCCGGAAGAGACGCTGGTGATACCGGTCACTATCGACTCGCTGCTGCACCGATCTTTCGTGCTCTGGTTGCAGAATATGTTGCTGCAATGCCCCAAAGGACAAAGAAAGCGATTTTTATTTGAACTTGCCGAGGCAGATGTCTGTCAACACATCAGCCGTTTAACGCCGGTGTTCCGCGCCCTTAAGGCATTTGGCTGTCGTGTCGCGGTTAATCAGGCCGGTTTAACCGTGGTCAGCAGCGCCTACATTCGCCAGCTGCCGGTGGAACTGATCAAACTTGATGCCGGTCTGGTACGCAATATTGAGCGTCGCACTGAAAATCAGCTGTTTGTACAGAGCCTGCTGGAAGTGTGTAAATCGACCAATACCCAGGTGTTTGCTGCCGGCGTCCGCACTAAAGCGGAGTGGCAAACGCTGGTGGCGTTAGGAGTGGCAGGTGGACAGGGTGACTTCTTTGCCCCTTCGCAGCCGGTAAACAGTAATGTGAAAAAGTATTCTCAACGTTACCGTATTTAGTGGATTGCGCCCTTTTTGACGGTGACGCAGGCTTTTTTTAGCCTTGAGTCCGGGTCGGGTCGCAAAACTGGCTGCCGGAAATGTTAGATTTTATGTCGGAAACCCAGGCCTGAAAGGCGATAAAAACCGGCACCGATGGCGTCTTATCGCCATTCCGCTGTCAATGATGGCCGGTTCCGATGACTTAAACGCAATTTGGCGTCTTTTTTCACCGAAGCAGAACGTTTTTGCGCCTTGTGGCAGCTTCGTGTGGTTGGTAAAGTAAGCGGATTTTATTTTCCGCCCCCAGCTTGCAGGATTATCCCTTAGTATGTTTAAAAAATTTCGTGGCATGTTTTCCAATGACTTGTCCATTGACCTGGGTACCGCGAATACCCTGATTTATGTGAAAGGACAAGGCATCGTGCTGAACGAGCCTTCCGTGGTCGCTATTCGCCAGGATCGTGCCGGTTCACCGAAAAGTGTCGCGGCCGTTGGTCATGACGCAAAACAGATGCTTGGCCGAACGCCAGGCAATATCGCAGCTATTCGCCCGATGAAAGATGGCGTAATTGCTGACTTTTTCGTCACCGAAAAGATGCTGCAGCACTTCATCAAACAAGTTCACAGCAACAGTTTCATGCGTCCCAGCCCGCGCGTGCTGGTCTGCGTACCCGTCGGGGCAACGCAGGTAGAACGTCGCGCCATCCGTGAGTCTGCTCAGGGTGCTGGCGCACGTGAAGTCTTCCTGATTGAAGAGCCGATGGCTGCGGCGATTGGCGCTGGCCTGCCGGTATCAGAAGCGACCGGTTCAATGGTAGTCGATATCGGTGGCGGTACCACAGAAGTGGCGGTGATCTCGCTGAACGGCGTGGTGTACTCCTCGTCGGTGCGTATTGGTGGTGACCGTTTCGATGAAGCTATTATTAATTATGTGCGTCGTAACTACGGTTCACTGATTGGTGAAGCTACCGCAGAACGTATCAAGCATGAGATCGGCTCAGCCTATCCGGGTGATGAAGTTCGCGAAATTGAAGTTCGTGGCCGTAACCTGGCTGAAGGTGTACCGCGCGGCTTTACGCTGAACTCCAATGAAATTCTCGAAGCGCTGCAGGAGCCGTTAACCGGCATCGTTAGCGCGGTGATGGTCGCCCTGGAACAGTGTCCGCCAGAGCTGGCGTCGGATATCTCCGAGCGCGGCATGGTGCTGACCGGCGGTGGTGCGCTGCTGCGTAATCTGGATCGTCTGCTGATGGAAGAGACCGGCATTCCGGTGGTTGTCGCTGAAGATCCGCTGACCTGTGTGGCACGCGGTGGTGGCAAGGCGTTGGAAATGATCGACATGCATGGCGGCGATTTGTTCAGCGAAGAATAATTGCCTCAACCGGCTGAGAACGTCATGACGATGCGCAGGGAGTCGCGTGTCAACCGGCGCACTATGCGCCGGTGCAATGCGTCCAGCTCAGGGAAGCGCGGTGTCATACCGGGTTTCCTTACCTGTCGTCGAGGATCACGCAGATTATATGAAGCCGATTTTTAGCAGGGGACCATCCCTGCAGTTGCGTCTTTTCCTGGCCGTCATCGTGGCGATTGCCATTATCATTGCTGACAGCCGTGTGGGTTCTTTTACCCAAATACGCAACTATCTGGATACGTCGGTCAGTCCGTTTTACTTCCTGGCCAATGGGCCGCGCCAGATTCTGGATGGCGTGTCGGAGTCGCTGGCGTCACGTCAGCAGCTTGAGCAGGAAAACAAAGCTTTACGTCGCGAGCTCTTCCTGAAAAACAGTAACCTGCTAATGCTGGGGCAATACAAGCAGGAAAACGCACGCCTGCGTGAACTACTGGGTTCACCGCTGCGTCAGGATGAGCAAAAGATGGTAACGCAGGTCATCTCGACCGGCACTGACCCTTATACCGACCAGGTGGTGATCGACAAAGGCAGCGTTAACGGTGTCTATGAAGGTCAGCCGGTCATCAGTGATAAAGGGGTGGTCGGACAGGTGATTGCGGTCAGTCAACTGACCAGCCGCGTATTGCTGATTTGCGATGCATCGCACGCGCTGCCGATCCAGGTATTGCGTAATGACATTCGCGTCATTGCCGCCGGTAATGGCTGTACCGAAGATCTCCAGCTTGAGCATCTGCCGGGTAATACTGATATCCGGGTCGGTGACGTGCTGGTGACTTCCGGTATTGGCGGCCGCTTCCCGGAAGGTTATCCGGTGGGTGTGGTTTCCTCGGTTAAAGTCGATACCCAACGCGCTTATACCGTGATTCAGGCACATCCGACCGCCGGCCTGCAGCGTCTGCGCTATCTGCTGCTGCTGTGGGGCGCCGACCGTAATGGCGATATGCCGCTGCCGCAGGATGAAGTGCATCGCGTCGCCAACGAACGACTGATGCAAATGATGCCGCAGGTTCTGCCGCCAGCCGGAGAAATGGGACCGCCAGCGCCAGCCGCCCAGATGGGTCCGCCGGCACCGGCGAACGGCAGCAGTGCCGGACAGGGCAGTACTTCGCGTTCACGCGGAGGTCAGCCTTGAGTCGATATCGCAGCCAGGGACGTTGGGTCATCTGGCTCTCTTTCCTGGTTGCGCTGGTCCTGCAAATCATGCCGTGGCCGGATCAGATTTATATGTTCCGGCCCTCATGGTTATTACTGATCCTCATCTATTGGGTGCTCGCCCTGCCGCATCGGGTTAACGTTGGCAGCGGCTTCCTGATGGGCGCCATTATGGATCTGATCGCCGGCTCCACCCTCGGAGTGCGTGCGCTGGCGCTCAGCATCATCGCCTACCTGATCGCCTTTAAGTTCCAGTTATTCCGCAACTTAGCGTTGTGGCAGCAAGCGTTAATGGTTATGGTGCTGTCTCTGGCTATGGATGTGATTGTCTTCTGGGCGGAATTCCTGGTTATCAACGTTTCATTCCGACCTGAAATTTTCTGGAGCAGTGTCGTCGACGGTATCCTCTGGCCATGGCTATTCTTACTCATGAGAAAGATTCGTCGTCAGTTTGCTGTTCAATAAGGAAATTTATGGTAACCCTTTATCTTGCTTCCGGTTCACCGCGTCGGCGTGAGCTGTTAACGCAGCTTGGCCTGACCTTCGAGCGCATCGTGACTGACGTTGAAGAACAGCGGCAGCCAAATGAAGTGGCTGAACACTATGTTCGTCGCCTGGCCAATGACAAAGCGCAGGCGGGCGTCCGGCTGGCCGCACAGGATCTGCCGGTGCTGGGTGCCGATACGATCGTCGTGCTGAACGGTGAAGTACTGGAAAAGCCGCACGATGCGGTCCATGCGGCCGAAATGCTGCATAAGCTCTCCGGGCAGACTCATCAGGTGATGACCGCAGTGGCACTGGCCGATCGTCATCAGGCGCTGGATTGCGTGGTTACCACCGATGTGACATTTCGCACCTTAACCGCCTCCGATATCACCGACTATATTGCAACCGGTGAGCCGATGGATAAAGCCGGCGCATACGGCATTCAGGGCAGGGGCGGGAACTTTGTCCGCAAAATTAATGGGAGCTACCACGCGGTGGTTGGACTGCCTTTGGTTGAGACCGAAGAGTTGCTCAGCCATTTTCAGTCACTGCGTGCCGTAAGGGGTCAACATGACGGCTGAATTACTGGTTAACGTCACGCCTTCTGAAACGCGTGTTGCCTATATTGATGGTGGCATACTGCAGGAAATCCACATTGAGCGCGAAGCCCGACGCGGTATCGTCGGTAATATCTATAAAGGCCGGGTGAGCCGGGTGCTGCCGGGCATGCAGGCCGCGTTCGTCGATATTGGTCTGGATAAAGCCGCGTTTTTGCACGCCTCAGACATCATGCCGCACACCGAATGTGTGGCGGGTGATGAAAAGAAAAACTTCATCGTACGCGATATCGCTGAGCTGGTGCGTCAGGGGCAGGATCTGGTGGTGCAGGTGGTGAAAGATCCGCTGGGCACTAAAGGTGCACGCCTCACCACTGATATTACACTGCCGTCGCGCTATCTGGTGTTTATGCCAGGCGCGTCGCACGTGGGCGTCTCTCAGCGTATCGACAGTGAAAAAGAGCGCGAACGTCTTAAGGCGGTGGTCGCCGACTATTGCGATCATCTGGGCGGTTTTATTATCCGCACCGCCGCAGAAGGCATCGGCGAAGAGGAGCTGGCGCAGGACGCGGCGTTTCTCAAGCGTCTGTGGACCAAAGTCAGCGAGCGCAAAAAGCGCAACCAGACCCGCTGTCTGCTCTACGGTGAGCTGGCCTTAGCCCAGCGTATTTTGCGCGATTTCGCCGGCGCAGCGCTGGACCGCATCCGGGTCGATTCGCGTCTGACCTGCGATATGCTGGTGGAGTTTACCAGTGAATATATTCCGGAAATGGCCGGTAAGCTGGAGCTCTACAATGGCAAACAGCCGATATTCGATCTGTTTGATGTAGAAAATGAGATTCAGCGCTCGCTGGATCGCAAAGTTGAACTAAAGTCTGGCGGATACCTGATCATCGATCAAACCGAAGCGATGACCACCATCGACATCAACACCGGTGCCTTTGTCGGCCATCGCAATCTTGATGAGACTATTTTTAATACCAATGTTGAAGCCACTCAGGCGATAGCGCGTCAGCTGCGACTGCGTAATCTTGGCGGCATCATCATTATCGACTTCATCGACATGAGTAACGAAGAGCATCGCCGTCGGGTGCTGCACTCGCTGGAGACCGCCCTCAGCAAAGATCGGGTGAAGACCGGCATCAGTGGTTTCTCGGCGCTGGGCCTGGTGGAGATGACGCGCAAACGGACGCGTGAAAGTATTGAGCACGTGCTGTGTGAAGATTGTCCGGTGTGTAAAGGACGCGGCACGCTGAAGACGGTTGAAACGGTCTGTTATGAAATCATGCGTGAGATTGTGCGGGTACATCATGCCTATGATGCTGACCGCTTCCTGGTCTACGTCTCGCCGACCGTCGGCGAAGCGCTGAAGACCGATGAGTCTCATGCGCTGGCAGAGGTCGAAATCTTTGTCGGCAAACAGGTCAAAGTCCACGTTGAAGCGCTCTATACCCAGGAGCAGTTTGACGTGGTGATGATGTAATATCAGACCCGTCAGCCCGACCGGCTTTGCTCAAATCGTCGGGCTAAAAAATCGCCCTTGTCTGGGATAACATGCGTCTTTCCGGCGCAGTTGTCTGAAGACGGCCGGGTAACAGAACTAACTATCCGTCGTTTACGGAAGGCAAGGAGAGATGTGAGTGAGGCAGTTGCCGAGGATCTTGTTACTGCTGGTCGCCGCGATCATCGTGATTGTCGCGCTGCTGGTCAGCGGGCTGCGTCTGGTGATGCCGCATCTCGACAGCTATCGCAATAACCTTCTGCAATTCGTCTCGGATCGCACCGGCGTGCCGGTTCACGCCAGTCAGCTGCAGGGAAAGTGGGAGAATTTTGGCCCCACTCTGCAGGTCCGGGATCTCAGCGTCGATCTGCAGGAAAACGGCAAGCTGACCATCGCCCGCATCAATCTGGCGCTCGACGTCTGGCAATCCCTGCTGCACTGGCGCTGGCAATTCCGCGACCTCACTTTCTGGCAGCTGCATCTCGACAGCAACCGCCCGCTGCTGGACAGCGACAAAGAGAAGAACAGCTTCCGGCCGGCGCAAATCAATGAACTGTTCCTGCGCCAGTTTGACCACTTCGACCTGCGTGACAGCACCATTCGTTTTCGTACCCCTTCCGGGCAGCATGCCGAGCTGGCTATTCCGCGACTCACCTGGCTGAATGAGAAAACCCGCCATCGGGCAGAAGGTGAAGTCAGCCTGTCGAGCTTTACCGGCCAGCACGGCGTGGTTCAGGTACGGCTCGATCTTAATGACAGCAACGGCCTGCTGAATGATGGCCGCATCTGGATGCAGGCCGATGACGTGGATATGCGTCCGTGGCTGGGCCGCTGGATGCGGGATAATACCCGGCTGGACAGCGCCCGTTTTAGCCTGGCTGCCTGGGTTAACCTGCGCGACGGCGATATTTATGCCGGTGACCTGCTGCTGAGCCGCGGCGGTGCCAGCTGGCAGGGCGAAACGGGCCAGCATACGCTGCAGGTGGACGGCCTGACGGCGCACCTGTCGCGCTTCCAGAACGGCTGGGTGGTGAATGTGCCACAAACCCGCCTCAGCACCGATGGCAATCCGTGGCCGGCCGGTCACTTCTCGCTGTTATGGCGACCGGAAGATAAGCAGATGCTGGGTGCCAATGGTCAGCCTGAAGTGCGGGTACGCGCCACCCAACTGGCGCTGGATCATATTGCACCGATCGTGCCGCTGTTTGCGCCGCTGTCGCCAGCGCTGTTTGAGAACTGGCGTACGCTGCGGCCGCAGGGCTCCATTGATGGCCTCGCCCTGGATATTCCGTTACAGCAGCCTGACCAGACCCGTCTGCAGGTGAAATGGCGCGACTTCAGCTGGCAGCACTGGAAGCTCCTGCCTGGCATCAGTCACTTAAGCGGCGAAGCGCGTGGCAGCCTGAATCATGGCCAGGTCAGCGTTGATATGGGCGCGGCGACTGTGCCTTATGGCGATGTTTTCCAGGCTCCGCTCGAGATTAAACAGGTTACCGGTGCCGTGCGCTGGCAGCGCGATGAACATGGCCTGACGTTGACGGGCGAAAACCTCGATCTGCAGGCGCGCTCGCTGTGGGCGCGGGGTGACTTCAGCTATCAGCAAAACAGCGGAGGCGAGCCGCGGCTGGACATTCTTGCTGGTATCCGGATAACCGATGCGGGCGATGCCTGGCGCTATTTCCCGGTGCCATTGATGGGCAACGGGCTGACGCATTATCTGAGCGGAGCGGTGAAGGGCGGTAAAGTGGATAACGCCACGCTGCTGTTTGCCGGTAACCCGGCGCTATTCCCGTTCAAGCACAACGACGGTATGTTCCAGGTCTGGGTTCCGCTGCGCCAGGCGACCTATGCCTTCCAGCCCAAATGGCCGGCGCTCAGCAATCTGGACATCGATCTTAACTTCCTGAACGATGGCTTATGGATGAACGCCCCGACCGCTCGCCTTGGCGACGTTGAGGCGCGTAAGGTTAGCGCCGTTATCCCGGACTACCTGAAAGAGAAGCTGATTATTGATGGCGACATCAGCGGAGAAGGGAAACAAATCGCCGATTACTTCCAGCAGACGCCGCTGAAAGCGTCACTCGGCGCAGCACTGGAGCAGCTGGAAATTAAAGGCACCACCCGGGGCCACCTGAATCTCGATATCCCGCTTGATGGTCAGCAGGTCCACGCCAGCGGTAACGTGGTCATGAACAATAACGCGCTGTTTATCAAGCCGCTAAAAACCACGCTGACCAACCTTACCGGTCGTTTCCGTTACAACAACGGTAATCTGGAGAGTGAAGAGATGCAGGCGCGGTGGTTCGGTCAGCCGCTGGGCGTCAGTTTCAGCACCAAAGAGAACCCGGATGATTTTGGCGTTAAGGTGAAACTGCTGGGGGACTGGCAACCGGCTAAAATCAGCCAGATTCCTGCCGCCGTAAGCCGCCAGCTCGCTGGACATCTGCCGTGGCAGGGCGACGTGGATATCACGCTGCCGCATCGCGGCGGCGCGCGGTACGAAGTAGAGCTGAACGGCGATGGCAAAGAAGTGAGCAGTCGCTTACCTTCACCGCTGGATAAAAAGGCCGGTGAGGCGATGCCGATCGCTATCAAAGCCAGCGGCGACCTGCAGCATTTCGATCTCAGTGGCAGCGTGGCGACACGCCATCGGTTTAACAGCCGCTGGCTGCTGGAGCCGACCTTACGCGTTGATCGCGGCATCTGGCTGAATGACGCAGCGAAAACGCCGGCGCTTCCCGATCATGCCGGTATGGTGCTTAATCTGCCACCGCTGGATGGCGAAGCCTGGGTAGCGATGATGGCTGGCGGAAGTGGTAGCGCTGGCGGCAGCGGCGGAGAACGTCAGCTGGGCGGCGTGACGCTGCCGGGCAACCTCACACTGCGCAGCCCGGCGGTAACGCTGGCGGGGCAGCAGTGGCATGCGGTAGACGCGACGCTGGCAGAAACGGCCGGTGGCAATGCGCAGGTCAGCATTAACGCCGAGGAAATACGCGGTAAGCTGGAAATAGCCGCGAAGGCGCCGTGGCAGATCGGGCTGGATTACCTCTATTACAATCCGCAATGGGACCATGACGCGCAGCAGGGCGGCAACGCCAGCTCTCAGCAAGCCAGCCAGATTAATTTCAGCGGCTGGCCAGCCTTGCAGTTGCGCTGCGCGGAGTGCTGGGTGCTGGGACAGAAATATGGACGGGTCGCGGCGACGCTGCAACCGAAAGGCGATACGTTAGCACTGACTAACGGCACGGTAGATACCGGCAGCTCGCAGCTGAAAATTAAGGGTGAATGGGTTAACCGTCACGATGACCCGCGCACCTCACTGAAAGGCACGCTGAAAGGGCCTAATATCAATAACGCCACCAACTGGTTTGGCGTGAATACCCCGCTGCGCGATGCGCCGTTCAATATCGATTACGATTTGCACTGGCGTGCGGCACCGTGGCAGCCGTCAGCCGAAACCCTGAGCGGCACCCTGAAAACCCACTTTGGCAAAGGCCAGATTGCGGATGTGAACACCGGTACCGCCGGACAAATCCTGCGTCTGTTCAGCTTCGACGCGCTGCTGCGCAAACTGCGCTTCGATTTCAGTGACACCTTTAACGATGGCTTCTATTTTGATTCGATTAACGGTACCGCCTGGATCGAAAATGGCGTGATGCGCACCGATAACCTGCAGGTTGATGGACTGGAAGCGGACATCGCCATGCAGGGCAATATGGACCTGGTTAAGCGTCGGATCGATATGGAAGCCGTCATCACCCCGGAAATTTCTGCCTCGGTCGGTGTCGCGGCGGCGTTCGTGGTTAATCCGGTGATTGGCGCGGCGGTGTTCGCCGCCAGTAAAGTTCTGGGACCGGTATGGAACCGGATATCGCTGCTGCGTTATCACATCAGTGGCCCGCTGGATAAACCGGAAATCAATGAAGTACTGCGTAAACCGCGTGAAACTGACAACAAGTGAATTTGACGCGGTACCGGAATTACCGCAGGCTATGATTATCCGAGCACATAATGAGTGAGAAACGATGACTCTGAACCTGGTAAGTGAGCAGTTACTAACTGCTAACGGCATTAATCAGCAGGACCTTTTTTCCCTGTTAGGGCAGCTTTCAGAACGTCGTCTGGATTATGCCGATCTCTATTTTCAGTCCAGTTTCCACGAATCCTGGGTGCTGGAAGACAAAATCATTAAAGATGGCTCTTACCATATTGACCAGGGCGTCGGCGTGCGCGCCGTCAGCGGTGAGAAAACCGGCTTTGCCTACGCCGATCAGATCACGCTGAATGCGCTGCGTCTGTCATCGGAAGCGGCGCGCAGCATTGTTCGCGAACAGGGCAACGGTAAGGCGCATACCCTTTCCGCGGTGATGAACCGCTCGCTCTATTCCACCGTTGATCCGCTCAGCAGTCTGACGCGTGAAGATAAAATTGCCCTGCTGCACCGTGTCGATCAGGTGGCCCGCGCTGCCGACCCGCGGGTGCAGGAGGTCAACGCCAGCCTGAGCGGTGTGTACGAGCAGGTGCTGGTCGCCGCGACTGATGGCACGCTGGCAGCCGATGTTCGTCCGCTGGTACGTCTCTCGATCAGTGTGCAGGTTGAAGATCAGGGTAAACGTGAACGCGGCTCAAGCGGCGGCGGTGCACGTACCGGTTATGAATTTTTCCTCGCCGATGAAAATGGCGATGTGCGGGCTGATGCCTGGGCGCGTGAAGCGGTGCGGATGGCGCTGGTTAACCTCTCTGCTGTGGCGGCACCTGCCGGTACCTTGCCGGTGGTGCTGGGCGCAGGCTGGCCGGGTGTCCTGCTGCATGAAGCCGTCGGACACGGACTGGAAGGCGACTTCAACCGTCGTGGCACCTCGGTATTCAGCGGCAAGATGGGCCAGCTGGTGGCGTCAGAACTCTGTACCGTGGTTGATGACGGTACCATTGAAGGACTGCGCGGTTCACTGGCGGTCGATGATGAAGGCGTTCCGGGTCAGTACAACATGCTGATTGAGAACGGCGTACTCAAAGGCTACATGCAGGATAAACTCAATGCGCGTCTGATGGGCGTCAGTCCTACCGGTAACGGTCGTCGTGAATCTTACGCCCACCTGCCGATGCCGCGCATGACCAACACCTACATGCTGGCCGGTAAGTCGACGCCGCAGGAGATCATCGAAAGCGTTGAATATGGTCTGTATGCGCCCAACTTTGGTGGCGGCCAGGTGGACATCACCTCAGGCAAGTTTGTCTTCTCAACCTCAGAAGCGTATCTGATTGAAAAGGGCAAAATCACCAAACCGGTGAAAGGGGCGACGCTGATTGGTTCCGGCATTGATGCGATGCAGCAAATCTCAATGGTGGGTAATGATCTGGCGCTGGATAAAGGCGTTGGCGTTTGCGGCAAGGAAGGCCAGAGCGTGCCGGTTGGCGTCGGTCAGCCCACTCTGAAGCTGGATAAACTGACGATTGGCGGCACCGCCTGATAGTCTGTTAACAACCCGCCGGCAGGCGGGTTGTTAGCTTTTACGCTGCTGTTGATACTGTTCCGCCACCTGCTGGAAATAGCCGGTCAGATAGTCGATACAGACCTGCACCTTAAGCGGCAACTTATCCTTTTCGGTATAGAGCGCATAGACCGGACGGGGCTCGGATTGATACTGCGGAAACAGAATATCGATCTCACCGGCGTTGATCTCATCAATAACCCACATCATCGGCACATAAGCGATGCCGTTACCCGCCTTCAACCAGCGAATCAGGGTCAGGGAATCATTGGTGACAAACCGTCCCTGCGGCGCCAGTCGCGTCACCAGACCTTCAGGCGCAATCAGCTCAAAGTTATTATCGGGACGTACGCTGTATTCCAGCCAGGCAAAATTATCGATATCCCCCGGTTTTTCCGGCGTGCCGTGCTGCGCCAGATAACTCTTAGCTGCGCACACCACCATCGGCATTGCTCCAAGGCGTCGCGAAAACAGGCTGGAATCTTTTAACGCTCCGACCCGAATCACCAGGTCCAGACCATCGGCGATCAGGTCCGGGGCCGGAATGCCGGTGACCAGATTAACGCTCAGTCCCGGATACTCACGCAGCATATCGCTGGTCATGCCGGCCAGCACGTTCTGCGCCATGGTCGAGGAGCTGCCAATACGCAGCACGCCAATCGGCGTGTTGTTAAAGGCATAAAGCTGCTCGTGCACCTGAGTGGCTTCGGCCAGCATGCGACGACAGCCCTGATAATAAATTTTACCCGCTTCGGTCAGGCCGATGCTGCGGGTACTGCGATTAAGCAGTTTAACCTGCAGCTCATCTTCCAGTTTTGCCACTATCTGGCTGATAGAAGAGACGCTCAGATGAAGCTGGCGCGCGGCAGCGGTAAATGAACCCAGTTCAACCACTTTGGCGAAAATGGACATGCCCTTCAGTCGTTCCATTATTTACTCTGGCTTAAAAGTGATTTAGATCACATTCTGTAGAAAACTTATAGTCAGGCGCGTTACTATAAGCGCGCCGGGGTATCTCCCGGTGATTCTTCATTGCCTGATGCCCTTCGATGATACGCTATTATTAAGCCAGCTGGGGTTCGGATAGAGCAGCCAGTGGGTTTTCCTGCGGCATCTGACGAGGCAAAGGAGTCTTCCGGCAAGGTCGAACTAAGGATTTCTGATGAGTGTGCTTCCGGTATTTGTCATGTTTGGGCTCTCTTTTCCGCCCGTTTTCATCGAATTAATTATCTCGCTAATGCTGTTCTGGTTAGTGAAACGCGTGCTGACGCCGAGCGGTATTTATGATCTTGTCTGGCATCCGGCACTTTTTAATACAGCACTTTACTGCTGTGTGTTTTACCTTGTATCCCGTTTATTTGTCTGAGGTTTAAGTGAAAGCACTCATAAGAAAAATCGCGCGTTACGCGATTACGATCCTGCTGGTCATCATTGCTGTGGTGATTATTTTCCGTGCCTGGGTGTTTTATACCGAATCGCCCTGGACCCGTGACGCAAAATTCGCTGCCGATGTCGTCGCCATCTCACCCGATGTCACCGGTCTGATTACCGACGTCCCGGTTCACGACAACCAGCTGGTGAAGAAGGGCGATACCCTGTTTGTGGTCGATCGGCCGCGCTACCAGAAAGCGCTGGATCAGGCACAGGCTGATGTCGAGTATTACCAGGCGCTGGTCAGCGAGAAACGCCGTGAAGCGGGACGTCGTAACCAGCTGGGCACCTCGGCCATGTCACGCGAAGCGATCGACCAGGCTAACAACGATCTGCAAACCAGCGAACATCAGCTGGCGAAATCGGTGGCGACCCGCGATCTGGCGAAGATCGATCTGGAACGCACCACCGTGAAAGCGCCGTCCGATGGCTGGGTGACGAACCTGAATGTCTACGAAGGGGAGTTCATCACCCGCGGCTCGGTGGCGGTGGCGCTGGTTCAGCAGCACTCCTTCTACGTGCTGGCCTACCTGGAAGAGACCAAACTGCACGGCGTTGAACGCGGCTTCCGTGCTGAAGTGACGCCGCTTGGCAGTAATGTAGTGCTGCGCGGTACGGTAGACAGCGTGGCTGCCGGCGTCACCAACAGCAGCAGCTCGGTCGACAGCAAAGGCATGGCAACCATCGATTCTAATCTGGAGTGGGTCCGTCTGGCGCAGCGTGTGCCGGTACGTATTCGTCTTGATCAACAGCCAGGCAACCGCTTCCCGGCAGGCACGACGGCAACGGTGGTCATCACCGGTCAGGCCGATCGCCAGCCGGAGCAGGTTTCGCCAATGACCCGACTGTTCAATCGCCTGCGTGAGTTTGGTTAAGAGGGCGATATGATCGAGTTTTTGCGTTTCCCGGTGAAGCTGACCTTCGCGCTGGTTGCAGCGCTGATGATTGGCTTTCACCTTAATCTTGAAACGCCCCGCTGGGCGGTGATGACCGCGGGCATTGTGGCCGGCGGTACCGCCTTCGCAGCCGGTGGTGATCCCTATTCAGGCGCACTGCGTTATCGCGGCATTCTGCGTATTATCGGGACCTTCATCGGCTGTATCGCCGCGCTGACCATCATGATTGCCACGGTGCGCGCGCCGGTGGTGATGCTGCTGCTCTGCTGCATCTGGGCCGGGCTTTGCGTCTGGCTCTCTTCGCTGATCAAAGTTGAAAACTCCTACGCGCTGGGGCTGGCGGGCTACACCGCGCTGATTATCGTGGTCACCGCAGACGCCAGCGGTGGCCTGACGCTGGCACCGCAGTACGCGGTAGAGCGTTGCAGTGAGATCGTGCTCGGGATTCTGTGCGCCATTCTGGCGGATATGATCTTCTCGCCGCGCTCGATTAAAAAAGTGATCGACGCTGAAGTGGATTCCCTGCTGGTGGCGCATTATCAGCTGCTGCAACTGTGCGTGGCGCACGGCGATAAAGAGGAAGTCGATAAAGCCTGGAGCGCGCTGGTACGGCGTACCACGGCGTTAAACAGCATGCGCAGCCAGCTGATGATGGAATCTTCGCGCTGGCAGAACAGCAACCGTCGTTTGCAGATGCTCAACACCCTCTCTCTGACCCTGATTACTCAGGCGGCAGAAACCTTTCTGATCCAGAACTCACGACCTGACTACATTCCACCGCAGTACCGTTTGCTGATTGAAAAAGAGGCCACAACGGCTGACGAGGTTCATAAGCGGATGAAAGTGATGCGGCGGGTGATTGGCGCCAGCGGCAAAACCACGCCGGTTACGCTGGTGAGCTGGGTCGGTGCGGCGACAGAATATCTGTTGCTGCGTAACGGCATTAAAAGTAACAGCCGTATCACCCCGCTGGAGGAGGAAATCCTGCAGCGTGAGGTGCTGATTCAGGCGCGATCGGCTGAGACCCATCATGCGATGATCAACGGCATCCGCACCTTTGTGGCTACCGCGCTGGGATCGCTGTTCTGGTTATACACCGGCTGGACTTCCGGCAGCGGCTGCATGGTGATGCTGGCAGTGATTACCGCGCTGGCGATGCGCATGCCGAATCCGCTGATGATGGCGAAAGATTTCCTCTACGGCATGACGGTGGCGGTGCCGCTCGGTGCACTCTACTTCATCTATGTGCTGCCCAACACTCAGCAGAGCGCGCTGCTGCTCTGTATCGCTATCGGCCTGCTGGGCTTTGTTGGCGGGATCTTCATTCAGCGACGGCAGCTTGGCACCCTGGGTGCGTTAATCGGTACCATCAACGTGCTGGTGCTGGATAATCCGATGAAGTTCGAATTTAACGTCTTCCTCGACAATGTGCTCGGCCAGGTGATTGGCTGCTTCGTGGCAATGATGGTGATCCTGCTGATCCGCGATAAATCTAAAGCGCGTACCGGCCGCAAACTGCTTAACCGCTTTATGTATGCTGCGGTGTCGGCGATGACCACCAATCAGGCGCGCCGCCGTGAAAACCATCTGCCGGCGCTCTATCAGCAACTGTTTCTGCTGCTGAATCTGTTCCCCGGCGATATCGACAAATACCGTATCGCGCTGACGCTGATTATTGGACATCAGCGGTTACGCAATGCGGAAATACCGGTGAATGATGATTTGTCAGCCTACCACCGGCAACTGCGCTACACCGCCGATCGGGTGATCTCCGCCAACAGTGACGACAAGCGCCGCCACTATTTCGAGCGTCTGCTGCAGGAGCTGGAGGTATATCAGGAAAAACTGGTGCATTACGACGCGCCGATTAGCGTCACCGAACCGGTAAAACGGCTGGCGACCATGCTGAACAAGTATCAGAACACCCTCATCCAAATCTGAAACCGGCCGCTGCCCGCCGCAGCGGCCTGCTCAATGCCATCCCGTCACAAAACCTGTCGCTTTTGCCAACTATACTCTTCGGACGGAAGGATAAAATGACAGGAGCGAATCAATGACATCACTGCAATCAAGCGAACTATTCCAGACCGGCTATTTAGCCGATGGTCAATGGCATCGCACCTCCACCACTTTTGACGTCACCAATCCCGCCACCGGCGAGGTGATCGCGCAGGTCGCTAAAGCGGGCAAAGCAGAAACCGAACAGGCGATTGCTGCCGCCGAACGGGCATTCCCCGACTGGCGTGCCCGGACGGCCAAAGCGCGCGCTGAGATCCTTTATCGCTGGTATCAGCTGATAATTGAGAACAAACGCTGGCTGGGCCAGCTGATGACTGCCGAGCAGGGCAAGCCGCTGAAAGAGGCGGAAGGCGAAGTCGAGTATGCCGCCAGCTTTATCCAGTGGTTTGCTGAACAGGCAAAACGCGCCAACGGGGAAATTATCCCACCAGCCAAACCGGGTTCCCGTATCCTGGCAACGCGTGAACCGATTGGCGTTGTCGCCGCTATCACGCCGTGGAATTTCCCGATGGCGATGCTGACCCGCAAGCTGGGTCCGGCGCTGGCAGCGGGTTGTACCGGCATCATCAAACCGGCGAATAATACGCCGCTCTCGGCCTTCGCACTGCTGGCGCTGGCGAAACAGGCGGGCGTGCCGGATGGGGTGCTCAACGCGGTGGCAGGTGATACGCATGCCATCAGCGACGCCATCATGGCCAGTAAAGCCGTGCGTAAAATCTCGTTCACCGGTTCGACAGCGGTCGGCAAGCTGCTGATGCGCAATGCCGCAGAAACCATGAAAAAGGTTTCAATGGAGCTGGGAGGCAACGCGCCTTATATCGTGTTCGAGGATGCGGACATCGATGCGGCGGTGCAGGGCGCCATCGCTAACAAATTCCGAAATGCTGGCCAGGTCTGCGTCAGCGTTAACCGCTTCTACATTCATAACGCCATCTATGACCGTTTTACCCGCCAGCTGGCAGAGGAAGTGAACAAGCTGAAAGTCGGCAACGGCATGGACGAAGGGGTGATTGTCGGGCCGCTGATTGAAGCCTCTGCGCTGGAAAAAGTGGAGCAGCACGTGCAGGACGCGGTCGCCAAAGGCGGTAAACTGCTGGCAGGCGGTGAACGCCACGCGCTGGGCGGCAACTTCTGGCAACCGACGGTAATTACCGAGGCGCACGAAGAGATGCAGCTGGCGCAGGAAGAGACCTTTGGCCCGGTCGCCGCCTGCTTCCGTTTTGATGAAGAAGATGAGGTGATCCGCCGTGCCAACGACACGCCATTCGGTCTGGCGGCCTACTTCTACACCCAGAATCTGCAGCGGGTATTCCGCGTCTCTGCCGCGCTGGAAAGCGGCATGATCGGCATTAATGAATGTGCCGTATCGACCGAACTGGCGCCGTTTGGTGGCGTGAAAGAGTCTGGCCTGGGCCGCGAAGGTTCAGTGCTGGGCATGGAAGAGTATCTGGAGGTCAAAGCGCTGCACCTGGGCGGTTTGGGCTAGCGGATATGAACGGGCGGCGCGGGTCGCCCGCAGACGGAGGATGGGAGCCGTCAGCATGAAAACCGAGCGTTTTGATTTCAATGAGATCGTCGATCAGGCCCACTTCTTTCGCCAGTTCAGCGAGCGCTTTGCGCTGGAGGAGCGGCGGATCTGCGACCTGGATGGATTATGGGATGTGGTCACTGGCGAATCATTGCCGATGCCGCTGGAAATTGAGTTTGTGAACCTGGGGAAAGGGCAGCGACGACGTTATGGCGCGCTGATTCTGCTGTTTGATGAAGCGGAAGAGGAGCTGGAAGGCCAGCTGCATTTTAACGTCAGATGAAAAAGGGCCCCGGCGAGCGGGGCCAAAGGGTTCGTCATAAATCTGACGAGGAATTATTTATACAGCTGAGCGGTGAAGTGATAGTTATCACCGGTGCGCGCTTCAATCACTTTATAGGCGCTGGCACCCTGTTCATCGGCTTTCTGAGACAGCTCAGCGCGATAATCCATGGGGGCACCCGCTGTACCGCTGATGGTTACGGTGCCCGCAGGCTGCAGATTCTGCGCTTGCTCGCCGGTTACCAGCTGTGCGGCAGATGCGCCGAACGCCATAACGGAAAGCAGGCTGACTGTAGCGATGGTTGTTTTGATTTTCATTTTTCGTCTCCTCAATACGTTCAACAACCTGCGGTGAAAAGAAGAAGCGGGTCGTCGACTCTTGTCTCTCATGCGCCTTTCACGGCGTCATAACGGTTAATTATTTATACAGCTCAGCGGTGACGTGATAGGTGTCATCCTGGTTGTTTTCGATGATGCGATAGTGGCTGGCACCCTGCGCATCGGCTTTCTCAGACAGGACCTGACGGATATTGGTCTGATCGCCGTCCCGACCGCTGACGCTGATGGTCTGGTTCATCGGTTGCAGATTCTGGCTCTGTGCCTGCTGGTTTGAGACCAGGCTGGCTGCGCTGGCACCGACTGAGAACACGGAGGCCAGACTGAGTACGGCAATAGCAAATGTAGTTTTCATGATCAACTCTCCTGAAACTGTGTTGCCTCATCCCACCGAGGCGCATAACCGCGCGTCAAAAAGTGGGCTGCTGGCGATATTGGGTTGCGCTGGGCTTAGTTGTACAGACGGGCGGTAGCGTGATAGTTACCGTTGTTGTAAGCCTCAATCACGCGGTAGGCTTTTGCACCCTGCTGATCGGCTTTTTCGCTCAGCTGCTGATTAATTTCCATCGGTGAGCCCGCTACGCCGCTGACGCTAATGGTACCCGCCGGTTGCAGATCCTGCGCCTGCGCAGCGGTGACAGATTCTGCTGCTACAGCACCAAAAGAGAGGGCAGAGAGAATGCTCAGGGTTGCGATAGTAGTTTTTACGTTCATGTATTTTTCCTCGTCGTCAATTTTTATCTTTTTAGTTGGTGTGATTTGCATCACGAAAAGAAGTATAGAACTAATAACGGAAGAAATTAATACCCCGCTAATAATGTTTTTTTGTGATTCTTTATCCTTATGGCTACTTTTAATAACTCAACGTTATAAAAAACGGCGGAAAAATGACCTTTTCGCTGTTTTTTATTGCAAAAACAGGCAGATAAATCACTTTATCTTTTTGTGCGAAAATACGTGGTCGATCAGACTGGTCTTTGATTTAGATCTGGGTAATGTCGCCAGAGTGGTGATGTAAAGCAGTTTAAAATACCGCAAAAGGTTAAGCAGACCAAAAGGTATGACCAATATTCGCATTGGCGAAAGCAGGACAGAGTGCGGATTAACTGTTTGATCTACTGGAGAATAGGGCAGGGTAAGTGGCAGGGCGAGCAGAAAGGGCGGTTGAACGGTCGCGTGAGGCCCGATCAACCGCTCTGTTATCAGAGTTCCTGTTCAAACAGGTTAAGAATCGCCCCGTGCAGCTGCTTAACCGTAAAGTCGCGCGCGCGGGTGATAAAGATGGTGTCATCGCCAGCGATGGTGCCGAGGATGCCTTCCGATTTACCCAGTGAGTCGAGCAGGCGCGCAATCAGCTGCGCAGCGCCTGGGCTGGTATGAATCACCACTAGCGCATCATTGTAATCGATGTCGAGAACCAGGTTTTTTAACGGGCTGGTGGTGGTCGGCACGCCAAGCTCGGCGGGCAAGCAGTAAACCATCTCCATCTTGGCATTGCGGGTGCGTACCGCGCCAAACTTGGTCAGCATACGAGAAACCTTTGACTGGTTAATGTTCTCGAAGCCTTCATCCTGGAGCGCCTGAACGATTTCGCCCTGGGAACTGAATTTTTCTTCTTTTAATAAGGCTTTGAAAGCCTTGATCAGATCGTCTTGTTTCGATGGGTTTCGCATAGGTTACCAATAAATAGAGGGAATAACCGCACATCCGCCCGCGGCAGAGTGGTGATTATGCATTTAAATGCATTTTTATGCAATCGGTTGATTGATGAGCAGGGTTCGGGCGGCTAGCGGGCGGCGATAATAGCAAAGAAATCGTCTCAGACCAAAACCCCTGTCACAGCACCGAAAGGCGAAGGTTGCAAAGTTGTTATATTATTGGTGGTGTAGTAACAGAAAACGCACGTAGCCGTTCTCTGTCTGCCGACGGCAAAGTTGTCGGTCATTCAGGTATTAAGATGATATGTAACTTTTGAATCCGGAGATCACGTGTGAAAATACGTAGAATTAACAACGGATACGCGTCATCACCTGAGCTGTTGATTAAGGTCTGACACAGATGGAATTCCGGCTCTTCTCTGCCCCACCTTAATAAGGAGTTAAGAATGAAAGTTGCCGTACTCGGTGCCGCTGGCGGCATAGGCCAGGCGCTCGCACTTCTACTCAAAACCCAGCTTCCCGCAGGTTCAGAACTTTCACTGTATGACATCGCGCCGGTAACGCCGGGCGTTGCCGTCGATCTCAGCCATATTCCTACTGCGGTGGCTATCAAGGGATTTAGTGGAGAAGACGCCACGCCAGCATTGCAGGGTGCCGATGTGGTACTGATCTCCGCCGGTGTGGCACGTAAGCCCGGTATGGACCGCGCCGACCTGTTCAACGTTAACGCTGGCATTGTGCGCAACCTGATTGATCAGGTGGCGACCACCGCGCCAAAAGCGTTAATCGGCGTGATCACCAACCCGGTCAATACCACGGTGGCGATTGCGGCTGAAGTCCTGAAAAAACACGGCGTCTACGACAAAAATCGGCTGTTCGGTGTTACCACGCTGGATATCATTCGCGCCAATACTTTTGTCGCGGCGTTAAAAGGCAAGCAACCGGGTGAGATTGAGGTACCGGTTATCGGCGGCCATTCCGGCGTGACCATCCTGCCGCTGTTGTCGCAGGTGCCAGGCGTCAGCTTCAGCGAGCAGGAAGTGGCTGATCTCACTAAACGCATCCAGAATGCCGGGACCGAAGTGGTAGAGGCCAAAGCCGGTGGCGGTTCTGCTACGCTGTCGATGGGTCAGGCTGCGGCACGCTTCGGTTTATCGCTGGTGCGGGCGCTTAACGGCGAGGCCAACGTGGTGGAGTGTGCTTATGTTGAAGGGGACGGCGAATATGCGCGTTTCTTCTCACAGCCGCTGCTGTTGGGCAAAAATGGCATTGCCGAACGCAAATCGATTGGTAGCCTGAGCCCATTCGAGCAGCAGGCGCTGAACGGTATGCTGGAGACGCTGAAGAAAGATATTGAGCAGGGCGAAACGTTCGTGAAGCAGTAATCACCGCGTAAACCCAACAACGCCCGGCTAAGCCGGGCGTTGTCGTTTACAGGCCGCCCGATTTATAGGCGCGTGCGGCCGGTGCCCCATTGCTGGCCGGCAGCTTCTTGCCCAGTGTTTCTATCCGCATCTGGAATGGCGGGAACGGCATCTCAATGCCGTGCTGCTCAAATCCGCTCAGAATCAGCTGATGCAGTTCGTGACGCAGCGGCATGCGATGTCCCATCTCTGCTGCATGCACGCGCAGTTCAAACAGCTGGATCCCCTGCTGTAAATCGACCAGGAACGCCTCAGGCGGCGGCGTATCCAGTACATAGCTGCAGCGTTCAGCAGCCTGTTTCAGGATGGTGGTCACCTGTTCACTGCTCACCTTCGCTGGCGCAGGAATGGTCAGCACCACGCGCGTCACCGAATCTGACAGCGACCAGTTAACGAACTGCTCGGTGATAAAGGCCTTATTCGGCACGATGATCTCTTTGCGGTCCCAGTCGGTAATGGTCGTAGCGCGCGTATTGATGCGGGTAATGCTGCCGGTCAGCTCGCGAATGGTGACGGTATCGCCGATGCGAATCGGTTTCTCAAACAGGATGATCAGACCTGAGATAAAGTTGGCGAAAATTTCCTGCAAACCAAAACCCAGTCCGACACCCAGCGCGGCCACCAGCCATTGCAACTTCGACCACTCAATGCCGATCAGCGAGAAGCCAATCAGCCCGCCAATCAGCAACAGCAGATATTTGGTCAGCGTGGTGATGGCGTAGCCGGTACCGGGCGTCAGGTTAAGGTGCTGCAGCAGTGCCAGCTCCAGCAGCGCCGGCATATTACGCACCAGCTGAGTAGTGATAATAAACACCAGAATCGCGATCAGCACCGACCCCAGCGTGATCGGCTGAATAGACTCCACGCCCTGCACCGAGGTGCTGACATCCCACAGCTGAATATTCTCCAGAAAGCCGAACGCGGAGTGAATCTCCGACCACAGTACGATCACCGACACCAGCGCAATCAGCGTCAGGATTGAGCGCACCAGCCGCAGTGACTGGGCACTGATGGCATCCAGATCGATTACCGGCTCTTCGATTTCAATCGCGTCGGTATTTTGTGCGCCTTGCTCTTTCTCTTCTTCGCTGCGCGCACGGTTAGCCAGCATGTCAGCACGACGCTGACGGGCGCGGTCAAAGCCGAGACGACGACGCTGAATCAACATCCAGCGGCGGATGATGTGATAGATCACCAGCAGCAGGAACCAGATGGCTACCGAGGTTTCCAGCCTTGCCAGCAAAGCCTGTGCCGTCGCCAGGTAACCGATCGCCGAGGCGAGGGCTGCCATCAGCGGCATGGCGATCATCAGGTTCCACAACATGCGGTTGACCATGTTGTCGCCGTTGCCCTCTTTATCCAGATAGAGCGGAATACCGGCGCGTTTCAGGCTGACGGTGACGATGCTGATCGCGCCGCAGATCAGAATGAAGCAGAGACGTCCCAGTGACGAGGAGAACTGGCGATCTTCCAGATTGCTGAAGGCGATTAACAGCATGATCAGCGGCACAATCAGCCCGATACTCAGGGAGTAATAGCGCATGGCGCGCGCCACGCGATTCTGCGGCCAGCGGAAATGAACGATAAACAGACCGTTGGGGCGGGCAAAGGCGGCGCTGATCATAAAGGCCCACAGCAGGGGCAGCGTAGCGGTAATCCCGTCACCAATGGCGACCGCAATCGGGTAGGGCCAGGCGTTCTGCAAACCATAACCCAGCGTCCCCCACAACACCGGCAGCGGCAGCGCCACCAGAATCGACCAGAAAACGGTACGGATGGTCAGCCGGAAGCGATCCTGCGTCACTTTGCCGACTTTACTGGCGGAGCGCTCAAGGAAGGCATTGAAGTGACGCCGTGAGCTGATGCTAAAGCCGACCAGCAGCAGGGCGGCAATGATCGGCAGCACGGTGCTGCGGCTGGTAAACATCATTGCCATCGCTTTGCCGAGCTGTCCCAGCGTATCCAGCGACAGCAGGCGTGACAGATCCTTAGCCAGATCGAGCGGGTAACTCAGGCCGATCGGGCTGACGTCGGCGGTCCAGAACAGATAACGGTGGGTGGCATCTTTCACCTCGGTCAGCGCATCCTGCAGCTGTGTATTGCCGACCTTCAGCTTGGTGATCTCCAGGATCAAGGTATCGCAACCGGAGATCAGCGAGTTAAGCAGTTCGCGCTGGGTACGAAGCTGGGCATCAAGGATGCGCTTCTGCTCGCTGGTATAGGGCTGGCCATCGGCCTGGTGACCCTTACGAAGCGCCTCCTGGCGCTCCAGCAGATCTTCATAGGAGAGACGCTGAACCCGTAACTGGGCCATCTCATTATCAATCTGCTGAGACTTTGGCATTTCCGGCAGGCGCGCCACCTGGGCGCGCAACGCTTCGCCCAGCAGATTGGAGGCACCCAGCCACTGGGACTGTTCGCGCAGGGTAGAGAGCGCCTGACGCACCTGAATAATTTGATTGGTGGCCAGCCGCTGCTGCGACGCCACCAGATCCATCCGCTGCGCCTGCTGATTCAGGGCGACGGAGAGATCGCGGTTAATGCGGAATTGATCGCTGATTGCCGGTGGCAAATCACCACTGTTTTCGGCCAGCTGTTCGGTACGCGCCAGTGCCAGTTCGGCTTCACGCTGACGTTGATCGTTGAGCTGATTGCGCAGTGCCTGCAGATAGTTATCCAGCTGGGCAGCCTTACGCTGGTGCACTTCGGCCCGCATCCGCGCCAGTTCCTGACGATTGTTGGCGGAGAGTTGCGCCAGTTCCAGTTCATCGACGCGCGCTTTATTGGCGGCATTTTCCGCCTGACGGGCCGCCAGTTGTAGCTGGCCCTGCGGCGAAGTGCTGTTGCTGGCACCCTGCAAACGACGCTCACTCTCGGTCATGGCGCGGCGTGCTTCGGTCTGCTGCTGCGGCAACTGCGACAGTGAGTCACTGATCTCGCGCGCCCGATCCTGCTCCTGTTGCGCCTGGCGACCCTCTTCCAGCAGCTGACTGCTGACCTGCAGAATCTCCTGATCCAGTTCGGCGCTGCTCATGTTGCTGCGCACGGTTTTCGCGCTGTCGCCCATCGTGGCGATCTGCTGGCGTAACTCGCGTGCCAGACGCGGAAAATCGTCAATAACCTGCTGGTATTGCGCGGCGCGCTCCAGCGAGTCATCACGTTCAGAGAGGAAGTTTAACGCTGCTTCAATCGACTGGATTTGTTCCGCCTGGGCCGGTGAGCTTTTGGCAGCTTTAGTCTCTTCCAGTTGCTGTTTAAGCTGGCTGGCGTCAGGCAGGCTGGCCGCAAGGGCCGGGCTGCTGAGCCACAGGCTCAGCAGCAGGAGGAGAATCGAACGCACAGGAGATACTCAACTTAGTCGACGATAACGTCGGAAACGTCTGTTGCTACCGGCAGGGCAATCGCCAGCGGTTGACCCAGACGGGTTTTGCTCTCAGCTTCGAGGCTTTCAGCCAGTTTAACCCGGCCAGGTGCGAACAGGTTGATAACGGTTGAGCCCAGCTTAAAGCGGCCCATTTCCTGGCCTTTCAGCAGCACCACCGCCCCTTCATCATCGGCCGCCGGATAATGCCAGCGCTTAATTACCCCTTCACGCGGCGGCGTAATGGTACCGGCCCACACCGTCTCGATGCTGCCGACAATGGTGGCACCGACCAGAATCTGCACCATCGGTCCGATATCGGTTTCGAAATAGCAGATAACGCGCTCGTTACGGGCAAACAGGTTAGGAATATTGCGCGCGGTCAGCGGATTAACCGAGTAGAGATCGCCAGGTACGTAAATCATCTCACGCAGGATGCCGTTGCACGGCATATGCACCCGGTGATAGTCGCGCGGTGCCAGATAGGTGGTCACGAACTCGCCGTCGACAAAGCGGGCGGCCATCTGTTCATTACCGGCCAGCAGGGCTTCAAGCGTGTAGTGATGACCTTTCGCCTGGAAAATCTGGTCGCCATCAATGTGGCCGAGCTGGCTGATTGCGCCATCAGCGGGCAGGGCGATCAGGTTGGCGTCAGCATCCACCGGACGCGCATCGTCTTTTAACGGACGGACGAAGAAGTCGTTAAAGGTGCGATAGCTGGCGGTGTCAGGCTTGCGCGCTTCCGCCATGTCGACTTTGTAAAACCAGACAAAGATGTCAATGACCAGTTTGGTCAACCAACCACCGCGGCGACTGGCGCCCCAACCGGCGAGTTCAGTCAGCCATTTCTTCGGGAGAATATGATTCAAGCCGAGTTTCAAACGATCAAACACCTTAGCCTCCTGGCTATTTTCATGACGTT
>Ga0308167_1001118_pt1 | contig 34562 bp, 31 predicted proteins | sample PhyCR1_2_FD_202138 | JGI IMG/M metagenome (GOLD analysis project Ga0308167, IMG submission 202138) | Phyllosphere microbial communities from UC Gill Tract Community Farm, Albany, California, United States - DLSLRC.R1 | ecosystem: Host-associated > Plants > Phyllosphere > Unclassified | place... | reverse complement strand
ACATCGAAGAGGTGGGACGGACGGCTCGGCACGGGACGTTCTTCCAGATGCTGGGCAACTGGTCGTTCGGCGACTACTTCAAAGAGGGTGCGATCCGCTACGCGTGGGAGCTCCTGACGAGCTCCGAGGCCGACGGCGGCCTCGGTTTCGACGAGAAGGACCTCTGGGTCACCGTCTACGAGACGGATGACGAGGCCGAGGCGATCTGGCGTGACATCATCGGCCTCAAGCCCGAGCGCATCCAGCGTCTGGGGCGCGCCGACAACTACTGGAACACCGGTCAGCCCGGCCCCGGTGGACCGGACTCCGAGATCTTCTTCGATCGCGGCCCCGCATACGGCAAGGACGGCGGCCCGGCCGCCGACGACTCGAGGTTCCTCGAGATCTGGAACCTCGTGTTCATGCAGGACTTCATCGAGAACATCCGGGGCAAGACCGAGTTCGACATCGTGGGGGAGCTGCCCCAGAAGAACATCGACACCGGCATGGGACTCGAGCGCGTCGCCTTCCTCAAGCAGGGCGTCGAGAACATGTACGAGACCGATCAGGTGCGCCCGGTGCTCGACCGTGCGGTCGAGCTCTCGGGTCGGCGCTACGGAGCCGTGCACGAAGACGACGTCCGCTTCCGGGTGGTCGCCGACCACGTGCGCTCGTCGCTCATGCTGCTGTCGGACGGCGTTCGCCCGTCCAACGAGGGCCGCGGCTACATCCTCCGACGCCTGATGCGTCGCACCGTGCGCTCGATGCGTCTGCTCGGTGTCGACGAGCCGGTGTTCCCCGAGCTCTTCGCCACCTCGCGCGACGCGATGAAGTCCGCCTACCCCGTGCTCGAGAAGGAGTGGTCGACTCTCTCCGCTTCGGCGATCGCCGAGGAGGAGACCTTCCGCCGCACGCTGGCATCGGGATCCACGATCCTCGACCTCGCGCTCGATGAGACGAAGAAGAGCGGCGGAGCGTCGCTGAGCGGCTCCGAGGCGTTCCTGCTGCACGACACCTACGGCTTCCCGATCGATCTCACGCTCGAGGTCGCCGAAGAAGCGGGTCTGGCGGTCGACCGCGAGGCGTTCGACACCCTCATGCAGGAGCAGCGCTCGCGCGCCAAGGCCGATGCACGCAATCGCAAGCGTCAGCTCGCGGACGTCTCCGTGTACCGCGATCTCCGTGCTCTGGGTGAGACGGGCTTCGACGGATACTCCGAGCTCGAGGTCGACTCGCGCATCCTCGGAATCCTCGTCGACGGCCACACCGTTCGCAGCGCCGCAGAGGGGCAGATCGCCGAGGTCGTGCTCGCCGAGACCACGCTGTACGCCGAATCCGGTGGGCAGGTCGCCGACAAGGGCGTGATCGTCGGCCCCGGGTACGAGCTCGAGGTGCTCGACGTGCAGCGCCCGGTGCCCGGACTCATCAGTCACACCGTCGAAGTCACCCGTGGTGTCGTCGCCGTCGACGATGCGGCCACCACCGTCGTCGATGCGGCGAATCGACGCGCGGCTCGCCAGGCTCACTCCGCGACGCACCTCGTGCACGCCGCGCTCCGCGACACCCTCGGTCCGACGGCGACGCAGGCCGGGTCGCTCAACCGTGCGGGCTACATGCGGTTCGACTTCTCGTGGTCGCAGGCGCTCTCGGCTGACACGCGCACCGAGATCGAGGAGATCACCAACCGCGCCGTCAACGACGCCCTCGAGGTCACGACCCGCATCGTGACGCTCGATGAGGCGAAGGATGCCGGAGCCATGGCTCTCTTCGGCGAGAAGTACGGCGATGTCGTGCGCATGGTCGACATCGGAGGGCCGTGGTCTCGCGAGCTGTGCGCGGGAACCCACGTCAGCACGAGCGCGGAGATCGGTCTCGTCAGCGTCGTCGGCGAATCGTCCGTCGGTGCGTCGAACCGACGCATCGAAGCGCTCGTCGGTCAGGATGCGTTCCGCGAGCTCGCGGCAGAGCGTGCACTCGTGTCGCAGCTGACGACCTCGCTCAAGACCCCTCGCGATCAGCTCGCCGAGCGCATCGCCGATCTCTCCGCGAGCCTCAAGGCGGCCGAGAAGCGCATCGCGCAGTTCGAGTCCAAGGAGCGCGCGGGTCGTGTTCCCGCCATCGCCGATGCGGCGAGCCGCGTCGGCGCCTTCCGGGTCGCTGCGCAGTCGCTCGGCGAGGTGGCTTCGGCCGATGACGTGCGCGAGCTCGTCCTCGCTGTCCGGGACCGCCTCGGTTCCGACGCCGCCGTCGTCGCGCTCGGCGCCTCCGTCAACGGTCGCCCTGTGGTGGTCGTCGCGACGAACGACGCCGCCCGTGCGGCCGGCGCCAAGGCGGGAGCGCTCGCGAAGCGCGCCGCTTCGGTGCTCGGTGGAGGCGGCGGCGGTCGTGATGACGTCGCTCAGGGCGGTGGCACCGATGTCGCAGCTCTGCAGTCGGCGCTGGAGGCCGTGTCGCAGGAGCTGCAGTCAGCGTGAGCGGATTCCGCCGCGGGGTGCGCATCGGCATCGATGTCGGGCGGGCGCGCGTCGGGGTCGCTCGCTGCGATCCGGACGGCATGCTCGCGGTGCCCGTCGAGACGGTGCAGCGGAACGAGCAGGCGATCGACCGGATCGCCACGATCGCCGAGGACTACGACGTGCTCGAGTTCGTCGTCGGACTGCCCGTCAACCTGATGGGTGCCGACACGGCATCGACGACGGATTCCCGTGAGTTCGCGGTCGCCCTCCAGGCTCGCACAGGCACTCCTGTGCGGCTCGTGGACGAGCGGCTCAGCACGGTCACTGCACACGCCGCGTTGCGTTCTTCGGGCAGAACACAGAAGAACTCTCGTAGCATTGTGGATCAGATCGCCGCGGTGGTCCTGCTGCAGCAGGCGATCGACACGGAGAAGAGCACCGGAAACCCGACCGGTGCCACGATTCCGCTCGACGAGGAGTCCCCCCGATAATGCCCGAACGTGAGAGTGCTTCGCCCCAGCACGATCCGGACGCCCGCCTGGGTGACCTGTTCGAGAACCTTCCCGACCCGGCGCAGCAGATCCCGACGGTTGACAACACGCCACCCGCGCCGGGGTCTCGTCGAGCGGCACGCGAAGCCGCCGCCGTGCAGTCGTCCACTGACCCCGCACGCCCGTCCGCGGACACGTCGACGGGTGAGGACGTGTCGACCCGAGCGATGCCGACGGCCGCCGCCGAGGACCCCGCCGTGTCGTCGCCTTCGGCGGATCCGACGGGTTCCGCGGAGCGAGCCTCCGACGCCCCGTCGGGCGGGCCTACCGGCGACGGGGCTCCGGCCCGGGCCGGCGACGGCTCCGCGGCAGGCGGCCGTCTGGAGGACCTCTTCCACGGACATCCCGAGGACCACACCGGCAACCGACCGCCGGCGAAGAAGAAGCGTCGCACAGGGTGCCTCGTCGCCCTCGTCATCGTCCTCGCGGTGATCGGCGGCATCGTCGGCGCAGGCGTCTGGGCGTGGAACGCGTACGGCGACAAGATCAGCGATGCCCTCGGCTGGGGCGATCCGAAGGACTGGGAGCCGGGGATGGCCACCGGCGAGGTGCTCGTCACGATCCATGAGGGCGACACCGGCGCACCCGTGTCGGCGGCGCTGTACGAAGCCGGCGTCACGCGCACGGAGGATGTCTTCTACGACTACCTCGTCACCGAGAACATCGCGGTCACCTTCTATCCGGGCATCTATTCCCTGAAGGAGAAGATGACGGCCGAAGCGGCGCTCGAGGCGCTGCAGAACCCCGAGAACAAGCGCGAGAACTCCGCCAGCGTCGGCGAGGGCGCGACCATCGAATCCTCGCTGCCCGACATGGCCGAGTCTCTGGGCATGCCCGTCGAAGAGCTTCAGGCTGCGGTCGACGCGGATCCGGCGACCTACGGTGTCAGCGCGCAGAGCCTCGAGGGGTGGCTCTTCCCGGCCGTCTACACGTTCGATCCTGAGGTGACCGCCACGCAGGTGATCCAGCGCATGGTCGATCGCACGAAGGAAGCGCTGACGGAGGCCGGGGTGCCCGCCGAGGATGCGCAGCGCGTGCTGACGATCGCGTCGATCATCCAGCGCGAGGGCCTCACCGCAGACTTCCCGAAGGTGTCGCGCGTGATCGAGAACCGTCTCGACATCGACATGAAGCTGCAGATGGACTCGACGGCGCAATACGGATACGGCTCGCTCCACGAGGGTGTCGTCTCGAGCTCCGCCGAGGCGCTCGAGGACGACAACCTGTGGAACACCTACGTGCACACCGGCCTGCCGGTCACACCGATCGCCAGCCCGAGCTTTGCGGCGATCGATGCAGCGATGCACCCGGCCGACGGTCCGTGGCTGTACTTCGTGACGACGAACCTCGCCACCGGCGAGACCCAGTTCTCGGTCACCTATGAGGAGCACCTCCAGGGCGTCGAGAAGTGGGAGCAGTGGTGCCAGGAGAATCCTGACGGGGGATGCTCGGCCGGATGACCCAGCGGCGCCTCGCGGTATGGGGAGACCCGATCGCGCATTCCAAGTCACCCCAGCTGCACGCCGCGGCATACGCCGCACTCGGTCTCGACTGGGAGTACACGCGTCGCCGAGTCGACGAGGCGGCGTTCATCGAGGCGCTGGAGACTCTGGACGATTCGTGGCGCGGGCTCTCGCTCACGATGCCCCTGAAAGAGAAGGCGCATCGAGCCGCGCGAACGCACGATCGCTGCGCGGACCTCACCGGAGCGGTCAACACGCTCCTGCTGACCGGTGGGATCAGCGGGTTCAACACCGATGTCGGCGGGATCGTCGATGCCCTGGGTGAGCAGGGTCTGCTCGACATCGACCGGGTCCGCATCCTCGGCGCCGGTGCCACGGCCTCATCCGCTCTGGTCGCGTGCGTCGAGGCAGGAGCCCGCTCGATCGATGTGCGGGCACGCCGACCTGAACGCGCCGCCGCGCTCGTGGCCCTCGGGCATCGGCTCGGTGTCACGATCTCGGCGTCTCCCTTCGATGCCGACCTGCCCGACGTCGGGCTCACCGTGGCGACGCTGCCCGGTGGCACGGCGCTCGGCCCCGCTACCTCTGCGCGGCTGTCTACGAGCGGGGGAGTGCTGTTCGACGTCGCCTATTCGCCGTGGCCGTCGGCTCTCGCCTCGGCATGGAGCGACGGCCGCGCCGTCTCCGGTGAGGGGATGCTGCTGCGCCAGGCCGTGCGGCAGGTCCGGATCTTCCTGCACGGCGACCAGAGCGTTCCGCTGCCCTCCGAGGAGGCCGTGGTCGCCGCGATGAAGGCCGTTCTGTAGTCACCGGTCGTCACGCGGCACGATCCGAGTCGAAAGGCGTGGGAGACTAGAGCAATGCTCCGCGTGCTCACGGCCGGCGAATCGCACGGCCCAGAACTCATTGCCGTCATGGAGGGTCTGCCTTCAGGCGTCCCTGTGTCCTCCGAGGCGATCCAGGCCGATCTCGCACGTCGCAAGCTCGGCTATGGGCGCGGCTCGCGCATGAAGTTCGAGCAGGACGAGCTGACGATCTCGGGCGGCGTCCGCCACGGCAAGACCCTCGGCAGCCCGATCGCTCTCCGCATCGGCAACACGGAGTGGCCGAAGTGGATCGAGGTCATGAACCCCGAGCCCGTCGAGCTGACAGACAAGTCCCGTGGCCGGAGCGCACCGCTGACCCGCCCGCGGCCAGGACACGCCGATCTCGTGGGCATGCAGAAGTACGACTTCGACGAAGCACGGCCCATCCTCGAGCGTGCCAGCGCACGAGAGACGGCTGCCAGGGTCGCCCTCGGCGCCATCGCCCGCTCGTTCCTCGGCGAGCTGGGCATCCGCCTCGTCAGCCACACGCTGTCGATCGGGCCGGTACGCGTGCCGGACGGCGCTCCGCTTCCGACCCCCGAAGACGTCGACACGCTCGATGCCGATCCGCTGCGCTGCTTCGACGCGACGACCTCCGCCCTCATGGTGGAGGAAGTCGATGACGCGAAGAAGGACGGCGACACCCTCGGTGGGATCGTCGAGGTGCTCGCATACGGTCTTCCGCCCGGACTGGGCTCGCACGTTCACTGGGATCGCCGTCTGGATGCACGTCTCGCGCAGGCACTCATGAGCATCCAGGCGATCAAGGGCGTCGAGGTCGGCGACGGCTTCGAGACCACGCGCCGACGCGGCTCCGCCGCTCACGACGAGCTGTTCACGACCGCAGACGGCATCTCGCGCGGCTCGGACCGCGCGGGAGGCACCGAGGGCGGGATGTCGACCGGAACGGTGCTGCGCGTGCGCGCGGGAATGAAGCCGATCGCCACCGTGCCGCATGCTCTTCGCACGATCGACGTCGCCTCGGGCGAGGACGCCACCGCACACCATCAGCGCTCTGACGTGTGCGCCGTGCCGGCGGCCGGAGTGGTGGCCGAAGCCATGGTGGCCGTCGAACTCGCCAATGCCGTGCTCGAGAAGTTCGGGGGCGACAGCATCGGCGAGACCCGCCGCAACCTCGAGGGTTACCTCGCGGCGATCCCGGCCGAGCTGCGCACGACGCCCGCGTCCGAGGCGGCGCTCATCGCGCATGACGAGCGAGGCTGATCCGCTGACGCTGGTGCTCGTCGGTCCGATGGCCGCCGGCAAGACCAGCGTCGGGCGTCGCGTCGCGCGCAAGCTCGGCGTGCCGTTCGTCGACACCGACAAGCGCGTGGTCGCAGCATACGGCCCGATACCGGCGATCTTCGAGCAGCACGGTGAGGCGCACTTCCGCGCGCTCGAGCGCGCCGCGGTCGCAGAGGCTCTGGGGGCGGGCGGTGTGATCTCCCTCGGCGGTGGGGCCGTGACGGACGCGGCCACCCGCACGCTGCTGATCGAGCACCCGGTCGTGTTCCTGACCGTGACCCCTGCGGCGGTCGCCGATCGGATCCACAGCGGCGGACGCCCCCTGCTCGCGGGCGATGACCCCGTCGGGCGTTGGACACAGATCTTCGAAGAACGTCGAGACTGGTATGACGAGGTGGCATCCGTGACGTTCGACACGTCACGGCGCCCCATGCAGCGCATAGCCGACGACATCGTGGCATGGAGGAGAGAACTGGGATGAGTACGACAACCATCAGCGTGACGGGGGAGAACCCCTACGACATCGCCATCGGACGCGGCATCCTCGACCGGGTGTCGGAGGCGCTCGATCCCGGAGTGCGCAAGGTCCTCGTCGTCCACCCGCCCACGCTCGCCGCCCGCGCGGCGGAGCTGCGGGATCGGCTGCTCGCCGACGTCGAGAACGGTCAGCGAGAGGTTCTGCTCGCAGAGGTGCCTGATGCCGAGCAGGGCAAGCGCATCGAGGTGGCCGCCTTCTGCTGGCAGGTGATGGGACAGGCCGACTTCACCCGTTCGGACGCCGTCGTCGGATACGGCGGCGGCGCCGTGACCGATCTCGCCGGCTTCGTCGCGGCGACCTGGCTGCGGGGGGTGCAGCTCGTCCAGGTGCCCACCACCGTGCTCGGCCTCGTGGACGCATCGGTGGGCGGCAAGACCGGGATCAACACCGCCGAGGGCAAGAACCTCGTCGGCGCTTTCTGGGCACCTCGCGCGGTGATCGGCGACCTCGACGAGCTCGCCAGCCTCAGCCCGAACGAGGCGACCGCGGGCTTCGCCGAGGTCGTGAAGGCCGGATTCATCTGGGCGCCCGAGATCCTCGACATCATCGAAGCGGACCCCGCGCGCGCCGTCGACTCGACGACACCCGAGTTCCGTCGGGCGATCGAACTCGCCATCGACATGAAGGCGCAGGTCGTCTCCGACGACTTCCGCGAAGCGGGCCAGCGCGAGATCCTCAACTACGGCCACACCCTCGGCCACGCGATCGAGCATGCCGAGCGATACCGCTGGCGCCACGGTGCGGCGGTCTCGATCGGCATGCTGTACGCGGCTGAGCTGTCGCGACTCGCCGGCCGACTGTCGGACTCCGCCGCCGAGCGTCACCGCACGATCCTCGACTCGCTCGGGCTGCCGACCGGCTATCGTGCCGGTGCATGGCCACAGCTGCTCGCGACGATGCAGCGCGACAAGAAGAGCCGGGGTGGCATGCTGCGGTTCATCCTCCTCGACGACATCGCCAAGCCCACCGTGCTGCAGGCGCCGGACGAGTCGCTGCTCTTCGCCGCCTACCAGGAGATCGGCGAATGACCCGTCGCATCCTGCTCGTCAACGGTCCGAACCTCAACCTGCTCGGCAGCCGCGAGCCCGAGGTCTACGGCACGGCGACACTCGCCGATGTCGAGAAGCTCACCGCTGCGGCCGCCGAGGCGGAGGGCTTCGAGCTCCGGGCGCTGCAGAGCAATCACGAGGGGGTGCTGATCGATGCCATCCACGCCGCGAGGGAGGACTGCACTGCGATCATCATCAACCCAGGCGGGCTCACGCACACGAGTGTGGCGCTGCGCGACGCCCTGACCGGCGTCGCTCTGCCCTTCGCCGAGGTGCACATCTCCGACGTGTACGCGCGGGAGGAGTTCCGGCACCATTCCTACCTCCACGATGTGGCAGCGGTGCGTGTGATCGGCGAGGGCGTCGACGGCTACGCGAGCGCTGTGCGGCAGCTCGCAGCGCTCATCGCGTAGAATCGACTCTCGGCCCACCCCAGTCCACCTCGGACGCGAGCGGCCCCCAGACTCTAGAAACGGAAAGTCCAGCGCATGGCATCTACCGCAGACATCAAGAACGGCGTCGTCCTCAACATCGAGCGGCAGCTCTGGAGCGTCGTCGAGTTCCAGCACGTCAAGCCCGGCAAGGGCGGCGCGTTCGTCCGCACGAAGCTCAAGAACGTGATGAGCGGCAAGGTCGTCGACAAGACGTTCAACGCCGGCGCGAAGATCGAGATCGAGAATGTCGACCGTCGCGACTACACCTACCTGTACACCGATGGTGACGGGTACGTCTTCATGGACCAGACCGACTACGACCAGATCACTGTCCCCGCGGCGACCGTCGGCGATGCGAAGAACTTCCTGCTCGAGAACCAGCAGGTCACGATCGCGCTCAACAACGGCAACCCGCTGTACATCGATCTGCCGGCGTCCGTGATCCTCGAGATCACCTACTCCGAGCCGGGCGTGCAGGGCGACCGCTCGTCGGCCGGCACCAAGCCCGCCACGCTCGAGACGGGTTACGAGATCCAGGTGCCGCTGTTCGTGGAGACCGGCACCAAGGTCAAGGTCGACACGCGCACCGGCGACTACCTCGGTCGCGAGAAGTAAGGCGTGAGCGCCCGTACGAAGGCGCGCAAGCGCGCACTCGACATCCTGTTCTCCGCCGACGTCCGTGGCGACGAGGTCGCGGTGGCCCTGGCCGCCGAAGCCAAGCGCGCCGCGAGCGAACCCGCCCGCGAGGCCTCCTGGCTGTACGCGCGCGAAGTCGTAGACGGCATCATCGACCACCGCGACGAGATCGACGAGCTCATCACGACGCACAGTCGAGACTGGAAGCTCGAGCGGATGCCCGCGGTCGACCGCGCGCTGCTGCGCATCGGCGTCTGGGAGATCCTGTTCAACGCCGAGGTGCCGACGGCCGTCGCCATCGATGAGGCGGTCGAGCTCGCCAAGGAGTTCTCCACCGACGATTCGGGCGCATTCGTGCACGGCGTGCTCGCCCGCGTCTCTCGCGCGGCCTGAGCGACGACTCAGGACGCGGTCTCCGAGATGTCGGAGGCCCTGGGAAGGATGGGGTCATGCCCGCGCCGCACGTCGATCTTCGGGATCTCATGCAGATCACCGATGCGGGTGGTTATCAACGCGGTCTCGCCTATTTCCGCGAGGGCAACGTGCTCGACGTGGTCTGGCATGAGGATCTCCTCGAACTCGAGGGGCATGTTCGCGGCAGCTCCGATGCCCAGTATGTGACCGAGATCCTCTTCCACTCGTCGAACGGGACGAGGCGTCCGAGGACGACTCGCTGCTCGTGCCCGGTGGGCAGCGGCTGCAAGCACGTCGTCGCGACGCTGCTCGCGTCCAACGTGCACGAGTACTCCCAGCAGGCGGCGGCTCTTCAGCGTCAGCCCGAGGTTCAACCCGAGTCAGTCGCGCCCCGCAGCGCTGCGGCGACGTCGTGGCGCAGTCTGCTCGACCCGTCGGTCTCTCGGCACCCCCAGCGCCTCGCGCTCGGGATCGAGCTGCGGCACCGCGAGTCCCGCAGCGAGAACCACTGGGGACCACGCCCCGTTCGTGCTGCGACGGCACGCGATCTGGCACGTCCGAACGGGGAGCTGCTGCTGGCGATCCGTCCGATGATGCGCAGTGCGCAGACCGGCGCCTGGATCCAGGGAGGCGCAGGCTGGGATGCCGTCCGGCGCGACGCCTCACAGTTCGGTCGCGATCAGAACCGCTGGTTCGGCGACCTGCTCAGCATCTCGCGGGATTCGCTGCTCTCCGGCAACGCCGGCGAATGGCTCGTCCTCGACCAGGTCGAGTCCCCTCTGCTCTGGCGGCACCTCCGATCGGGCGCCGAGCTCGGCATCCCGCTCGTCGCGAGTCAGAAGAGCGCCTCGGTGCGCATCGCGGCCGGCGCGGAGGTCTCGACACGCATCACTCGAACGGACGACGGCTCTCTGGCGGTGTCCGCGGACGTGCGCATCGACGATCGAGAGGTTCCTGACCGGGAGGTGCATCCGATCGGCCGCACGGGGGTGTACTCGGTCGGCCTCGTGGGCGCACGGATCGAGATCGTCCTCGCCGAGGTGTCGCTGAGCGAGCAGACGCGCGCACTGCTCGCGGCACCCGATCCGATCGTCGTGCCCTCCGACGACGAGAAGGCGTTCATCGCCGACGCGTATCCGCTGCTGGCGAGACGAAGCACCGTGCGCACGGTCGGCGCGGTCGCGCTCCCCGACGTTCCCGAGCCGGAGCCCGTGTTGACCGTCAGCTACGAGCGCGGCGATGTCGTGAGCTACACGTTCGAATGGTCATACGGTCAGTTCGGGCGCGTGCCGTTCGCCTGGAACGACGCAGCAGTGCGCGACGCCGCCGTCGAGACCGCCAAGAGGGCGGCGATCGAGGCTGCGTGGCAGGAGTTCCGCACGACGAGCTTCAGGCCGAGCGGTTCCTTCCATGACATCGACGCGGCGGCGTTCGTCGCGGAGGGGGTTCCCGCACTCGAGGCGGTGGGAGTCCGCGTCGAATCGAGCGGAGAGCGCAAGGCGTACCGCGAGCTGATCGGCGATCCGCAGGTCAAGGTCACGACCGTCGAGTCGACTGACTCCGACTGGTTCGATCTCGGCATCCTCGTGACGATCGACGGCCGGACGATCCCCTTCGGGCCGCTGTTCACGGCACTGAGCAAGGGGCGCAAGAAGCTGCTCCTCTCCGATGGCGGGTACTTCTCACTCAACCACCCGTCGCTGGATCGTCTCCGTGACCTCATCGAGGAGGCGGGCGAGCTCGACGAGTGGGAGACGGGTCCCCGGATCAGTCGCTACCAGACCGATCTCTGGGAGGAGTTCGAGGATCTCGCAGACGAGGCCGAGCCTGCCGTCAGCTGGCGCGCCACGGCTGACGGGCTTCGTCAGGCCACCGGTGTCCCCCCGACGCCCGTGCCCGAGGGGGTTCAGGCGGAGTTGCGCCCCTATCAGAAGACCGGCTTCGACTGGCTGGTCTTCCTGTGGCGTCATCGGCTGGGCGGAATCCTCGCCGACGACATGGGTCTCGGCAAGACCCTGCAGCTCCTGACGTTCGTGCAGCACACGAGGGATGCCGGCGAGACGCGGCCGTTCCTCGTGCTCGCGCCCACGTCGGTGCTGAGCACCTGGCGGTCGGAGGCCGCGCGATTCACTCCGGGGCTTCGCGTGTCGATCGTCGACAGCACGAGCGGAAAACGCGCTGACGTGCTGAGGGCGGCGGCACGGTCGAGCGATCTCGTCGTCAGCTCGTACACGGTCGCACGACTCGACGAAGAGGAGTTCCGCGAGGTCGAGTGGGCCGGGCTGATCCTCGACGAGGCCCAGTTCGTCAAGAACCCCAAGACGAGACTCCACCGCGCCATCTCGACGTTCCGTGCCGACGTCACGTACGCCGTGACCGGCACGCCGATGGAGAACAGCCTCTCCGAGCTGTGGTCGCTTCTCAAACTCGCCGCGCCGGGGCTCTTCCCCTCGGCGCGGAAGTTCAAGGACCGCTACATCCAGCCGATCGAGAAGGGGAAGGTGCCCGAGAACGAGGAGGGCGGCGAGTATCGCGCTCGGCGCCTCGCCCAGCTCCGTCGTCGCGTCAGGCCTCTGATGCTGCGGCGCACGAAGGAGCTCGTGGCGCCCGATCTCCCTGCCAAGCAGGAGCAGCTTCTCGAGGTCGAGATGAGCCCGGAGCACAAGGCGCTCTACGACGTCGTGCTGCAGCGCGAGCGTCAGAAGGTCCTGGGGCTGATCGACGATCTCGATCGCAACCGCTTCATCGTGTTCCGCTCTCTCACGCTGCTGCGGATGCTGAGCCTCGCACCTGCGTTGGTCGACGAAGCCGATGCGGACATCGGCTCGAGCAAGCTCGACACGCTTCTCGAGCGAGTGGTCGAGCTGCAGGCCGAGGGGCACCGCGCGCTCGTCTTCAGCCAGTTCACCTCGTTCCTCGATCTCGCAGCTGCTCGTCTCGAGGCCGCCGGCGTCCCGTATGCGCATCTCGACGGCTCGACGCGGCGCAGAGAGCAGGTGATCGACGGGTTCAAGGCGGGGGAGCAGCCGGTGTTCCTGATCAGTCTGAAGGCCGGTGGGTTCGGACTCACGCTGACCGAAGCCGACTATGTCTTCCTTCTCGATCCCTGGTGGAACCCGGCCGCCGAAGAGCAGGCGATCGACCGCACGCATCGCATCGGGCAGACGAATCAGGTGTTCGTCTATCGGATGATCTCGACCGGCACGATCGAGGAGAAGGTCCTCGAGCTTCAGCGCCGCAAGGCCAGGCTCTTCACCGCGGTGATGGACGACGACGAGCTCTTCGCGCAGTCGCTCACGGCGGACGACATCAAGGGTCTGTTCGACGAGGCCTGATTTGTTCCGGCCGGGTCACCGCATCCGTCCAGCACCCCGTCGGTAGAATCGAACGGCTCACTTCAGGAGGAATGCATGCGGATCACGGGACTCGGCCACGCCGGGATGTTCATCGAGACAGTCGGCGGGAACATCATCTGCGACCCGGTTCTCGGGCCCTCGTTCTTCGGCTCGTGGTTCCCGTTCCCCGACAACCGCGCTCTCGACTGGGAGCGGTTCGGCCGCGAGGCGGACTTCCTCTACATCTCTCACCGGCACCGCGACCACTTCGACCCGACGCTGCTCGAGCGCTACATCCGCAAGGACATCGAGGTGCTGCTGCCCGAGTACCCCATCGATGACCTCGAACAGGACATCAGGGCACTGGGATACACGAACATCACCTACGCCCCGGCGGGCAAGATCATCGAGCGCGGTGATCTCAAGATCATGATCACGCCGTTGCGAGCGCCGAGTGACGGCCCCATCGGCGACTCGTCGCTGAGCGTCGACGACGGCACCGGATCGGTGCTCAACCAGAACGACTCCCACCCCCTCGACCTCGACACGCTGCTGCACTTCGGCAAGCCCGACGCGTACTTCACGCAGGTCTCGGGTGCGATCTGGTGGCCCATGGTCTACGACCTGCCGATGGACGCGAAGCAGAACTTCGCGAAGCTCAAGCGAGACGCGCAGAACAAGCGAGCGATGTACTACATCGACAAGGTGGACGCTCCGCACGTCTTCCCGATGGCAGGGCCGCCCATGTTCCTGCGCGACGATCTCTTCGACTTCAACGGGGTCGGACGCAACGGTGAGTCCATCTTCACGGACCAGAAGCAGTTCCTCGCCCACATGAAGGAGCTCTCCCCGCAGTACGACGGGCATCTGTTCGTTCCGGGGACGGTCGTGACCGTCGACGCCGGTCAGGTGTCGACCGAGCAGACGCTGTACACCGAGGCGGAGCTCGCCCACATCTTCGATGCGAAGTGGGACTACCTCGACGAGCAGCGGGCGTCCCGCCAGCAGGAGATCCTCGATGAGGAGGCTTCTCGCGCAGAGGTCCTTCCTGCCGCCGAGATGCTCGATGAGCTGAAGGCCTGGTGGGAGCCGCTGCTGAAGAAGTCGCGCACCATCCGCCTCGGAGTCGGTGGCTGCGTGCGATTCAGGATCGGCGACCTCGACATGGTCGTGGACTTCCCTCGGGCGAAGGTCCGCGAGTATGCGGGCGAGGAGTGCATCTACTGGTACACGATCCCCGCTGATCTCGTCTCGACGAACATCCGCGATCATGAGATCGACTGGTCGAACTCGATCTTCCTCTCCATGCAGTTCCAGGTGGGACGCAGCGGCAAGTTCAACGAGTTCCTGACGACGTTCCTCAAGTGCCTCTCGGTCGACCGCATCGAGTACGTCGAGAACTGGTACCAGGAGCAGACGGATCAGACCGAGGACGCCGAGATCGGCGACTGGGTCGTGCAGCGCCGCTGCCCGCACCTGCGTGCCGACCTGACCAAGACCGGCAAGGTCGACGAAGACGGCATCCTGACCTGCAGCATGCACGACTGGAAGTGGGACCTCAAGACCGGCCGCTGCCTGTCGACGAGCGGTCACCCCATCCGTTCCACGAAGATCGACGAAGTCAGCGACGCTGTGCTCAGCGAGGCCAGCTGACGTGTCACGAACCCCGCATCCGCAGGGATCGGGTCGTGATGCCCGAACGACGCGGCTCGAGTACAAGGGGCCGTTGCGCGGTGCGCGATGGATCGTGCGCTCCAACCCCGAGCGACTCGTGCGCATCGCCGCGGACTTCTTGACCGGCGTGGGCTTCGAGCGCCGCGACGACGACTTCGACGGCAGGCTCCGCGCGCGAGGCTCGGAGTGGACGGCGACCGCGCTCGAGATCGGCGACGAGAAGGGCTCGAAGCGCAGCTGGTGGCGAGGTCTGCTGACCGACGAACTGCCCTTCCCGTTGCCCCACGCGCTGCAGCCCGTTCTGCCCCCGACCCTCGTCGTGGCCGCAGCACGCCCCGTCGCCGTCGGCGTGGCCGAGCTCGTCGTCTTCCCGCACACTTCGGCACGTGGAGATGCGACGCATGCGCGCGCAGCGGCACCACGCGTCACATCCGCCCTGGAACAAATCACCGCCGCCGCCGGGGCCGAGGGCGCGATGCTCTCGCACGAGTCACTCTCCGGCATAGCGAACGACGGCTCGCCCGCATCGCAGGCGGTCGTTCGTGAAGTCCTGGAGTGGCGCTGAGTCGCGCTAGACTGGGTCAATCAAGCAACCTTTAACACCGTCCTGTGAGGCGGAGAAGGGAGCGGCCGATGAGTGCACGAACTGTGCTGCACGAAGCCGATATCTCGCGGGCATTGACCCGCATCGCACATGAAATCCTCGAATCCAATCGGGGGGCTGAGAACCTCGTCCTGCTGGGAATTCCGACCCGCGGAGTCACTCTCGCCCATCGCCTGTCCGCTGTGATCGGTGAGATCGCACAGACCGCCGTTCCGGTGGGAGCGCTCGACGTCACACTCTTCCGGGATGATCTCGCGAAGCAGCCGACGCGGTCCCCTCGTCCGACGGACATCCCCGCCGGCGGCATCGACGGCAAGACGGTCGTCCTCGTCGACGACGTGCTCTTCTCCGGCCGCAGCATCCGCGCTGCGCTCGATGCGCTGCAGTCGATCGGCCGTCCCTCGATCGTGCGCCTCGCGATCCTGGTCGATCGGGGGCACCGCGAACTGCCGATCCGGCCCGACTTCGTCGGCAAGAACATCCCGTCGTCCCGTCAGGAGCGCGTCAACGTGCGGCTGGCCGAACATGACGGCGCCGAGGAGGTGACGATCGAAGCATGAGACACCTCCTCGACACCCGCACCCTCGATCGCGAGACGGCTCTGCGCATCCTCGACGTCGCCGAGGACATGTCCGACACGCAGTCACGCGAGGTCAAGAAACTCCCGACCCTCCGCGGCAAGACCGTCGTGAACCTCTTCTTCGAGGACTCGACGCGAACCCGCATCTCGTTCGAGGCCGCAGCGAAGCGTCTGTCGGCCGACGTCATCAACTTCGCGGCCAAGGGCTCGAGCGTCTCCAAGGGGGAGAGCCTGAAGGACACCGCCCAGACGCTGCAGGCGATGGGCGCGGATGCGGTCGTCATCCGCCACCCCGCATCAGGTGCGCCGCAGACACTCGCCACCAGCGGCTGGATCTCGGCCGGGGTGGTCAATGCCGGCGACGGCACGCACGAGCACCCGACCCAGGCGCTCCTCGACGCGTTCACGATCCGCAAACGGCGCTTCGGCGCCGACAGCCGCGGTCGCGATCTCGCCGGCATCCGGGTCGTGATCGTCGGCGACGTGCTGCACTCGCGGGTCGCGCGATCGAACGTCTGGCTGCTCGCCACGCTCGGCGCCGAGGTCACCCTGGTCGCTCCGCCCACCCTGGTGCCGCAGAACGTCTCGCTCTGGCCCGCCAGGGTCGTCTACGACCTCGACCAGGCCCTGGCCGAGGGGCCCGACGCCGTGATGATGCTCCGCATCCAGCTCGAGCGCATGAACGCCGCATATTTCCCCACTGAGCGGGAGTATTCCAGACGATGGGGTCTTGACGCGCTGCGTGTGGCCGGCCTTCCGGACGGTAGCATTGTCATGCACCCCGGACCCATGAACCGAGGGTTGGAGATCTCCTCCGAAGCCGCCGATTCCCCGCGTTCGACCGTGCTGGAACAGGTGACGAACGGGGTGTCCATCCGCATGGCGGTGCTGTACCTGCTCCTTGCAGGAGAACGAGACGACGAACGAGGGGGAGACCTGTGAGCGAGACCCTCGTCATCACCGGCGCACAGCTTCTCGGTGCCGAGCGCGCCGACATCATCGTGGAGAACGGTCTGATCACCGAGATCGGCACCGGGCTGAGCCGTGGGGGTGCGCGGGTCATCGACGCCGACGGCCTGGTGGCACTTCCCGGGCTCGTCGATCTGCACACCCATCTGCGCGAACCCGGCTACGAAGCGTCCGAGACGATCCTCACCGGCACCAGGGCGGCCGCGGCCGGCGGGTTCACCGCCGTGTTCGCCATGCCGAACACGTCTCCGGTGGCCGACACCGCAGGCGTCGTGGAGCAGGAGCTCGCGCTCGGTGAAGCGGCCGGGTACGCGACCGTGCAGCCCATCGGCGCCGTGACCGTGGGGCAGAAGGGCGAGCGACTCGCCGAGCTCGGTGCGATGGCGACATCCCGTGCGCAGGTTCGCGTCTTCAGCGATGACGGATTCTGCGTCTTCGACCCGCTGATCATGCGTCGCGCGCTCGAGTACGTGAAGTCCTTCGGCGGCGTCATCGCGCAGCACGCGCAGGACCCCCGCCTCACCGAGGGCGCCCAGATGAACGAGGGCACCGTCTCGGCCGAGCTCGGCCTCGCCGGATGGCCGGCCGTCGCCGAGGAGTCGATCATCGCCCGCGATGTGCTCCTCGCCGAGCACGTCGGATCGCGTCTGCACGTCTGCCACCTGTCCACGGCCGGCTCCGTCGACATCATCCGCTGGGCCAAGAAGCGGGGCATCGACGTCACGGCCGAGGTCACTCCGCATCATCTGCTCCTCACCGATGAGCTCGTGCGCGGGTACGACGCGCGCTACAAGGTCAATCCGCCGCTGCGTCGCGAGGAGGACGTCCTGGCGGTGCGCGAAGGCCTCGCCGACGGCACCATCGACATCGTCGCGACCGACCACGCGCCGCACCCGAGCGAGCACAAGTCGTGCGAGTGGCAGGCCGCCGCCAACGGCATGGTCGGACTCGAGAGCGCGCTGCGCGTCGTGCACCAGTCGATGGTGCAGACCGGCCTGATCGGCTGGGAGGACGTCGCTCGGGTGATGAGCGCCGCGCCCGCGCGGATCGGCCGTCTCTCGGGCCACGGGCTGCCTCTCGAGGCGGGTGCTCCCGCGCAGATCACCCTCTACGACCCGTCCGTCGCCGGCGTCTTCACCGAATCGGACCTGCACGGTCGCAGCGTGAACTCGCCCTACCTCGGCCGCGACCTCCCCGGTCGCGTCGAATTCACGATGCACCGCGGAGTCCTGACGGTCGACGGCGCAGACGTCGTCGAGGAGCTGAACGCATGAGCGCGCGCGACATCGCCATCGCGATCACCATCGCCGTGGCGGCGCTCGTGCTCGTCGTCATGTTCACCGCGTGGCGACGACGACTCCGACGCGACTCTGGTCTCTCGGCGCCCCTCGGAGTGCCGGAGCACGCCGAGGTGATCGCCCGTCGTGAGGTGCTCTACGTCTCGACGACCAAGCACGACCAGCCGCTGGAGCGGCTGACCCTGCACCCGCTCGCCTACCGAGCCAGGGGAGAGGCCGCCGTCACTGATCGCGGCCTCGCGCTCTGCCTCGACGGGGCGCCGACGGTCTTCCTCGCCTCTGCACGGCTCGCGAGCGTCGATCGTGCGACCGTGACGATCGACCGCGTCGTGGAACCGGGCGGACTCGTCCGCGTCGCCTGGAGCGCAGACGACGACACGATCGTCGACTCGTACCTCCGCCTGACAGACGGCGACCCCCAGAACTTCATCTCAGAACTGCAGCGCCTCGTCCCCGCCACGGACGACACCGCCGCCCCCGACACAGGAGCAACGTCATGACAGCCCTCCCCGAACCCGCCGTCCTCGTCCTCGAAGACGGGACCCGCCACACGGGCCGTGCATACGGCGCGCGGGGCACCACTTTCGGCGAGGTCGTCTTCGCCACCGGCATGTCCGGCTACCAGGAGACCCTCACCGATCCCTCGTACGCAGGCCAGATCGTCTTGCAGACGGCACCGCACATCGGCAACACCGGCATGAACGACGAAGACCGCGAGTCCCGTCGCATCTGGGTGGCCGGCTACATCGTCCGCGACCCCTCGCGCGTCGTCTCGAACTGGCGAGCCAACGCCTCGCTCGACGAGATCCTCGAGCGAGACGGCATCGTGGGCATCAGCGGCATCGACACCCGCTCGATCACCCGACACATCCGCTCGGCCGGCTCGATGCGCGGCGGCGTGTTCTCGGGCGACGCCGCGAAGATCGACCCCGAAGAGCAGCTGCGGCTCGTGCGCGAAGCCCCCGAGATGGCCGGTCAGAACCTCTCGTCGCAGGTCTCTGTCGACGTCGCCACGGTGACGACGGCGATGGGGGAGCGGGTCGGCAATCTCGCCGTCCTCGACCTCGGAGTCAAGCAGGCGACGATCGACAATCTGGCAGCCCGCGGCTTCGAGGTGCACGTGCTGCCCCAGGACGTCACGATCGACGACATCCGCTCGATCGACCCCGTCGCCGTCTTCTACTCGAACGGCCCCGGAGACCCCGCGGCGTCGGGCGACCATGTCGAGCTGCTGCGCTCGGTGCTCGACGACGGGCTGCCGTTCTTCGGGATCTGCTTCGGAAACCAGCTGCTCGGCAGGGCGCTGGGGCTCGGCACCTACAAGCTGCCCTTCGGCCACCGCGGCATCAATCAGCCGGTGCTCGACAAGTCCACCGGACGCGTCGAGATCACCGCGCACAACCACGGTTTCGCCGTGGAAGCGCCGCTGGAGGGTTCGTTCGACAGTCCCCACGGCTACGGCAAGGTCGAAGTCAGCCACGTCGGTCTGAACGACAACGTCGTGGAGGGCCTCCGCGCCCTCGACATCCCGGCGTTCTCGGTGCAGTACCACCCGGAGGCCGCCGCCGGCCCGCACGACGCCAACTATCTCTTCGACCGGTTCCGTGACATGGTCATCGCCAGCAAGAAGGACGCCAAGTAATGCCCAAGCGCGACGACATCAACTCCGTTCTCGTCATCGGCTCCGGCCCGATCGTCATCGGTCAGGCCTGCGAGTTCGACTACTCCGGCACCCAGGCGTGCCGTGTGCTCCGCGAAGAGGGCGTCAGGGTCATCCTGGTCAACTCCAACCCGGCCACGATCATGACCGACCCCGACTTCGCCGACGCGACGTACATCGAGCCGATCACGTGGCAGGTCATCGAGACGATCATCGCGAAGGAGCGCCCTGACGCGATCCTTCCGACTCTCGGTGGACAGACCGCCCTGAACGCCGCGATCGAGCTGCACAACCACGGCATCCTCGAGAAGTACGACGTCGAGCTGATCGGCGCGAGCTTCGAGGCGATCAACAAGGGCGAGGACCGCCAGATCTTCAAGCAGCTCGTGCTCGACGCCGGAGCCGACGTCGCCCGCAGCATCATCGCGCACTCGATGGACGACCTGCTCGAGGGTGCGGCCGAGCTGGGCTATCCGCTCGTCGTGCGCCCTTCGTTCACGATGGGCGGTCTCGGCTCGGGCTTCGCATACGACGAAGAGGACCTGCGCCGCATCGGCGGGGCCGGTCTGCGCGATTCGCCGACCACCGAGGTGCTCCTGGAGGAGTCGATCCTCGGCTGGAAGGAGTACGAGCTCGAGCTCATGCGCGACACCGCCGACAACACGGTGGTCGTCTGCTCGATCGAGAACGTCGACCCGGTCGGCGTGCACACGGGCGACTCGATCACGGTCGCCCCGGCTCTGACGCTCACCGACCGCGAGTACCAGAAGCTCCGCGACATCGGCATCGACATCATCCGCGCCGTCGGCGTAGACACCGGTGGCTGCAACATCCAGTTCGCCGTCGACCCCAGCAACGGCCGCATCATCGTCATCGAGATGAACCCGCGCGTCTCGCGCTCGAGCGCCCTCGCCTCGAAGGCCACCGGATTCCCGATCGCCAAGCTCGCGGCCAAGCTCGCACTCGGCTACCGTCTCGACGAGATCCCCAACGACATCACGGGTGTCACCCCGGCGAGCTTCGAGCCCACGCTCGACTACGTCGTCGTCAAGGTGCCGCGATTCGCGTTCGAGAAGTTCCCGGCCGCCGATGCGACGCTGACGACCACCATGAAGTCGGTGGGTGAGGCCATGGCGATCGGCCGCAACTACGCGACCGCGCTGCAGAAGGCGCTGCGCTCGCTCGAGAAGCGCGGCTCGAGCTTCCACTGGGGCGAGGAGAACCGCTCTGCAGACGAGCTGCTCGAGATCTCGAAGATCCCGACCGACGGTCGCATCGTCACCCTGCAGCAGGCGCTGCGCAAGGGTGCGACAGTCGAGCAGGCGTTCGAGGCGACTGCGATCGACCCGTGGTTCATCGACCAGATCGTGCTGATCAACGAGGTCGCCGAGACCGTGCGCACGGCGCCCGAGCTCGATGCGGCCACGCTCCGCTATGCCAAGGAGCACGGATTCTCCGACGCGCAGATCGCACAGCTCCGGGGTGACGACGAGGCCGAGATCCGCGGTGTGCGCCACGGCTTGGGCATCCGCCCCGTGTACAAGACGGTCGACACCTGCGCCGGCGAGTTCCCGGCTCTCACGCCGTATCACTACTCGAGCTACGACTTCGAGACCGAGGTCATGCCATCGGATCGCACCAAGGTCGTGATCATCGGATCCGGTCCCAACCGCATCGGCCAGGGCGTCGAGTTCGACTACTCCTGCGTGCACGCGTCGTTCGCGCTGTCGGATGCCGGCTTCGAGACCATCATGGTCAACTGCAACCCTGAGACCGTGTCCACCGACTACGACACGTCCGACCGGCTCTACTTCGAGCCGCTGACGCTCGAGGACGTGCTCGAGGTGCTCGACGCGGAAGCCGCCAGCGGCACCATCCTCGGCGTCGTCTGCCAGCTCGGCGGCCAGACGCCGCTGGGTCTCGCCAAGGGCATCGAGGCCGCGGGCTACACCGTGCTCGGCACGAGCCCTGAGGCCATCGACATCGCCGAAGAGCGCGAGCTGTTCTCCCAGCTGCTCGACGCGGCGGGTCTCATCGCACCGCGTCACGGCACCGCTGTGAACGCTGACGCCGCGGTGGCCGTGGCCGACGAGATCGGCTACCCCGTGCTCGTGCGTCCGAGCTTCGTGCTCGGCGGACGGGGAATGGAGATCGTCTACAGCGCGGAGTCGCTGCGCGAGTACTTCGTGCGCACGGCGGGCGAGGTCATCATCGAGGAGGGCAAGCCCCTGCTCGTCGACCGATTCCTCGACGATGCGATCGAGCTCGATGTCGACGCGCTGTACGACGGCACCGATCTGTACATCGGCGGCGTGATGGAGCACCTCGAGGAGGCCGGCATCCACTCGGGCGACTCCAGCTGCACGCTGCCGCCGGTCTCGCTCGGCCGCACCGACATCGACCGGGTGCGCGAGGCGACCCTCGCGATCGCGAAGGGTGTCGGCGTGCGCGGTCTGCTCAACGTGCAGTTCGCGATCAGCGCCGGCGTGCTCTACGTCATCGAGGCGAACCCGCGCGCGAGCCGCACGGTGCCGTTCGTCTCGAAGGCGCTGGGCATCCCGATGGCGAAGGCCGCGAGCCGCATCATGGTCGGCTCGACCATCGCCGAGCTCCGCGCCGAGGGCATGCTCCCCGAGCAGGACGGCTCTCGTGTGCCGCTCGACGCCCCCGTCTCGGTGAAGGAGGCCGTGCTTCCCTTCAAGCGGTTCCGCACGGCCGACGGCAAGACCGTCGACTCGATCCTCGGCCCGGAGATGCGCTCGACCGGCGAGGTCATGGGCATCGACCGCGACTTCCCGACCGCGTTCGCGAAGAGCCAGGCGGCCGCGTACGGCGGGATGCCGACCTCGGGCACCGTGTTCATCTCGGTGGCCGACTCCGACAAGCGCGCGGTGATCCTGCCGGCCCACCGTCTGCAGCAGCTCGGGTTCACGATCGTGGCCACCGAGGGCACGGCCGAGATCCTCTCGCGCAACGGCATCGCGGTGACCGTGGTCGAGAAGTACAGCGAGACCCAGGAGTCGGGCGCGACCAACATCGTCGACCTCATCAACGACGGGTCGATCGACATCGTCGTGAACACGCCTTCGGGTGGGGCGGCGCGTGCTGACGGCTACGAGATCCGTGCGGCTGCCGTCGCGGCCGACAAGGCGCTGTTCACCACGATGGCAGTGCTCGGCGCAGCGGTGAGCGGCATGGACGCAGCCCACGAGGGCTTCCAGGTGAAGAGCCTCCAGGAGTACGCACTCGACCGGAAGGCCGCTCTGTGAGCGCACGCTTCGGCGAACGGGTCCGTGCCGCCCTCGCGGCGCACGGCCCGCTGTGCGTGGGTATCGACCCGCATGCGGCGCTGCTCGCGGACTGGGGGCTCGGTGACGACGCCTCCGGCGTCCGCGAGTTCGGGCTGCGCACGGTCGAGGCCGCCGTTGGCCGTGCCGCGATCGTGAAACCGCAGGTGTCGTTCTTCGAGCGCTTCGGCTCTGCGGGGTTCGCAGCCCTCGAAGAGGTGCTCGCGGCTGCGCGCGCGGCCGGACTCATCGTGATCGCGGATGCCAAGCGCGGCGACATCGGCTCGACCATGGATGCGTATGCGGCGGCGTGGCTCACACCGGGGTCTCCGCTCGAGGCCGACGCCCTGACCGTCAACCCGTTCCTCGGGGTCGGTGCGCTCGACGGCGCCTTCGCCCTCGCCGGCGAGCACGACAAGGGCCTCTTCGTGCTCGCCGCGACGAGCAACCCTGAGGCGCAGACTCTGCAGCGCTCGGTCTCCGAGACCGGCCGCGCTGTGTCTGCGGACATCATCTCGGTCGTCTCGGCACGCAATGCGGAGCACTCGGAGGCAGGCGAGTGGGGGAGCTTCGGCTTCGTCATCGGAGCGACGGTGGACTGGACGGATGCCGGCATCGCCGCATTCGCGCCGGTGGCACCCGTCCTCGCCCCCGGTTTCGGCACGCAGGGCGCGACTCCGGCAGACCTGCACCGGCGGTTCGGCTCGATGAGCCCCGCGGTGATCGCGAGCGAGAGCCGCAGCATCCTCTCGGCCGGACCCGCTGGTCTCGCCGCCGCCATCGACGCTCGCGTCGCAGAGTACAGGGAGGCCGGCCGTGGCTGAGTCCCGTCCCGTCCCCGAGGTCGATCGTGCCGCTGCCGCACGCAAGGCGGTCGAGCGGCGCCGCGCCCGTGCGTCGCTCAAGCGCGATCTGACGACGCGTGTCGTCACCCCGCAGTCGGTGCTCGAGCGCGCCACCGCCGACCCCGATTCGGTCGAGGGATCGATGCGCATCACGGACTTCCTGCTCGCCCTCCCTGCCATCGGGGCGGGCAAGCGCGACCGAATTCTCGCAGAACTGCACATCTCGCCGGTCAAGCGACTGGGCGGTCTCGGCGTCAGGCAACGGCTGGCGCTCACGCAGTGGCTCGACACGCGCTTCCCGCTCCTGCAGCCGCGGGGCGCACGCAGCCGTCTGCTGGTGCTCGCCGGCCCGACCGCTGTGGGCAAGGGCACGGTCGCTGCCCACATCCGCGAGCACAATCCCGAGATCCATCTGTCGGTCTCGGCGACGACCCGCGCACCGCGCCCGGGCGAGATCGACGGCGTGCACTACTACTTCGTCGACGACGCGGAGTTCGATCGGCTGATCGCCGAGGACGAGCTTCTCGAGTACGCGGTCGTGCACAACAGGTCGCGATACGGAACTCCGCGTGCCCCGATCGATGCCGCGCTGGCCGCCGGCAAGACCGTTCTGCTCGAGATCGACCTGCAGGGTGCGCGCCAGGTGCGCAAGGCCGAGCCTGCGGCGACGCTCATCTTCCTGCTGCCGCCGACCTGGGACGAACTGGTTCAGAGACTGGTCGGTCGAGGCACCGAGGGTGCCGAGGAACGCGCTCGCAGACTGCGCACCGCGAAGGTGGAGCTCGCCGCGCAGAACGAGTTCGATCACCTCATCGTGAACGAGGACGTCGCCGCCGCGGCCGCAGAGGTCGTAGAATTGTCTTCAAGCTCTGCGCGCTGAGCTTGTTCGCGCGCCGCAGCACAGTCTTCGCGACGATCCCGTCGCCTGATCAGGAGGTCCCACCATGGCCGGACACCACACCAACGGAATCATCGATCCCCCCATCGACAACCTGCTCGACCGCGTCGACTCGAAGTACGAGCTCGTGATCTACGCCGCCAAGCGCGCCCGTCAGATCAACGACTACTACTCCGACCTCCACGAGGGCAACCTGTTCGACAACGTCGGTCCGCTCGTCGACTCCTCCGTCGAGGACAAGCCGCTGACCATCGCTCTGCACGAGATCAACGAGGACAAGCTCCGCCTCCGTCACGCCGAGTGACGTCCGATGACCGCACCGCCGACTGATGTCGGCGGTGCGGTCCATCATGGGAGCCACCCCCTTCCTGCTGTCCGATTCCGTCCTGGAGCCCCGATGAGCGCGCTGCGTCTGTTCACGTCCGAGTCCGTCACCGAGGGGCACCCGGACAAAATCTGCGACCAGATCTCAGACAGCATCCTCGACGGACTCATCGCGAAAGACCCCGGCTCGCGGGTCGCGGTCGAGACGCTGGTGACCACCGGTCTCGTGCACGTCGCCGGTGAGATCCGCACCGAGGCCTACGTCGACATCCCGACCATCGTCCGACAGGTCGTCAATCGCATCGGCTACACGTCGAGCGACACCGGCTTCGACGGGGACTCCTGCGGTGTGAGCATCTCGGTGGGCGAGCAGTCGACGGACATCGCCCACGGTGTCGACAGCGCCCAGGAGCACCGCGACGGCTCATCCGTCGATCCGCTCGACGGACTCGGTGCCGGAGACCAGGGCATCATGTTCGGGTTCGCCACGAACGAGACGCCGCAGTTGATGCCGATGGCCGCGTGGACTGCGCACCGCATCGCCGAGCGTCTCGCCGAGGTTCGCCGCTCCGGCGCGCTGCCGTTCCTCCGCCCCGACGGCAAGACGCAGGTCACGCTCGGATACGACGGCTTCACGCCCAAGACCGTCGATGCCGTCGTGCTGTCGACCCAGCATCACCCCGAGATCTCGCAGGAAGAGCTCAAGGCACAGGTGCGGGAGCACGTGATCGACCCGGTCCTCGAGACCACAGGGCTCGACCTCGACGACATCACCTACTACATCAACCCCGCCGGTCCCTTCGTGACCGGCGGTCCCAAGGGCGACGCCGGGCTCACCGGCCGCAAGATCATCATCGACACCTACGGGGGTGCGGCGCGCCACGGTGGCGGTGCCTTCAGCGGCAAGGACCCGTCCAAGGTCGACCGCTCGGGCGCCTACGCGACGCGCTGGGTCGCCAAGAACGCCGTGGCGGCGGGTCTCGCCGACCGGCTCGAAGTCCAGGTCGCGTACGCGATCGGAGTCGCACGTCCGGTGGGGCTCTACGTCGAGACCTTCGGCACCGGCAAGGTGTCGGACGAGGCGATCATCCGCGCGATCAACGACGTCTTCGATCTCCGTCCGCAGGCGATCATCGAGGAGCTCGATCTGCTGCGCCCGATCTATGCGCAGACAGCCGCCTATGGGCATTTCGGTCGCGAGCTGCCGGAGTTCACCTGGGAGCGCACCGACCGCGCTGAGGAGCTGCGGCGCGCTGCAGGCCTCTGACGGAGCGCGAGCCTGATGGCGATCCGCTCATGACGGCCGAGAGCCGTCGTATCGCGCGCGTGCTGCTCGACTCGCCGCTTCCGCAGCTCGACCGGCTCTTCGACTACGCCCTGCCGGCAGAACTCGGAGACGTGCCCATCGGGGTGCGCGTGCGCGTGCCGCTCCGTACCGCCGGTCGGGTCATCGACGGGTACGTGGTCGAGATCGACACCGAGGACGACGCCGACAGGCCCCTCTCCGAGGTCGAGAGCGTCGTCTCACAGGTTCCCGTGCTCCCCGAACGCACCTACCGGCTGGCTCGTCGTGCAGCCGACCGTGCGGCGGGTTCGGCGTCGGACGTGCTGCGTCTCGTCATCCCCAAGCGTCAGGTGCGGGTCGAGAAGGCGTGGACCTCAGACGCGCCGACGCCCGTGCCCGCCGATGACGCCGTCACCTCCGCATCTTCGCTCATCGCCACGTACGACCACCTCGAGGAGGTGCTCGAAGGCGCAGGCAGAGCCGCAGTGGAGGCGATCCCGGTGCAGCACAGGGGCGAGCCTGGCTGGACGGCTCTGCTCGCGTCGACGGCGACGCGGATGCTCGCTGCCGGACGCTCCAGCATCCTGATCGTGCCGGACCATCGCGACCTCGATCTGCTGCTCGCAGCGCTCGGTTCGCTGGTTCCGCCCGAGGCTGTCGTGCGATACGACTCACGTCAGACGAACCCCGATCGATACCGCTCGTTCCTCAGATCGCTCGAGGATGCTCCGTGCATCGTCGTCGGCAACCGCTCCGCCGTGTACGCGCCGGTCCGCGCCGGGCTCGTCGCCGTCTGGGACGACGGCGATCCGCTGCTCGGCGAACCTCTCGCGCCCTACATCAACGCGCGCGATGCGGCCCTGCTCCGGCAGGAGCAGGAGGACTCCGCCCTGCTCTTCGTCGGCCACACCCGTACGACGGACGTGGAGCGCCTCGTCGCGCACGGCTACCTGCAGGACGTGCGAGCCGCGCGGCGGGTGATGCCGAGGGTGATCCTGAGCACCCCGCAGGAGATGGATGCGCCGACAGCCCAGCGGATGCCGTCGTCGGCGTTCCTGTCGGCCCGCAACGCCGCGTCCGAGGGGCCGGTGCTCGTGCAGGTCTCGCGCCCGGGATTCGCACCGTCCCTCGTATGCGCGGAGTGCCGGGCCCCCGCCCGATGCGCGCACTGCGGCGGACCCCTGGGCGCCAAGCATCGCGGCGCCGTGCCGGTGTGCGCGTGGTGCGGCCGGGGCGCGCGAGCCTGGACCTGCCCGACGTGTGCGTCGACCAAGCTGCGCCTGGCGTCGTCGGGAAGCGAGCGGACCGCCGACGAGCTGGGCAAGGCGTTCCCCGGCGTCCGCGTGATCGTGGCCGACAGCGCGCACCCGGTCGAGCACGTCGCGGACAAGCCCGCACTGGTGGTCGCGACGCGCGGCGCCGAGCCGCTTGCCGAGGGCGGTTATCGCGCAGTGGTGCTGCTCGACGGTCCGCGGATGCTCCAGGCCCCGGATCTGCGGATCGGCGAGGCCTGCCTGCGGTGGTGGTCGAACGCGGCAGCGCTCGCGGCCCCGGGGGCGCCGATCCACCTCGTCGGAGTCGACGGCACGATCGCGCGAGCGCTCGCGACGTGGAACCAGTCGGGTTACGCACGCTCTGAGCTCGCAGAGCGCGCGCCGCTCCACATGCCGCCGGCCGCGCGCGTGGCCCTGGTCGAGGGGTCAGCCGCGGCCGTCGGCCGTGCGCTGGCGGCGCTGCAGGAGCTCGCCCTCCCGTCCGACGCGGTCCTGGGTCCTGTGCCCATCGAGTCCGACGACTACCCGCCGCGCGTCCGCGCCCTCGTCCGGTTCGAGTACGGCGCCGGAGTCAAGGTCGCGGCGACGCTGCGAGCGGCCGTCGTCGCCGAAGCCGTCAGCAATCGCCGGGGCAAGGGCAAGTCGACTCGGAGCACGCTCTCGGTTCGGCTCGATATCCTCGACCCAGAGCTCTGATCAGTCCGCACCGATCCGATCACCCCGATCCTCCCGGATCCTCACCCCGCATCCCTCCGGAGCACCTTCATGCGTCTCGTCTTCGCCGGCACACCATCGGCAGCCGTTCCCACCCTCCTCCGCCTCGCGGACGAACACGACATCGCGGCTGTGGTCACGCGTCCTGATGCGCCACTGGGGCGCAAGAGGGTGCTGACACCGTCACCCGTCGCTCAGGCAGCCGCCGACCTCGGTCTGCCGATCATCAAGGCTGCGCGGCTCGGTGACGAGGCGACAGAGGCGATCGCTGCCCTGCAGGTCGAGCTCGGCGTGATCGTCGCGTATGGCGGCCTCGTGCGAGAGCCGCTGCTCTCCACCCCGGCGAAGGGATGGATCAACCTCCACTTCTCGCTTCTGCCCCAGTGGCGAGGTGCTGCTCCCGTGCAGCGCGCGCTGATCGCCGGCGACGCCCAGCTCGGAGCAAGCGTCTTCCAGCTCGTGCCGGCCCTCGACGCAGGAGATGTCTTCGCGACCCGCGTCGTCGATGTGGCAGCAGGGGCGACGGCCGACGCGGCGCTCGCGACCCTTGCCGTCGACGGGGCGCAGCTGACGGCCGAGGTCGTGCAGGCCATCGCCGACGGCACTGCGCGCGCCGTGCCGCAGCACGGGGAGCCGACACTGGCGCCGAAGCTGACGCTCGACGACGGCCTGCTCGATTGGAGCCAGCCCCTCGCTCAGGTGTTCGCGCGCTTCCGCGGAGTCACTCCCGAGCCCGGGGCGCACACCACCGTCGACGGGCTCCGACTGAAGATCCTCGAGGCGGCGCCATCGAGCGACGTCGTCACCCTGGAACCGGGAGAGATCATCGCCACGAAGTCGGCCCTCCTCATCGGCACGGGCTCGACGCCCCTCTCGGTCGCTCGTGTGCAGCCGGCGGGCAAGGGAGCCATGAACGCGGTCGACTGGTGGCGGGGCCAACGCGACACCGACGGTCTGAGAGCCGGAGCATGAGCGGCCAGGGAGACGCGAGGCGTCGCGACGGCCGTCCGGGCGGTCCGCAGAACCGGCCGCAGGGGCGATCGCACGGGCAGCGTGGCAGTCAGCAGGCCGGTGGTCAGCCACGGGGCCGTCGTGGCGACGAGCCTCGCGGGCCGCAGCGCACGGTGCAGCCCGCGCGTCGGGTGGCGTACGACGTGTTGCGAGCGGTCTCCGAGTCGGATGCCTACGCCAACCTCATCCTGCCTTCGGCCATCGCCGAGGCGGGCCTCGGCCCGCAGGATGCGGCCCTGGCCACTGAACTCGCATACGGGACGCTCCGTCGACGTGGCACCTACGACGCGATCATCGCCTCCGCCGCCGATCGTCCGGCGGAGGAGATCGACCCGGCTGTGCTCGATGCGCTGCGCCTGGCCACGCACCAGCTGCTCGCCACACGGGTCGCCTCGCACGCGGCCGTCAACGAATCCGTGAATCTGGTCGCCTCGACGCAGGGGCGAGGCGCTTCGAGCTTCGCGAACGCCGTGCTGCGCCGGATCGCCCGAGAGACACCGGGGGAGTGGGAAGACCGCATCGAGAGCTCGGCACGGTCCGATGACGAGCGTCTCGCACTGCGCTCCGCGCATCCCGTGTGGGTCATCAGGGCATTGCGACGCGCGCTGGCGGCCGAGGGCCGGGCAGACGAGCTCGATGATCTCCTCGACGCCGACAACGCCTCGCCGGAGGTGACGCTCGTCGCGCTCCCCGGTCTCGCAGACCCGGGTGAGCCACGGCGTCCGTACGCGCCGACCGCCTTCGGCTCGCCCGGGGGAGACCCGCATCGCGTGATCGCCGCGACAGGCGGCACCGTCCGCGTGCAGGACGAGGGTTCGCAGCTCGTCGCTCTCGCACTGGCGGCTGCCGCGCCCATCACGTCGGGCGAGCGCTGGCTCGACCTGTGCGCCGGCCCGGGCGGCAAGACCGCGCTGCTCGCCGCCATCGCCCGCGAGCACGACGTCACGCTCGAGGCGAACGAGGTCATCCCGACACGCGCACGTCTCGTGCGCAACGCCCTGCGTGCGGTGCCTGGCGAGGTCGTGGTGCACGAGGAGGACGGGCGCTCGTTCGGCGCGTCCCATCCCGGTGCCTTCGATCGCATCCTCGTCGACGCGCCGTGCACGGGCCTCGGCGCGCTCAGACGGCGGCCGGAAGCGCGCTGGCGCAAGACCCCCGCCGACGTCGCAGAGCTCGTGCCGCTGCAGGTCGAGCTCCTCAGCTCCGCGCTCCACGCACTCGCGCCGGGTGGGATCGTCGCGTACGTCACCTGCTCGCCGCATCTCGCCGAGACGACGGGCGTCGTCCAGGAGGTGCTCCGAGGCCGCACAGACATCACCGAGCTCGATGCGCGTGGCGTGCTCCAGGGCGTCTCCGCGTCACCGATCGACCTCGCCGGCGACGGCTCCGGTCGCGTGCAGCTGTGGCCGCACCGCCACGGCACCGATGCCATGTTCCTCGCGCTGCTCCAGCGCACCGCCACCGAGCAGGGCGACGCGAACTCCGAAGAGAGAGACTAGAGACGTGGAACTCCCCAGCGCACCGCGCATCAACCCCAGCATCCTCGCTGCCGACTTCGTGAACATGCAGCGCGATCTCGCCAAGATCGCGACCGCGGATTTCGCTCACGTCGATGTGATGGACAACCACTTCGTGCCGAACCTCACATTCGGGCCGCAGATGGTCGAACGGATCCAGGCGACCAGCCCCATACCGCTCGACGTGCACCTGATGATCACCGAGCCCGAGCGCTGGGCGCCCGCCTACGCAGAGCTGGGCGCCGCCAGCGTCACGTTCCACCTCGAAGCGGCGGCGGATCCGATCTCGCTCGCTCGCACCTTGCGCAGCATCGGGGCGAGGGCCGGCGTCGCGATCAAGCCGGACACCCCCGCTGAGGGGCTCTACAGCGTGCTCGAGGAGTTCGACCAGATCCTCGTGATGACGGTCGAACCCGGGTTCGGCGGGCAGGGGTTCATGCACGAGACCATGCCCAAGCTGCGCGCTCTCGCCGACGAGGCCAAGCGTCGCGGATCGAACGTCTGGTTGCAGGTCGACGGCGGCATCTCGGACGCGACCATCGAAGCGGCAGCCGCCGCGGGCGCCGACACGTTCGTCGCCGGGTCGGCGGTCTACGGCGCCAACGACGTCGAGGCGGCCGTCACCCGGCTCAGAGACCGCGCCAGAGCCGCTAGCCTGGAATCGTGAAGACTTTCGACGAGCTGTTCGCCGAGCTCAGCGTCAAGGCCGAGACCCGTCCAGAGGGATCGGGGACGGTCGCGGAGCTCGACGGCGGCGTGCACACGATCGGCAAGAAGATCGTCGAGGAGGCCGCCGAAGTCTGGATGGCCTCCGAATACGAATCCGACGAGGCCGCTGCGGAGGAGATCTCGCAGCTGCTCTACCACGTCCAGGTGATGATGATCGCGAAGGGCCTGAGCCTGCAGGACGTCTACCGACATCTGTGAAGCGCTCCGCCCCACTCGCTTCGATCTGAAGGCTTCCCATGCTGCGCATTGCTGTTCCCAACAAGGGCTCTCTCTCCGAGACGGCCGCCGACATGCTCGCGGAGGCCGGCTACGCCGGTCGTCGTGACCCCAAGACGCTTCACGTCGTCGATGCCGACAACGACGTCGAGTTCTTCTATCTCCGCCCGAAGGACATCGCGACCTACGTCGGGTCCGGCGCCATCGACGTCGGCATCACAGGACGCGATCTGCTCCTCGACGCCCGCATGCCGGGCGCGCGCGAGATCGAGGCGCTCGGCTTCGCCGGGTCGACGTTCCGCTTCGCCGCGCCATCGGGGCGCTACACCGACGTCTCAGAGCTCGACGGGCTGCGCGTCGCGACGTCGTACCCCGGCCTCGTCGACGCGTTCCTGGACGAGCGGGGCATCGCCGTCGACCTCGTGCCGCTCGACGGCGCGGTGGAGTCCGCCGTGCGCCTCGGCGTCGCCGACGCCGTCGCCGATGTCGTCGAGACGGGAACGACGCTGCGTCAGGCGGGGCTCGACGTCTTCGGCCCTGTGATCCTGCAGTCCGAGGCCGTGCTGATCGCCGGCCCGCATGATGCCGAGGGGTCCGAGACGCTTCTTCGCCGCCTGCGCGGAGTCATGGTCGCTCGGCGGTTCGTGATGATCGATTACGACCTGCCGCTGGCTCTGCTCGACGACGCCGTCAAGATCGCGGGTGGCATCGAGTCGCCCACGGTCTCACCGCTCCGCGATCCGGAGTGGGTCGCCGTCCGCGTCATGGTGGCGCGTGCGCGGGTCAACCCCGTGATGGACGCGCTGTATGCGCTCGGCGCTCGCGCGATCCTCGTCACGGCGATCCACAACGCGAGGCTCTGATGGCGCTCGCGAGTCGCGTCATCCCGTGCCTCGACGTCGCCGCGGGTCGCGTCGTCAAAGGCGTCAACTTCGAGAACCTGCGCGACATGGGCGACCCCGTCGAGCTCGCGCGCCACTACACGGCGCAGGGCGCAGACGAGATCACCTTCCTCGACGTCACGGCGACCGTCGATGCTCGCGCGACGACGTACGACGTGGTGCAGCGCACGGCTGAGCAGGTGTTCGTGCCGCTGACGGTCGGCGGGGGAGTGCGCAGCGTCGACGACGTGGCGCGGCTCCTCTCGGTCGGCGCCGACAAGGTCGGGGTCAACTCGGCGGCCATCGCTCGCCCTGAGCTGATCGGCGAGATCGCGGACCGCTTCGGCGCACAGGTGCTGGTGCTGTCGCTCGACGTCAAGCGGGCACCCGGCACTCCCTCCGGTTTCGTCGTCACCACCCATGGCGGACGCACCCAGACGACCCTCGATGCGCTCGACTGGGCGCGTGAGGCGGCGGAGCGCGGGGCAGGCGAGTTGCTGGTCAACTCGATCGACGCCGACGGCACGCGAGACGGCTTCGACCTCGAACTGGTGAAGCTCATGCGTGAGGCCGCCTCAGTGCCGGTGATCGCCTCCGGTGGCGCGGGCAAGGCATCCGACTTCGCTCCCGCGATCAAGGCCGGAGCGGATGCGGTGCTGGCAGCCAGCGTGTTCCACACGGGCGCGCTCACGGTCGGCGACGTCAAGGACGCGCTGCGCGCGGAGGGAGTGCTCGTCCGATGAACGATATCGAGGAGCGCATCGCCCAGGTCGCCTTCAACGACGACGGCCTCGCGCCGGTGATCGTCCAGCAGTGGGACACGGCAGAGGTCCTCATGCTCGCGTGGGTCGATGCCGAGGCCCTGCGCCGCACCCTCACCACCGGTCGCGCGGTGTACTGGTCGCGCTCGCGTCAGGAGTACTGGCGCAAGGGAGACACCTCCGGACACATCCAGGTGGTGCACGAGGCGCGACTCGACTGCGACGGCGACGCCATCCTGCTGCGGGTCGACCAGACCGGCCCTGCGTGCCACACCGGCACCCGCACCTGCTTCGACACGACGGACCTGCACGCCGTCGAGGGGAGCTCGGCCGAGTGACTCTCGCGCGCAGAGGTCGCTCGATCGCCGTCTCCGGCTTCCTCCTCGCGGGAGCGGTCGGGATCATCTCGTCGACCCAGACGTGGCTCACCGTCGAACGCGCGGATGCCGGGGAAGCCATCCTCGTGCCAGGCGCGTCCGCGCTGCCGCTGCTCGCTCCTCTGAGCCTCGCGGTCCTGGCGCTCGGCATCGCCCTTTCGATCGTCGGCCCGGTCATGCGACTCGTGTTCGGCATTCTCGCCACCGCGGCAGCGCTGTTCCTCGGCTGGACGACCCTGCAGCTGCTCCTGACCGAGCCGCTGAGCGCTGTCGGTCCCACCGTCACCGAGACGACCGGGCTCGCAGGCAGCACGGCGATCGCCGACGTCGTCGCCGGCATCGAGCTCTCGGCCTGGCCCGTGATGACGCTCATCGGCTGGGTGATCCTGCTGGCGGCATCCCTCGTCGTGCTCCTCACGTGGCGGCGATGGAAGCGCGGCGGACGCCGCTACCGCACCGATGCCGCACATGTCGACTCGACCGCCGGGCCCGTCGACGCGATCGATTCGTGGGACGACCTCTCGCGCGGAACCGACCCGACACGATGACCCCGATAGACTTGATCCGAACCAGCACGTCGTCCCCCGGAGGAGACCATGACCAACCCGATCGCTGACCCCGGCCACGGACACTCGCCTGCCGCATGGACGGGCGTCATCATCATGCTCGCCGGCTTCACGATCGGCACGCTG
>Ga0308167_1001116_pt1 | contig 34611 bp, 29 predicted proteins | sample PhyCR1_2_FD_202138 | JGI IMG/M metagenome (GOLD analysis project Ga0308167, IMG submission 202138) | Phyllosphere microbial communities from UC Gill Tract Community Farm, Albany, California, United States - DLSLRC.R1 | ecosystem: Host-associated > Plants > Phyllosphere > Unclassified | place... | reverse complement strand
TGCCCACAGCTCGTCATCGATGATAGGTGCTGACATTCCTTGATCCGTTGTTCAGGCATCCAAGGTTAACCGTTTCACGGGAAAGTAAACAGCCCCTCCGGGCTCTTTTTGAACTGGCCTTTAAGGCTGGGGGGCCGTTTATCGCGCGTACCGGGCCAGGAACAGCGCCGCATTGGCCGCTGCCACGCGTTGTTGTTCGGCATCCGTTAGCGGCGCTTGTCCCATGGTGACCTGTGGCCAGAAAGCAAAACCTTTGACTAGCCACTGCAACTGCTCCGAGGCGAACGCGATATCATCGATCTGAAGCTTGCCCGCCGCGACCGCTGCACGAATCCAGATCGTCAAGTCTTCTTCGCGCTCTCCCAAGCGCGCGATCATGTCGCGCGCACGCTCAGGCGAATGGATGCCTGCGGCAATGGCGACACGGGCCAAAGACAATAATGCTTCATCGTTCAATAAGCGCATTTTATTGTGCAGCAGCGCGCTGAGCTGTTGTGCCAACGGCCGGTCGTCATGGTAGACGACAGTGGCATTGCCGCAACTCGCTTCCCATAATTGCATCAGGATTGTCGCGAACAACGCCTCTTTGCTGTCGAAGTGGTTGTATACCGTTCGCTTGGACACGCCCGCCCGCGCGGCGATTCGATCCATGCTCGTGGCGTCGAAACCCGTTTCGCGGAACGCGTCGATCGCGGCGGCGATGATCGCCGCCCGTTTGCGATCGGTCAGGCGCGTTGGTGTTGCAGGAGAGGGGGGCACAATTTCCATCCGGGAATTCTACACCGGGTAGTTTACCTTTCGATGCATTCGGACTACACTAAAATTAAACTACACCGGCTAGTATACATTTTTCGATTTCCAACAGGAAAACCAAGGGCATGAACGATGTTTCGGAAGCGGGCGTGGACACGCGGTCGCGTGATGGCAATACTCCGGTGCGGGATATGCCGACGGCGTCGCTGGCGTCGCGATTTTTAGACGTTCTCGGTGCGCATGCATCTCGGCAAGGTCGGCGATGGTTCGGTCGTTCAAGACAGCACGACGGGCAGCGCTTTCGTAATGTGAAGCCGCGTCCGTCCGAACCGTTCGGAAAGACCCTCGGCATCATCTGGGACATCCTGTTCAACAAGCCGCGTGATACGCGTCCGGCAGAGGGGCCCGACGCGATCCCTGTCGTGCCGTTGTCACGCGCCGCGCTGGACGCCGCACCGGATTTCAGTCTCTATCGCCTCGGTCATTCCACGCTGTTGTTCAAGCTGCGCGGTGCTTTCTATTTGACGGACCCAGTGTTCGCGGAGCGGGCGTCACCGTTCAAGCACTTGGGACCAAAGCGCTTCCATGCGCCACCCATCACGCTCGACGCGCTGCCGTCATTGCGAGCCGTGTTGTTGTCGCATGACCATTACGACCATCTCGATCGCGAAACGGTCTGCGCGCTGGCGAGCAGGACCGACGTTTTCTTGACACCACTGGGCGTGGGTGACCGGCTTATCGCGTGGGGGATTGATGCCGCAAAGGTGCGGCAGTTCGACTGGTGGCAGGGCACGGCCGTGGATGGCATCGCGTTCACCGCCACGCCGGCGCAGCATTTCTCCGGGCGCAGCCTGCTCGACGGCAACAGCACGCTCTGGGCATCATGGGTCATTGTCGATGGCGCAAAGCGCTTTTTCTTCAGCGGCGACACGGGCTATTTCGATGGTTTCAAGGAAATCGGCGCGCGGCTGGGACCGTTCGACGTCACGATGATGGAGACCGGTGCCTATGACAAGCGCTGGCCTTATGTGCATATGCAGCCGGAGGAAACGGTGCAGGCACACATCGACCTGCAGGGGCGTTGCATGGTGCCGATTCATAATGGCACCTTCGATCTCGCGATGCATCGCTGGCAGGATCCGTTCGAGCGGGTCACCGAACTGGCCGCTGCGTGCGGCGTGATGGTATCGACGCCGCGTATCGGTGAGCGGCTCGATCTGGACGTTCCCGGCAGGGGCTCACTTTGGTGGGAGGAGGCCGCGGCCCCTAGAACCGGCGAACCAACACTGTCAACGCTGCCCCGCCAGCCAGCGCGGTAATCACGCCGATGGGCAGATCATCGGGTGCAATCAACACACGCGCGCCGACATCGGCCCATACCAGGAAGATTGCACCGAACACGGCACAGAGCGGCAAAAGGCGTTGATGGGCCGCGCCGCCGAAACGGCGGCACAGGTGCGGGATAACCAGACCGACAAAGCCAATCGCACCGCTGACCGAGACCGTGATCGCGGTCAGCATCGCACAGACGACGAAGATTTCTCTACGCATCCGTGCCGCGTCAATGCCGAGTGCGGTTGCCGACAGGTCGCCGCTCATCATCGCGTCGAGCGCGCGACTGCGCGTCCAAAGCCATGCGATGCCGGCCACCGCGCACGTCGCTGGAATGCCGAGCAATGACCAACGCGCCAGACCAAGGCCACCCAGCATCCAAAACAGCACCGACGTGGCGGCTCGTTGGTCCCCTATGTAAAGCAGCAGGTTGGCCAAGGCACCAGCCGTAAAAGCAATCGCAATACCGGACAGCAGCAAGCGCGCAGGCGTCAGGCAGCCGCGCCAGCCCGCCAGCAGAAGCACGAGGGTACTGGCGATCAACGCGCCGATAAACGCAAATAGCGATAGCGTCCACTGTCCGGCCATGTTGCCGGCAATGACGACCGCGACCACCGCGCCACATGCCGCGCCGGTGCTGACGCCAAGCAGATGAGGGTCTGCCATCACGTTACGCGTGGCCGCTTGCAGTGTTGCGCCGGTTACGGCCAACGTCGCGCCGACGATCACCCCCAATAACACGCGCGGCAAGCGGATCAACCAGACGATGCCATCGGTCGCGGGTGATATCGTCGCTTCCATGCGATGCAAGCCGAGATGCGCGAGCACCACTTGTAAGGTATTGCTCGGTGATAGCGTGACCGGTCCAAGGGCCGTCGCCGCGACAATCGATATCAGCAGTCCGGCAGTCGCCAACGACAATGTGACAATCCAGGTGCGTGATGCGCCTCGGGGATGCGCGGGGTGCGAAACGGATTTGCCCACCGGTCCCATGGACATGCGATGCCAGTCGCGCTTGGAGGCACGTTTCATCTAACGTGATCCTGGTTGGGCGTCGCGTGCAAAGGCGTGCGGATGCAATGCGTGCGCGATGATTCCCACCGCCTCGGCATTATGGATGCCTGGCGTGGCGGCGTCGTAGGGCAAGACAATAAAGCGGCCGGCACGGATGGCGTCGATGCCTGCAAGCGCCGGGTTATCGCGCAGGAAGTGGATTTTTTGTTCAGCGGTCGTGGGGCCATAGTCGACGATGATGATCGCTTGGGGGTCGCGGTCGACGACACTTTCCCACCCTGCTTGCGTCCAGCTTTGCTGTACGTCATCCATCACGTTGCGGCCGCCCGCGGCTTCGATCAAGGCGGTCGGCATCGCCAATGCGCCTGCCGTAAACGGCTTGTCCTGACCACTGTCATAAACGAACACGCGCACTTTTTCCGGTGTGCCGGAAAGCGCATGCCGCACCGCGGAGACCTGCGCCTGCATCGATGCGATAAGCGCCTCGGCCCGTGCATCGACATCGAATATGCGGCCGAGGTTGCGCAGGTCATTATAGGTGTCATCGAGCGTTGCCGCCTGACGAGCCATGACGTGCCCGCACGACTCCGTTAATTCATAGGTGGCGATGTTGAACGGCGCCAGGGACGATGGCGTGACCGGACCGCCTACCCGCATGCCGTATCCCCAGCCCGCTACATACAGGTCGGCGTTTGCGCCAACCAACGTTTCCAGTGGTGGATAGCGGCGCGCCAATTCGCGAAGCGGACCGAGCGCGGCGGTCAGGGAGGGCGATGCGGTTTTCCATCCTGAAATGCCGGTATAGCCGACCATTCGATCCCGCAGGCCTAACGCCAACATCATTTCGGTCAGGTTGATGTCGTTACTGATGGCGCGTCGCGGAGCATGGGTAAAGGTCACGGTCCGATTGCAACTCTGAATTGTCACCGGATAATGGTTGGGATGGGACAATGCCGGCGGGGCCTCTCGTGTCTGCGATACGACGGACACCTTGCTACCGGGTGGCGCGGCTTGCGCTGCCGCGGCGATGCTCAGCGCAAGCGTCGTAATCCAGGTCGCCAGGGATCGTTGTCTGAATTCAAGAATAAGCGTTGTCACCGTTACTCCGTGATCAAGGTGATACGGGGATGCCCATGTACCGGATGGTCGTCTATCAATGCGTCGACACCGTAGTACTGCTTGAGTCGTTCGGTTGTCAATACGTCACGCGTCGTGCCGTGCGCGACAATGCGACCTTCAACGAGCAAATACAGCCGATCGCAAAAGGCGGCTGCCAGATTGAGGTCATGCAGCGCGGCAAGCGTGGACACGCCACGCGCCTTGACACGCCGCAGCAACGCGATCTGGTGGCGCGGATCGAGGTGATTCGTGGGCTCGTCGAGCATCAGCACGCGCGGCTGCTGGACGAACGCGCGCGCCAACAACGTGCGTTGTCGCTCGCCGCCCGACAGCGTGGCGAAAAGGCGGTGCCGATAGTCGCCTAGATCGACATCGTCCAGCGCCTGCTCCACGAGCGCCAGATCCTCCTGCGTCACGCCGTCCAGCAGGCGCTTATGCGGCGTGCGTCCCATCGTCACTACTTCTTCCACGGACAAACCGAATTCGTCGGGCGGATCCTGCAGCACGACGGCAATGTGCTGCGCGCTCCAGCGGGCGCTCGCCTGCCAGATATCGGTGTCGTCCAGCAACACCTGCCCACTGTCGGGACGCGCATGGCGAAAGGCGCAGCGCAACAAGCTGCTCTTGCCGCCGCCATTGGGGCCGATCAGCCCGACAAACGCCCCCGGCGCAACGGTCAATGACACGTCATGCAACAGGTCGCCCGATGCGTCGCGGGATTGATCTCCATGATGCCGGGTCAACACACGTCTTGCCTGATGGGTGCGTGACCCCGGGCGCCAATGCAATCCTGTGATTGTCAACCGCGCGGTTTCTTGCATGCGTTGTCCTTGTCGTGCCGTGCGCCGATGCGAACGCACGGCCCGTCGATGATAGCGTCAGAACGTCATGGTAGCGGTGACGCCGCCTGATCGGGGTGTACCCAGCAGCCATTGCGTCCCGCTATTTGACGAGGTGACAACGTAGGTACGATTGGTCAGGTTGCGCAGATAGAGCGCCAGGGCGAGTTGGTGGGAGACCCGCCAGGATGCGCTCGCATCAAACAGTATGTAGGACGGAATTCGCACCGTGTTGGCCGTGTCCCCGTAGCGGCTGCCAACATACCGCACCCCCGCGCCCACGTTCCACCCTGGCGCAAACGCCCAGCGCAGCCAGACATTGCCGGTTTGCTGTGGCACGTTATATGGCACGTTTCCGTCGCGCGACACGGTCACACCGTTGACCGATTCGGAAAAGTTGTCATATCGGGCGCGCAACACCGAAAAATTCGCGTCGACGACGATGCCGTGCGGCAACGTCAATGCACCGGTCCATTCGATGCCGCGAGAGGATTGCTGGCCTATCTGGATCGTCTGCGTCGGATTATCCGGATCTGTAGTGAGCAGGTTCTTTTTGACGATCTGATAGAACGCCAGTGTCCAGTCGGCGCTGCCACCGGCAAGGATCTGCTTTATGCCGGCTTCCCACTGGTGACCGGTGGACAGCGAGTAGGCGCTGTTTGCCTGCGACAGTGTGATGAGCGACCCCACCCCGTCGGAGCCAGTGGTGTATTGACCGTAGACCGATAGGTCCGGTGTCATGGCAAAGACCAGGCCGGTGCGCCAACTGGTGTTCGCAAACGTGCGGCTGAAGGACGTTGCAGCGGTGCTCGACGTGGCAAATGTGTCGCGACGATAATCGATATGGTCGTAGCGCAGGCCGCTGACCCAGGCAAGGCGGTCGGTCACTTCCAGGCGGTTCTCGGTAAAGACCGCGGCCTGGTTTGTTCGTGTGCGGAACACCGGGACCGTTGCGTCGCTGCTGGCGAAGACACCTGGGTCGAAGCCGAGTTGCGGGACCACCGAGCTGCCATCATAGGGCGTATTGCTTGTGTCGACGAAGTTCACGGAATTGAACTCGGTGCCGATGACAAAGCGATTCCGATGTCCGGCAATGCGACCATCGAGGGTCGCATCCAACCGATCGCCTACTTGGCGCTGATGATGCAGTATCTCGATGTAGTCGCTGCGGGCAACGCTGCCGTCGTCTTGCAGGGCATAGCTTTCCGCGTCGTGCCAATGACGATCGGTAAGCATAAAGTAGAACTGGTTGCGGATCGTCAGGCCGGGAAGCGCTTGCCAGGTCGTCTTCAATCGCATCCAACGGTCATAGTACGCTATTCGCGCGTCGCTCACGTTGTAGTTTTGCCGGGTCAGCGCGGACGAGTAAGCGCTGTTTTGGACAGGAATACCAAAATACGTCGTGGGCATCTGCCGTGCGTAGTCGTAGTCCAGCGTGAACCGCAGTGTAGGCGTGGCGTCCAGTTGCAATGCACCGCCTACGGCCGTGCTGTGCGATTGTCCGCGTGGCAGCCAGCCGTTGTTGCGATCGTCATTCAGGTAGAACCGGTAAGTCAGCATTGGACCACCCGGACGGCTGGCGTCCACGGCGCCCGTTGTATCCAGTGCCATGCGTTTCTCACCGTAGGCGCCAACGCCCAGGAGGACCGTTGTGCTGCGTTCGGCCTGCGGTGCTTTCGGGATGACGTTGATGACGCCGCCCATTCCGCCTTCACCATTCAATACCGAGGCCGGCCCGCGGAGTACTTCGATTCGATCCACGGACCAGGTATCGAACGGAAACGTCACGGTTCCAGCGCCCACGAACATTTTGGTGCCGTCGAATAGCGTCGTGATGGACTCCTGGCCAGTGAAGCCGCGCACCGACACCGCCGTGCCGCCGTTGCCGGCCGCCGCATTGTTCGCATAACCGGCTGCGCGGGTGACCGCATCGACGACGGTTGTATCGCCGCGTGCACGTATCGCGTCGCCGGCCAGCGTCTCGACGCTGGCCGGCGTATCCAGGCTCGAAGTGCCAAGCCGACTGCCGGTGTGCACCGGCAGGGCCAGGCGTTCCTTGCCGGAATCCGCACGCGGGGCAGCAACGATAACCGCCGGCAGGGACGATTGGCGTGCTGCTTCATGCGCCGAAGGGAGCGGGGTATTCGGGTCGACCGAGTCGGCGGCGTATGCCACATGCATTGCACCGATCGATTGCAATGTGGCCAAGACCGCCATCGCCGGCAACCTCGGCCTTGGCGTGCGCGCACGCCGCTTCGTGTCGATGATCTTATAGCCGTGAACACGGCGAGGGGAAAGCGAAAGAGATGCATCAGCCGCGGATGCGCCTGTCCGCAGTCGGACAAAGGATTTCACGCAAATGACTCCATGGGGTTACGCGCCCCGTTGGGTTGGATGGATACATGTGCGGAGCCAGGTCTGACTTCCGGCGCGCGAGGAGGGGTTCATCGCTTTATGGCCGGTCACAGTGGCGCGACCGTGCTGGATTTTCACCCGCTTCCGGACTTCGCATAGCGCGCATTGTACTGTGCAAATGGCGTCGTGCAACGATCAATTCGTCCTCAGGTACATAAATTGCGCTGCTCGCCTTACCGTTTTATGTCCCGTAAGGAATGCGATGGCCAAGATCCTCTGGAAAGGTGCGATAGCGTTTGGACTGGTGCATGTCCCAGTGCAACTGTATCCGGCGACGCGGGCATCCAAGCCGTCATTTCATTTACTGGATGGCCGGTCGCTCGACCCCATTGGTTATCGCCAGTACAACAAGCGGACCGGAAAGGACGTGCCGCGCGATAAGATCGTGCGGGGTTTCGAATACGAGAAGGAGCACTTTGTCGTGCTGAGCGATGACGAGTTGCGCGCAGCCAATCCAAAATCCACGCAAAGCATCGATGTCATGTGCTTCGTGCCAGCCTATCAGGTCAATTTTGTGTACCTCGACACCCCCTATCGTCTCATGCCGGATACGCGAGGAGAGAAGGTTTTCAAGATGTTTCGGGAAGCCTTGGATCGGTCTGGCAAGATCGGGATCGCACTCGTCGTCATGCACGAGCGGCAGCACCTCTGCGCGCTGGTTCCCACTCCCGACGGCCTGTCCTTGACGACATTGCGCTGGGCAGAGGAGGTCCTGGATGCGGAGGACGACGGCGATGCGCATGCATGCGCCTGGCGTGATGCCAGCGTCAGCGCACGCGAGCGCGAGATGGCGGTGCGTCTGATCGACGATATGACCGCGGATTTCACGCCGGACGGCTACAAGGATCGCTTTCGAGACGACGTGCTCGCGTTGGTCGAAAGAAAGATTCGTGCTGGCAAAACAACGACCGTGGAAGCGGTGCCGATCCCAACGGACGATCGCACGCAGTCCGCCAATATCCTTGATCTCACCGCCTTGCTGAAACGGAGCCTGGGTCAACGCGGCGGGAAGCGTCACGATGACGATCGCACGGCTGGCAAGACGACGCGTCAATCACCGAAGCGTGCCACTAGTGCACGGAAGAATAGCGGCAGGTCCGGTCGGAAGAAGACCGGCACTGGAGGACCATGATGGCGGAAGACTATCTTGCGACCTATCGTGGAAAACGGAGATTCGTTGGCGCGTCAGCCACCCGGGAGCCCGACGGCGGTTCGGTTGCGGTCACGGCATGGAGAAAGGGGAGTGGCACGCGTGCTGGCGGCCGGGAAGCGTTGTTGTACGTTGTTCAGGAACACCATGCAAGCAGCCATCATTTTGATTTCCGCTTGGAATTGGATGGCACGCTGAAATCCTGGGCCATACCGAAGGGGCCGAGTGAGGACCCGGCGGTCAAGCGTCTTGCGGTTCATGTCGAAGATCATCCCATCGCATACGGTTCATTCGAAGGCACCATTCCCGCAGGGCATTATGGTGCCGGCGACGTCAGCATATGGGATAAAGGCTCTTGGGAACCAGAGGGAGGGCTGGCTGCGGCGAGGGAGGGCTATCGATCTGGAAAATTGGTCTTCCGATTACATGGTCAGCGCCTGCATGGGTCATGGGCGCTTGTACGTACACGGATGCGAGGAAAACAGGCGCAGTGGCTGCTGCTGAAGGAGCGCGAATCGAAAGAAGGGACGGTAAAGCCGAGAGCAAAAGCAGCAAAGGCGACCGTGGCAAATAAGCGTGGACGGGTAGCGGAGAATTGGCAAGACGTGTGGGCCCGGGTCAAGCCCCACGCGGTGCGCCGTGGCTGTCCGGAGACGATGAAGCCCCAATTGGCGACTCTCGTCGCAGCGGCGCCTGAGAACGGAACGTGGTCGTACGAGATCAAATTCGATGGTTATCGGATTCTCGCGCAGTCGCGCCCGGCTGCTTCGAAGGCGAAGGAAGGGCGTCATCGGGGCCGTCTTTTTACGCGGCAGCAGAACGATTGGACCGCCAAGCTGCCCGAGCAGGCGGATGCATTGCGAGGATGGACGGAAGCCATTGCCAAGGAAATGGGCGGCCCGTTTGGCGGGGCGTGGTTCGATGGCGAGGCGGTGTCGTACAACGAAACAGGCGTACCTGATTTTCAGTCGTTGCAGAACGCGTTCGATGCAGATCGCAGTAGCCACATCGTTCTCTATCTTTTCGACGTGCTTTATTTCCACGGATATGATCTGCGCGATGTGCCGCTTTTTGAACGCAGGGCGCTGTTGCGTGCCTTGCTTGCCGATATCCCCGTGCCAGGGGACGCGAATGCCACCAAGGCGACTGATCTCGCGCGTGCTCCCGCAAGCGCCACGCGTGCGACTGCATCGAAGCGCAAGGCCGCGCGTGTCGCCTATGCAGCGGATGCGGTGATCCGATTCTCCGACGACTTTGACGCGCCCCCGGCCGAGTTGCTCTCACATGCTTGTGCGCTGTCGCTCGAAGGGGTGATTGGGAAGCGCATCGACAGCGCTTACCGGGCGGGGCGCACGCAAAGCTGGATCAAGCTGAAGTGCCGTCGGCGGCAGGAGTTCGTCATCATCGGATTCACTGAGCCAACAGGTTCGCGTCGCGGTTTCGGTGCGTTGTTGCTGGGCGTCAATGCCAAGGACGAGAAGGGCCGATCCGTATTGCGCTACGCGGGACGCGTGGGAACCGGCTTCAGCGCCGCGATGCTACGGTCGTTGAGGAGCAGCATCGATAAACTTGTCTACAAGGGCACTTCGAGGCGCCAGCGCGTTATTGATGGACCTGTTCCACGCGACGCGGCCATGATGCATTGGATCAGGCCGACATTGGTGGCGGAGTGTGAATTTTCCGAGTGGACGCGCAATGGCGTATTGCGTCAAGCGTCGTTCGTGCAATTGCGGGCTGACAAGTCAGCGAAAGATATTGTTCGAGAGGACCCCCAGATGCCTTCACACAGCCGCACTATCTTGTCCGAGACAAAACGCAGTGCGACAGGTGGACGCAGGCACCTAGCCGCCCAACAGGACGCGACGCAGAAGGTCTCCAGAAAGCATTCCGCCTCCAGCGAGACGATTGCCGGGGTGCGCATCACGCATCCCGACCGTGTGATTGATACACACAGCGGCGCACGGAAGATCGACCTGGTTCGCTACTGTGAATGGATCGCCCCTTGGTTGCTGCTGGAACTCGCAGGGCGGCCGGTATCGCTGTTGCGCGTTCCGGCCGATATTGCTGGTGAGAGCTTTTTTCAGAAGCACGCGCCAACGTTATCGATTCCCCATGTCATGCAGCACGCGAAGCTCGACCCCGGCCATCCGCCGCTGCTGACGCTCGATAATGTGGCGGCGCTGGTTGGTGCCGCCCAGATGGGAACGGTCGAACTGCATACGTGGAATGCCCGGGTCGACTCCATCGAGAAACCGGACAGAATGGTGTTTGACCTCGATCCCGGCGCGGGGTTGTCCTGGAAGAAGATGATAGAGGCGGCGCAATTGACCCGCGCATTTCTCGAAGAAATCGGCCTGCGGTCGTTTTGCAAAACCAGCGGGGGAAAAGGTCTTCACGTCGTTGTGCCGCTGACACGTCATGCGGTGTGGGGCACTGTGCGGGATTTTTCGCAGGCTGTCGCGCAGCATCTTGCAGGAACGCTCCCCGAGCATTTCAGCGCAAAAATGGGTGAGGAAAATCGTAAGGGCAAGGTCTTTGTCGATTATCTCCGAAACAATAGGGGTGCCAGCACCGTGGCCGCGTACTCGTTGCGTGCGCGGCCGGGATTGGGCATATCAATTCCAATTAATTGGGATGAGCTGACATCGATTCGTGGGGGAGATCATTGGACGCTGGCCAATATTCACGAAAGAATGGCAGATTTGGCTGATGCTTCCGTCGTGGAAAACGATCCGTGGCATGACTACACTAAGACGCATCAACGTATCACGGCAGCGATGCGAAAGAGGCTGGCAGATGCACGGAAGGGGGTCTGGCGAGAGGCCAATTGATGCATTGGGTCAATGCACGTAGTCACAAGTCCTCGCCCACTTATTCGGCATTTCTAATAACTGCGTGGGCGACAATTTCTATCTTGGCGCCAGGGACCATCAGACCGGCAATCACCGTCGCTCTGTTCGGATAGGGCTTCGAAAACGCGTGTCTGTAAACCTCGTTCATATCGTCAAAATACATTTTGTCAGTGAGAAAAACCTGAACTTGTGTCACATCGTCCATCGTGCAACCCGCAGCCTCCACAATCTGCTTGAGGTTGTTCAGTGTCAACTCAGTCTGTGTGATGATGTCGCCGTCCTCGATCGAGCCATCCGCGCGTACAGGGATGCTAGCTGTATAAAGGGTTCCGTTCGAGATTGTCGCCCATTCAACAGGTGCATTTCCCTCGGGCAAGCCGGTTGCAATTGTCTTGCGCATATTCATATTCCTTATCTACCGTACAGATACATTCCGAATAAATAAAAAGTGGTGCGGTTGATTTGTAGATGGCTATTAAGTGACGACCAGGTAAGCGAACGCGAGCACTGGTCATGTAGATCTGAACAAGTTCTCCTGATGGTCGTATCGAAAGAATGTCATCGCAAGCTAGATGGCATTTTGCCGATGCTGCCCGGCAACGCGCCCTTGATCGGCTTGCTGCTGCGGGTAAAGCGCTATCTAGAGCTGCGCGTTGCAACGACGAACCAAGTGTTAAATTTCGTGTTGCGTATTGGATTGGCGCTTGTCTGGGACAATTCTCCGCTGGTCTTCGCCGCCCGGTAACGCTTCGTATCCGCTATCGTCTTTCAGATTGACACCGGTTATCTTCCGCGTGCGCGCGGCATCGGCCAGATACGCGAGCTTGAAGGCCGCCGCGTCGTACGTGAGACCCTCTGGCCTCACGTTAGAGATGCAGTTCCTTTCGGCGTCGCTGCATCCAACTCGTGGAGCGAAAGTCAGGTATACCCCGAGGCTCGCGGGTGAACTGAGCCCAGGCCGCTCGCCGACCAATACGGCCACCATCCTGGCCTCTAATATTTCGCCAACGACGTCGCCTGCGGCGACTCGGCCCTGGGTGACGATTACAACCGGTCCGATACGCCAGCTTGGCAATCGCGCAATGGTTCGTTCAATGAGCGCCACGGCGTGGTGAGCAACCGCTTGCGATGAAAGACCGTCGCAGGTGACAAAAATTAGGTCCGGCTTTGTCTCAATTTGCTTGGCCATTCGGAATAGACGAGATTTACTTTCTTCATCCAAGTTACGACCAAGGTCGGGTCGTCTCAGAAAGATATCGCGGTTAGTGGCGGCGCTCTTTACTTCAAGCGTCTGTAACGATCGCGTGTGGAAGTCCGCTACCAGCTTGGCGACGTCTAGCGGTGTATGCACCGCATCACGAGCGCGAGCGTGTGCAAGATTAAAAGCCAGCAGCGGCGCGGTGGGTAAGCTGCTCCCTGATCGTCCCAGCGCAATGCGCGCATCGGTAAACTTTCTCAATGCGCCCCATACATCGGGCTTTACATTGCCGTCGTCGTCTCGACGCTTCGGTGTATCGCTCATGAATCGACCCAACCCAGCAGTGGTTGAGTATGCGACTGGCTGCTGATGCGTCCCATTTGATCGATAATCTGCATCGACTCAAGCCAGCTTTCAAACTCTGGTGCTCTCTTCAGTCCGAGTACTTGACGCACATACAGCGCATCATGGAACGACGTGCTTTGATAATTGAGCATGACGTCGTCCGCGCCCGGAATGCCCATTATGAAGTTGATATTGGCAGCACCTAGCAATGTCAGTAACGTATCCATATCGTCCTGGTCCGCTTCAGCGTGATTCGTGTAGCAGATGTCACACCCCATCGGTACGCCAAGCAATTTCGCACAGAAGTGGTCTTCCAACCCCGCCCGAATAATCTGCTTGCCGTCGTATAGGTACTTCGGACCGATAAAGCCGACTACGGTGTTGGTTAGAAAAGGATCAAATTTCCGAGCGACGGCGTAAGCCCTGACTTCACATGTCTGCTGATCTAGTCCATGGTGAGCGTTCGCTGACAACGCGCTGCCCTGACCCGTTTCAAAGTACATGAAGTTGCTTCCCACGGTGCCACGCGCAAGCGAACGACCGGCGTCATACGCCTCTGCAAGAAGCGACAGCGAGACGCCGAAGCTTGCGTTCGCTTTTTCGGTTCCCGCAATCGATTGAAAAATCAGGTCGACCGGCGCACCTGTTTCGATTGCCGCGATTGTGTTCGTTACGTGCGTAAGGACGCAAGTCTGCGTGGGCACGGCATACGCCTGACGGAAGTCGTCCATCATCCGGAGCAATGCAGTGATCGCGGAAAGCGAGTCGGAAGCCGGGTTTATCCCAATCATTGCGTCTCCACTGCCATACATCAAACCATCGATCATGGATGCTGCAATGCCTTTCACGTCGTCGGTAGGATGATTGGGCTGGAGCCGGACTGACAGGTGACCAGGCAGACCCACCGTATTCCGAAAACGCGTCACGACGGGGCGTTTCTTTGCAACGAGGATGAGATCCTGATTGCGCATCAGTTTCGATACTGCCGCGGCCATTTCAGGCGTTACGCCATTGGCAATGCCGGACAGCGCCGACGCGTCAACATCCTCGCTCAGCAACCAGTTTCTGAAATCACCGACTGTCAGGTGGGAGATCGGCTTGAATGCTGCATCGGAGTGACTATCCACGATCAGGCGCGTGATCTCGTCTTCCTCGTACGGTATGAGCGTTTCATTGAGAAATACTTTTAGCGGCGTTGCCGCAAGCGCGAGCTTCGCGGCAACGCGCTCTTCTTCCGAAGATGCGGCAACCCCTGCCAGTTCGTCACCCGAGCGGCGCGGGCCGGCTTTGGCTAGCAACGATCCTAACCCATCGAACAAGTAGGTTCGCGCGCCGATGGTTTCACGAAAAATCATATGCGGTTCCTGGCAAAGGAGAGTGACAAAACCTTAATTGATTGTCTGCTCACTTTTCCATTCGCCCTGTTTTACCTCGAAGAGCGTGTAAGGCGGATTCACGAGGTCACCGCGAGAGTCGAAGGCGATTTTACCGGTGACGCCCTGGACCGTGACCTTTGGCAACGCAGCCACGATTCTTGCTCGATCGGTTGAATTGGCTTCATGAATCGCTTTGATCATGGTAAGTGCCGCATCGTAGGCAAATGGCGCATAAAGCTCGACATCCTGATTAAATCGCACTTTGTATCGTTTGGCGAAATCAACAGCCGACGGAAGTTTGTCCAGGGCAGGACCGGGCTCCAAATCCTTGGTGCCTTCCTCTGCTGGCCCGGCTATGCTCAAAAACGCGTTGCTTTTGAGCGCCCCAGCACCAAAGAGCTGCGTCTTCATGCCAAGTGAGCGCATTTGCTTCACAAGCATCGCGCCTTGTTCGTCAAGTCCACCAAAGAAGATCAGGTCGACCTTCTTTTGCTTCATCGTTGTCAGGATCGCGCGAAAATCTATCGCTTTGTCGTTTGTGTATTCCCGGCCGACAATATTTCCTTTGACTTCACCGACGCCTTTCACGAAAGCGTCGGCCAGACCTTGGCCGAATGCAGTCCGGTCGTCTATGACACCAATTCTGTTCGCTTTCAATTGCTCGACGGCGAAACGTCCCGCGATGACACCGCCCACGCCATCATTTCCCATCGTCCGGAACACATTGGCAAATCCTTGCATCGTCAGCGCCGGGTTTGTTGACCCAGGTGTGATCATTGCCATATTGGCATTATGATAAACAGCTGACGCCGGGATACTGCAGCCTGAGTTGTAGTGGCCGATCACCCCCACCACGCCGCTGTCGACAAGCTTCTGGGCAACTTGTATCGCAACGCGCGGATCGGCCTGGTCATCTTGCACGTCCAGAACAAACCTGACAGCCTTTCCGTCGACTACAGGCTTACGCGCATTTTCCTCGTCAATGGCGAGTTGCGCTCCGTTCTCCAGGTCTTTGCCAACGCGGGCTACAGCACCGGTGAGAGGTCCGGCGTAGCCAATCTTGATGATTTCTGGCTCCGCGGCGAAAGCGGACGTCTGGGCATATAGCGCGCCAACAGCCAAGCTGATTAGCAGATTGCGACGATTCATGGTGCAGCCCCTTCAGAAGCGGTGGTTGATGGTGTTATGCGAGAAGCGTTTTGCGCTGTAGCGACGCAAATCAATACAAGGTTCTCGACCTGAAATCAGGTCGGCTACAACCGAACCAGTTATGCCACCCAGTGTCAGGCCAAGGTGCTGGTGGCCAAATGCATACACAACGCGCGAGGATCTATGTGAGGTGCCTATGACGGGAAGGCCGTCTGGCAAACTTGGGCGAAAGCCAAGCCATTTTTCACCTGATGGTCCTAGGTTTGGCAAAGCCGCCCGCGCCGACGTCTCGATCAGGCCGAGCAGGTCTTCGTTCTTGCGGTCTACAAATCCTCCGAGTTCCACCGTTCCTGCCGCGCGTATTCCGGAAGCCATTGGCGTCATGTAGAAGCCGCGCTCCGCCCAACCGCAAGGCCGCGATATCAACGATGCGGTTCCCGGAAAGCTCACGTGATAGCCGCGCTCGGTATCAAGCGGGATAGCGTCGCCACATTGCTTTGCGAACCGGCGGGAAAGGGCCCCGGCGCATACGACAACGTGCGATGCTTCAAATTTCTGGCCTGTGTCATCGGAGATAGATACGCCCGTCATCATCGGATCGATCTGGTCAATGCCGTTTCGTTCGTGACGCATTCCTTTTTTGATTAACGATGCGTGAAGCTGTTGCAAAAATCCACGCGGGTCACTCAAGAACCAACTACCGGTGAAAAGTGTTCCTTGTCTGAAAATGGGTGCGAGATTTGGCTCATACTCTTGAATTGCTTCTTTTTCGAGATTGTCAAATTCGATGCCAAGAGACCGTCTCAGTTCCAAGGATGGATACGATGCTTCGAACGCAGATTTGCTGGAGTAGAGATAAAGGCACTCACGTGGCTGGACAAACGCCAATAAGCTGGAGTCGATAAGCATGTCGCGATAGCCTTCTTGCGCGCGGGAAAGTAAGCTCGCTAATGCTTCCGTGCTGTTGCGATAGCGCGACGGCGTTGAAGAAAGCAGAAAGCGGATCAGCCATGGCGCAAGTGTCGGCATGTACTCCCAGCGGATGCGCAAGGGACTGGCTGCCGAAAGCAGAAAGCGCGGAATGCCGGCGAATACCGAAGGGTTATTCACGGGGATGCAGGCGTAGTTGGCAAAAGTACCTGCATTTCCATATGACGCGCCCTCTCCTGGGCCTTTGGGGTCGAACAAAGTGACGTTATGGCCTTCGCGCATCAACCAGTAAGCGCTGGAGAGCCCGATGAAGCCCGATCCGATAATTGCTACGTCGGCCAGTACTTTTTCCAGTTCGAGGCGGGTTTTTCGAAATGCGGTGAAACAGATCCCAGGCGCTTTTTGCGTGTGGCAACGTAAATGAGAGACACAACGGCCAGGCTAACAAGGCTCGCCACAAGTTGCATTGACAATTCTTTATCGAAGGCCATGGCGAGGAGTACGCCTGCGATAGCGGCAACAACCAAGTAAGACAGCCAGGGAAATAGCCACATCTTCAAAGAGAGACGCTGAGGTGCCGTTGCCTCTAGTCTTTTGCGGATGATGATTTGCGAGATGGCGATGAACAGATAGACGAAGAGCATGACTGCGCCTGATGCGCTGACAAGGTAAAGAAATACACCCTGAGGCGAAACGATTGCGGCGAGAATCGCCACGTAACCAATGCTGCTGCTTGCAACAACCGCCAAACGTGGCACTTTGCTGGATGTCAGCTTCAGTACCCGACGAGGCGCATCACCTTGCTCCGCTAAGCGAAACATGATGCGAGACGATACATAGAGGCCGGAGTTGAGTGCAGACAACACTGCTATAAGCACGATCATGTTCATGATGTCGGCGGCACCATGGATATTCATCACGGACAGCGCCGCGACGAACGGTGACGTGCCAACTTTAATGTGAACCCAGGGAACAATGCAGGCGATCACAAGCATCGACGCTACATAGAATGTGATAATCCGCAGAATGACGGAGCGAGTCATGGAGGCGACATTCCTGCTCGGATCATCGGATTCGGCGGCGGCGATTGTTGCAATTTCCGCGCCGCCCACGGCAAAAATGACCGTCGGAATTCCCGCGAAGACCGACATCCATCCGAACGGCAGGAACCCGCGATCCGCGAAGAGATTTCTGGAGATATGACTCCAGTCACTGAAGCCAAGGAGGTAGCCGACACCTACAATGATGAAAACCACAATGGCGATGACCTTGATGGAGGCGAACCAATATTCAAACTCGCCGTAGGACTTGACCGACATCAGATTAATTGCGGTCATGAGCGACAGGAGAATCAGTCCGATCACCCACACGGGCAGGGGCACCCAACGTTGCAGAATGCCGGCACCCGCCACCGCTTCGACAGCGACTACAATGACCCAAAAGTACCAATAGAGCCAACCGTTGGTAAATCCAGCCCAGTTACCGAGGGCAAGGCGCGTAAACTCCGTGAATGAGCCCACGCCAGGGCATGCCAGTGCCATCTCGCCGAGCATCCGCATGATGAAGAGTACGACGATGCCTGCTGCGAGGTAACTCAGGCAGGCAGCCGGCCCCATCGATGCAATCGTCGCGCTGCTTCCAACAAACAGACCGGCACCGATGATTCCGCCTAGCGAAATCATCGTCACATGACGCTTGCGCAGTGCGTGACCTAATGTGTTTTGGCTTGGGGCCGTTCGCGTGTTCGAGCGTGGATCAGACTGCAAATCTTTCACAACGGTCTCCAAGGCGTATAAAGTGCTGGTACGATCGCAGTTCGTACAAACATTGAGAAAAATACTCACACAAAGTTTTTTTGAACGCAATTACTTGTTTTTGTGTGAATGTAGGCGTTTTCCCCAGCTGCTAACGGGCCTCGTCGGAATAATGCTTGCGAATTCGGGGGATTTAAGATGCGTAAGGCCAAGATTCTGTGATGATGGAGCGATAAGTCAGTGCCGCATTCGTCTATATATGACTTTTTTGTACGGAGATTTTATCTAGATGATTGTCGATGATAGTCACACAAAATCTGCTAAATCGGTTCAAACAAAGACGCGTCAAGCAGCGTATCTGGAGATTTCTCATAACCTTGAGCAGCAAATCAGAAGCGGGCAATACCCTCCCGGTAGCAGATTGCCTCCGCAACGAGACCTGGCTGTTGAGCTGAAAATCAATGTGTCCACTGTGTTGCGTGCATACAAAGAACTGCAGGCACGTGGGCTTGTCGTAGCCAGCAAGCGACGTGGATCCATCGTGACGGGTGGCGCGATGCCCGCCGTGAAATTGGCGCAGGGCCGCAACGAGGAGACATCACGTGGCGACGGTTTGGTGACTGGCGTGGTCGACCTCACAGTGAATCGGCCAGCCACAGGAGCGTTTCTGAGCCAACTTGGTAAAACGATGGCCACGATCGGACAAGATCCCCGTTTTCCCGAAACGCAGGAATATCAGCCGCCACAGGGACCCGATTGGGCCAGGCTGGCGGGAGCGAAGTGGATCTCGACGGGGACGTTCAATCCATCACCAGACAATGTGGTGGTTACGAGCGGCGCGCAACATGGCATATACGCGGTGTTGAGTAGTCTCATGGGACACGAGGGCATCATTCTCTCGGACAAGCTTACTTATTACGGCTTGAAAGCACTGGCGCCTGTCTTCCAGTTCGAACTAATGGGCATTTCGAGCGACGAACAAGGTTTGCTGCCGGATGAATTGGAGGAAGCTTGTCGAACACGTCGGGTAAAAGCGATATTCGTCGTTCCGAACTTGCAGAACCCGAGCGTCGTGACGATGAGTCTTGCGCGACGCATTGCGCTGGTGTCGATCGCCCGCAAGTATCAGATCGTGATCATTGAGGATGACGTGTACGGCCCTCTCGTTAGCAAGCGATTGCCAACTATTTGCAGCCTTTGCCCGGAGCTGACCTTCCATGTCGCGTCGACCTCGAAGATTCTGGCACCTGGGTTGCGGGTGGGATACGTGCTTACACCAACTCACGGCGCCGCGCTTGCCGCTGAGGCTGTGCGAACCACGGCTTGGATGCCGTCGCCTTTATCAACGCTGATTGTCACGCGCTGGATTGAGGACGGCACGGCCAAAATTATTCTGGATGCTCAGCGGACCGAGTTGAAGGCTCGTCAGGAATTGGCAGGGCAGTTACTTCCGAACGAGCTGCTGCGCAGCGACCCAGAGTGCATGTTTGTCTGGTTGCGTGTTCCAGAGCCCTGGCGGTCGGAAGACTTCGCGGCAAATGCCTTAGCTCGCGGCGTCAATACAATGCCTGCCTCTGCGTTCGCCGTGGATCGATCTCCAATCGAGCACGGGGTACGTATTAATCTTGCATGCGCGTCTTCTCGAGCGGAATTGTCCCGCGCGCTTGGCACGCTGGCACAGACGCTTCGCGACCGACCTCGGGCCTTATTCGGAACGATCTGAGCCTAGGGGATCATCGCTTGCAGGTGCCAAGCAGCCTCGGGATATCCGGTAAACAATGTCGATCATCACGCGCTAGGGCTTTTCGGTTTTTCCAAACTTGAGTGATGTCGGCGGCTCACAATGTTCGAGGGGGCATCGTCGTCGAGGTCTGCTATGATGCTGTACAAAAACACAGTCTTCTTCGTACCTTGATCCCTGTGCCCGCCGCTCAGTCATACTACCCCTACCATTTCACCTGCGCGATCGATTGGAGCGTGCGGCGTTATCAAGACCTTCTCGATGCGCGCGAGCATGCTGTCATTGCCGCTTTAAAGATACTGCCCGTGGTGTTTCAGGCGTTGCTTATACGCAGGATGACGCGGCGGGGCAGGCATTTCCCGTCGCGCGAGCACCGTTACGACGAAAAAAGATATCCGGTTGACGTTGCCGGCGCCACGATGGAATCGCTTGCTGCAATCGGTCGCGGCGTTACGATAGTTGCAATGCTGTTGCCATGAACTATGTCATTGCCGTGCGCGCCCTCTGCGAATTCACCGCTCGTAGCGGTGATCTCGATATGCGTTTTACCCCGGCGCCCACGGCATCCGAAGGCATGGCTGGGCATGTCACCGTTGCGGCACGCAGGGCGAAAGGGTACGAGGTCGAAGTGGTGTTGTCGGGCGTGTACGGGGACCTTACTGTGCGGGGACGCGCGGATGGGTATGCCAGCGATGAAAACCGCCTCGAGGAAATCAAGACCTATCGCGGTGATCTGGACGCCATGCCTGCCAATCATCGCGCATTGCACTGGGCGCAAGCGCTGGTGTACGGTCATCTGCTCTGTGAATCGCGCGCACTGACGACGTTGACGGTCTCGTTGGTGTATTTCGATATCCGTAGTGAGAAGGAATCCCTGCTGACGCAGTCGCACACGGCGGCGTCGCTTAAAACATTCTTTACCGTGCAATGTGAACGGTTCCTTGCGTGGGCAGTGCAGGAGGATGCGCACCGTCAAGCGCGCAACGCCGCATTATCCGGGCTGGCGTTTCCCCATGCATTCCGGAAGGGGCAGCGTGACATCGCCGTTGCGGTGTATCGTGCCGCGCGCGACGGGGCAAACCTGATGGTTCAAGCGCCCACCGGAATTGGCAAGACTCTGGCGACCCTGTTCCCGCTGTTGAAAGCATGTGCCGAAGAGCGGATCGACCGCATCTTCTTCTTGACGGCAAAGACATCGGGCCGGGCCCTTGCGCTCGATACCGTCGCGTTGTTGCGCGGTGGCGCGAAGGGCTTGCCGCTAAGGGCACTGGAACTGGTGGCGCGTGACAAGGCGTGTGAACATCCGGACAAGGCTTGCCATGGTGATGCCTGTCCGTTGGCGCGCGGCTTCTACGATCGTCTCGCGGATGCGCGCGCGGCGGCATTGGAACATGGACAGTTGACGCGGGAAGTCGTTCGAGAGACGGCGCTCGCACATGATGTCTGTCCGTATTACCTGGCGCAGGAGCTGGCGCGCTGGAGTGATGTCGTTGTTGGGGACTATAACTACTATTTTGACAGCAGCGCATTGCTGTTCGGATTGACTCAGGCCTATCAATGGCAGGTCGCGGTCCTGGTTGACGAGGCGCACAATCTGGTGGATCGGGCTCGCGGCATGTACAGCACGGCGCTTGACCAGACGGTGCTGCGAGAGATCCGGGCAAAAGCGCCCGCTATCCTGAAAAAGCCACTGGATCGGTTGAACCGTGCCTGGAATGCGATCAATCGTGTGCAACAGGAGGACTATCAAGTACACGAGACGATTCCCCAGCCCTTGCTTGCCGCCGTGCAAAACCTAGTGGAAGTGGCAAGCGACCACATGGCGCAGGCTCCACTTGAGGTCCCGCCTGCCGCACTGCGTTTTTACTTCGATGTCATGCATTTCGCCTCCCTAGCGGAAGGATTTGGCAAGCATGCGATATTCGACGTGATGCTGTCGCCCCGGGATCGGGACAATGCGGGCGCGCACGTTCATTTGCCGCGGCAAGGCGCTGCAAGCCGCCCGTTGGAAGCGACCACGCTCAGCGTGCGGAATGTCGTGCCTGCCCCTTATCTCGCGACGCGGTTTGTCGCCGCGCGCGCCACGGTGCTTTTTTCGGGCACGTTGGCACCAGGACAGTTTTATCGGGATACGCTGGGACTGGCGGAAGGCACGGAATGGCTTGAGGTGGAAGGTCCATTTCGCGCGGGACAACTTCGAGTGGAAGTGGTGGGGCATGTGTCCACGCGGTGGCGCGATCGGCAGCGTTCGTTGTTACCCATCACGGACGTGATCGCAGGCCAGTATCGAGCACATCCTGGCAACTACCTTGCGTTTTTCAGCAGCTTCGACTATCTGCAGCGAGTCGTGGAAACGATGGCATTGCGTCATCCGGACCTGCCCATGTGGGCGCAAACACCAGGCATGAATGAAGCCGCACGCGACAGTTTTCTCAATCGGTTTCAGATCGATGGGCGTGGGATCGGGTTCGCGGTATTGGGCGGTGCGTTCGCGGAAGGCGTTGATCTTGCTGGTGAGCGCCTGATCGGTGCGTTTGTCGCCACGCTGGGTTTGCCCCAGATGAATCCCGTCAATGAACAGATGCGGGCATCGCTCGAACAGCGCTTCGGGCGTGGCTATGACTACGCTTATCTGTTTCCGGGGCTGCAGAAGGTCGTACAGGCCGCCGGGCGGGTGATACGCACCGAACAGGATCGCGGCGTCGTCTTCCTGATAGATGATCGTTATCGTCGCGCCGATGTCAGGCGCCTTCTCCCGCGCTGGTGGCACGTGCCCCGTTGATTCGCCATACGGCGGTCGATCCGAGGCACGTTGATCCGGCGTCAGACGATATCGTCCACTACGCCACCATCTACCCGCAATGCCGCGCCGGATGTCGCGGACGCTTGCAGAGAGCTGATGTAGACAACCATATTGGCGACTTCCTCGACGGTAGCCGCGCGTTGAATGATCGATGATGGCCGGTGCGCCATGACGAACGCCTTCGCGATCTCGTCCACTGACTTGCCGGTGCGGGCAACCTCATCCTGCATCATCGCCGCGAAGCCGTCGGAGAGGGTCGGTCCCGGCAATACGGCATTCACGGTGACACCGGTGCCGGCAAGGCGTTTTGCCAAGCCCCGAGACAGGGAAAGTTGCGACGTCTTCGTCACGCCGTAGTGGATCATGTCCGCTGGAATGTTGCGAGCCGACTCCGACGAAATAAATACCACGCGTCCCCATCCCTTCTTTACCATCGCCGGGGTCAGCGCGCGGGAGAGCCGCACGCCGCTCATCACGTTCGTCTGCCAATAGCGTTCCCACGTGTCGTCGTCCGTCTCGTAAAAGTCGCGCTGCCCGTAAATACCCGCGTTGTTTATCAAGATATCGATGGGCGGACATTGCGCCACCAACGCCTGGACGCCGTCGTTCGAGCCAAGGTCCGCGGCAGCGACATGCAGGGAAGCATCGGCCACCTGGGCTGCGAGCTTGTCCTTGGCTTTATCCACGGAATTCTTCGTTCGACCGTTGATCACGACCACCGCACCGCTTTCCGCCAAGGCTTTCGCGATCGCGAATCCAATGCCTCCGGTTGATGCGGTGACCAGCGCGGTCTTGCCTTTTAAATCGATTATCACGGAATGGCTCCTTTCATTTGTTCACATCGGTGGCTACCACGCGCGGTACGCATGCAAACCATCATAACGCCATGCATCGAAACGACTGCGGCAGAGAACTTCGAAGTCAAGGGTTTATCCGCATTGAAGGACATTTGTGAGATGCGATCGTTTGTCATTACATCATACGTATGGCAAATAACCATGATGACGGTATATCGGCAAATCTTGGATCGAATTGGCGAGCAGATCTGCGCGGGACACTTTGCGCCAGGGGATGTGTTGCCGGCGGAGCCGGCGTTGGCGGAGCAGATGGCGGTCAGTCGCATCACGATTCGGGAGACGGTGAAATCGTTGTCGGCAAAAGGCATGTTGGACGTGCGTCGTCGACATGGCACGGTGGTGACTCCGCGAGCGCAATGGCAGTTGTTCGATCCCGATGTCATCGGCTGGCGGGCAAAGTCCGGGACTGTGGATGCGACACTGATCCGCGATTTGATGGAATTGCGCCGGATCATCGAGCCGCAAGCGGCGAAGTTGGCGTCGACACGCGCGACGGACGCCGAAAGGCGCGCGGTGCGCCATGCCTATGACGCGATGGCGGAGGCGGTCGCCGGACGAGGTGCCTATGTCCCTGCGGATCTGGCGTTTCACAGTGCGATCTTGCTGGCATGCCACAACCAGTTCATACAGCAAATGCAAACGGCATTGTCCGCGATCCTTCAAGCAAGTTTTGCGCTGAGTTCCGAAGTGGAAGGGGGGCCGGCACGCTCTCTGCCGTTGCACGAGACCTTATGCGTGGCCATTGAACGTGCCGATCCCGATGCGTCGGAAAGGGCCGTGCTGGCATTGATCGATCGCGCGGCGGACGATTTTGCCGACCGCGACCGCCGTTTGCACGCTGCGAATTTCTTCAATCAGTCGGTGGCACCGCAAGCGGCGCGCACCAACGCTACATAAAGGATGCCCCGGATGCGTTCTCTATTCGACCTGACGGGCCGTACTGCACTGGTTACCGGTTCCGCTCGCGGAATCGGCTTTGCATTGGCGCGCGGACTGGCGCAGGCCGGCGCGAAGGTGTGGATCAACGGTACACGCGAGGAAACGGTTGCGTCGGCCGTCGCGACAATACGCGAGGAAGGGTTCGACGTTATCGGACGCCACTTCGATGTGACGGACGAAGCGCAAGTGGTCAGCGCCTTTGAATCGTGGGATGACGCCGGGGTGCGGATTGATATCGTCATCAACAATGCAGGTATCCAGTTTCGCAAGCCTCTAGTGGAGCTTGCGTTGCCCGACTGGCAGCGAGTGATCGATACCAACCTGACCAGCGCATTCATTGTTGCCAGGGAGGCCGCACGCCGTATGATCGCGCGCGGCGCTGGCGGGAAGATCATCAACATCGGCTCGCTGACCAGTGAAGGCGCACGGGCCACGGTCGGGGCCTACACGGCGGCAAAAGGCGGCATCAAGATGCTGACGCGTGCCATGAGTGCGGAATGGGCGCAATCGGACATACAGGCGAATGCAATCGGTCCCGGCTATATCCTCACAGACATGAACAAGCCGTTGGTGGAAGACGCGCGTTTTGATGCATGGGTCAAGAGCAGCAATCCGTCGCAACGATGGGGGCGGCCGGAGGAATTGGTCGGCGCGGCCGTCTTCCTTTCTTCGGCGGCGTCGAGCTATGTCAATGGACAAATCATTTATGTCGATGGTGGGTGGTTGTCGGTCTTGTAGAAAAAAAGCGGCGAATGAAATCGCTTGCCGCACGTAAATAACATTGGAGACGAGGCATATCATGAACGACGTTCAACCGATCGCTACCCGCAGATGGTGGTATTTGATGCCGGTGATTTTCATCACCTATAGTCTTGCCTACCTGGATCGTGCCAATTATGGATTCGCGGCAGCGGCGGGGATCGATAGAGACCTGGGCATTAGCTCCGCGACGTCGTCGTTGATTGGTGCGCTGTTTTTCCTTGGTTATTGCCTGTTTCAGGTGCCGGGCGCGATCTATGCGCAGCGCAACAGTGTGCGCAAGCTGATTTTCTGCAGTCTTGTATTGTGGGGCCTCTGCGCCGCCGCTACTGGCATGGTCAGTAATATTCCCACGCTGATGGTGCTGCGGTTCGTCCTCGGCGTGGTGGAGGCAGCGGTGATGCCGTCCATGCTGATGTATATCAGCCGCTGGTTCACGAAGACCGAGCGCTCCCGGGCAAACACGTTGTTGATCCTGGGCAATCCGGTCACCGTCTTGTGGATGTCGGTGCTATCCGGTTATCTGGTGCATAGTTTCGGATGGCGTCATATGTTCGTTCTGGAAGGGCTTCCTGCGCTCATCTGGGCCGTGGTTTGGTGGTTCACGGTCAGCGAACGTCCGTCCGAGGCCGGGTGGCTGACCACAGACGAGAAGCGTGTGCTACAGGCGCGCTTTGATGCCGAGCAATCTGGTATCGCCCCGGTGCGCGACTACCGGGGCGCGTTTCGCTCGCCGATCGTCTTGAAATGCTGTGCGATTCACGCGCTGTGGAGTGTGGGCATCTACGGCTTCATCATGTGGCTACCGTCTATTCTGAAAGCCGCTTCGACGATCGATATCGTCTCGATCGGCTGGCTGTCCGCGGTGCCTTATCTCGCAGCCATTGTGTTGATGTTGTTGGCCTCCTGGTTGTCCGACCGTACCGGCAACCGCAAGCTTTTCGTCTGGCCATTGCTGCTGGTCGGGACGGCGGCGTTCGTCGGTTCGTACTTGCTTGGCAGCACGCATTTCTGGTGGTCGTTCACGCTGCTCGTGATCGCCGGTGCGACGATGTATGCGCCGTATGGACCATTCTTTGCACTGATTCCCGAATTGATTCCAAGTAACGTGTTGGGCGGTGCAATCGGCCTGGTGAATGCATGCGGCGCGTTGGGTGCGTTTTTAGGTGCTTACCTGGTGGGTTATCTGAACGGCGCCACCGGCAGTCCGGCCGCATCGTACATTTTCATGGCCGTCTCCTTGCTTGCCTCTGTGTTCCTGATGATGACGGTGCCTGGCGGCACGGCATCGCGTCACGTCGGCGAGCGTCCCATGGCAGTAAGTCCCTCGTCGACCTGAGTCGCGCCGCGATACGCCCACGCAGTCGGCGCGATGCATGAAGAGACGTCGACCGAAATCAACCACGTATCAATGACGAAACGTACCGTGACAACACTGATCACTGATTTGAAGGTCATCCTCACCGCGCCGGAAGGCATTAACCTGGTCGTCGTGAAAATCGAGACCAACCAGCCCGGGCTTGTCGGCTATGGCTGTGCGACATTCGCCTATCGTCATCTGGCGGTCAAATGCGTGTTGGAGGATTATCTGCGCCCGTTGATTATCGGACGTGATGCGCATGCGATCGAGGATCTATGGCAGTTGATGCATCAGAACGGCTATTGGCGAAACGGGCCAATCGAGAACAATGCCATCTCGGGTGTTGACATGGCGTTGTGGGATATCAAGGGGAAGGTGGCGGGCCTGCCGTTATATCAACTGTTTGGCGGTAAAAGTCGGGAGGCCGTGCCGATTTACCGGCATGCGGAAGGGCGGGATGTGGCGGCATTGTGTGACACGATCGCCCGCTATCGTGAGGAAGGTGTCGCGCATATACGATGTCAAAGTGGCGGCTATGGCGGCGGCGGTTTCGGCAAGGCGCCAATGCATGCGCCGCACGGTGCGCCAGACGGTATTTATCTCGATGCCCGGCAATACATGCGCGACACGCTGAAGTTATTTGATGGCCTGCGTCGGAGGCTGGGCTTCGACGTCGAACTGATCCACGATGTCCATGAACGTCTTGCGCCGATCGACGCGATTCGCTTCGCGCGTGCGCTGGAGCCGTATGCGTTGTTTTTCCTCGAGGACGCGATTCCGCTGGAAGAGGGCGAGTGGTTGCGGCAGCTTCGCGCGAAGACGACGACACCGTTGGCACAGGGTGAATTGTTCAATCACCGCTTCGAGTGGCGTACGCTGATTGCAGACCGGTTGGTCGATTTCATCCGAGTGCATTTGAGCCAGATAGGCGGGATCACGCCAGCCCGCAAGCTGCAGATTTTTGCCGAACAATATGGTGTGCGCACCGCGTGGCATGGACCAGGTGACATGTCTCCTTTCGCCCATGCAGCGAATATCCATATCGATCTGTCCGCGCGCAATTTTGGTGTCCAGGAATGGTCCGGCGTGGAACCGCCGAATTTCGTCATCCAGGAATTGAAGGGGCCGCACGCGGCGTTACTGGATGTTTTTCCAGGTTTGCCGGAATATCGGCACGGCTTTGTCTATCCGAACGACGCACCAGGCCTTGGCGTGACGCTCGACGAAGCACAGGCAAAAAAGTTTCCCTGCTCGAACGCCGTCACAACCTGGACGCAAACCCGTCTACGCGATGGGACGTTACAGACGCCATGATCAATGCTGGCAAAAACGCAGACGTGTCAATTGCGCGGCTGCGTTGTGCAACAAAATCGATGTATCCGCCATGGCCGCTTCGAGCGACATCGGACCATCGTTGATTGCAAAACAGCCCGCGAAGTGTTGCCCGAGCAACGGACCCGCATCCCGGGCAATCGCGCCGGACAGCAAGGTTGCCGGTACGCCGGCGGCCCGCGCGCGCATCGCTGCGGCGAATGGCGCCTTGCCGCGCAACGTCTGTGTGTCCGACCGACCCTCACCGGTGATTAACCAATCGGCGCCCTCGAGTGCCGTGCGAAGATCGATTTGCTCCGCAACGATGTCGGCGCCTGATTGCAGCGTGCCACCCACCATGCGGATTGCAAATCCGAGACCGCCCGCAGCCCCTGCGCCGGGCGCATTCGAATATGCGCAACCCATTGCGGCTTCCAGTAGCCTGGCAAAGCGGCTGATGGCGGCATCGTGAGCGTTGGCACTGTCGGCGCGTATCCCTTTTTGCGGTCCGAATACATGCGTTGCACCGTGTGGACCTGTCAGCGGATTATCGACATCGGCCATACCGACGAGCCGGCATTTCGCCAGCCTGGCATCCAATCCCGATGCGTCCACGCGCATCACGTGCGGCAGACTGTCCAGCGTGGGCATCATCCGGTTGCCTGCCGCATCGAATATTCCCACACCAAGCGCGCTCAGAAAGCCCGCACCACCGTCATTGGTGCTGGTGCCTCCCAACGCGATGAAGCAGGTGCGAATACCCCGGTCGAGTAATTGAGATAATGCCTCACCGAGCCCCGCGCTGCTGCGTGCCGTCACCGGCACGGACATGCTTGCCGGGTCGGTAATGCCGATAATATCGGCGGACTCGACAATGGCCGCGCCTTCCGGCGTGAGCCCCGCTATCGTTTTCCGACACGCGCCACCTGCGCCTTGCACCTGCAACGGCAGACATTCCCCTCCGTTGTACAGTAAGGCGGCGCGAGTGCCTTCGCCGCCATCTGCCATGGGGTATTCCCGCACCACCGCATCCGGTAGCACGGTTCGAATCCCGGCGGCAATGGCGCGCGCGACGCCTTCCGCATCAAGGGCACCTTTGAACGAGTCCGGTGCGACGACGATGATGGGTTGGGCAGCAGGTATAGGCATGGCGAGCGACGGGAGAACGGAACCAACCGTTACTGTACCGGATCAACCGGGCGGCGTTGCAGGCGGTGAATGCAGAAACTCTTGGCGACGTCCTGCCGAGACGATACAAGCGCCCTATCTGGCATTCGGGACAGTGGATGCGAGTTTGTGTTTTCCGATCCGCATCGTTGTCCTGGTTGTCGTACGCAAGCGATCCTGATGACATAGGATAGCGGGCGCGAAAACCGGTCACCGTCGTCGGTGGTGGGCAGATTAGCCGTATGGCCATATCGTCAGGCGTGGCAGGGAACCGGGAGCATCGAACGTTACACTCAGCACCTGGTAAAACGTTGTTGGGAGAGAGCATGTATTTCTTGCGGAGGGCCGACCCGGCCGACGCGGATGCGCTACGCGTCCTGACCGCGGATGATGACGCCGCCTGGGGATATGCATGCCCGTTACTGCCTTCTACGGAATGGTGGCGTAACAAAATCAAGCGTGCCGAGGGCCTCGGTTTGTTTATCGTCGCTCAGCGGTCGAACAGCAATGAGCTCGTGGCTTTCATCGAGATTGGCAATGACGGTTTTCAGCCGATGCGGCGTCACGTCGGATCAATTGGGTTGTGTGTACGCCGGGACTATCGACGCAAGGGCATCGGTCGTGCGTTGTTGACAAAGGCGATCGAGTGGTCCGATCAATGGCTTGCCTTGTCCCGTTTGGAAATTACCGTATGGGAAGCCCATGTCGCCGCGATCAGTTTGTACGAGGCACTCGGCTTCGCGCGAGAAGGCGTACATCCGGCGTACGGCTATGGCGCGGGCGGCTATCGTTGCGCGGTATCGATGGCCCGTCTCAAACCGTCGGGTTCGACCGATGCCGCAATGGCGGAGGCGGTAGCAACCAAACATCAGGCAACGACACTGATCGCCTAGTGAGTTGGTATCTCTTCGCACCATGCCGGCTTCGTCCTGAGTACACCCCATGCCATCGTTACTGGGGCTTACCTGGCGTTGTGCCGCCAAGGCTTTCGCGCATCACGGCAAGATAATGATCGGCCACGGAAAACCGGGCGTGATCGCGAGGTAGTGCACGGGGTGACGGTGGCTTCAATCCCAGATAGCGGCATACTGCCGACACATACGGTTTTGGGTGATTTTCTGAACTGAGTCGATGGGCGGCGGCTGTCAGGCGCGGTGCTCCAACTTGCTCAAGCAACCATTTCAGCAGTTGACGGTCTCGTTCATTGATGACGCGAATGAGGTGTTCCATCGTTGGCTCCCAGTTGGCACTTCAGTACTGTATAAATATACAGTAATTGTGGCAAACCTGCCAGACTCGGCCAGAAGGTCTAGCCCACAATGGTGCCGATGTTGCGCATCGGCAAAAGCCTTACCACCGCACTGCCAAAGGGGAGCAGTCTTTCGGATCAATTGACCGTGGGACTGTTTCGATAGCAAAAACGAGCATTGACGCCATCGTTCGCGCTAAATCAACCTACCCATCTCGCAAGGGATCCTCGACAGTTGTTCGCAATCGATACGCGTATCTGCTAGCCAGGTACGACCGTTCGTGGTTTCGTGCCCAGCTTGTGCTAGGGACTTTTAGCCGCGGTCCGCTTGGCATCGAGTTCAGCGAAAAGCCGGTCGAAACGGGCTTTCGCATCGCGGGGTTGCGCGACATTGCGGGCTGCTGCCTCGTTCACGGGATCCCCGACCACCACCAGTCCCACCATGCCCATCATGTAATGCGGGACGCAACGATAGCCGTAGACGCCTGGCCGATCGAACTTCACCGTCAGGTCTTCACTGACCTTGCCGGCGAACGGTTTGGCGCCGTCCGGAATCATGCCGGGAATCGATTGAACGCTATGTCCCTTGTCGAAAGCCACGAAATGCACGCTGTCGCCCGGTTTGACGTGGACGATCGCGGGTGCGAATCCCCGTTCACCGTTCGAGTCTTCGTTCAGCATCTTGACTTCGGCGTCGGCGGCAAGGCAGCCGAATGACGCTAGCAACCCGAAACTCAGGATTGCTGCGGAAATCCTCGATTTGTGACGCATACGTTTCTCCTGCGCTCCGGCCGAAAGAAGCACTCTCTCGGCCTTGGGGATATCAATCTCGCTTCAAGTCGAAGCGGTCGAGGTTCATTACTTTCGTCCATGCACCGACGAAATCACGCGCGAACTTTTCATGTGCATCGTCCGACGCATAGACTTCGGCGACCGCTCGCAGCTCGGAGCTTGAGCCGAACACCAGATCGACCGGGCTTGCCTTCCATTTCAGGCTACCCGTCTTGCGATCGTGTCCTTCGTACACGCCGTCGTCGTTCGCGGACTTTACCCACTGGGTCGACATATCGAGCAGATTCACGAAAAAGTCGTTGCTCAAGGCGCCTGGTCGGTCGGTCAGAACACCGAGCCTGGCATGGCCGGCATTGGCATCCAGCACGCGCAGGCCGCCGACCAGCACCGTCATTTCAGGCACCGTCAGATCGAGCTTGCTCGCCCGGTCGACCAGCAGATCGGCGGGCGAACGGTCGTTACCGGTCGCATAGTAGTTGCGGAACCCGTCGGCGGTCGGCTCGAGTACGGCGAAGGAATTGACATCGGTCTGTTCCTGCGTAGCATCCGTTCGCCCCGGCGAGAAAGGTACCTTGATGTCGTAGCCGGCCTTGTTCACCGCATCTTGGACCGCGGCGTTACCGCCGAGCACAATAAGATCAGCGAGCGATACCTGTTTGCCGTCGGTTCTGTTGCGATTGAAGTCGGCCTGGATGCCTTCCAACGTTTTAAGGACACCGGCCAATTCCGTCGGGTCGTTGACCGGCCAGGCATTCTCCGGAGCAAGCCGGATGCGCGCGCCGTTTGCGCCGCCCCGATAATCGGTTCCGCGGAACGTCGCGGCAGATGCCCACGCAGTCTTGACCAACGCCGATTTAGGCAGCCCGGATGCCAGTATCTTGTTCTCTAGTGCCGCCACGTCCTTCTGGTCGATCATCTTGTAGTGGGCGGAGGGAAGTGGATCCTGCCAGATCAGATCGGCGCTGGGTATTTCCTTGCCGAGATAACGCGCCTTCGGTCCCATGTCACGATGCGTCAGCTTGAACCACGCCTTGGCAAAGGCCAGCTTGAACTCCTCGGGATGTTCTTGAAACCGCTTTGCGATTCGACTATAGGATGGATCGACTTTCAATGCGATGTCCGTCGTGAACATCATCAGGGGATGCAGCTTCGACGGATCGTGAGCATCCGGTACGATGTTCTCCGCGTCCTTGGGCTTCCATTGATGCGCACCGGCAGGGCTCGTGGTCAGCACCCAATCGTGCCCGAGCAAATTATCGAGATACTGCATCGTGAAGTGCACGGGGTCGGCCGACCAAGCGCCTTCAAGACCGCTCGTGACCGTGTCAGCGCCATTGCCGGTGCCGCACTTGTTGACCCAGCCAAGGCCTTGCTGCTCGAGCGCCGCTCCAGCAGGCGCGGGGCCGACGCATTTAGCGGCAGACACTGCGCCATGCGCTTTCCCGAAAGTGTGGCCTCCTGCAATGAGTGCCAACGTCTCTTCGTCGTTCATCGCCATGCGGCCAAATGCATCACGAATGTCTTTTGCCGCGGCAACCGGGTCCGGCTTGCCGTTCGGCCCTTCCGGATTGACATAAATCAATCCCATTTGCGTTGCGGCCAGCGGCTTTTCGAGTTTCCCGCTTTTATCCCGATTGCTTGACAAGAACTTAGTGCCGGCACCCCAATAGACCAAGTCGGACTGCCAATCATCTTGCCGGCCACCACCGAAGCCGAAAGTCTGAAAACCCATGGATTCGAGCGCGACGTTGCCTGTCAATACCATCAGGTCGCCCCACGAAATCTTCTCGCCATACTTTTTCTTGATTGGCCACAATAGCCGCCGTGCTTTATCGAGATTGGCGTTGTCGGGCCAGCTATTGAGGGGTTCGAACCGTTGCTGGGCGCCATCGGCGCCGCCCCGGCCATCATACGTGCGATAGGTGCCAGCCCCGTGCCATGCCATGCGGATAAAAAACGGCCCATAGTTGCCATAGTCTGCCGGCCACCAGCTTTGTGACGTCGTTAAGGCGGTTTTGATATCGGCCTTCACGGCGTCTATATCGAGACTATTGAATTCCTTAGCATAATTGAAGTCCTTGCCGTACGGATTCGACTCAATATCGTGCTGACGAAGTGGCGAAAGATCAAGCGTCTCCGGCCACCAGAAGCTATTTGGTCGTGGCGTGCCATCGGCCCACACCAGAGTGGTTGTAGTTCCAAGCGTCGTGATCGCTAGGATTGCAGTGGAATATTTAATCAGGTGTGCTAGTCGTATTTTCACTTTGATTCCCTTTAAGTGATGTTGAGGCCTGGCGCGGGGGACAGTATCGACGCTTATTTGAATCGATGACCAATAGAAATATTTCATGGTGTTTATAAATTCGCGCTATCAAATGCAGTCACTTTGTATCAGTCTTATGTCTCTCAAGTCGTGTTAATGTTTGATGAAAGTTGAAGTACTATAACGCATGGAATTATTTATACGATTAACTAATAAAAGTGCCTGATGGGTGGTTTGCTTTGCAGTTGCCTTCCATCTTCCATGGGGCAATCGAAGGTAGCATCTTCACGCTACCACGCGGGATGTATCGTAATGAAAGCTTGTGCACCACCGAATAGGCTGTGCTCGACGCGTAATGGAACGATGATCCCGATTGATCATATTGTTCGGATATGTTCCCAACGGATCGTGATGGGCTGTTGGCCAGCAGTGTTGATGCGCTTTAGCGTGGCCGGGATCATGGTGTTTTTATCAACCGTTACCGTCTTGGGTAGATCGATTTGCGTCCGCCCTCAATGGCATCCCGGTGCTGGGCGCTCGACCAACAGTGCATCGTCGTGTTCATTTGAGCGTCTTCCTGATGATTTAGCGCAGTTTCTAACGTCTTGCCGCACCAACGCACCAATGCTGTTGGCGCCATTGATGTTACGTGGAAAAGTAATCTCCCGATTGACCGCGCACGCTTGTTTCGTCGCTGATCCCAGTAGCGTGTTGGAGGGTAGTGCTAACGAGTAGAACAAAAACGCGACAGTCCAGTTCAGACTTACCTAGTGACGGCTAAACGCCGATGAGCGTGTCGGTTGCATCGACCATGGCATGTTTTTCAGATAAGCGGGGCACGGTGTTGGCTGTTATACATTGATCGTCGCGCTCCTTGGGCTATTCCTGTGCAAGTCGTCGTACTTGTCGATGTGCATGTTGCGAGAGCGCACGGTAACTGATATATCGACGCCCTGATTCAATTCATGCTGCACATCCCCAAAGCTGAAACACGGGATTTTTATAAATGCTTGTGCCTTATTAGTCGGACCTGAACAATTCGTTTCCTGACGGAATTCGACTGGCGATGCTCAAGCCGATAGTGTTGTGACGTGCTCCGGCCCCCACCCCATCGCCAACAGCAAGGCGCAAAAAAACCGCAGCT
>Ga0308167_1001115_pt1 | contig 34661 bp, 44 predicted proteins | sample PhyCR1_2_FD_202138 | JGI IMG/M metagenome (GOLD analysis project Ga0308167, IMG submission 202138) | Phyllosphere microbial communities from UC Gill Tract Community Farm, Albany, California, United States - DLSLRC.R1 | ecosystem: Host-associated > Plants > Phyllosphere > Unclassified | place... | reverse complement strand
TTTTGAGAGGACGCAGCGTCTTCTCAACCACTTCAACCTTGTGTTCACTGTTAGCAATTGCCGCTTTCATAAACGATGCTCCTTTTGATTGAAGCTTTAAGGATAAGCCAAACCGCGGTGATGACAATATGACAGGTAAGCTTTGGGTGCGAGGCTGGCAGGGTTGTTTCTGCTTTTGCAGATTTTGCAGAGGGAAGTGGGTTTTGGGGTGAGGCCGGGCACCTTAAGCTAGTAGGGTTATTTTGCGTTCGCTTTTCCACTCAAATTTTAAGCTCACTAATATGTCAGGATTTTATCAATACCATCTGTTAAATTTAATATACACATAAGAAACTACGATAACCCATGCAAAACAAAGAAGTGCTGCATACTGCGGAACAAAGCAGATGAAGATATACACGCCAGCCACAATAACTGCAGCAGGGACTAAATAGAAAAAAGACTGAATCAGCCATAAAATAGTACGCTTCATTTATTCAGAATCTCATATAGAGCATCAGCAATTTTCCCTTCGCTGTTATACATAGCCTGCACCCAATATTTTTTGATGTTTACCTTCAATTTCAAAAACCTATATGAATGAAAGATTTCATAAGTAAACATCCTGTAATTCAGCCATAGAGCACCCCATAACTTATATTTACTTTTTTCACAAATCAACCTATTGGTTTCGCAATAACTAAATATCTGTAATGAGGCGTGTTGACCTTTATATATTGACAGACTCTTTGCTTTTTCTTCTCGCTGGCAAATCCTGCCATAGTAGCAATGATGAGATGAAAGTTAGTAAAACTGCAGTTAAAGCATGCATCAAGTGATCCGCCATTGCGATGCTAGCTACTGTGGGCTGAGGAATAAGATGCATAGATCATGCTGCGTCAACGACCCGAGCGTGCGCATCGTGATCGTTTGATACCAGCGGAGCGACAACTATGGCTTTGAGAGTCGCAAAATGCATCAGATAGCGCCAGCCAGCATCTGGCAGTGACCGGAATTGATGTGATACAGTTTTGACCATTACAGTACCCATTTAAGGGAATGGTATGGATACAACGGAGCAGTTAAACGGAACTTACTTCTATGGCGGACTTACTAACCTTTCTGCAGGAGAGCTTTATTTCTGGATAATGATTGATGTGACTGCAGAGCACTTCAGCGGTACAAAGGATATCATCGCTCTGGTTGCGATTTACTCGGGACAAAATACGATTGACGTATCCGGTAAGCTAAACGGAGCATGGAAAGGCACCTCTTATGCTTCGGTCTATTCTCGAAAGCTGTTACGGGATTACCGTCTTCCATTCAGATTACCCACGTGGATACAGAACCCTAAAAACCCTCTTCAAATTAAAATGTTAATGACTCACAAGCTGGGGACGTTCGTCGGTCGTACAATCCCGGTTTTAGGCTGGGTAATTATGGCCGCTGATGTGGCAGAAATTGGCTGGAAAACTACGGCAAAATATAACCTTCTTGCTCATAAGGAAGACAAGATATGGTAAACGAGGATATAGAGAAAGCTGTATTTGCGCTGGTTGAAGATTATAACGGCAGAAGTTTGTTTACGTTAAGACGTTATAAGCTTGAGCGGGATACCGATCTGAACAATGACTTTCGCATGGATCCTCTTGACGCGTATGAATTGCTAGAGCGGTATGCTGAAACATTTGGCATTAATCCCAGTACTATCACGTTTGCCGAATATTTCCCGGAAGATTTCACCGCGCCGCACGATCCGCTGACTATTCGTCTGTTAATTGAGTCTGCACAGGCCGGACGCTGGTTGGGTAAATAATTCACGCCCGAAAATGCAGGCGTCTATATCTTCGGTTTGTTGCGGCAGCTTCCAGAGGACAAGTGCGGGACGCGATAATCTCTTACCCTCTCCAGTAATTTATCTTCTTGAGGCACTCTGGTTAGTTTCTGAACGTTACACACAAACAAAAAAAGACCGAATACTATTTTATATCATTAAAAACAGCCACTTAAATCATATATTGGCGATAAAATGGCTGCAACTTTCTTTAGCGACTTCTAATCACAGATGTCAATTCTTTTGACTTCCTTAATCATCTCAATTATTTCTTCTTGTTTATAATTTGAAGCATCAATCTCTTTAACCTTATCGCCTTCAAAAACCACACGTATCTTCTTACCACGGCTAACGCAGGCAACAATAATGGTAGCTAGTGCCCCAGCTACAGCTCCTGCCACTGGAAGCGCGACACTGATAAATTCAAGGTTGCCAACTGAAAAACACATTGGGCCTCTTGAAAAACTATGCCCATGTTGTTCGAGTTCTTTTTTATTTCATTTATAATGTCCCATCGAGCTCTCAAGAGGACTGAATCTGTGAAACTTTTCATTTTAATTGACAAACTCCCTTTTTTTAAAAGATTAGCACTAGCATTTGCATTTTTAAAATAGTGGAATAACTATTCTATTAGGAAGAAACATTTCCTTTTCATTTAAAACAACGTTAAAAATAAAAAACTATCATCGCATCGTCGATGTAAATCAACTAACTATCCCTAAAAATGAAGCAACTGTCATATTATCTAAGAATAACAAGATCGTTAACCTTTGACATTTCGATATTAACCTTCATTGTTATCTTTCGAGCGATGAGTGAAAACTACATTTAGTTTGTAGTTTTCAACGCTATAAATTCTGAAGAAGTCCCATTGTTTATCAAAACCTTTTTTAAAAACAACCTTGGTTATATCCTCAAGTTTAATACATGGTGAATCTTTAATATCTATATAGTTATACCCACCAAAATTTTCTGAGCCGTCAAGAAAGCCTGAACGATAGAAAACAATCTTAACGGATTTTTTCCCCTGCCAGCCGGCGAGAACAAAAAACATATCTCCCTGCAATATAAGGTCATCAAAACTTGATGTAAATGGCTTTACTGTATATTCTTTGTATTTAGATTTATATTCTCTTTTGCATTTGATAACACCTTTACCATGAGTAAAGGCGAAAATTTCGAATGAGTCCATATGATTAGGCTTATAAGCGATACCATCTAGACTCTGCCACTCGCTGACATCTTCAAATTCTACTACAATAGCCTCATAAGGTTTCAATATTAATGGTGGATGAAAATCCTTCAACCTTGAAATTTCACCATCAGCATATTTGCAGAAAACCTTCTGGATAACATAAGTCCTATCGCGTCGATTTTGAAAGACAAAATCGGTCAGCTTGTCACCATAAAACCTAGGGGACACTGAAAATGAATAAGTTATTTTTGAAGTTAACTTCATATATGAAAAGTAGATCCCAAAAGCTGCACCGATAAATGCTATAGGAATTGACTTCATCAGTTGTAAAACTTCGGTTATACTTGCTAGAAACCAAACCATTGAAATTCTTCTCCTGCATTCAATTATACTTTTAAATTGAATAGCGCCACTTAGAGTTGCAAACCATTTATTATTATTTTGATAGTCTTTATCTGGATAATCTCATCAGAAAATCATCGACTTTTTGATGCAAAAAATCAGATGGATCACTCCCATTTTCTTTACTATGAATCATCTCGACAACATCTTTATCATCGAGAACAAGTATAAGACGCCCACTTTCTCTCATAGCCCCCATGCACATTTGCAACGCTGAGTGATTAGCCCCTTTCCTACAAAATATCAAAGCGACTTTTCTAAAAGCATTTTCAAATAGATACTTCTCAGTGGTCAACACTTCACCCTGAGTGATCTCATCACTATAGTTTTTAAATTCGATTAATAAATAATTAGACTTTAACTGTTCAATTAATAACGACCAAAACTCTGTGGTTTTCTTTATTCCGCAAACACAATCATATCTGTTTAATTTATTCTCACTTTCATATTGCGTATACCATCCTTTTAAATCATCCTCAAAAAGGAACTTTAGTATTTCAATCATTAAAGTCTCATAACTCTTCCAATGTTTTTTACCAGCAGGTAGGTCTAACAATCTGGATATCAACTGCTCATTATTTTGAGGGTCATCTTCAACAGGTACAGAGCGATAAACCCTGTCATGAAAACTATCTTCTCGAGCAAATATTTCTTCTAAATCCCTTCCTTTATTTGCATCAATCAACCCGTCAGGAATCTCAAGTAATTTTATTAGCTTCTCTCTATGTTCGGGTAATTCAGATGTTAATGCCAGAAGATCATACAAATCAACAATTACAATGTCCTCTTCATTTTCTATAACATTCTTTAACCCTGACTCAAGATATGATGAAATAATCAATAGCCCACCAACGCCATCATCAATAAAATCCTGCCGAGCATCTTTAATTCTCTTAAATTGAAAAATAGCACGATTAATAAGAGAAACCTGCGCCCTAATTGTTCGATAATATTTTATCTCGGAAACGTACTCAGAATCATTCCAATCAAAAACCATATCAAACTTATCATTCCAATCACTTTTTAAATCACAAGATAAGTGTTGGAATATTTCTTTAACTAAACATTCAAAATCTAAAGACTCCCGCCTCATAGTAATTCCTTCAAAAAACAAAAAAACACTGATATACGCCACATCAGTCAGTTACTAAGGTAATAATTACTTTACCCACAGCCTTTACTTCATCGATTCCGCATATAAAATTATTAGTTTTAACAACCTCAATTTTACGGCCTGGTAAGACTGTTATATCGTAAACGTCGTATTTATCATCAATACCTAGAAGCCATTTTCCGTTGCTTATATCTGTGATATTCATATCAACAATCCAAGAAGCATAGTTGCTGGATATAAAAACTGGCTGTTTGAAGGAATGCTTAATAAAGCTAAGATCAACAGTCCAACTTCCAGAGTCACTTAGAACTCCAGATGTTAAAACCTTACGTGGGATTTCATTTACAGCATCAATAGAAATTTGTTCCTTGTTTAAATTCCCTTTCCCGGTTGCTAACCATCTAAGAGACACACCAGTATCGATTGCACACGTGACAACAACATCACCAGGAAAATAATTCCGCCTTACCCAAGTACTGACCGTCCCTGATGAAATATCCAATAATTCACAAAGTTGCTTTTGCTGTGTAAATCCATATGCATCAAGGATACGGCGAAGAACAGGTTTACCACCATTAGCCAAAACTTCATCGTAGACAGCTTTACCAGTCAGGTTAGGCAGTTCAGGCACAGAGTTTGCTTTTTCAAGTTCGCCTGTTACTAACCAATTAAGATCAGCGCCAGTATCTAAAGCGCACTGCACAATAGCATTACCCGGAACCTGCCCGCGTTGCACCCAGCCAGCAACATTGCTTTTAGCTATACCCAGATGCTCGGCCAGCTCCTTTTGCATACTGAAGCCGTATGCAGAAAGCATTCGCTCTAAAACTTCAGGCCCAACAGCTTTTTCAATGCGCATCCTTTAACCCTAGATTTTATTTTCTTATTTACAGATAAGAAAAACGGATCTAAAGTGTTAGCACACCATATGCAACACCGTAGAACACGTTCAACTAACAGGAGATACTGCGTTATGCATACTGAAAATGCAAACAGTCAGAACGCATTTGACTTAGTGCAATCTCAAGATTTTATTGCCAATGTCGCAGCGATTTTGATGCCAGCCATCAGCGAAGCAGTAAACGACGCCGTAAACAAAGCCGTCACGCTCGCCACATCCCCAACAATGTCTAAGCAGGACTTTGCTACAGCCAACCGCATTAGCCTGTCGGTGCTGGAGAAATGGATTGCTAACGGGGTTGTGCTGCTCGCCCCTACCCCATCTTTCACCTACACACAGAACCGCACTAATCGTAAGACAGGCGAAGTGGTAGAAACCACCATGACGAAACATGGCAATCCGCTTATCAATGTTGCTGCATGGCGTGAAAAGAACCGCCAGCAGGCAATCAAATGCCGCTACATCAAACCATAACTTGATTTTGCAAGTTAAGAAGGATCTGAGCATGTTTGATTTCAAGGTTTCTACCCATACCCGTTACGACGATGCCTGTCGCAAATTCGCGTTAGCTCACAACATGGAAGACGTCGCTAAGCAGTCCGGCATGCGTGCGCAAACGCTGCGTAATAAGTTGAATCCAGACCAGCCACATCAACTTACCGTCTTAGAGGTTTTAGCCCTTACCGATGTCACTGAGGATGCAACGTTAGTTGATGGCCTGCTGGCGCAAATCCAGTGCCTCCCCTGTGTGCCGGTAAACGAAGTCGCTGATGAAAAATTTCCTCTGTATGTCATGAAAGCTACTGCAGAAGTCGGCCAGTTGGCAGCAGGTGCGATTTCTACAGCACCAATGACCGCCAGCAGCAAACACGGCCTTTTGCAAAACGTTAATAGCGGTATTCGCTGCTTAACCTTGGCCGCAATGGCAGTACAGGCGCGTATTCAGGCTAATCCGGCTTTATCCTCAACTGTCGATGCTATCAGCGGCATTGGTGCATCATTTGGTATGAGTTGAGGGGGAATCATGATCTCATTGGCAGCAAGACTCACACGCCAAAGCCCATCCATGTCATACGGGCACGGCTGGATCATGGGAGAAAACGGTAAGCGCTGGAATCCAGCAACGTCGTTAGCTTCAGAAGTAAAAGTACAAGCATTACCTAAAAGGGGCAAATCATGGCTATCGAAGGCGATTCCATGTTGGTCGAACTGACAGCCGGTCAACGTGTTGCCGCGCTGAATCATGTTGCACTGCTTCGTGCGCAACTGATGGGCGGTAATTGCGAAAAAGATGTGGCCCGTTTTATTGCTGAAATGCGCGATGTGACTGACAACAATTATCAGGATAACAAGCGAGCGTTAAGCGCTATTTTTTTCCTGGCGAATATCGGCAAAGACCGGCACTCAGCCAATTTTACTGATCTCACTAACGAAGAAAGAAACGCACTGATTCGCGCAATGAACCACCTGAAAGTCGTTGTGAGTTTTTTCCCCAAACATATGACTCTTTCGAACTAAATAACCCAAAGCGATTTATTGGCGTAAACCCGCCGGGATTCGCTTTGCCTGAATACAAGGAAATCACATGCTGAATAAATTACCTCGTACCACTAAGCCTGATTCTTATATCGAACTCGATATGATGCTGAATGATGCGCGTCGCGAAGAGCGTCTTGCTCGTGCAGAACTTATGGCCTCACGCCTCAATGTATTGGCATGGAAAATCCGTAGTGATGGAATGACACACATCGAAGCAGCCGAGCTGCTTAATCAGGAAGCGGAAAAAATCCATGCTCAGATTGAGGAGGCGCATTAATGGCTGACTCAATGGACATCGTACAGCAGCGCACCGACGAAATGCTGGCTCGCAACATTGCGAATATCGTCAATCGCGCGCCTGCTGTAAGCGCCTCATTTTGTGAAGACTGTGATTCCCCAATTCCTGAAAAGCGCCGGCGCGCATATCTGGGTGTAACTCGCTGCGTTTCCTGCCAGGAAATTGAGGAACATCGCAGTAAACACCGGCAGGGTAATTCCTGATGCATGAGGAATTTGCTTACCCGTGGAATGCTCCACGGGAAGCCATCGCCAGCCCCTATCCCACCTATGAGGAAATGCACAGCCGCAGTCAGATGATTGCGGCTTTAGTGCGTGCGCAGGAGTTGCTCGTTATGCAGCCTGCTCTGATACAACTCGACGTTAAACGCCGCATCAGCGATCTGGAAAAGACGCAGGGAACAGCCCGCGCCAATGCGTACTTAGTAAAGACATTTGTTGAGCGCACATTGCCACGAGTTGAAACCGTTAACGCTCAATATCGTGTCGGCGTAATGAAGGGGAGCACATTGAATTTACTCGGCGGTAACGCCACTGAGCGTGACAATACGGCTATAGCAGGTGGTCAGCTTTTCAATCTGATGCGCCGCTTCAACCGACTGCCTGACATGGCGCGCGCCGACGTCGATCTACTGGCCGGGGATGTTGCTAATTTCATCCTCGCCGAGCTGGTACAGGCACACGCGCGGGCCAGCGACGAGTCAGATTACAAATACACGCACCGTGTTTACATGACCGCCGCCACCATCACCCGCGAGCTGAGCCAGACGCCTCCACTGTGGGAAAAGGTCACATCGCGCCTTTTTGACCCGGAGGAAGTTACTCCGGCAATCCTGCGTATGCAGACGGAAAAGTGGTGGAAAGGCAGGCTGCGTCGTGTCGCCGCATCATGGCGTGAACATCTCCAAATCGCACTGGCAAACGTCAGCAAAAAGCATACCCCCTATGCCAGCAGCATGACCGTATCTGAGTGGCGTGAGCAGAAGCGCCGCACCCGTGAGTTTCTGAAGGGAATGGAGCTGGAAGACGAAGAAGGCAACCGCATCAGCCTGATCGAGAAATACGACGGCAGCGTGGCCAATCCGGCGATTCGCCGCTGCGAGCTGATGACCCGCATTCGCGGCTTCGAAAACATCTGCAACGAGATGGGCTTTATCGGCGAGTTCTACACGCTGACCGCCCCCGCGCGCTATCACGCCACAATCAAAACCGGGCATCGTAACCGAAAATGGAACGGTGCCAGCCCGGCCGACACGCAGCGTTATCTCTGCAGTGTCTGGCAGAAAATTCGCGCCAAGTTGCAACGCGAAGAAATCCGCATCTTCGGAATCCGTGTTGCCGAGCCTCATCACGACGCGACCCCACACTGGCACATGCTGATGTTTATGCGCCCGGAACAGGCTGAGCGCGTGCGCGAGATTATGCGCGACTACGCCTGGCAGGAAGACGGCAACGAGCTTACGACCGACAAGGCCCGCAAGGCCCGTTTTCACGCCGAGGCTATCGACCCGGAGAAAGGCAGCGCAACGGGTTACGTTGCTAAATACATTTCCAAGAATATCGATGGCTACGCGCTTGACGGCGAGACGGACGAAGAAAGCGGCAAAGACCTTAAGGAAACCGCCTCGGCCGTTTCCGCATGGGCGGCACGCTGGCATATCCGGCAATTCCAGTTTGTAGGCGGCGCGCCGGTCACGGTTTACCGAGAACTGCGCCGCATGGCTGACAGCGAAACCGCGCACGGCCTGAGCGTTGAGTTTGCCGCCGCGCATGACGCAGCCGATGCAGGAGACTGGGCTGGATATGTTAACGCGCAGGGAGGCCCGTTCGTGCGCCGCGACGAGCTGGCTGTGCGCACCTGGTATCAGGCAAGCGAAGACTTTAATGAATACGGTGAGGAAACCGTGCGCATCAAGGGCGTTTACGCAACTGAAGTTGGCGACGAAACGCCGATCTTAACCCGCCTGATGCAGTGGAAAATTGTTCCGAAACGTGCCGTTGATTTGGGTTTGGAATTTAAGGACGCGTCCGCGTCCTCTCGGAGTTCTGTCAATAACTGTACGGAGCCAACAGACTCTGAAGCTGCTATCGATTTCTCTAAGCCCCCTACTCGGGCCGAACGTAGAAGGATTCTTAAGCGATTAAGAGAAAAGCCAGCGCAGGAGCAACTTGAGCCGGACAAATATCGCTCAGAACTGAGCCAGTACAAAGAACGTGAGGCTTTGAAAAAGAGTTTCTTTGAAATCTCCAGGCTAACACTATCCGACGGTGAAGCTGTCCACATGATGAAAGGCCATACCATCAAGGTTGGGGAGCTTTCTTACTGGAGCGGTACAAGCGGCTACCTCTTCCATAGACGGCGCAAAAATCCCACTCCATTAAAGCGCTTCATTGCGCTCGCGAGAAAAAGAGGCATACAGCTGCCTGATTAATAAAACGGCAGTCGGACTAATCTGAGCCGCACGATTCTTTACGATTTGAAGTCGCCATGATACTGTTTATACATACAGTATATTTTGACTAGAAGGAGTTAATCATTTGATGAACCTAGATAATCTAAGTGAAACGGTTGCACGCATTCAGTTCATTGCCGACGTATCGCTGATCGCACATTGCAAAGAAGATGAATTAAAAATGGCACTTTCGATGATCAGCGATATGGCTGGCACAATCGATACATCTGTTTTCGAAGCCGCTATATATTGCCAGGCAGAATGATTAAGACCTCCTTCCCTCCCCTTCACTAGCCACCTTTCAGGTGGCTTTTTGCTTCTGCATCAAAGTGCATATGCTTGCATGAATCCGCATGATCCAAATTGGATCGCTAAGCGTTTGTAAGGCCAGAGCTGGCGCGGTCAGAGATTGTACATGCACATGCATGAAAAGCGATGCATAAAGCGGGCAGGCGTGGCGGGGATAGCATTGCGCGCGAGGTCGTGAAATGCTCGTGGAATTCCAAAGAAGTGTTGCATCACTTATCTCACTTCGTTTAAATTCAGAGGTAAAATTCCTATAAACTTTTAGAACTATACATTTATGAACGTTGCGATAATTTATTTCACAGTTAAGCCTCACTCTTTGGGAGGACGATGATGGGCAAGGCAGATGTCCTTTTTAACGAAAGCGGAAAAAAGAAAAAAGAAGATGTTGAATTCATTCGTAAAATGGATGGCGAAGAAGCTGAAAACGTTGTTTTTGTTCGGGCTGTAGCAAAAAAAATTAAGTTTACTCGGGTTAGTTTCAGGTTTTGTATTTTTGACAATTGTTACTTCAGAGATTGCGTATTTGACAGCTGCGACTTCACTGGCTGCAAGTTTACAGGAAGTAATTTGAATGGTTCAAGTTTTGTAGATTGCAAACTTGACTATTCAATTTTTGAAAGAACAATTCTTGATCTTTCATATGTCATTGATAGTTTACCAAGAGAAGAAAATTTAAGAGCTAAAGTGCTAAGATCCCTCCGTACCAATTTTCAACAACAAGGGGATGCACCTGAAGTCAATAAAGCGATGAGATTAGAGCTCGAAGCTACTAAAACACACCTAAAAAAATGTTGGCACTCAAGCGATAAATATTATAGAAACAAATATTCAGACTTCATAAGAATCCAAAAGTTTACTGAGTGGGGGGTATTTTCCACTTTACATTTCATTTGGGGGAATGGCGAAAGTGCAATTAAGTTATTCAGAACCTTTTTAATAATTTTGGCCTTCATATCAACATGGGAAATTTACAACCTTCCGAATGCCAATGATTTCCATTTAGTAATAGACTGCCTTCTAAAATCACCTTCAATATTTTTCAGTGTAGCTGAGGGAACTAACTATTCAAAAGGAGGCATGACACTAGTGCTATTCTTGAGGCTTGTAGTTTTTGGCTTATTCATGTCAATTCTAATAAAAAAGATAAGTAGGAGGTAACTTGCATATTTATGCTTTTGGTTCTGTAACTCGGGGGGAAGTTACTCCTGACTCGGATGTGGATCTACTAGCGTTGGTTGATAAGGATGAAGGTAATTTCGTTCATGATGCCTATTCAGTTTATACCTATGACAGGATTCAAGAACTTTGGCGTGAAGGCAATCCCTTTTCTTGGCATCTACATTATGAATCTAAACTCGTGTTCAGTGATGATAACGTTAACTTCCTAGAGAGTATAGGCAGCCCCAATACTTATTTATCTTACGATAGTGATTTTAATAAATTTTTCACACTAATGAGTGAATCAATAGATGAATTAAATAACCACACTAATTCTGTCGTGTTTGAACTTTCCAACATATTTCTAGCCATAAGAAATATATCAATCTGCTATACTTTAAAACACTACACAAAACCAATATTTTCAAGGCATGCAGCTTTGATGTTAGATGATAAAAGTATTACCTTGCCAAATGAGGTTTATCAAACCCTTGAAAGAGCGAGAATTTTATGCACCAGAGGTAGAGGTGACAATTTAAGTGAGCATGATGTATCATTAGTAAGGCCATATTTTTCAAATATGTTGGAATGGGCAAGTATTCTAAAGTGACGGGTGATGATTATGTACGATTTCCTTAACAGAGTTGATGCCCAGAGAATGGTTCTAGATTCGGTCAATCGGCAACCATGGGAAAGAGAACCGCTTATGAGCTTATCTAGAAAAAGTATTGACCGCTGGGTGGAATGCAACTTAATTGACAGACAATCTGACTTGGTTTCTTTACTTTTTATAACATCTGAAAAGCTATTCTTTTTAGCGAATAAAAGCCAAGAACAAATCACTGAGGATTATAAATCTCTTTCAAGAGAAGTTGCAGATTTATCCTTCAAAATTAGAAAGGCTGCTGAGATGTACTGATAAGACAGCCTGAGTGTCTACTCAGACTGTCTTATTTTAATTTAGAAATCATATTTTTTAAATGAAACAACCTCATCTCCTAGCCAGATATTAATTTCTTTCATCCTCTCCTGTAGCGGCGTCAGCTCATTTCTCACAAACACCTGCGCCGCTTTCACCGCATCCCCGAATCCGCCGGAGTTATCCGGGATAATCCCCATCATCTGCGGCGGCACGCGGTGAGCGCTTAACAGGTCGTCGCGGCTGGCCTTCTTGATATTAAAGAAATCGTCTTTCGTCGCCACTTCACTGAGCGGCAGAATCTTGATGCCGTCCGGCTTACCGTTCGGCGCGTACATAAACAGGTTGCGAAAGTTGCCGATCCCTTTCGTGTCGCGCATCGCCTGACGCATCCGGTCAACGTCGCTGCTGCTCTGCGCCGCGTCGGTCATATACAGGATGTAACCGGCGTGCGCGCCGTTCTGGTAATACTTGCGCCGGAACAGCGTCGCCGCCTCATTCAGCCAGGCGGAGTTAAGCGCGCTGAGGTATTCCGGCAGGCCGTAAAGCTCCTGATTAATGTCCGGTTCCAGCAGGTGAAACACACTGCCGGCCGAAAATTCATGCGGTTCTTTCCAGTCATTTACAAACCAGTAAACGCCGTCTTTAACGCCCTTTCGGGTAAATTTAGCCGGGGTGGTTTCAAGGCGCAGCGGCTTACCCAGGCCATTGCGGCGCAGCTCGGCAAAGGCATTGCCGAAGACCAGGTAATCCAGCGCAAACTTGCTGAACTCCTGCTGGCTCATCATCGGGTGCGGGTTAAACGTCGAGGCCAGAATGTTGCACTTTACGTAAATCGGCGAGCTGTGATGCACGGCCGAGCGCAGGCTCTTAGCCAGGCCGCTAAAGCTGACCGGCGGCTCAAACCAGCGCCCGTTACCGATGCACTCGGCATAATCAAGAATGTCGCGCTTATCCATGACTGGCGTGGGATCGCCAAAAGTAAACGCCTCTGCGTGCTGCTGCGGTGCGGTAGCCTGTACCGGCTGCGCGGTGGCGGTCTGAGCCTTGCGGCCTCTGCGTTTGTTCATCAGTAAAATTCCAGAATTGAGGGATTAGCGCCGCCGCTGGCTGCGGTAAGCGGTTCGTTTAACAGGGCGTGCATGATTGCCCATGCGACGTCAGCATGGCTGGCCTCTTCACTTCGACTCGCCTCGTAGGTTGAGCGGTTGCCGCTGGCCGTCATGGTTTTGCGGATAGCCATAAACGACTGTGTGATATCCGTCGCCCCGGCGTCATACTCAAGCCGCCCGCTGCTGATGGTGTCTTTCGCCTTCAGCACCATTGCCGTTTTCACTTCCGGCGAGTATTTGATCTCGCGCGCGGCCGGGTAAAACTGGCGTACCAGCTGGAAAACGCCCTGGCCGATGCCGGTGGCATCCACGCCGATATATTCAACGGTGTATTTTTTGGTTAAATCCTCGATAGATTTTGCCTGCGCGGCAAAGTCCATGCCCCGCCACTGGTGACGCTCCAGCACGCGGAATTTACCGCCCGCAACTAGCGGCGGTGCGATAACTGCACACCCTGCGCTGTCGCCGGTGTGCGACGGGTCATAGCCGATCCAGACCGGTCGGTATGCAAACGGGCGCGGCAGGTACGGGTTAAAATCTTCCCACTCTTCTAGACTGTCGATCATGCAGCTCTGCAGTTCGGCAAACGGGAAAACGCTGGCCTCATCATCGACAAAATCACACATCAGCAGGTTCTGATATTCCGCCGGACTGTATTCAAGCTGCAGTTGCTCAATGTCGAACAGGTTGCAGCCGCCGGTCAGCGCATCCTCAACCGTCACGATCTGCCGCCACTGCCCGTCACCGCACAGCGCGCCTTTCGCTAGGTGTGAATGCGACAGGTCTATCTCGATGCGATCATCTCTGTTGCGCCGCCCCTTGTTAAACAGCTCGCCTGACCAGAACGGATAGGCGCTGTGTGAAAGAGCTGACGGCGTAGAAAAGTAGGTGGTGCGCCATTTCTTGTGCAGCGACATGCCGCTGGCAACCTTGCGCAGCTCCTGGAATTTCGGGATCCAGAAATACTCATCCAGATAGAGGTTGCCGGTGTAGCTCTGCGCGGTGCGCACGTTCGTGCCGAGGAATATCAGGCGCGCGCCGTTCGGCAGCACGATGGGATCGCCTTTGAGGTCAACGTCAGCCTGGCGGGCAAAGTCGATGATGTAGTTTTTGAAGACGTGCGCCTGCGCCTTACTAGCTGAAAGAAATATCTGGTTGCGGCCGGTGGTCAGCGCGTCTATCAGTGCCTCGCGGGCAAAGTAGAACGTTGCGCCAATCTGGCGGGACTTCAGGATATTGCGGATGCGGTGAGTCAGCCCGGCGCGGTGCCAGTTGAGCTGATACTCAAAGCAATTATCCATAAACACGCCGGTCAGCTTGTCGAGCTGTTCGTCGCTGAACTCATTTTTAACAACCGCCTGGCGCTCGCCTTTGTTGCGGTTGCGCACGTTGGGGTTTAAGTCGGCCTCGTTGCCGCTGCTGCGGTAGCGCTCAACGCGGGCAAGGCGCTCAATCTGACGGCCGAGCGCGTCTATCTCTTTGTAATCACCATTCCCCTTTACCTCTTTCATGATGAGCTGAATCAGCCGGGCTTCCATGCTGGATTCAACGCGACTGATGGGCGCGACGTTGTCCCACGCGTCGCGCAGCTTCCAGCTCTGCACGGTTGGCGTTTTCTGTCCGAGCGTCTCCGCAATCTGGCGCACGGAATAACCCTGCCAGTAAAGCAGCGCGGCCTGACGGCGCGGATCGCTGATGATGGTTGTCGGTGTCATGTTCATACCGGCAAGGCTACCGGTGCCGAAAATGGCGCGCCTGCTGTCCCTGTTTGCTGATGCATCAGCGGGCTGGCATTCGTTGAGGGATTGGGTGGCGACGGGGAAACTGGCCCCGAACCAACCCAACACCTGACCGGAGCCTGATTAATGGCAGCAATCAAATCAAAGCGTTTTCGTATCGCAGTTGAAGGCGCAACTACAGACGGCCGCGCAATTCCGCGTGAGCACATCGCGCAAATGGCGAAAAACTATGATCCAACGATGTACGGGGCGCGGATTGACCTTGAGCACATCAAAGGCATCACGCCTGACAGCCCATTCCGCCGTTTTGGTGACGTGGTGGCGCTGTCAGTTGAAGAAATTGCTGACGGGCCGCTAAAAGGCAAGCTGGCGCTGTTCGGGGATATCGATCCAACAGATGAGCTGGTTGCTATGACAAAGGCACGCCAGAAAATTTATACGTCAATTCAGTACAACCCCAAGTTCGCGGATACCGGTGAGGCATATCTGATCGGCCTGGCTGTTACCGACAATCCTGCCAGCCTCGGCACGGAAATCCTGAGCTTCAGCGCCTCGGCGACCGTTAACCCGCTGGAATCCCGCAAGCAGCATAAAGACAACCTTTTCAGCGCCGCTGAAGAAACCGTGATCGAGTTTGAGGAAGTGGCGGAGCCGTCACCGTCCCTGCTAGCGCGAATCTCGGCGATGTTCTCTGCCAAAAAGAAAACCGATGGCGAGCAGTTCGCCGACGTCGGCGCGGCGATAACAGCCGTGGCTGAGCAGGTGCAACTGAACGCGGAGAGCCAGACGCAGAAACTTTCAGCGCTGGAGCAATCTGTCAGTGAGCGCATGGAGGCTATCGAGCAGCAGGCCGGGGAAGACCGCGCCGCTTTCGCTGAGCTGCAGGGCCAGCTTTCGCAGACCGACGGCAGCTTTACCCGCCGCCCGGCGGCAACCGGCAGCGATCCGAAGTCCGGCGCGCAGACCGACTGCTAATCAGGCGTTGCCTGAACGTTAAAACCCAACACAGAGATAAACAGGAACGCCAATGCGTAAGAATACCCGCTTCAAGTTTAACCAGTTCATGACCCGCCTCGCCGAGCTGAACGGCGTCGAAACCGACGACATGAACAAAAAGTTTACCGTTGAGCCGACGGTCACGCAGACTCTGATGAACCGCGTGCAGGAGTCTTCCGGCTTCCTGACCCGCGTCAACATCGTGCCGGTGTCCGAAATGAAGGGCGAGAAAATCGGGATCGGCGTGTCCGGCTCGATTGCCAGCGTGACCGATACGGCAGGCGGCGACGAGCGCGAAACCGCTGACTTTGCCGCGCTGGATAAGCAGGGTTATGAGTGTGTGCAGGTCAACTATGACTTTCATATCCGCTATAACACCCTCGACCTGTGGGCGCGTTATGAAGATTTTCAGGCCCGCCTGCGCGACGCCATCGTGAAGCGCCAGGCGCTTGACCGCATCATGATCGGCTTCAACGGCGTGACCCGCGCCAAAACCTCGAACCGCGCCAAGTTCCCGATGCTGCAGGACGTGGCTGTAGGCTGGCTGCAGAAGTATCGCAACGATGCGCCGGATCGCGTGATGAGCAAAATCACCGACGAAAACGGCACCGTGGTGTCTGCAAAAATCCGCGTCGGCAAAAACGGCGATTACGCCAATCTTGATGCGCTGGTGATGGATGCCACCAACACCCTGATCGAACCGTGGTATCAGGAAGACCCGGAGCTGGTTGTCATCGTGGGCCGTCAGCTGCTGGCTGACAAATATTTCCCGATCGTTAACCAGTCCCAGGCTAACACCGAGCAGCTGGCCGCCGACCTGATCGTCAGTCAGAAACGCATCGGCAACCTGCCAGCGGTGCGCGTGCCGTACTTCCCGGCCAACGCGCTGATGATTACCCGCCCGGATAACCTGTCAATTTACTTTCAGGAAGGCACGCACCGCCGCCTGATTGACGAAGTGCCGAAGCGCGACCGCATCGAAAACTATGAGTCCATCAACGAGGACTACGTGATCGAGGATTACGCGGCCGGTTGCCTGGTTGAAAACATCGAAGTCGGTGAGTTCAGCGCGGCTGCAGAAACCCCGGAGGCGTAACGCATGTTAAGCCCTGCCCGACGTCACCGCATGCGCCAGCAGGCTATCGAAGCCTCGCAGAACGCCGACAACCCGCTGCGCCATGCCAGCGGCTATGAGCAGATGCTCATCAAGCTCAATGACGACAAGCGCCGCCTGAAGAAAGTGCACTCGAACGAGCGCAAGGCGGAAATGAAGCGTCAGCTGCTGCCTGAGTACCTGCCGTGGGTGTCCGGCGTGCTGGAGAAAGGCAAAGGCGCACAGGATGCCGTGCTGATGACCGTCATGATCTGGCGGCTCGATGCGGGCGACGTGCCCGGCGCGCTGGAGATTGCCCGGTACGCGCTGACGCATGGCCTTGTGTCGCCAGACGGCTTTAAGCGCGCCAGCCTGCCTTACCTGCTGGCCGAGGAAGTCGCCAGCGCGGCAACGCGCGCCTGGACGGCAAAAGAGCCGGTCGATGTTGACCCGCTGCTGGCAACCATTGCGATGACGGAATCTGAAGACATGCCCGATCAGGTGCGCGCCAAGCTGCACAAGATAACCGGGTATGTGCTTCGCGATGCGGGCAGGGCTTCGGAGGCGATGACCCACCTTGTAAGGGCGCATCAGCTGCACGACGGCTGCGGCGTCAAAAAAGACATTGAGCGGCTGGGAACGGCGATGAAAAAACAGGCCATCGCCAGCCGCTGACCGAACGCGACCCCGCGCACGGGCGGCAGGACGGCAACGCACTTTCAGTGTCTGCGCCGTCCTCCACCGCCCACCTATTTCAAAGGCCGATTATGAATAACACGGTTGTTATCCCCGCACCGCGACCGGCAGACGCTGCCGAGCCGCCGGTAAAGAATACGTTTTTCTGGCCTGACGTTGACCTGCAGCAGCTGCGCGATTCGCTGCGCTATGAGGGAACGGTCACGGCGCAGCGCCTGCGCCTTGCCGTGAAGACGGCAATTTCAGAAGTAAACGCCGAGCTGTACGACTGGCGCGCCGCGCAGATGGCCGCGGGCTTTAAGGTGCTAGCCGACGTGCCTGCAGAGGCGCTGGACGGCGATAGCGAAAAGGTTACGGCCTACCTTGCCGCCGTCAGTGCGCTGACTGCCGCCACTATCGTTGAGCGCTATCGCGGCTATGACGCCAGCGGCACGAAAAAGGCGGCAGAGATTGAGACGAGCGCCGACGAATACTGGCGCGATGCGCGATTCAGTATCAGCCGCATCGCCGGTAAGCCTGGCTGCATTGTGGATCTGCTCTGATGAAGGTTTACGCGCAGCAGGGCGATACCGTTGACGAAATCTGTCAGCGCTATTACGGGCGAACCGGTCAGGCCGTCGAGCTGGTTTATGCGGCTAATCCGGGCCTCGCCGAAAGCGGGCCGGTGCTGCCACACGGCTGCGAGGTGACGCTACCTGATCTGCCTGAATCTTCAGCAGGTGAAACCGTCAACCTGTGGGACTAAAAATGGAAAAAATCAGCTCTGTGATCAACTACCTGATTGGCCTCATCCTGATGTGGTTCGGCCGTCATACGCCACAGGATATCGCCTTTATGGTCGGTTCCGGCGTGGCCGTTATCACGCTTATCACTAATGTGGCGACGTTCTTTATCAACTGGCATTACCGCCGTAAAACCTACGAGCTGCAGCGCCTGCGGGGGGTGAGCCTTGAGCCAGACCGTTAAACGCTGCGCCGTGGTGGCCGTGCTGGCGATTGCTGCGCTGCTGCCTCAGTTCAAAACCCTGAAAACGTCCGAGGCCGGGCTTGCGCTCATCGCCAACGCCGAGGGGTGCCGCACCTCGCCCTATCAGTGCAGCGCCGGAGTCTGGACGAACGGTATCGGTCACACAGAGGGCGTAACGCCGCAAAGCCAGGTCAGCGAGCGGCAGGCGGCGGTTAATCTGGTGTATGACGTGATGCGCGTGGAGCGCGGGATCGATGCCTGTATGCGCAGCGATATGCCACAGCCGGTCTATGACACGGCCGTGTCATTCGCCTTTAACGTCGGCGTGCGCGCGGCCTGCAGCTCGACCTTTGCCCGTTACATCAGGCTGCAGCACTGGCTTGATGCCTGTAACGAGCTGCGGCGCTGGGTGTTCGTTAAGGGCGTGAAAAATCGCGGGCTGGAAAACCGCCGCGCTGCGGAAACAGCCTTCTGCCTGCGGGGTGTGTCATGACGCGCCTGATAGCTCTGCTTCTGGCCGTCGCTCTGCTGGCGCTGGGCGTGACCGGCTGGCAGTGGAAAGTTGTAAAAGACGACCTGACCAGCGCACAGCGCATTATCGGCACGCTGTCGGCCGGTATCGAGAGCCGCGACCGGGCGATAGCCAGGCTGGACGCGGATGCGAAAGCCAGCCAGAAGCGCGAGGCCGAGCTGCGGCTGATGCAGGGCCGTGCCAGCACGGCCGCGCTTAACCGTGAAATGACCATACAGAGAGAAACCGATGCGAATCCGATACTGCGTAACTGGTCTGCTGCTGCTCTGCCTGATGATGTTATCCGGCTGCACGCCCGTCCGGCCTTCGCCAGCGCCAGAGATTATCTGGATTGGGTGTCCGCGCGTGACAAGCTGCCCGGTGCCGGGAAACAGCCTTAAAACAGCGGGCGATCTGGCGGCGGACAATCGCCAGCTTGAGGCCGCACTCGCCGCCTGCGGGCTGCAGGTCGAAATAATCAAACACTGCCAGGAACAACACGATGCTGAAACCACAACAGCTGCGTCAGGCGCTGACCGACAGCGTGCCGGAGCTGCAGCGAAACCCTGATGCGCTCAACGTGTTTATCGACAGCGGGCGCATAGTCTCGACGCTTGCCAGCTCGCTGTCGTTTGAATACCAGTACCGGCTGAACATGGTCATTACCGATTACACCGGGAATATCGATCTGCTGATCGTGCCGCTGCTGGCATGGCTGCGAACGAATGAACCCGACATTATGGCAACCGAGGAAAAACGCCGGACGGGCTTTACCTTTCAGGCGGATGTGATCAGTGACACAACCAGCGATATCAGCATTGAGCTGCAGCTGAGCGAGTGCGTGATCGTGAAGCAGGCGGACGACGGGCTGCACGTGACCCACGTCGGCGAGAACCCGCTGCCGGAGAATGACGCCCGGCCGGTGCAGCTTTATGTTAGCGGTGAGATGGTCAGCGAGTGGCAGACATGAGCGAGCTGCAGCTGGTAAATGATCGTCTGGAGGCGCTTATCAGCAGCCTGTCAGCCCCGGCGCGTAAAGAGATGGCGCGCAGCATTGGCCGTAAGCTGCGCGCGAGTCAGCAGCAAAACATCAAGCGACAGCAGGCACCCGACGGCACGCCCTTTAAAGCCCGAAAAACGCAGCCAGTGCGCAGCAAAAAGGGCCGGATAAAGCGCGAGATGTTCGCAAAGCTGCGTACCGCTAAATACATGAAGACACAGGCCAGCCCGAATGAGGCCGTGATCGAGTTTGCGGGCAACGTGCAGTGCATGGCCCGCGTGCATCATTACGGCCTGCGCGACCGGCCATTAAGTAAAGGTAAAGAGGTGCAGTATGCAGAGCGTCCATTGCTAGGTATTAATGATGAAAATTTGTCAATGATTGAGGAAATCATCCTCAATCATTTACAAAAAATTATTTAGATGGTTTAATTGCGTTAATTAAACTTGCAATGTTATCAAGACCATCGAATGTGGCTGGCATTTTCTCCTCACTACCCATTATGTTGGAGAAAATAACATCCTCAAATTTACCTAACGGATTTCCATCTTCAGATCTGATTTCTTTTGCATAATCAGCGTAGCTTTGTATAAACTGACATAAGCTCATTCTTAATCTTATCTGCATTATTTGCGCCTTTACTGATGAAAAATTGTTAAGGCAGATCTTAAAGTAATATATAAATATCAGGGTTAAGGTAAAGGCTGGTACAAACTTTATTAAATCAAATGCAGCTCTAACCTCAACACCTTTTATTAAAAAATAAATAAGCTCACAAATGATTGGTGTTATAATAAGAAAAGACAAACCAAACATTATGTTTCTTAGCCATTTATACTCATTCTTTTTTTGCAAAAGGAGGTCGGAAAACCCTTTGTGTAGGCCTACAAAATTGAACTGGCTTTCTTGTTTTTTAAGTCTTTTCTCTAGCCGACTTACTTTAAGCACTCTAGCTTTATATGTCCTATCCCATTCATCTCGATTCTTTTTGAGTTTCTCTTCAAATTCTTCAAAATTAACTTCAGATGATTTAACCGCCGAAAAATAATCATTTAAAGATCTGGCGTCACTATTTTCTACTAAGTGCTTAGCGAACCCGATTGCAATCTTATCTCTTTCTCTTCTAATTGCAGATTGTGTCTTTTTGCTGAAATTCTCAAACCCCCACTCTATTAGGTTCATAAAGATCATATGTTCTGGGTAGATATTATCGCCAGAACTTAACTCAAACTCCAACGCATAAGGCAAGATTGATATAAGCAAATCATCAAGGAACTCTTGATCTATAGGTTTATCATTTCCTTTCCTTTTATCGGAGAATATATTCTGCTGACTGGAATTATTTAAAGTAATTTGGCATCTATTATCCCAGCGCGAAGGATGTTCAATGATATCTTGAAAAAGTTGATACAGAGTATCCTTTGTTTTTGTAAAAAAATCATCACTAGATGCAACCTCACTCATTTCCTTTATCAAAGCTAATAAGGCCGCCTTGCTTTCAGTTGTATCGAAAAAAATAATTTTCTTCATATTTAAACCTTGAGTTCAAGCCTTGTGGCTTGCCTAATTAGTCCAGTTCGTCAGAAACAATCTTGAACATTACCGCATGTTTGCCTATCAATCATCAAACTTACAAAGATTGTTCATCAATATGCATTGATGCATTTTGAGTAAATGAAAGAAGAAATATTTGAAATTCAGCGCCTGCTGCGCAACCTGATACGCATAGGCACCGTGTCAGCCGTCAATCTTGACGGCGGGCTATGCCGTGTCGATACGGGAAAAAATACAACCAACTGGCTGCACTGGCTGAGCGCCCGCGCGGGTAAAACCCGCTCCTGGAATGCGCCGTCAGTGGGTGAACAGGTGCTTGTTCTTTGCCTTGGTGGCGAACTCGATACCGGCTTTGTACTGCCGGGCATTTTCTCGGATGCCAACCCGGCTCCGTCTGCCTCGGCCGATGCGCTGCACTGGTCATTTCCCGACGGCGCGGTGATCGAGTACGAGCCGGAAACCGGCGCGCTGAACGCAACCGGCATACAGACAGCAACCATCAAAGCTGCGGTAAAAATCCTGCTTGACTCCCCAGAAGTGGAATGCACAGCGCTGCTCAAAACTGCGCAACTGGAAGTCACAAAGGGCGCAACGATGAAAGGCAACGTTACGCATAGCGGTGGCAAGTTGAGTTCTAACGGTGTCGTCGTGGATGACCACGATCATGGCGGCGTGCAGCGCGGCGGTAGCAGAACGGATGGCCCACAATGACAACCGCAAAATATATCGGCATGAACCGCGAAACCGGCGGCACGCTGACCGACCTCGATCATATCCGGCAGTCAATTAGCGACATTTTTCTGACCCCGATCGGCTCCAGGGTGATGCGGCGCCAGTATGGTTCGCTTTTATCCGCCCTGATTGACCAGCCGCAAAACGAGGCGCTGCGCCTGCAGATTATGTCGGCCTGCTATATGGCGATCCTGAAATGGGAGCCGCGCGTAAAGCTGACTGCCATCAGCTTTGAGTCGGATATCAACGGCGCAATGGTGGTTGAGCTGTCCGGCAACCGCACCGACAACGCGCAGCCTTTTTCCTTAACCGTTCCTGTGAGCTGAGACTATGGCAACTATCGACCTGAGCCAGCTGCCCGCGCCTGACGTGGTGGAGGCACTGGACTATGAAACCCTGCTGGCCGAGCGAAAGGCGACGCTGATTTCCCTTTATCCGGCTGATCAGCAGGACGCTATCGCCCGCACGCTGACGCTTGAATCAGAACCCATTGTTAAGTTGCTGCAGGAAAACGCTTACCGTGAGCTGATCCTGCGCCAGCGCATCAACGAGGCGGCGCAGGCCGTCATGGTAGCGTATGCGCTGGATGGCGACCTTGACCAGCTCGGCGCGAACAATGGCGTAACCCGCCTGACGATTACCCCGGCCGACGATGCGACCATCCCGCCGACCGCCGCCATGATGGAAGGTAACGACGATTTCCGGCTGCGCATCGCCTCCGCGTTTGAGGGGCTGAGCGTGGCCGGGCCGACCGGCGCGTATGAGTATCACGCCAGAAGCGCCGACGGCCGGGTAGCCGATGCATCAGCGATCAGCCCGTCGCCCGCCGTGGTCACTGTGACCGTGCTCGGGCGGGAGGGTAGCGGTGAAGCCGGTGATGATCTGCTGGCCGTGGTTAACGCTGCGCTCAATGACGAGGACGTACGCCCGGTTGCCGACCGCGTGAGCGTGCAGTCAGCCAGGATTGTGGAATACGAAATCGTGGCCGAGCTGTACCTCTATCCGGGGCCGGAAGCGGAACCAATCCGCGCCGCCTCAGAGGCAAAGCTCGCCGCCTTTGTTAGCGCGCAGAAGCGCCTCGGCCGCGACATTCGCCTGTCTGCGCTGTATGCCGCTATGCACGTTGAGGGCGTGCAGCGCGTCAATCTGATTAAGCCTGCTGCAGATGTGGTACTTGATAAAACACAGGCCGCTTACTGCACAGGCTACACGCTGACCGTGGGAGGATCGGATGAGTGAGCGCCTGCTGCCGACCGGCTCGACACCCCTTGAGATTGCTGCTGCCGAGGCGCTGGCAAATCCAGGCGCGATGAGCGTGCCGCTGCGCCAGTTATGGAATCCGTACACATGCCCGGTGGAGCTTTTGCCCTATCTGGCGTGGGCGTGGTCAGTTGATCGCTGGGATTCAGCCTGGCCTGAATCGACAAAGCGCGCCGTGGTTGCCGCCTCGCAATACGTGCACCGGCACAAAGGCACTATCGGCGCTATCCGCCGCGTCGTTGAGCCGCTGGGCTATCTCATCAAGATAATTGAGTGGTGGAAAACCAATGAGGCGCCAGGCACGTTCCGACTTGACGTGGGCGTGCTTGATACCGGCATCACGGAGGAAATGTATAACGAGCTGGAGCGACTGATAGCCGACGCCAAGCCCTGCAGCCGCCATCTTATCGGGCTGTCTATCAATCTGGACGCGAACGGCGCGCTGCCGGTCGCTGTTGCCAGCTACAGCGGCGACGAGATGACCGTTTACCCCTATACCCCTGAACTCATCAGCGTCGGCGGGCCGGGTTATTCCGGCGTGGCGCTGCATCTTATTGACCTGACGGAAGTGAGCGCATGACGACAAAATATTTTGCCCTGCTGACCAATCAGGGCTCGGCTAAGCTGGCAAACGCCGCCGCACTCGGCACGAAAGTGAACATCGCCTCTATGGGTGTCGGTGATGGTGGCGGCACGCTGCCGACGCCTGACGCGGCACAGACAAAGCTCATCAGCGAGAAGCGTCGCGCGCAGCTTAATTCCCTGACCGTTGACGCGGCAAACAGCAGCCAGATTATCGCCGAGCAGATTATCCCGGAAAGTGAAGGCGGTTTCTGGATCCGCGAAATCGGCCTGTATGATGCCGACGGCGTACTGATTGCCATTGCTAACTGCCCGGAAACCTATAAGCCGCAACTGGCTGAAGGCAGCGGGCGCACGCAGACCGTGCGTATGATTTTAATCGTGAACAGCACAACAGCCGTTACGCTGAAGATTGATCCGTCAGTCGTGCTGGCGACGCGCAAGTATGTTGATGATGCCGTGCTCGAGGTGAAAGCCTACGCTGACAGCGTAATGAAAACTCACACCGATGCTAAAAACCCACACAGCCAGTACCTGCAAATCGCAAGCGCCCTGGCAGAAATCAAAGACGCCGGGCTAGTTGCTGACGTTCTTAAAAACCTCGGTATTAGCGAAAAGTTTTCCGGGCGCTGGATTGGCCGCCAGATTTTCACGACGCCGGGCGCGATCAGCTACAAACCCACACCAGGAACTAAACGCGCACGAATCATCATTACCGGCGGCGGCGGGCGCGGTTATGGTTTTCTGGGCTGGGGCGAAAACTATCGCGCACGCGGTGCCGGTGGCGGCGCTGGCGGTACGGCAATCGCAATGTTGGCTGTTGATGACAGCAAAACGTATGCGGGGGTTGTTGGCGCTGGCAGCAAAGAGAGCATCAATTCAACCAGCAGTGCCTTTAACGGGCAGATTACAGCGGGCAACGGTGCGAACTCAGTTGGTGATGCAGGAGGAGCCGGGGGAACTGCAGTTGGCGGGGATATCAATATTCAGGGCGGCGACGGCAGCGATTCCCCCGGCGTTATTACCGGAGGCACTAACCCTTATCGTGGGGGTTCCGGGGACGGTGGAGCCAGCTATTGGGGAGGTGCTTCACGGAGTGGCGAAGGGATTGCATCAAACGACCGGGCTTCATTTGGTGTGGGCGGCGGAGGCAACATCCGAACTTCGCCTTACTACGGTAACTACGGGGCTGACGGTATTATATACATTGAGGAATTCAGCTGATGAAAACTTATGCCCGGATTGAAAATCAGTGCGTTGCTGAGATCGTCTCTCTGAATGGGAAGCCTGAAAAACTCTATCATCCGTCACTGGTATGGGTGGATATTACCGCGCTACCCGAACAGCCCGATGTAAATTATCACTACAGTGGCGGCGTGTTTAGCGCCCCGGCTACAGAAGCTGAGAACGCAGTACTGATTGCCAGCAGCAGGCTTGCCGCTGAAATGGATGTGGCAAACCGGACAATCGCGCCGCTGCAGGATGCGGTTGATATCAGTATTGCAACAGAAGAAGAGATTGCCCGTCTGGCAGAATGGAAACGATATCGGGTGGCTCTCAGCCGGATTGATACTAGTGATAGGCAAGGTATCGTATGGCCGGATAAACCAGAACAGTTAAAAGCTATTATTTAGCAATTTGATAGGGGTGCACGGATTACGGTTGCAGACATGTATAAAAGATACAGTTAAGCTCAACGTCTAAAGCGTGTATGATTAAAAGTCATTAATTTAAAAGCAGTGAATCGATTTTAAACTATCATAAAAATGTATGCAATTATAGGCTAGTATTGATAGCCAAAGTTTTTATTCGATAGTAGATATAGCCAAATGCCTTATCAATAAGGAGTAAGAATGTTTAGCCTAAAAGAAATTGAAGATACGATTGCAGAATGGGAAGATGAAGCCGAGGAAGCAGTAAAAGAAGAATTAGATATACAAAGAATGAAGGAGCTATCTCAAGCAATAGATGAGCATATTCAGGAGCATCATAGCAAAGAAATTGAAGACATTATTCGCGAGTTGACCGAAAGGCAAGCCGGTATTTTCTCAGATCATGATGAACTAACTTCTGAAAGTCAGAAAGAAGACGATATTCAACAGGATGAAGCCATTGACGAATTGCTTGATAAGTTAAGGCAGTATCAAAAATAAGATCAAATATTTATTAATGCTATGACAAGATTTTTTAAGAGGATGCATGAGGAGTATTGTACTTCGTGCATCCGTTTTTTTTGAATATTGCTAATTGTTTTACTGACAGACCAACAAACCGTAACAGCATGCATCCTATTCAATGAACTGACACCCTGAGCACACCCTCAAAACGGAGTGCATCAGATGTCTGATTATCATCATGGTGTCCGCGTCGTCGAAGTTAACGACGGCACGCGCACCATTACAACCGTATCAACCGCAATCGTGGGCATGGTCTGCACCGCGCAGGATGCGGATGCGGCAACCTTTCCGCTCAATACGCCTGTACTTATCACCAATGTGCAGGGCGCTGTCGGTAAGGCTGGCAAAAAAGGCACGCTCGCCGCTGCGCTGCAGGCTATTGCCGATCAGTCAAAACCCGTGACCGTCGTCGTGCGCGTGGCTGAAGGTGCCGACGAAGCCGAAACCACGTCCAATATCATCGGCGGCACGGATGAAAACGGCCAGTATACCGGCATGAAAGCGCTGCTCGCCGCGCAGACCCAGCTCGATGTTAAGCCGCGTATTCTCGGCGTACCGGGGCTGGACTCACTGGCGGTGGCAACTGCGCTTGCCAGCATTGCGCAGCAGCTGCGCGCCTTCGCCTACGTTTCAGCGTGGGAATGCAAAACCATTTCCGAAGCCCGCCTGTATCGCCAGAACTTCAGCCAGCGTGAGCTGATGGTTATCTGGCCTGATTTTCTTGCGTGGAACACTGCGACCAGCAAATCCGATACCGCCTATGCCACTGCCCGTGCGCTGGGCCTGCGCGCCAAAATCGACAACGACACAGGCTGGCATAAAACCCTGTCTAACGTCGGCGTCAACGGCGTGACCGGGATTTCCGCATCAGTGTTCTGGGATTTGCAGCAGACCGGCACCGACGCCGACCTGCTCAATGAGGCCGACGTCACAACGCTGATCCGTAAAGACGGTTTCCGTTTCTGGGGCAACCGCACCTGCAGTGATGACCCGCTGTTTCAGTTTGAGAACTACACCCGCACCGCGCAGGTGCTGGCCGACACGATGGCCGAGGCGCACATGTGGGCGGTTGATAAGCCGCTGACGCCGGTTCTGGTGCGCGAGATTATCGCGGGCATCAATGCGAAGTTCCGCGAGCTGGTTAACGCCGGTTATCTGCTGGGTGCATCTGCCTGGTATGACGAAAGCGCAAACGATAAAGACACCCTGAAGGCGGGCAAGCTCTTTATCGATTACGACTATACGCCGGTTCCGCCGCTGGAAGATTTAACCCTTCGCCAGCGCATTACCGACACCTATCTGGCGAACTTCGCCGCATCCGTAAACAGCTGAGGAGCCGGATAAATGGCATTGCCACGCAAACTGAAGGGCATGAACCTTTTTAATAACGCGAACAGCTATCAGGGCGTCGTCACCGCCGTGACCCTGCCGAAGCTGGCGCGCAAGCTCGACCCGTTCCGCGCGGGCGGTATGAGCGGCGCGGCCTTTATCGATAACGGTCTGGAAGATGACGCGCTCGATGTTGAATGGAGCATCGGCGGCATCGATGAGCTGGTTCTCACGCAATGGGGCGCGTCTGACATTCCCCTGCGCTTTACCGGCTCTTACCAGCGCGACGATACCGGCGAGGAAATCGCGGTAGAGATTGAGGTACGCGGTAAGCATCAGTCGTTTGATTTCGGCGAAGCCAAACAGGGTGAAGATACCGAAACCAAAATCACCAGTAAAAACACCTATTACAAGCTGACCTTTAACGGCAAAGAGCTGATCGAAATCGACACCATCAACATGGTGGAGAAAGTCAACGGTGTTGACCGTCTTGAACAGCGCCGTAAAAACCTCGGCCTGGTATAAACCCTGACGCCAGCGCAAGTCGCTGGCTTTAACTGACTACAGTGAACAGAGAATGATCATGGAAAAGAAAGATAACGTTGTTGAGTTTGAAACCCCGCTGATGCGCGGCGAAACCGAAATCAAAAGCGTGGAGCTGATTAAGCCGAATGCCGGTAGTCTGCGCGGCGTGCGCCTGGCTGATCTGTGCCAGTCGGATGTTGATTCCCTGCTGACCGTGCTGCCCCGCATTACCCTGCCAGCACTGACAAAGGCCGAATGTAACGCCCTTGATCCGGTTGACCTTATTGCGCTGGGCGGCAAGGTGATTGGTTTTTTGCAGTCGAAGTCGGACGAATAGACTGGCCGCACGGCCTGACGGTCAATGACCTGATGGCCGACATTGCCACGATATTTCACTGGCAACCTTCCGAGATGTACGACATGCCGCTGGCCGAGCTGATGGGCTGGCGGCATAAAGCCTTTATCCGCAGCGGAGCGACCCCGGATGAGCAATAACCTTAAAGTGCAGGTGCTGCTGAATGCGGTAGACAAAGCTTCGCGGCCCTTCAAAGCCGTGCAGACCGCTGCCAAAAATCTGTCGTCTGATATACGCCAGACGCAGACGACGATTAAGGAGCTGGATGCACAGGCGGGGAAAATTGATGGCTTCCGCAAGGCCAGTGCGCAGCTGGCCGTCACGCAGCAAAGCCTCAAAGACGCAAAGCAGGAGGTAGCAGCGCTGGCCGTGCAGTTTAAAAACACGGAGCGCCCGACGACACAGCAGGCCCGCGCACTGGAAAAGGCCCGGCAGGCGGCGTCTGAGTTGCAGACGAAGTCCAACAGCCTGCGCCTTTCGGTGCAGCAGCAGCGCGAGGCGCTTAACGCGGCAGGGATTTCCACCAAAGCCCTGAGCAGCGAGCAGCAGCGCCTGAAATCCGCCTCGGCGCAGGCAACCGTCAGTCTGAGTCGGCAGAAAATGGAGCTGCAGCGGCTGAATGCGCAGCTAGAGCGGCTGAACCAGACCAGCGAGCGCTACCGCAAAGGGCAGGAGCTGTCAGGCAAGGTGCGCAACATGGGCGCGGCCGGTATCGGTGCTGCCACGGTTGGCGGCATGGCAGCAACCTCGCTGCTGATGCCGGGGTTTGATTTTGCACAGAAAAATTCCGAGCTGCAGGCCGTGCTCGGCGTGGGAAAAGAATCGCCGGAAATGAAAGCCCTGCGTGCGCAGGCGCGTCAACTGGGTGACACAACCGCCGCCTCGGCCGATGATGCCGCAGGCGCGCAAATCGTTATCGCCAAAGGCGGCGGTGATGCCGCTGCCGTTCAGGCCGTTACGCCGGTTACGCTCAACATGGCGCTGGCAAACAAGCGCACGATGGAAGAAAACGCCGGGCTGCTGATGGGGATGAAGTCAGCCTTCCAGCTTTCAAACGATAAGGTGGCACACATCGGCGACGTGCTGTCGATGACCATGAATAAAACGGCCGCTGACTTTGACGGGCTTAGCGATGCGCTGACCTACGTCGCCCCGGTAGCGAAAAACGCGGGCGTCAGCATCGAGCAGGCGGCAGCGATGGTCGGCGCTTTACACGATGCCAAAATAACCGGCTCAATGGCCGGTACGGGAGGCCGCGCCGTGCTGAGCAGGCTGCAGGCACCGACCGGCGAATCATTCAAGGCTATCAAAGAGCTGGGAATTAAAACGGCAGACGGCAAAGGAAATACCCGCCCGATCTTCACCATCCTGAAAGAAATGCAGGCGAGCTTTGATCGTCACAAGCTGGGAACGGGCCAGCGGGCCGAGTACATGAAAACCATCTTTGGCGAGGAGGCCAGCTCATCGGCCGCCGTGCTGATGACCGCCGCCTCAACCGGCAAGCTCGACCAGCTGACCGCCACGTTTAAAGCCTCTGATGGCAAAACCGCCGAACTGGTCCAGGTCATGCAGGATAATCTCGGCGGCGACCTGAAAGAGCTGCAGTCTGCTTATGAGGCTATCGGCACCGACCTGTTTGATCAGAACGACGGCAGCCTGCGCACGCTTACCCAGGACACGGCGGCGCTGCTGCTCAAGGTGGATGGCTGGATTAAGGCTAACCCTGAGCTGGCGGGCGGTATCGCAAAAGTGGTAATGGGCGGGCTGATGCTGGCCGGGGCGCTGGGCGCAATCGGGCTGGTAGCCTGGCCGGTGATAGCGGGCGTGAATACCCTGATTGCCGGGGCGGGCTTCCTAGGCACGGCATTCAGCATCGCAGGCGGCGCGATTACGGCCGCGCTCGGCGCTATCACGCTGCCGGTTCTGGCCGTCGCGGCAGTAATCGTGGCCGGGGCGCTACTGGTGCGGAAATACTGGGAACCCATCAGCGCCTTTATCGCGGGCATGGCCGAAGGCTTCACCGCAGCGATGGGGCCGATCAGTGACTCCTTCGGTTCGTTAAAGCCGGTGTTTGATTGGGTGGGCGGCAAGGTCAAAGAGCTTTGGGACTGGTTCGGCAAACTGCTGGAGCCGGTGAAATCCACGCAGACCGAACTCGCCGCCGCCGGAGACATGGGTAAGAAGTTCGGCAACATGCTGGCCGAGGCGCTGAAAATTCCAAGTCACGCACTCGATCAGCTTATGGGCGGCATTAACTGGGTGCTGGATAAGCTCGGCATTATCGACACGAAATCCGATGGCCTGAAAGACAAGGTTCCGACGCCCGATGCGGTAGCAACCGGCGGCGCGGGCGCAGATACCGGCGGGCTGCAATACAATATCGCTTACGGTGGCGCGCCTTACCGCCCGGTTTCAGCTCCGTCAGCCGGGAGCGGATTCACCGACCGCAGCCAGAATACCTATCAGTATGAAATCAACATGCACGAGGGCATGACCAAAGACGACGCAATGGCGCTGATGGCGCAGCACCAGGCTAAAGAGCAGCGCAACCGGCAGGCACAGAACCGCAGCAAAATGGGCTGGGAGGATTAAACGATGATGATGATTTACGGCATGATGCCGTTTATGCGACAGACCCTGCCTTACGGGGATATGCAGCAGAATATCGACTATCGCTGGCCCACTAACAGCCGGTTCGGGCAGCGTCCGGCGGCGCAGTTTATCGGGCCGGGCGATGAAAAAATCACGCTATCCGGGGAGCTGCGCCCGGAAATCACGGGCGGCTCGCTGTCGCTGATGACAATCCGCCTGATGGCCGACGAGGGGGCAGCGTGGCCGCTGATTGGCGGCAGCGGCATGATTTACGGCATGTACGTGATCGAGAGTATTTCTAACACCTTCAGCGAGTTTTACCCCAACGGAACGGCCAGCAAAATCATGTTTACCCTGAGCCTGAAGCGCGTTGATGAGTCGCTTACCTCGATGTTTGGCGACCTGAAGAAACAGGCTGACGGGCTTATCAGCGGCTCCGCCAGTCTGCCAGGGCAGCTCACGTCAGCAATTAACGGCGTGAAGTCGGCGGCCGGTAGCCTGATTTCAACTGCAGGGGGGCTGCTCGGATGATCGGGATAAGTAGCCTGCCGGTGCAGGCCGGGGCGCAGCTGACGCCAGATTTCATGCTGAAGGTTAACTCTAAGGACGTCACAACCAATATCCGGGATCGCCTTATCTCGATGACACTGACCGATAATCGCGGCTTTGAAGCTGACCAGCTGGATATTGAGCTGGACGACGCCGACGGCCAGCTGGCAATGCCGGTACGCGGCGCAGTGATAACGCTGTTTCTCGGCTGGAAGGGGCAGACGCTTTTCGGCAAAGGTAATTTCACCGTTGATGAGGTTGAGCACCACGGCGCGCCTGACACCATGACCATTCGCGCCCGCAGCGCTGATTTCCGTGGCTCGCTCAATTCCCGCCGGGAGGTGTCCTATCACGACACTACCCTGGGGGAAGTCGTCACGCAGATAGCCGGGCGCAATAATTTAAAGCCCATGCTGGCCGATGGATTCGCCGGAATCGCCGTGGCGCACATTGACCAGACGCAGGAGACAGATGCTAAATTCCTGACGCGACTCGCCACGCTGTACGGCGCGGTTGCGGCAGTGAAGGCCGGGCGGCTTCTTTTTATAAAGCCCGGTAACGGTGTCACCGCCAGCGGCAAACCAATCCCGCAGATGACGATTACGCGACAGGACGGCGACCGGCACAGCTTCAGCATTGCCGACCGTGGCGCATATACGGGTGTTTCGGCAAGCTGGCTGCACACCAAAGACCCTAAGCCCAAGAAAGTTAAGGTAAAGCGTAAGCCGAAGGTTAAACACCTGCGTGCGCTGGAGCATCCGGCGGCTAAAAAGAAAAAGACGACTGCGACCAAAACACCAGAGGCCCGAGAGGGCGATTACCTCGCAGGGACTGAAGACAACATTTTTACGCTGACGACCGTGTATGCGACGAAAGCGGCCGCGATGCGGGCAGCTAAAGCAAAGTGGGATAAGCTGCAGCGCGGCGTCGCTGAGTTCTCGCTTACGCTCGCGATGGGACGTGCCGACCTGTACCCGGAGACGCCGGTCAGGGTGAGCGGCTTTAAGTCGGTGATCGATGCGCAGCCGTGGATTATCAGTAAGGTGACGCATAGCCTGAGCGGCAGCGGGTATACAACCACGCTTGAGTTTGAAGTGCTGCTTTCAGATATTGAATATCAGTCAGAAACAGAGGGTGAAACGGAAACTGCTTAATTCGGGTGTAATTTGCAAAACACGATTTGCATATTCAAACTAAGTAGCTCTCCCCTGCCCTTTTTGAGGATATTGATGATGATGCACTGCCCTTTATGCCAGACAGCAGCCCACGCAAAAAGCAGCCGCTATGTTTCAAAAGAAACAAAAGAACGTTATCACCAGTGCCAGAATATTAATTGCAGCTGCACATTCAAAACGCACGAGACCGTGACTGGAATGATTGTTTCGCCTGGGCAAATCAATAAGGTGCCACTCTACACCAGCCAACAGCAAGCTTCCCTTCTGCATTAATTTAGCCCGCTTAGCGGGCTTTTTCATGTTTGAAAATCCATAATCAAACATTGAATGCTGGTTTTATATACAGTAATTTAATCCCCTTTTATCAAGGGGGACTGCATGGCAATAAGGAAATTAAATACAGGTAAGTGGCTCTGCGAGTGCTATCTCAACGGGAGGGATGGCAAACGTGTAAGGCGACAGTTCAGGACCCGAGCTGAAGCCATTGCCTTTGAGCAATACACTCAGGACGAAATGAAGGCTAAACCCTGGCTGGCTGAGAAAGAGGATAACCGCAAGCTGAGCGAACTTATCGAGCTATGGTACAAATTGCACGGTTGCTCGCTAAGTGACAGAAAAGGCCGACTCGGCAAACTTAATATTATTTGCAATGGCATGGGGAACCCCGTTGCTGCCGCTATCACTTCGAAGGATTGGGCACATTATCGGGATCGGCGTTTACAGGGCCTCATACAGAATGGATACAAAACCAGTGATAAATCGTTAAAGGTCTCACCGGGTACCATTAACTGTGAACATGCATTCCTTCGCGCTCTTTTCAATGAGCTGGAACGGCTTGGCGAAATCAGCTACCCCAACCCACTTAAAAATATACGGGAGTTTGATCAGCCAGAGAAAGAAATGGCATGGTTGACTGAAACCCAGATACAAAAGCTTTTTGCCGCCTGCAAAGTTCACGATAACCCTGATCTGACACTGATTATCAAAATCTGCCTTTCAACCGGATGCCGGTGGAGTGAAGCCGCGAATCTTAAAGCCTCACAATTGTCTCCAAACAAAATCACTTTCATCAATACCAAAGGCAAAAAGAACCGCTCGGTACCCATCGACAACGCCCTGTATAAAGAATTAAAAGACAAAGAGGGCCGTTTTTTTGCAGAGTGCTATCGCCAGTTTTATCGGGTCATTCGCTTGGCCGGCATTGAATTACCAGAAGGCCAGATGAGCCATGTACTGCGCCATAGCTTTGCCAGCCACTTTATGATGGCCGGAGGAAATATCATCGTGCTGCAGCGTATTCTCGGGCATTCCGACATCAGGGTGACGATGCGTTATGCGCACTTCGCGCCCGACCATCTTGAAGATGCAATTCGCTGCAATCCACTGGCGTTGATGGCGAAGAAAAATGGCGACAAAGTGGCGGCACAGAGTCCAGCAGAGTAGAACAGAAGGTAACAGGATCGGGCTTAACTGATTGATTATATTGTAAGTTGCTGTTTTTAAATGCCAACCAAAAAAAGACCGAATACGATTCCTATATTCGGTCCAGGGAAATGGCTCTCAAGGAGCCGTGCGCTAAAAGTTGGCATTTATGAAGGCGATGTCGCCTTGCCATTTA
>Ga0308167_1001113_pt1 | contig 34759 bp, 33 predicted proteins | sample PhyCR1_2_FD_202138 | JGI IMG/M metagenome (GOLD analysis project Ga0308167, IMG submission 202138) | Phyllosphere microbial communities from UC Gill Tract Community Farm, Albany, California, United States - DLSLRC.R1 | ecosystem: Host-associated > Plants > Phyllosphere > Unclassified | place... | reverse complement strand
CGGGCACCTCGGTGGCCAGGGTCACCGGGACCACCTCGGGCCCGGTCAGCCCCTGGCTCGGCAGGGCCGCGACGAATCCGGCGAACTCCGCCGACGCGGACTCGCTGATGCCGTACACGCGTCGCGCATGCTTGACGAGGGTGAGGTAGTGCGCGAAGCGCTCGGACTCGGCCGGCGGCTGCGAGTCGGCGCTCACGAGCGGGATGGCGTCGTAGCCGATCAGATCGACCGCGTTGCCGGAGAAACGCGCGATCGAGGAGAGAGCGTCGAGGACGTGGAACGCGGGCACCTCGGCCACCACGAGGACGCTGTCCCACGGGACGACGACGTGCTCGCGGCGGAGGTCGGAGTCGGTGAGCACGGGGTCGCCCGCCGGCTCGAGCCGTCGATCGCCCCAGTGGAGGACACGGTCGAGCTGGCGGTCGGTCAGGTCGCGGTACCCCGTGGAGTCCTGGTTCCACGCGACGAGGCGGTGGGCGACCGCCCGCTCGTCCTGCCACTCGGGGACCGTGTGGCGGACGACGCGCTGGATGCCGGTGTTGTGCTCGTGCTTGGCGCAGAAGTCGACGTCGACGAGGACCGTGTCGCGGGCGATCTCGATCGTGCGGAGGCCGGAGTGCGTGCGGGACTGGACGTCCATGGTCGACCTGAGGACCGCGACGACCGCCGTGGCGGGCCGGGCCAGGAGGAGTTCCCGTCGAAGGGCCGAGACCTGGGCGACGGAAGGGAACGTCGCGGTCACGCCGACGTAGAGGAGCCAGGCGTGCCGCGCCTCGCCGGAGGCCTGCGCAGCGCGGCTCACGCGGTCGAGCGCCTCGGAGGTGCCGACGCCGTCGACGTCGACCCCGAGGACCTCGGCGACGACCGCGAGTCGACGCCCGAGGGCCGCGCGCAGTGCGTCGATCCCGTCGGAGACGCTCTCGCCGGTCACGGGTGCCACCGTGGTCACCGGCGGCCCGCCCGTCGCGCCACCTCGACGGCCGCGAGCCGGCTGGCGGGCAGCACGCCCACCTCCTTCACCTTGTTGGAGAAGGTGCGAGCGGCACGGAGGGGCTTGGTCACGCGCCAGGAGACGGTCTGCTGGATGTCGCGCAGGGCGTCGGTCACGTTGGACGTCACGGTGAGCCAGTCGTCGAGGACCGCCTCACGCAGCTGTGCCAGCTCTTCCTCTGCGGTGGACTCGTCTCGGCTCATGCGTGGTTCTCCGTGTCGTCGACCTCAGCGCTGTACGGGGACTCGTCGTCCCGCCCCCGCGACATGCCCGGTCGACATGGCTGACCGGAACGCCCGATTAGCATACCGTGTGAGCCACAGGGTCGGAGCAGGGTCCGCCCCGGAACGAGTTGATCACATGAAGAAGTCCTCCATCGTCACGTGGAGCGTCGTCGCCGGGGTGCTGCTCCTCGGCGGAGGGGCCGCGGCGATCGCGCTCACCCTCGGCGGCGAGTCCTCCGGGCCCTCGGCCGAGGGCACGCCCCTCGTCGGCGTCGCGCAGTCGCCCGACGCGACGGATGCGCCGGTCGAGGCCACGCCGGGCGAGCCCGTCACGTCACCGCCCGTGAGCAGCACCCCCGCCCCCGACGCGCCCCCGGCGGACGAGGCGCCGGCACCCCGGGTCGTCAGCCCGTTCGTGACCTTCGACCAGTGGCAGGCCGACAGCCGGACGTTGACCGTGGGGGCCACCGTGCCCGACCTGGTCGACGCCGGAGGGACCTGCACGCTCGAGGCGAGCAGGGACGGCACGTCCGTGTCCGCCACCTACACCGCGGTCGCCTCGGCCGCGAGCACCGACTGCGGCTCCATGTCGCTGTCCGACGACCGGCTCACGTCGGGCACGTGGGACGTCTCCGTCAGCTACTCCTCACCCGCCGCCGAAGGCGCCGTCACCGACTACGAGGTCACCATCCCATGAAGCGCCCGTCCCGCATCGCCGGCCTGCTCGTCTCCGTGGCCTGTGCCGCCGGCCTCCTGACCGGGGTCGCCGTCGCCGCCGGCCCGTCGTCGCCGGCCTCCGCCGCCGCCAGCGGCGGCGACTTCAACGCCGGCAACATCATCAGCAACGAGACGTTCTTCAACGCGGCGGCCATGTCGGCCGACAGCGTCCAGGCGTTCCTCAACGGGCAGGTCGTCACGTGCTCGGGGAGCAACGGCCAGCCGTGCCTCAAGGACTACCGGCAGTCCGTGCCCGACCGCGGCGCGACCGCCTACTGCGGCGCGATCGGGGGCCGTGCCGACGAACAGGCCTCGTCGATCATCTGGCGCGTCGGCCAGGCCTGCGGCATCAACCCGCAGGTGCTGCTGGTCATGCTGCAGAAGGAGCAGGGGCTGGTCACCTCGACCCGCCCCACGGCGAACCAGTACCGCATCGCGATGGGCTACGGCTGCCCCGACACGGCCCCGTGCGACACGGCCTACTACGGCTTCTTCAACCAGGTCTACAACGCGGCGCACCAGTTCCAGCGGTACACCAAGACGAGCAGCTCGTGGAGCTACCAGCCCGGCCGCACGAACAACATCCTGTACAACCCGAACGCGGCCTGCGGGACGAAGTCCGTCTACATCGAGAACCAGGCGACGGCGAACCTCTACCTCTACACGCCGTACACCCCCAACCCCGCAGCCCTGGCCGCCGGCTACGGGACCGGCGACGGCTGCAGCGCCTACGGCAACCGCAACTTCTACCTGTACTTCACCGACTGGTTCGGCAACCCCTCGAACTGGCTGCAGTCGTCGTCCTTCGAGGGCGGCTCCGTCGCCGGCTGGGCCTGGAGCAACGGCTTCATCAACCGCGCGGCCTACAACGACCCCGCGACCGCCCAGACGGGCAACTACTTCCTGGCCACCAACACCGACACGGTGGGACGCGCGGTGACCCAGGACGTCCAGAGGTCCACCAACGTCGGCGAGTCCGCGATCGCGACGGTGTGGCTGCGCTCCGGGTCGTCCCGGTCGTTCACCGGTCAGATCGCCGTGTGGGGCCTCGGCGGGCAGGCCAACGAGGTGACGGTCAAGGACTTCACCGTGGGCAGCACGTGGACGAAGTTCGACGTCAGGCTCCCCGTGAAGAAGAACGCCCACTCGTCCGTGCGGCTCGACATCTACATGGCCACGACGGGCAGCGACCTCTACATCGACTCCACGGCCCTGACCTTCGGCGCGACGCCGAAGCCGCAGAACGAGCTCGTCAACGACTCGTTCGAGGGGTCCTTCGCGAACTGGGTGCCGGGCAACGGCTTCATCAACCAGCAGATCTACCGAGACCCGGGAACAGCGGTCGACGGGGAGTGGTTCGCCGCCAGCAACACGGGCACGCCCGGCAGGAGCTTCTCGCAGACGGTGAGCACCCCGACCTCGACCAACCAGCGCTGGACGTTCTCCGTGTGGCTCCGATCGGAGAGCGGCTCGGTCCCCATGAACGGGACCCTGGCCCTGTGGGGGCTCGGCGGCACCTCGAACGTCGCGTCGACGACAGCGTTCTCCGTCGGCTCCACCTGGACGAAGGTCAGCGTGACGACCGACATGAAGCAGTCCCGTGCCAACCTGCTAAAGGCCGAGGTCTACATGGCGAGCACGAACACCACGCTCTGGCTCGACGCAGGCAAGCTGTCGGACAACCTCCTGGCCTCGGGATCGTTCGAGGACGCCAGCTCGGTGGGCTGGACCCGCGGAGCGAGCTCCATGAACCTCGCCGTCTACTCGCGGGCTCAGACAGCCCCCCAGGACGGCGAGTACCTGGCCGCCACCAACACGACGGTCGCCGGATCGTCGCTCTACCAGACGGTCTCCGCGAAGCCCCTGGCCGGAGAGAAGTACACGGCCGAGCTGTGGGTGAAGTCGGCCGGGGCGACCCCGTTCCGGGGGCGGCTCGCCCTCTGGGCCCTGGGAGGTGCGACGGAGGCTGCCTCCGCCCCCTTCACGACCACGGGCGAGTGGACGAAGGTCACGTTCGAGCTGCCCGTCACGCACGACGACCACACGCAGTTCAAGTTCGAGATCTACCAGGACTCGACCGACGCGACCCTGCTGCTGGACGCCGCACAGGTCTACTGACCCACCGCCGACGGCGACGAGTTCGCCGTCGACCCTCGACGTCGCCACTATGCTTTGTGGTCGACTGATCTAACTGAAGGACACGAATCATGACGAAGCGCGCTCTCATCACCGGCATCACGGGCCAGGACGGCATGTACCTGAGCCGCCTGCTCCTCTCGAAGGGGTACGAGGTCTACGGCCTCGTCCGCGGCCAGAACAACCCGAAGATCCCCGTGATCCAGGAGTGGGCGCCGGAGGTGAAGATCCTCACCGGCGACCTGCTCGACCAGTCGAGCCTGCTCCGCGCGCTGAACAGCTCGAAGCCCGACGAGGTCTACAACCTGGGTGCGATCTCGTTCGTGGCCTACTCGTGGGAGAACGCCCAGCTGACGAGCCAGGTCACGGGCCTCGGCGTCCTCAACATGCTGGAGGCCATCCGCCTCTACGCCGGCGACGACATCGGCAAGGTGCGGTTCTACCAGGCCTCCTCGTCCGAGATGTTCGGCCGCGTCCAGGAGGTGCCCCAGAAGGAGACGACCCTCCTCTGGCCCCGCTCGCCCTACGGCGTCGCCAAGGTCTTCGGCCACTACATGACGATCAACTACCGTGAGTCCTACGGCATGCACGCGTCGTCGGGCGTGCTCTTCAACCACGAGTCGCCCCTGCGCGGCCCGGAGTTCGTCACCCGCAAGATCAGCATCGCCGTGGCGCGCATCGCCCTCGGCCTGCAGGACCAGCTCAGCCTGGGCAACATCGACGCCAAGCGCGACTGGGGCTTCGCCGGCGACTACGTCGAGGCCATGTGGCGCATGCTGCAGCAGGACGAGGCCGACGACTACGTCATCTCCACCGGCGAGACCTATTCGGTCCGCCAGTTCCTCGACATCGCCTTCAACCACGTCGGGATCTCCGACTGGGAGAAGCACGTCTTCCAGGACCCGCAGTTCTTCCGCCCGGCCGAGGTCGACCTCCTCATCGGCGACTCGGCCAAGGCTCGCGAGGCCCTCGGCTGGACGCCCGAGACCGACTTCGAGACCCTGGTCACGATGATGGTCGACGCGGACATGGAGCGCGAGAGAGCGCAGCAGGGCAAGTAGCCGTGCCCCGTGCCCTCGTCACCGGGATCGCCGGCCAGACCGGCAGCTACCTGGCCGAGAACCTGGTCCGGCGCGGTGTGGAGACCCACGGCGTCGTCCGCGACGAGTCCCCGCGGGACGTGGACCTGCCCGATCTCGTACAGCTCCACGTCGCCGACCTGACCGACGCCGACGCCATGCGCCGGCTCGTGCTCGAGGTCCGACCTGACGTCGTCGTGAACCTGGCGGCGATCAGCAGCGTGGCCGCCTCGTGGCAGGCACCGGCCGAGACCGCGGTCGTCAACGGCAGCTCCGTCGCGCACCTCCTCGGCTCGGTCGCCGAGCTGAACGCGGACGGGGTGCGGTGCGCCTTCGTGCAGGCGTCGAGCGCCGAGATGTTCGGGGAGGCGGCGGTCAGCCCCCAGGACGAGTCGACGCCCCTCGCCCCGGTCAACCCGTACGGCGCCTCCAAGGCCTACGCGCATCTCCTCGTCGGCGCCTACCGCGCCGCGGGGGTGCCGGCGTCGAGCGTTGTGCTCTACAACCACGAGTCGCCGCGCCGTCCCGAGGCCTTCGTGACGCGCAAGATCACGGCCGCGGCCGCTCGCATCTCGCGCGGCGAACAGGACGAGCTCGTGCTCGGGAACCTCGCGACACGACGGGACTGGGGGTGGGCTCCGGACTACGCCGAGGCGCTGGCGCTCGTCGCCTTCGCGGACGAGCCCGGCGACTACGTGGTCGGGACGGGCGAGTCGCACACGATCGGCGAGTTCGTCGAGGCGGCGTTCCGGCGAGCAGGCATCCCGTCGAGCGAGGGTCTCGTCCGCAGCGACCCGGCGTTCTTCCGCCCGGTCGACGCCAGCGAACTGCGTGCGGACTCGTCGAAGATCCGGCGCGAACTGGGCTGGTCGCCGACCAGGTCGTTCGATGAGGTCGTCGCGGCGATGGTCGACGCAGATCTGTGAAGCCCGTCGTCCTGCTCGACGCCACGTCCGTGCCCTCGGACTCGGGAGGCGTCGGTCGTTACCTGAACGAGCTCATCCCCGCCCTCGACGTCGAGGGCGACGTCGAGTTGCACGTGGTGTGCCAGGCGCGTGACGTCCCGAGGCTGGCACGCGCGGCCCCGGGCGTCACGCTCCACGAGGCTCCCCGCCTGACTGCATCGGTCCCGTGGCGCCTCGTCTGGGAGCAGGTGGGCCTGCCCGTGCTCGCACGCCGGCTGCGGGCCGACGTCGTGCACTCGCCCCACTACACGATGCCCCTGCTCCTCCGTCGACCGAGCGTGGTGACGCTGCACGACGCCACCTTCTTCTCGCACCCCGATCTGCACGGCCGGCTCAAGGGCCCGTTCTTCCGGTGGTGGATCCGCAGGTCGCTCCGCGGCGCCGCCGCCTGCATCGCGCCCAGCCAGGCGACGGCCGACGAGGCGGAGCGCTGGGCTGGCCGTCCCTCCGGTGAGATCGTCGTCTCGTACCACGGGGTGGACCTCGACCGCTTCACCCCTGCCGCACGGCGAGGCGAAGCCGACATGCGTTCCCGGCTGGGTCTCGGGTCCGAGGGATACCTCGCCTTCGTCGGGACCGTCGAGCCCCGCAAGAACGTGCCTGCCCTGCTCGACGCCGTCGTCGAGCTGGACGCCGGGCGTGGACCGGTCCGGCTGTTCCTGGCCGGGGGCCCGGGCTGGGACGACGACGCCGTCCGGCGGCTCTCGCAGCCACCGGCCGACGCGCCCTTCCGGTGGCTGGGCTACGTCGACGAGGACCTGTTGCCCGCCTTCCTGGCGTCGGCCGACCTGGTCGCCTACCCGAGCGAGGGCGAGGGGTTCGGGCTGCCCGTCCTCGAGGCGATGGCCGCGGGGGTACCCGTCGTCACGACGGACCGACTGGCCGTGCCCGAGGTGGGCGGCGACGCTGTCGTCTACGCCGAACCGACGTGCGAGGGGCTCGTCGACGCGATCGGCGGCCTCCTGGACGACCCTCGACGACGTCGAGCGATCGGCGAGGCCGGTCGGGCCCGGGCCGAGACGTTCACCTGGGCACGAGCCGCGCGCGAGCACGGGGACGCCTACCGTCGCGCGTCGAGGAGGACCCGATGACCGGTGTCGTGTGCATCACCGTCACCTACTCCCCCGGCGACACCCTGCGGTCCTTCGTCGAGTCGCTCTCGGGCGCCGGCTTCCCTCCGCAGCGGATCGTCGTGGTCGACAACGGATCGACGGACGGCAGCCCCGAGCGCGCTGCATTGGCGCCCCACGTCGAGCTGGTGCGGGCGCCCGGGAACATCGGCTACGGGCGCGCCGTCAACCTGGGCGCGACGACCCTGCGCGACGACGAGCAGTGGATCCTCGTCTGCAACCCGGACACGGTGGCGAGACCGGACACGGTCGAGAAGCTCCTGGCCGCCGCCGCGGAGCACCCGGAGGCCGGTGCTCTCGGCCCCCGCATCCGCGAGCCCGACGACAGCATCTACCCGTCCGCTCGTTCCCTGCCGTCCATCCGCACGGGCATCGGGCACGCCCTGTTCTCGGGCGTCTGGCCGTCGAACCCGTGGACGCGGCGCTATCAGCAGCGAGACGTCTCGACGTCGGACACGCCCGAGGCCGTCGGCTGGCTCTCCGGAGCGTTCATGCTGCTGCGCCGCGAGGCCTTCGAGTCCGTCTCGGGCTTCGACCCCGACTTCTTCATGTACTTCGAGGACGTCGACCTGGGACGCCGTCTCGCCGCCGCGGGGTGGACGAACGTCTTCGTCCCCGCGGCGGGCGTCGTGCACATCGGGGGAGAGAGCACGGCCCGATCGGCGGACGTCATGATCAAGGCCCACCACGAGTCGGCGAGGCTCTACGTGGCGAAGACGCACCCGGGAGCCGTCTGGGCACCCGTCACGGCCGCGATCGGCCTGGGGCTCCGGGCGAGGTCCTGGCTGGCGATGCGCTCAGGCCGCCGCCCCTGAGCAGCCCCCGGCCGATGAGGGCGACTCAGCGACTGGAGTAGTCAGCACCCGTCGTGAGCGCGGACCGAGGCACGGAGAGAGCACTCAGGACGTTGTAGAACGCCGTGCTGTTCATCTCCTTGTAGTCGACGCCCACCGCCTTCATGGCGTAGACCATGTCCATGGAGGTCAGGTGGCGGAGGCTGCGGACGCCGACGAGGCAGATGTAGCCACCGCCCACTTCGACGAGGTTGTCGGTGCATCGGACGAGCATCATGGCGGCGTCCCCTTCTGTCGTGCGGTGATCCGGTGCGCGACGCGCACCGGTGTCGAGGTCTGTCAGACCGCGTAGTAGTTCGAGCCGGACTTGATGGCCGACCGGGGGATGGACAGAGCCGCCAGGGCCCCGTAGAAGTCCTGCCTGCTGAGGTCGTAAGCACTCAGGCCGGCCAGCTGGACGGCGTTGACCATGTCGGTCGTCGAGAGGTGCCGGAACAACCGGAAGCCGACCAGTGCGGTGTAGCCGACCGGGGACTCGACGAGGGCCTGGTTGTTCCGGATGATGACGACCTCCGGGTCGTCGTCCGAGGCTCGGGGCGCCGGCGGGCCAGGATAGGCGGGACTGAAGTCGAAGTGCCAGGGCTCAGGTCGGCTGAAGCCGTTCCCCGTGGGCTGCCAGCCGTAGGACGGTCCGTTCGCGTCCATCCAGCGCTTCTCGGGGCTCCCTGCGACGTCGACCCTCGAGCCGAAGTCGCACGAGATGCCCCAGCCGTGGTTCGACGTCCCGGGGTAGGCGGCGAGGTTGCCCGTGCCGGCCTGGTACTTGTTCCAGTAGTCCTGCTGCGTCGCGAGGTTGCGGTACCCCTCGGTGATCTGCAGCGGTTTCCCGAGGGCGGCCGAGAAGGCCATGCTCATCGCGAGGTACTGCTTGGCCGCGTCCCAGCGGAGGAAGCCGGAACCGTTGACGGACGCAGAGACGAACATCATCGCGGACGCCGGGATCTGGCCGTTCGCGTAGCCGCCCCACGCGCTCAAGGCCGATTGCTGCTTCGCCTGCTCGACCGTCTGGACCTCCGCTGACGTCTCCGCGAGGGTCGTGGCCGCCGAGGCCGGGTCGACCCAGAGAGTCGTGACGGCCGTCGCCGCAGCGACGGCCCCGAGCCCCAGGAAGCCACGGCGACCGAGAGACGGAGCTCTGGAGGGCGTAGCTGTGTCCGCTGATCCGTCGGAGTGCATGCACCGACGTTCCCACATGCAGGACGCCCGGTCCACCCCCCCGAGCAAGGGGCAGGACCCCGGCGCCACCAGCGATCAGCCCAGGAGCCCCTGGAGATAGGTGCCGTAGCCGCTCTTGACGAGCGGCGCCGCGAGCGCCCGCAGCTGGTCGTCGTCGATCCAGCCCCGGCGCCAGGCGATCTCCTCGACGCAGCCGATCTTGAAGCCCTGTCGGTGCTCGATCACCCGCACGTACTCGGACGCCTGCATCATGGACTCGTGCGTGCCCGTGTCCAGCCACGCCGTCCCCCGGTCGAGCACCTGCACCTGCAGCTTGCCGGCCTTCAGGAACTCCTCGTTGATGGTGGTGATCTCGAGCTCTCCGCGGGGGCTGGGCTCGATGCGCTTGGCGATCTCGACGACCGAGTTGTCGTAGAAGTACAGACCGGGCACGGCGTAGTTGCTCTTCGGGTGTTCCGGCTTCTCCTCGATGGAGCGCGCGGTGAAGGTGTCGTCGAAGTCGACGACTCCGTAGGCGCGGGGATTCGACACGTGGTACGCGAAGATGACGCCGCCGTCGGGGTCCGTGTTCGCCCTCAGGTTCGTGCCGAGTCCCACGCCGTGGAAGATGTTGTCGCCGAGGACGAGAGCGACCTTCTCGTCACCGATGAACTCCTCGCCGATGATGAAGGCCTGGGCGAGGCCGTCGGGCGACGGCTGGACCGCGTATGTCAGCTCGATCCCCAGGTCGCTGCCGTCGCCCAGGAGGCGCTGGAACTGTGCCAGGTCGTCGGGGGTCGTGATGATCAGGATCTCGCGGATGCCCGCCGACAGGAGGGTCGACAAGGGGTAGTAGACCATCGGCTTGTCGTAGATGGGCATCAGCTGCTTCGAGATGCCCTTGGTGATGGGGTAGAGACGTGTGCCGGACCCGCCGGCGAGGATTATTCCGCGCATACCTGCCTAGTGCGCAGCCGAGTTCAGCTGCTGGTAGTAGTCCTGGCATTCCTGCCAGGTGGGCAACAGCCCCTGGGCCCCTGCCTCGGCCAGCGTCGGCGCCGACGTGTCCTTCGGCGAGAGGAGGACCTCCCCGATGTCGTCGGGGAACACGAGCCCGATCTCGGGGTCGAGGACGCTCAGCCCCTTCTCCCGCACGGGGTCGAAGGTCGACGAGACGAGGTAGTTCACGGTGGCGCCCTCGGTGAGCGCGACGATGGCGTGCCCGAGGCCCTCCGAGAGGTAGACGGCACGCCGGTCGACGTCGTCGATGACCACCGAGTCCCACGAGCCGAAGGTCGGCGAGCCGACCCGGATGTCGACGATGAAGTCGATGAAGGCGCCCTTGGGCGCCGAGACGTACTTGGCCTGGCTCGGCGGGACGGAGGCGTAGTGGACCCCGCGGGCGACGCCGCGTCGCGAGACGGACGTGTTCACCTGGCGCAGGTCGAGGGGGTGCCCCACGGTCTCCTGCACGCGGTCGAAGCGGTACTGCTCGAAGAACACGCCGCGGTCGTCGCCGTGCTGGGTGGGGAGGAACTCCCAGGCGCCGGGGACGGAGAGCTCTCGGATCTGCACCCGGCGAGTGTAGCAAGAGAGCACGGCGCCGAGGTGTCAGGCGCGGCGGCCGGGACGGGCCGACCCGGGTTCCCCGTCGCGCCCTGGCTCTCCCCTACAATCGACGGGATCGTCCACGAGAAGGAGACCCCCCGAGCATGCGCATCCTCGTCACCGGCGGAGCCGGCTTCATCGGCTCGAACTTCGTCCGCCGAACCCTCGAAGACGCGTATCCGGGGCTCGAGGGCGCCGACGTCGTCGTCCTCGACGCCCTGACCTACTCGGGCAACCTCGAGAACCTGGCGAGCGTCGCCGACTCGCCCCGCTACCGCTTCGTCCAGGGCGACATCCGCGACGGCGCCCTGCTCGACACGCTCTTCCCCGAGGTCGACGCCGTCGTCCACTTCGCGGCCGAGTCGCACGTCGACCGGTCCGTCCGAGACGCCTCGATCTTCGTCGAGACGAACGTGCTCGGCACGCAGCAGCTGCTCGACGCCGCGCTGCGGAACGACCTGGCGCGCTTCGTCCACGTGTCGACCGACGAGGTCTACGGCTCGATCGCCGAGGGCTCCTGGGCCGAGGACCGACCGCTCGAGCCGAACTCCCCCTACTCCGCGTCGAAGGCCGGCAGCGACCTGCTGGCCCGCAGCTACCACCGCACGCACGGGATGAACATCTCCATCACGCGCTGCAGCAACAACTACGGCCCGTACCACTTCCCCGAGAAGGTCATCCCGCTCTTCGTCACGAACCTCATCGACGACGTGCACGTCCCTCTCTACGGCGAGGGGAACAACATCCGCGACTGGCTGCACGTCGACGACCACACCCGGGGCATCGCGATGGTCCTCGTCGGCGGCCGCGCCGGCGAGATCTACAACATCGGCGGAGGCACCGAGCTCACCAACAAGGAACTGACCGAGATGCTCCTCGAGGCCACCGGCAAGGACTGGTCGTACGTCGACCGCGTCCAGGACCGCCTCGGCCACGACCTCCGCTACTCGGTCGACATCTCGAAGATCCGCGCCGAGCTCGGTTACGAGCCGCAGGTCCCGTTCGCCGAGGGGCTCGCCGAGGTGGTCCAGTGGTACCGCGACAACCGCCAGTGGTGGGAGCCCCTCAAGGAGCGCGCGGCCCTCGCATGAGCCCCGTCTCCCCCGTGAAGTACCTCGTCACCGGCGCCCGCGGCATGCTCGGGTCCGACCTGGTCGAGGCCCTCTTCGGCCGTGACGTGACCCTGTTCGGCCGTTCCGACCTCGACGTGACCGACCGCGACGCCGTGTTCGCGGCCGTCCAGGGCCACGACGTCGTGATCAACGCCGCCGCGTACACCGCCGTCGACGCTGCCGAGACCGACGAGGAGGCGGCCCTCGCGGTCAACGGGACCGCCGTCGGCCTGCTGGCCGAGGCAGCCGCCTCCGTCGGCGCGACCTTTGTCACGATCTCGACCGACTACGTGTTCGCGGGCGACGCCACCCAGCCGTACGCCGAGGACGAGCCGCGCGACCCCCTGAACGCCTACGGCCGCACCAAGGCCGCCGGCGAGGAGGCGGCCCTCGCGGCGCACCCGGACGGCACGTACGTGGTGCGGACGGCGTGGCTCTACGGCCGGCACGGTGCCAACTTCCCGAGGACGATGCTGGGCTTCGCCGACACGAGGGACACGGTCTCGGTCGTCTCCGACCAGGTGGGCCAGCCCACCTGGACCATGGACCTCGCCCGCCAGGTGGTCGACCTCGTCGACTCCGACGCTCCCGCCGGGGTCTACCACGGCACGAACTCCGGCTCGACGAGCTGGCAGGGCTTCGCCCGGGAGACCTTCAGGCTCGCGGGCCTCGACCCGGAGCGGGTCCTGCCGACGGACAGCTCGGCGTTCGTCCGCCCTGCCGCACGACCGGCCTACAGCGTCCTCGGCCACGACGCCTGGACCGCGGCCGGCCTCAGCCCGATGCGTCCGTGGCAGGAAGCGCTCGCCGAGGCGTCCCGCGAGGGCGTGTTCGGCTCCGCCTCCCTCGAGCTCCCGGCGGCCGGACGATGACGACCCTGCGGGTCGTCATGGACCAGATCCTCGCCCCGGTCCCCGGCGGCATCGGCCGGTACACGAGCGAGTTGTCGAGGGCGCTGGTCCTCACCGCGCCCCGCGGCTGTGACGTCCAGGGGGTCGTCGCGGCGCACCCCCAGGCCGAGTACGACCGGCTCACCGATCTCGTCCCCGGCCTCAGCGGGCTGGCGAAGTCCCCGTTGGGACGCCGTGAGCTGTCCCTCGCCTGGCAGGCAGGCGTCGCCGGGCTGCCGGGACGCGGCATGGTCCACGCCACGAGCCTCCTGGCTCCGCTCGGACGCCACGACCGGGGCCTCGCCCCCGGCAACCAGACGGTCGTCACCATCCACGACACGGTCCCGTGGACCCACCCGGAGACGCTCACGCCCCGCGGGGTGCGCTGGCACAAGGCCATGACGAAGCGGGCGTTCCGGCACGCCGACGCCGTGGTGGTGCCTACCCACGCCGTCGCGAGCGAGCTGCTCGACCTGTTCCCCTTCGGCGACCGCGTCCGGGTCGTGGGCGGGGCCGTGAGCGACGACCTGCGGGTGCCGGCCGACGCCGACGACGTCGCCGACGGACTCGACCTGCCCGACGCCTACGTGCTCAGCGTGGGGACGATCGAGCCCCGCAAGGGACTCGCGCCGCTCATCCGCGCGATGGCGCACCCCGACGCTCCCGACGTCCCGCTGCTCGTCGTGGGCCCGGAGGGCTGGGGCGACGTCCGCGTGGCGGACGTGGTCGCCGAGGCAGGCCTCTCGCCCGACCGGGTGCGCACGCTCGGCTTCGTCTCCGACGCCCAGCTGGCAGTCCTCCTCCAACGCGCGTCGGCCTTCGTCTTCCCGAGCCTGGCCGAGGGCTTCGGGCTGCCCGTCGTCGAGGCACTGAGCCTCGGCACCCCCACCATCGTCTCCGACGCTCCGGCGCTCGTCGAGGTCGCGGCCGACGGCGCCGTCGTCGTCCCGCGCGAGGACGCCGAGGGCTACCCCGCGCGGCTCGCGCAGGCGATGTTCCAGGTCGTCACCGACCTCGAGCTGGCGTCCCGCCTCGGCATCGCCGGACTCGACCGGGCCCGGGCGTTCAGCTGGCGCGACTCGGCCGACAAGGTCTGGCAGCTGCACGCCGACCTCTGACCCGGCCCGGCACCGATCGGCCCTCGCGGCTGGCAGGACTAGCCCGCCGGGGCCGCCGGGGCCGTCGCCGTCGCCACGTCCGCGCGGATGACGTCGTAGTCGGGGTAGACGTTCGAGTAGGTCGGCGGGACGATCTCGAGGTCGCTGATCTGCTGCTCCTTGGCCTTCAGGGCCAGCTGGCCGAACGCGCCGAGGGCAGCCTGCGGGATGTCCGTGTCGACGGTCTGCGCCCCGGCCGAGGCCACCGACTGGAACTTGGACAGCACGGTGGCCGGCTGGAACTGCGACAACAGCGCCTGCTGCACCTCACGCTGTCGCGCCATCCGGTGGTAGTCGTCCGAGCCGTGGCGGGCACGCGCGTACCAGAGCGCGTGGTAGCCGTCGAGGACCTGCTCCCCCGGCTCGATCCACCCGTCGACGTTGATCGGGTTGCCGGCGGCGTCGACGCCGCCGTTGATCGGCAGGCGCCCCTCGGTGTTGTTCACCGAGATGCCGCCGAGGGCGTCGATCAGGTCGACGAAGCCCTGCATGTCGATCAGCACGTAGTACTGGACCGTCAGGCCCGTGACGCCCTGGACGGCGTCCCGCATGGCCTCGATGCCGGGGTTGCTGCCCTTCGACTCGGCGTCGGGGTAGAGCTCGGGGTGCTCTTCGCCGTAGGTGTAGAGGTAGCTGATCAGGCAGTCGTCCCCGCAGCTGTAGCCGTCGGGGAACTCGCCCCAGAGCGGCGACCCCTCGGAGAACGGGGCGTTGTACAGGTTCCGCGGGATGCCCACGATCGTCGTCGCACCCGTCTGGGCGTCGATGCTCGCCACCGAGATGCTGTCGGGGCGGAGTCCGGTGCGGTCGGCTCCGGCGTCGCCTCCGAGCAACAGGATGTTGTACCGCCCGTCCACGGGATCGGCCGCGGCGGCCTGCGAGGTGAAGAGCGAGTTCAGCAGGCCGTGCTGGACGCTCGTCAGGTAGGCGCCCCAGGCGACCGGCCCCACCGTCGCGACGAGCAGCAGCGCCATGACGCCGGCGATGAAGCCGCGCGCCGTGGGCGCCGTCCGGATGATCCTCACGAGCCTGAGCGTGTCCAGCGTCAGGACGACCCAGAGCACCGCGTAGTACACGAGGAACACCTGGACGACGGTCAGGGCGACGACGTTCGTCGCGACCTCGAGGAGGGGCGTGTTCCAGAACAGCGCTAGGCCGACGGTGACCAGGACCGCTGCCCACGACAGGAGCGTCGAGCCCAGGCCCCACCGGCCGAGCCGGCGGCTGCCCGCGAGCACCTGCGCGGAGCCGGGGATGAGGACGTTGAGCAGCACGAGCGTCCACGCCCGCCGCGTCATGAACGACGGTGACGTGACGTCCGGGTGCCGGACGGGCAGGGAGGCGGCGCTCACAGCGACCGCTGCAGAGCGGCGTTCTTCTCCTCGACGAGCTCGCCCAGGCTCGTCGCGTAGTCGGCGAGCCGCGCCGACAGGACGGGATCGCCGGAGCCGAGGATCCGGGCCGCCAGCAGGCCGGCGTTGGCGGCCCCGCCGATCGACACGGTGGCCACGGGGATGCCCGCGGGCATCTGGACGATCGAGAGGAGGGAGTCGAGGCCGTCGAGCTTGGCGAGGGCCACGGGCACGCCGATGACCGGCAGGGTCGTGACCGACGCGAGCATCCCCGGGAGGTGCGCCGCGCCTCCTGCGCCGGCGATGACCACGCGGATGCCGCGGCCGGCCGCCTGCTGGCCGAAGCGGATCATCTTCTCGGGCGTCCGGTGCGCGGAGACGACCTCGACCTCGTGGGCGATGCCGAACTCGGTGAGGATCTCGGCGGCGCTCTTCATCGTGGGCCAGTCGCTGTCCGAGCCCATGACGATGGCCACCGTCGGCGCTCGCTCGGGCGTCGGGGCGGTCTCGGGGTCGGTCGTCTGGTCAGGCACGAAGGAGAGGATAGCCGTCAGTCCCCGAAGAAACGGACAGCGGCGCGCGCCCTCCCCCGGGCGTCCTCGAGGTCCGACCCGGTCGTCGTGACGTGCCCGACCTTGCGCCCGGGACGGGGCTCCTTGCCGTAGTCGTGCACCTTCACACCCGGCTGGTCCGCCATCAGGGCGGGGAGCCGGTCGGCCATCGTGCCCTGCGCGGGGCCGCCGAGCACGTTGACCATGACGCTCCAGGCACGGTGCGGGGTCGTGTCCCCGAGGGGCAGGTCGAGCACGGCCCGGAGGTGCTGCTCGAACTGGCTCGTGACCGCGCCGTCGATGCTCCAGTGCCCGGTGTTGTGGGGCCTCATGGCGAGCTCGTTGACGAGGAGGCGGCCGTCGGTCGTCTCGAAGAGCTCCACCGCCAGCACGCCGGTGACGCCGACCTGCTCGGCGACGACGGTCGCGATCCGCCGGGCCTCGTCGGACAGGGCGTCGTCGGCGTCGGGGGCCGGCGCCGTGACCTCGGCACACACTCCGTCGCGCTGCACCGTCTCGACGAGGGGCCACGCGGCGATGTCGCCGGAGGGCCGACGCGCGACCAGCTGCGCGAGCTCCCGCCGGAACTCGACGAGCTCCTCCGCGAGCAGGGCGTCGGAGGTGCCCGTCGCGTCCAGCGAGGCGAACCAGTCGTCCGCACCGTCGGCCGACTGCACGACCCGGACTCCCTTGCCGTCGTAGCCGCCGCGCGGCGTCTTCACGACCGCGCGCCCGCCGTGCTCGGCGAGGAACGCGGCCAGGTCGTCACGACCACGGACGGCCGCCCACGCGGGGACCGGCAGCCCGAGCGCCGTGAGGCGCTCGCGCATGACGATCTTGTCCTGGGCGACGAAGAGCGCCTCGGGGCTCGGGTGGACCTCGACGCCGGCGTCGACCAGAGCCCGCAGCACGTCCTGGGGGACGTGCTCGTGGTCGAACGTGACGGCGTCGACGCCCCGCGAGAACGCCAGCACCGTCTCCACGTCGTGGTAGTCGCCCACCTGGGTCGCGGCAAGGCGGGCGGAACTGCCCTCGACCTCGGCGAGCACCGACATCTCGATGCCCAGGTGGACGGCGGGCGGGACCATCATGCGGGCGAGCTGGCCGCCTCCGATGACGCCGATGCGGTAGGTCATGTCGTCTCCTCGTGTGGACGTCGGGTCGAGATCAGGGCCGGCCGAGGCCGCGAGCGTCGAAGCCCGCCGCTCGCCAGGCCCCCAGGTCGAGCACGTTGCGGGCGTCGACGATCCGGCGGACGGCGACGAGCTCGCCTACGTGGGACGGGAGCAGCTGCCGGAACTCGGCCCACTCCGTCAGCACCAGGACGACGTCGGCGTCACGGAGAGCGGCGTCCGCGTCCGCCGCGTACTCGAGCTCGGGCGCCAGGCGCGCGGCCGACCCGTTCGCCTCCGGGTCGTACACGCGGACCGAGGCGCCTCGAGACCGGAGCGCACGCGCCACGTCGAGCGCCGGCGAGTCGCGCACGTCGTCGCTGTCGGGCTTGAAGGCGACGCCGAGGACGGCGACGCGCGAGCCCTCGACCTGGCCGACGAGCTCGGCGGCGAGGTCGACGACCCTCTGCCTGCGACGGAGGTTCACGGCGTCGACGTCGGCGAGGAACGCGAGGGACTCGAGCCCGAGCTCGTCGGCCCGCGCCTGGAACGCCCGGATGTCCTTCGGGAGGCAGCCCCCGCCGAAGCCGAGTCCCGCGTTGAGGAACCTGCGGCCGATGCGGGCGTCGTGCCCGATGGCGTCGGCGAGCTGCGTCACGTCCGCGCCCGTCGCCTCCGCGATCTCGGCCATGGCGTTGATGAACGAGATCTTCGTGGCGAGGAACGCGTTGGCCGACACCTTGACGAGCTCAGCCGTCGCGTAGTCCATGACGAGGCGCGGCGTGCCCGTCGCGAGCGCCGTCGCGTAGACCTCGTCGAGCAGCGCCGTGGCGCGCTCCCCTCCGGCGCCGGACGGGACGCCGTAGACGAACCTGTCGGGCGAGACCGTGTCCTTCACGGCGAAGCCCTCCCTGAGGAACTCCGGGTTCCAGGCGAGGTCGGCACCGGGCGAGGAGGCGCGCACCAGTTCCGCGAGACGAGCCGCGGTGCCGACCGGGACGGTCGACTTCCCCACGACGAGGTCGCCCTCCGCGAGGTGCGGCAGCAGTGCCGTCACCGCCGCGTCGACGTAGGTCATGTCCGCCGCGTGGCTGCCGGCGGTCTGGGGCGTGCCCACGGCGACGAAGTGCACCTGGGCACCCGCCGCCTCGGCCATGTCGGTGGTGAAGCGGAGCCGTCCGCTGGCGGTGGCCCGTGCCAGCACCTCGGGGAGGCCGGGCTCGAAGAACGGCGCTCGCCCTGCGGAGAGCTCTGCCACCTTGAGGGGGTCGACGTCGACGCCGACGACGTCGTGGCCGAGTTCGGCCATGCACGCGGCATGGACCGCTCCGAGATACCCACAGCCGATGACAGAGATGCGCATGCAGCCATCTTGGCGTCTCGGCCCGTCAGCCGGGGAATCGAGTCCCGTGTGGATCCGCCGGGCGGCCCCGGGGGTCAGCTCCGTGCGGGCGGCCAGCCTCCCTCGGCGCCGTGCTGGCCCGGGGTCGACTGGTCGAGCCGGCGGCGCCGCGCGACGAGGGTCGCGTCCGCCTCCATCAGGTCGTGCAGGGTCGCCTGGACCAGGTCGGCCCCCGGCACGTCCCAGAGCACGACCGGGCGGTCGAGCCCCGTGTTCACGAGCACGTCCCCGCTGCGGAAGAGGCTCTGCACGGCGTTCTTGCGCACGGTGAGGTCGTAGCCGCGGCTGTGCAGGAGTTCCTGACGCGACCGGACGAAGAGCCCCCGCCGCAGGACGATGCGCCTCGTCGTGATGACGTAGCGACGACCGAGCCAGACGAGGACGGGGACGAGCCACAGCAGCACGCCCAGCAGCACGGCAGCCGCACGAACGACCCAGTTCTGCCACTCGAGCTCGAACCAGCTGCCGAAGTACCCGCCCGCCGCGCACACCGCGACCAGCGCCACCGACGGCCAGAACAGCACCCGGGAGTGCGGGTGCAGGCGCGCGACGACCTCTTCTCGGGGCTGCTGCTCGGCCGTGCTCACGGGGTCATTCATACCGCAGGTGCGTGACGTCGCCGGAGGACACGGCGACCGTGCCCCCGGTCGGCGACCCGACGACGAGGCGACCGGCGTGGTCGACCGACGACGCCGTGCCGGTGAGGACGTCGCCCGAGGGCAGCTCGACGCGCACCTGGCGGCCGAGCGTCGTGCAGTCGGCGAGCACCCGGGCACGCAGCCCGCTGGCCTCCGCGTCGCCCCCCGCGGACGCGAGCAGGTCGACGAGCGCGACGAAGTCGGGGAGCCACGCCGACAGGACCCGGTCGGCCAGCGCCTCCGTCGTCCCCTCGGCCCCGTGCAGCGACAACGAGGTGGAGACCGTCGTCGGCAGCTCGTCCCGAGTCAGCGCGAGGTTGACGCCGACGCCGACCACCACGGCCGACGCGTCGTCACGTGCCTGCGCGAGGATCCCGCACACCTTGAGGCCATCTACCTGGACGTCGTTCGGCCACTTCAGGCCGACCTCGCCCGTCCGGACGACGGCCGCGAGGGAGGCGCGCATCGCGACGCCCGCGGCGAGAGGCACCCAGCCCAGGGACTCGACGGGCAGCCCCCGGCGCTCGACGAGGACGCTCACGGCGAGCGTGCGGCCCGGAGGCGCGGTCCAGGTGCGGCCGAGGCGCCCCCGCCCCGCGGTCTGGGACGTCGTGGCGAGGACCGCCAGGTGCGGGGCCGACGTGTCGTCCAGCAGGTCCGCGTTCGTCGACCCGGTCTCGGCCACGTGCACGAGCCGCGGGCTGTGGGCCGAGCTCAGGGGGAAGGAGGCGCTCGTGGGGTCGGTCACGCCGCCAGCCTAGGCGTTGACGACTTCCACCATCCGAGGCGCGTCGCACGCGAGGGAACCTCCAACGGCGACCGCGGACGCCCTCGGTAGAGTGACCGGTGTGACTTCCGACTCCGCGCCCCGCGACGACGCCTCGCAGCCCGATCTCCGCACGACGGCGGGCAAGCTCGCCGACCTCAAGGCCCGCTACCACGAGGCCGTGACGGCCAGCGGCGAGGCCGCGATCGCGAAGCAGCACGCCAAGGGCAAGATGACCGCGCGCGAGCGCATCGACGGCCTCCTCGACCCGGGCTCGTTCGTCGAGCTCGACGAGTTCGTGCGCCACCGCACCCACGCCTTCGGCATGGAGTCGAAGCGCCCCTACGGCGACGCCGTCGTCACGGGGACGGGCACGGTGCACGGCCGCCAGGTCGCCGTGTACTCGCAGGACTTCACCATCTTCGGCGGGTCGCTCGGCGAGGTCGCGGGCGAGAAGATCATCAAGGTGATGGAGCTCGCCCTCAAGACGGGCGTGCCGATCATCGGCATCCTCGACTCCGGCGGGGCCCGGATCCAGGAGGGGGTGGTCGCGCTCGGCAAGTACGGCGAGATCTTCCGCCTCAACACCCGCGCCTCCGGCGTCGTCCCGCAGATCTCGCTCATCATGGGCCCGGCGGCGGGAGGCGCGGTGTACTCCCCCGCGCTCACCGACTTCGTCATCATGGTCGACAAGACCAGCCACATGTTCGTGACGGGCCCCGACGTCATCAAGACCGTCACCGGCGAGGACGTCGGCTTCGAGGAGCTCGGCGGCGCCCTGACCCACAACAAGGTCAGCGGGGTCTCGCACTACCTCGCGAGCGACGAGGACGACGCTCTCGACTACGCCCGCTCGCTGCTGTCGTACCTGCCCGACAACAACCTGTCCGAGCCGCACGTCTTCGACACGGCCGTCGAGCTCGAGACGACGGACGACGACCGCCAGCTGAACACGCTGATCCCGGACAGCCCCAACCAGCCCTACGACGTGATGACGGTCATCGAGCACGTCGTCGACGACGGGGAGTTCCTCGAGGTGCAGCCGCTCTTCGCGCCGAACATCGTCATCGGGTTCGGCCGGGTCGAGGGACGATCGGTCGGCGTGATCGCCAACCAGCCGTCGGCCATGGCCGGCACCCTCAACATCGAGGCGGGCGAGAAGGCGAGTCGCTTCGTCCGCTTCTGCGACGCGTTCGGCATCCCGATCCTGACCCTGGTCGACGTGCCCGGCTACCTGCCGGGCACCGACCAGGAGTGGACGGGCGTCATCCGTCGCGGCGCGAAGCTGCTCTACGCCTACGCCGAGGCGACCGTGCCCCTCGTGACCGTCATCACCCGCAAGGCCTACGGCGGCGCCTACATCGTCATGGGGTCCAAGCAGCTGGGCGCCGACATCAACCTGGCCTGGCCGACCGCCGAGATCGCGGTCATGGGCGGCCAGGGCGCCGTCAACATCCTCTACCGCAACGAGATCAAGGCCGCGGAGGCCGCGGGCGAGGACGTCGCCGCGGTCCGGGCGAGGCTCGCCAGCGAGTACACGTACAACGTCGCCAGCCCCTTCCTGGCCGCCGAGCGCGGCGAGCTCGACGGCGTCATCGAACCGGCCGCGACCCGCGTCGCCGTGGTCAAGGCGCTCCGGGCCCTGCGCACCAAGCGCGCCGACCTCCCGCCCAAGAAGCACGGGAACATCCCCCTGTGAGCGGCCGCCACGCCGCCGACGTCGCCCACGAGGCCGAGGGGCCGATGCTGCGCGTCGTCGGCGGCTCGCCGTCACCGGAGGAGCTCGCCGCCGTCACGGCCGTGCTGACGGCTCTCGAGGCCGAGGCGGCCGCTGCGTCGCCGGCGGCGCAGCGCGACGCCGCGACGTCCCCCTCCGGCTGGTCGTCGCGGTCAGCTCGCCTGCGCCGTCCGATCGACCGTGGCCCGGGGCGCTGGCGCAGCTTCTCCGCCTGACCAGGAGATCGGACGTCGCGGCGAGTCGTCGCGCGTCGGCGACTCCTGTCGTCCCGCGGCGCGGTCCCGCGCGCGTGTACCCCGATCCCGCACCCCGCCGTCCAGGTCCGTCGAGCCCCGAGCCCGGAGCTGCGCCACCCGAACGGGGGTAGACGAGCCCTTCACCCCCAGGTTGTCCCCCTAAATGACGACTTTGCGCTCGCACCGGGGGGCGACATACTCGTTCTTGCTAGGTGCCTCTCCTTGAGTCGCACCACCGACCGAGAGCTGACTAGGGTAAGCGAGTTCTCAGTCGGGGGCGGATCGGGGCGACATTCGGGTTGTCGCCCTGGACCGGGATATCTCCCATGAGGGCCAGACGGGTGTCTGGCCCTCTTTCCCGTTCCCGGGGCAGTCCCTAGCGCACGACCGGGCGGCCCTGCTCGAGGTCCTCGAGGTCCTCGACCCGTCCCTGGTCGGCCAGGATCACGGCTCGACGCGGGATCTGCAGCCAGAGGAGGACCTCGTCGTCGTCGTCGTCCTCGTCGGCCTCGGCGGAGACCCCCCGCCCGAGAGCGCTCGAGCTGAGGTCCGGCGATCCGAGACCGACGACGCTGACGGCGTGGTCGCCGCCCCCGACGGTCCGGATGATCAGCTTGTCGGCGTGCGAGCCGTGCAGCGCCGCGGCGAGGGCCGCATGGATCCGCCGCAGCTCGTCGTCGGGGACGTCGTCGATGCCGCCCTCGTCGAGCAGGCTGACCTCGGCCCCCCGGCGTCGCGCCGCCATGACCTCGCGACGGACCTCGTCGTCGAGGAGGCGCCTCCCGCGGATCTCGTCCCGGATGGCGCCCTCGAGATGGAGGCTCTCCTGCCGCTGCTCGGGCGACAGGTCGCCCGACTGCGACACGATGGCCTGCAGCATGGGCCGGGCGGTGCGGCCCGTCTGCAGGAGGCGGTACTGACGCTCGTTGACGTGCGCCTCCTGGGCCGCCTGCCAGTCCGCGGCCTCGTGCTCGGCCAGGATGAACTCCCGCGTCTCGCGACCGGCCCGGGTCAGCGTGGACGAGATGGCGTGGGAGAAGGCGACCCAGCTGACGCTGCCGACGATGCCGAGGTCGGCGATCTCGGCCACCCCCGCCCACGCGACTCCCTGCACGGCCATGAAGCCGACGCCGAGCCACGCGAAGCCCTGGCGACGACGCGTGGAGACGATCACCATGAGCGTGCCCACGGCGGCGACGTACCAGGTCGCGTAGCCGTTCTCGGCCTCGGGGTCGAGGACGCTCGTCACGACGAGCGGCACCACGATGGTCACGGCGAGGGCGAAGGCCGCCGCCCACACGGGCAGCACCGGCTGGCGGCTGGGCCAGAGCACGACGGCCGTGACGACCGCGTACGCGACCATGCAGGCGACGACGGGGACGGGATCGGCGACCTGGCCGAGCGAGACCGCGCCGAGCACCAGGTGGTAGCCGGAGAAGACCGCCGCCAGAGAGACGATGAGCCAGCGGGGAACGGTGATCCTCACGAGGCGCCTCCCCTCGCCGGGCCGACGACGAGGCCCGCGGGCCACATCACGCGGACGACCGTGCCCGCACCCGGCCGGGAGTCGATGCAGGCCCGGCCGCCCGCGTTGGCGACGCGTTCGATGATCGACACCCGGACTCCGAGGCGCTCCACGGGCACGGCACCCGGGTCGAAGCCCGCCCCGTCGTCGCCGACCTCGACGAGCACGCCGGCGTCGCCGGTACGCTCGAGGGCGACCCATCGCCGGACCGGGCCGGGGCCCGCGTGCTGGGAGCTGTTGACGAGCGCCTGGGCCGCGGCGCTGACGATGGCCTCCACGGCGGTGGTCGGCAGCACCCGGTCGTCCGCGTCGTCGACGCGCAGCTCGACGGCGACGCCGGTCGCGTCCACCGCGTCGGACAAGCGCCTGCGGAGGACGCCGAGGGTCGTCGTCGACTCGTCGAAGGGCGTCGTCGCGGCGGCCGAGGTGAGGTGGGCCATCGCGTTCCGGGCCATGGTCGTGGCCAGGACCTGCTCCGCCGGCGTGTACGCCCGTGCGGCCTGGATGAAGGTGGTGAGCACGCTGTCGTGCACGATGGCGTCGACCTGCACGCGTTCGAGCTCGGTGGCGTGCTCCCGGATGGCTCCCGAGTAGCGGGCGACCGCCGTGGCCTGCGCGGCGTCCACGGCCGCGCTCGCCTGGCGCAGGATGAGCACGAGCACGAGCACGGCCCCGCCGAGCAGGATCGCGTAGGTGGAGTCGAGCGCCGCGCGCGTCAGCGACTCGCCGCCTCCCGACGGGGTCAGCCGGATGGCGCCGTACACGAGCGGGACCACGACCGAGTAGCCGATCGCGATCCACGCGGAGAAGGCGTAGGCCGCCGCCGCGGTGGCGACGGTGCAGAGGTACCAGAGCCACGGCACGCCGGCGAGGACCTGGTCGGGGTCGACGACCGCCAGGGGCCACGTGACGATCGCGACGAGGTAGGACACCGCGAGGATGGCGCAGGTCGTCTCGACCCCGCGCACGACGACGCTCGCCACGCCGACGGCCACGATCGCGCCGAGCATGCCCAGCCCGATGAGCCAGGCCCACGCCACCTGCATGACCTCGATCTGGGCCATCGTCGTCGGCAGCGCCTGCAGCCCGAAGATGAGCCCGGCGAGGGCGATGACCCGGCCGAGCACCTTGTCGAACAGGGCACGGCTGATCGGGTTCCGCGCCGAGCGCGTCGTCGGCGGCGTCAGCGCCGGGAGCGGCTCAGCGGCCATCGCCGTCCGCGTCGAGTCCCGGCAGGATGCCGTCCTCGACGGCGCGACGGAGCAGGTCGACCTTCGTGGGCGCCGGACGCCCCACCTCGACGTACTTGACGCGGATGCGGTCGAGGTACTCCCGAGCGGTCGAGTAGCCGATGCCGAGCTGCTGGGCGGCGAGCTTGAGGGGCAGGCCCGAGGCGTAGAGGTGCAGGATCTCGCGCTCGCGCCGGCCGAGCTGGGCCTTGGCGAAGTCGCGGTCGGCGTCGATCGCGCTGGCCCACTCGAGGTTGTTGAGCACGTCTCCCCGGGCGACGGTCGCGACGGCGGCCATCACCGTCTTCGTGGCGGAGGACTTGGGGATGACGCCGGCGGCGCCCGCGGCGAGCGCCTCCCGGACGCTCGCCACCCGGTCGGCGATGCTGTGCACGAGCACGGCGGAGCCGGTCGCCTGGACGCGCTTCACGTTCTCGGTGACGGTCGAGCCGTCGCCGAGCGAGAGGTCGAGGACGACGACGTCGACCTCGCGACCCGCCAGCGACTCCACGAGCTCCTGCACGCCGGCCGCGGTCAGCACGACGTCGAATCCCTCGGCCTGGCAGGCCGCCTGGATGCCGAGCCTCACCGACTCGTGGTCGTCCACGATGGCGACGCGGACGGGGGCGGGGGTCGTCGACGCCGGAGCGTCCGTCGAGGTGTCGGTCACGATGGTCCTTCGTTCGCGTGCGACCCGGTCCCTGAATTCCGGGTCGTCAACGTCGTCATCGTAACGTGACGGGGCGTCACCGACGGAGCAGCCGGACCACCGTCTCGACGTGGTGCGTGCTGGGGAACAGGTCGAAGGCCCTGATGGCGTCGACGTCGTAGCCGTGGTCGCGGAACAGCGCGAGGTCGCGGGCGAGGGCGACGGGGTCGCAGGCGACGTAGACGACCTGCGCCGGGGCGAGCTCGGCGATGCCGTCGACCACCGGTCGGCCGGCCCCCGAGCGCGGTGGATCGAGGACGACGGTCGCCGAGCGGAAGCGGTCGCGCTCGGCCGAGGTCGCCTGGGCGGCGGCCTGGCGCACCCAGCGGTCGACCCGGCCGGTGACGGCCGAGGCGCCGAGCCAGTCGGCCAGGTTCTCGGACGCGTGCTCGGTCGCGCGCTCGTCGCTCTCGACGCTCGTGATGCGCACGCGGCTGCCGAACGCGTCGCCCACGGCCGCCGCGAGGAGCCCCACGCCGCCGTAGAGGTCGAGGTTGGCCGCGCCGGCCTCGAAGCGGCCGGGGTCGATCATCTGCTGCACGGCGGTGGTCAGCGTCTCGGCGGCGTGGCGGTGCACCTGCCAGAAGCCGCCGTCGTCGAGCTGGAACGTGCGGTCGCCGACGACCTCGGTGACCGTGCTGGGCGCCTGGCCACCGATGATCAGGCGGGCGCCTCCTGTGCTCGGCGCCAGCACGTCGACGTGTTCCTCGCCGGGGAACGCGTCGGCGAGCGGAGCTGCCTCGGCGACCTCGGGGGTGGCGAGGGGCAGGTCGGCGACCCGCACGACGCGGTGCGACCGGGCGGCGTACTGCCCGGGGCGCCCCTCGGCGTCGAGGTGCAGGCGCACCCGCGTGCGCCAGCCCGTCCCTCCGCGCTCGTCGTCGCCGGGCAGCGCCTCGACCGTGACGGTCGCCTGTTCGTCGGGCAGCCCGCCGGTGCGCGTGAGGGCGTCGCGGACCACCTGCGACTTGAGCTCGCGCTGGTGGCCGAGCTCGATGTGCCCGAACTCGGCGCCGCCCGCGCGGTCCTCCGGGGCGCGGTCGACGGAGGCCGCCGACCAGACGTGCTCGCGGCGGTGCGGGCTGGCGTCGACGACCGACACCGTCTCGGCCCGCCAGAACGACTTCTTGCGGTCATCGGTCACGCGGGCGCGCACCGTCTCGCCCGGCAGCGTGTCCGACACGAACACGACCCGCCCGTCGAGGCGCGCCACCGAGATGCCCCCGTGTGCGATCCCGGTCACGTCCAGTTCGACCTCGCGGCCCAGCATGTCTCCCATGCTCCGAGTCTGCCAGGCTGGCGGACATGACCGTTCCCCTCTACCTGGCCAGCACCTCCCCCGCGCGCCTCGCGCTGCTGCGGGCCGCGGGCGTCGAGCCGGTGCTGATCAGCCCGGGCGTCGACGAGGAGGCGGTGGTCGCGCAGGCCGAGCAGGCGGCGGGCCGAGCGCTCTCCGCCTCCGAGACCGTCTCGCTCCTGGCCAGGGCGAAGGCGGAGGCCGTACTCGACGTGACCGTCGACGGGGAACCGCTCGACGGCCTCGTCCTCGGCGGCGACAGCGCGTTCGAGTTCGACGGCGAGGTGCACGGCAAGCCGCACGAGCCGGCCCTCGCCCTCGAACGCTGGCGACGCATGGCCGAGGTCGGCCGGGGCACCCTCTGGTCGGGGCACTGGCTGATCGACCACCGCGACGGCTCGCCCCGCGCCGACGCCTCGTTCCCGTCGGGCGGGGCGGGCGCCGTCGCGAGTGCCGACCTGGTCTTCGCCGACGACCTCGACCCGGCCGAGCTCGCCGCCTACGTCGAGACCGGCGAGCCGCTCGAGGTCGCGGGCGCCTTCACCATCGACGGCCGCGCCTCCGCCTTCATCACCCACATCGAGGGCACGCCGAGCGCCGTCGTCGGCCTGTCGGTGCCGGTGCTGCGTTCGCTGGTGCGCGGCTTCGGGGTGTCGTGGCACGAGCTGTGGACGACGCCGACCTCCGGCGCTTTGTAGCAATCCTCACGCGCCTCCTGCGTGTTTTCGTGCACGTCAGCCAAAGGAGGCTGCGGGCGGCGCAATAGGGTGGGGAACTATGCCGTCCATCAGCAAGGTCCTCATCGCCAACCGTGGAGAGATCGCGGTCCGGGTCGTCCGCGCAGCGCGCGACAGCGGGATCGGCAGCGTCGCCGTCTACGCCGATCAGGACAGGGACGCGCAGCACGCCCGCCTCGCCGACGAGGCCTACGCCCTCGGCGGCACCACGAGCGCCGAGACCTACCTCGTCATCGACAAGATCCTCTCGGTCGCCCGCCGCTCAGGGGCCGACGCCGTGCACCCCGGCTACGGGTTCCTCGCCGAGAACGCCGACTTCGCCCGTGCCGTGACCGCCGCGGGGCTCGTCTGGATCGGCCCCTCCCCCGAGGCGATCGAGCAGCTCGGCGACAAGGTCAGCGCCCGGCACATCGCCGAGCGCGTCGGCGCGCCCCTCGCACCCGGCACCCTGAACCCCGTCTCGGGCGCCGACGAGGTGCTCGACTTCGTCGACCAGCACGGCCTGCCCGTCGCCATCAAGGCGGCCTTCGGCGGCGGCGGACGCGGCCTCAAGGTCGCCCGCACCCGCGACGAGGTGCCCGAGATGTTCGACTCGGCCGTCCGCGAGGCCGTCGCCGCCTTCGGCCGCGGCGAGTGCTTCGTCGAGAAGTACCTCGACCAGCCCCGCCACGTCGAGACCCAGTGCCTCGCCGACGCTCACGGCAACGTCGTCGTCGTGTCGACGCGCGACTGCTCGCTGCAGCGCCGTCACCAGAAGCTCGTCGAGGAGGCGCCCGCCCCGTTCCTGACGGAGGCGCAGACCACCGCGCTCTACGAGTCGTCGAAGGCGATCCTCCGCGAGGTCGGCTACGTCGGCGCGGGCACCTGCGAGTTCCTGATCGGCAAGGACGGCACGGTGTCGTTCCTCGAGGTCAACACCCGCCTCCAGGTCGAGCACCCCGTCTCCGAGGAGGTCACCGGCATCGACCTCGTCCGCGAGCAGTTCCGCCTCGCCGTGGGCGGCGTGCTCGAGTACGGCGACCCGGAGCCCCGCGGCCACTCGTTCGAGTTCCGCATCAACGGCGAGGACGCGGGCCGTGGCTTCATGCCCGCCCCCGGCCCCGTGCACGTCTTCAAGGCGCCGGGCGGCCCCGGCGTCCGCGTCGACAGCGGCGTCCAGGCCGGCGACGAGATCAGCGGCTCGTTCGACTCGCTGCTCGCCAAGCTGATCGTCACCGGCTCGTCGCGCGAGGACGCGCTCGAGCGCTCCCGCCGTGCCCTCGACGAGTTCGAGGTCGCGGGCCTGCCGACCGTGCTGCCGTTCCACCGCGCGATCGTGCGCGACCCTGCCTTCGCGCCCGCGGGCGACGAGCCGTTCTCGATCTACACCCGCTGGATCGAGACCGACTTCGTCAACGACATCCCCGCGTGGAGCGGCGAGGCCGAGGCTCCTCGCCCCGACGACCAGCGCACCACCGTCGTGGTCGAGGTCGGCGGCAAGCGCGTCGAGGTCTCGTTGCCCGCCGGTCTCGGTGCGCGCACCGCGCCTCCTGCGGCCGCCCCCCGTCGCCGCGGCTCCGGTCGCGGCGCCGTGGTGACCGCCACGGGTGCCGAGGTGAAGTCGCCGATGCAGGCCACGGTCGTCAAGGTCGCCGTCGAGGAGGGCCAGCAGGTCGTCAAGGGCGACCTCGTGCTCGTGCTCGAGGCGATGAAGATGGAGCAGCCGGTCGCGGCCCACCGCGACGGGGTCGTCACGGGCATCTCGGCCGCCGTGGGCGAGACGGTCTCGTCGGGCCACGTCCTCCTCAGCATCGACTAGCGCGCGCCGGCCCCTTCCCCTTCCTCCTCCTCCTCCTCCTCATTCAGGAAGATCCGTCCTGACCCTCGCAAGAAGGGGTCAGATCGCCCTGGACCGTGCACGGCTCAGGAACTGCGGCTCGTCCTTTCCTGCATCATGCGCGTCGCGAACGCGGACGATCGTGTCGATGACCTCCCCGAGGTCACGTTCGATCTGGTCGGCGCTGAACCGCAGGGTCGTGTAGCCGGCCGATGCGGCTTCCGCGTCCTTCCTCCGGTCCCGGTCGAACGCGTCCCGCCGCGAGTGGAAAGCGAAACCGTCCAGTTGCACCAGCGCGCGGAGCGCCTGCCCGCGACGACCTCGCAAGCGCATGTCGCTCGGGCCGACCGACGTCACCGCGACCTGTTGCTCGACGTCGACACCTCTCGCGGCGAGGGCCTGCCGCACGATCGACTCGACTCCCGAGTCCGACCCCGGACGGCACCTCCGGAGCACGGCCCGTGCCCGAGGACCGTGTCCCTCCAGACCTGCCGTGAGCTCGTCGAGACCGACGAGAGAGGCCTGCAGGGCCGTGTCGACGCAGGCGACCGCCGTCATCTCGTCGCACCACGCGACCATCTGGCGGAGGCAGACGACGACCGGCGACAGCCAGCACGGCTCGCTCAGGTCGAGGTGCTCGGTGTCGGTCCAGTGGACCACCACCGAGTCGTCGGCGGATCTGGGCGCTCCTCCTCCCCCCGGTGCGGCCCGACGCGCGTCCCTGAGGCGCGACGCGTTGCGGGGAACGGAGACGTGCAGACGACGGTCGTACCCCGCCCAGAGCCCGTGCACGGAAGCGGCGGACGGACCCGCGAGGCGCCCGCCGAGACGGACGGCGGCGACTGCGTCCGTGGCTGCGTCGAGTCTCGCGTAGTGACCGTGACGGGCCCGGCGGACCTCGCCCCGCTGCACCGCCGTCGTCAGGTCCCCTCCGCTGTGCCCGCTCGCGAGGAGCTGGCGGCGGGTCGCGATGCCGCCGAACGCGGCCAGTGTCTGCGAGAGGTCCATCGCGGCATCGTCACCGGTGTCCGGGTCCCGGCCCGCACCTCCTCGACTTCCCTGTGGAAGCCCGTGAAAGGCCTGGTGCCGGTGCAGGGACGACCACGACGCCCCCTGGACGCGCAGCATGCAGGACCTGACGGTCCGGGCTTCCTGAACAGTGCACGAGTCAGGAACACGGTTCCCCCCACCGCACGGATCAGGCAGGAAGTTCCTGAATGAGGAGGGGGAGGCAAGGAGGCGAGCCGGGGCGCGGGACCTAGAGTGGACGGCATGTCCGAGACACCCACGCACCCCCTCGACGGTGCCGCAGACCCCTTCGAGGTCGCCCGCACCGCCGCCGCCCAGATCGCCGAGGCGACCGGCGTAGCCCACCACGACGTCGCCCTCACCCTGGGCAGCGGCTGGGCGAAGGCCGCCGACCTGATCGGCGAGACCACCGCCGAGATCCCGGCGACCGAGATCACCGGCTTCAGCGCCTCGGCGGTCGTCGGCCACACGGGCTCGATCCGCAGCATCGCGCTGCCGAGCGGGAAGAACGCCCTCGTCATCGGTGCCCGCACGCACTACTACGAGGGCCACGGCGTCCGTCGCGTCGTGCACAGCGTCCGCACCGCCGCCGCGACGGGCGCCCGGACGATGATCCTCACGAACGGCGCCGGCGGCATCAAGGAGACCTGGACGCCCGGCAGCCCCGTCCTGATCAGCGACCACATCAACCTCACGGCCGACAGCCCCCTCGAGGGCGCCACCTTCATCGACCTCACCGACCTCTACTCGGCGCGCCTGCGCGAGCTCGCCAAGGGCATCGACCCGACCCTCGACGAGGGCGTCTACACGCAGTTCCGCGGGCCGCACTACGAGACGCCCGCCGAGGTCCAGATGGCCAAGGCCATGGGCGGCCACATCGTGGGCATGTCGACCGCCCTCGAGGCCATCGCCGCCCGCGAGGCCGGCATGGAGGTGCTCGGCATGTCGCTCATCACGAACCTCGCCGCCGGCATCCAGAAGACGCCGCTGAGCCACCAGGAGGTGCTGCAGGCCGGCAAGGACGCCGAGGCCGCCATCAGCCAGCTGCTCGCTCGCATCGTGGCGGCCCTGTGACCGAGCACGCGGCACGGGTCGACGAGGCGGCACTGGTCGCCTCCGCCCGCTCGTGGCGTGACCAGGACCCGGACGCCGAGACGCGCGACGAGCTCGACGCCGTCCTCGCGGCCGTCGAGTCGGGCGACGCCGCCGCCGTGGCCGACCTGCACGACCGCTTCGACTCGCGCCTCGCCTTCGGCACCGCCGGGCTCCGTGGTGCCCTCGGAGCCGGCCCGGCACGGATGAACCGCGTGCTCGTCGCCCAGGCCGCGGCCGGGTTCGCGGCGTTCCTCACCGGTCGCGAGAGCGCCCCCTCGATCGTGATCGGCTACGACGGACGCAAGAACAGCGCCGTCTTCGCCCGGGACACGGCCGAGATCATGGCCGCGGCCGGCGTCCGCACCACGATCCTCCCCCGCGCCCTGCCCACTCCCGTGCTGGCCTTCGCCGTCCGCCACCTCGACGTCAGCGCCGGCGTCATGGTGACCGCGAGTCACAACCCCGCACGGGACAACGGCTACAAGGTGTACCTCGGCGGGGTCGACGCGGGGTCGCAGATCGTCGCGCCGGTAGACGCCGAGATCGCGGCCCGCATCGACGAGGCGGCCACCCGCCCCGTGAGCGAGCTGCCCCGGTCGGACGACTGGTCCGAGGCCGGCGACGACCTCGTCCGCGAGTACGTCCGCCGCACGGCCGCGCTCGCCGGCACTGCCGCCTCCGGCACGCAGCCCCGCGTCGTCTACACGGCGATGCACGGCGTCGGGTGGGAGGTCGCCCGCCGGGTCTTCGCCCAGGCGGGCTTCGTCGAGCCGATCCCCGTCGCCGAGCAGTCCGCGCCCGACCCCGACTTCCCGACGGTGGCGTTCCCCAACCCCGAGGAGCCGGGCGCGCTCGACCTCGCCTTCGCCACCGCCGACCGCGTCTCGGCCGACCTGGTGATCGCCAACGACCCCGACGCCGACCGGCTCGCCGTGGCCGTGCCGTCGGCCGACGGCTGGCGCCGCCTGTCGGGCAACGAGGTCGGAGCGCTGCTCGGCTGGCGTGCCGCCGAGCGTGCCCGGCGGGACGACGTCGACGGCACCCTCGCCGCGAGCATCGTCTCGTCGCCGGCCCTCCGGGAGGTCGCCCGCCGGTACGACCTGGACTACGTCGACACCCTCACCGGCTTCAAGTGGGTGTCGCGCGTGGGCGGGCTGCTGTACGGCTACGAGGAGGCCCTCGGCTACCTCGTCGACCCCGAGAAGGTCCGCGACAAGGACGGCATCTCCGCCGCCGTCGACTTCCTCGCGCTGGCGGCCGAGCTCAGCGCCGCCGGCTCGACCGTCGCGGAGCACCTCGTCGCCTTCGACGAGCGCTTCGGCGCGTACGCGTCGTCGCAGATCTCGCTGCGGGTCGACGAACTCGCCGAGATCGGCCGGCTGACGAGCCGACTGCGGGAGGCGCCTCCCGCGACCGTGGGCTCGCATCGCGTCGACCGTGTCGACGACTTCCGCGACGGCTTCGGCGGGTTCCCCGCCGGCGACGTGCTGCGGTACTGGTTCACCGACGGGTCGCGGGTCATCGTGCGGCCCAGCGGGACCGAGCCGAAGCTCAAGGTCTACATCGACGCCTCCAGCACCGAGGGCGACGCGCGCGAGCGCCGCGTCGCCGCCGGGGCGGCCGTCGCCGACCTCGACGCGGGGATGCGCGAGCTGCTGAGCTGACCGAGACCGCGGGCCGGCCGGCTCGCGGAGCACAGGAGGGGCCAGGTCGCACGCCGTGCGTCCTGGCCCCTCCTCGTCGTGTGCCCAGGTGGGCACCCCTGCTCAGCCGAGCGAGCGCTGCAGCTTCTCGGTGAGCTCGGCCTGGTCGAAGTGGTTCTGGATGACGATGACGTCCGCGAAGGTCGCCCCGATCGCCTCGACGAACTCCTGCGACGTGAGGATCACCTGGGCGTCGTCCGCGACCGTCCCGATGGAGGCCACGTCGGCCGCGACCACGTCGGCCTCGATGTCGAGCCGCGCCAGGACACGCTCGGCGTTGACCTTCAGGATCCCGCTGCTGCCGATGCCGGCGCCGCAGATGGTCACGATCTTCACGCGGTCATCCCCATCAGCCGACGGACCTCGTCGGCGCTCGCGGCGGCCGCCAGGGCCGGGATCACCGACGCGTCGTTGAAGACGTTCGCCAGGTCGGCGATGGACTCGAGGTGGCCGCCCACAGACTTCACCGCGAGGCCGAGGACGACGCTCACGGGGTCGTTGTGCGGGTGGCCGAACGGAACCGGCTCGGCGAGGGTCACCACCGCGAGGCCGTCCTGCAGGACGCTCTCGTCGGGGCGGGCGTGCGCGAGCACCAGGCCCGGCGCGATGACGACGTACGGGCCGTGTTCCTCGATCATGCGGACCATCTCGTCGCCGTAGCCGTCACGCGTGGAGCCCGAGGCGCTGAGCGCGTCGCCCGCCCGCAGGACGGCGGCACGCCAGTCGGGGGCGTCGGCGGCGATGACGACCGCCGAGTCCGGCAGGGACGGGAGCGCCATGGTCAGACCTCCCCGAAGCCTGCCGTGATGCGGTCGGCCAGCGCCTCGCGGTCCTCGAGGGGCAGGAAGCTCGACGCCGCGGCGTTGAGCTGGAACGTCTCGAGGTCGGACACGCCGTAGTCGAACGCCTGGGCGAGCAGCGCCAGTTCTTTCGTGAGGCTGGTGTCGCTCATCAGGCGGTTGTCCGTGTTGACCGTGACGCAGTAGCCGAGCTGGTAGAGCAGGTCGAAGGGGTGGTCGTCGAGGTCGCGGCCCCACGCGGCGATCGCGCCGGTCTGGAGGTTCGACTGCGGCGAGAGCTCGAGCGCGATCTCGCGGTCGCGGACCCACGCGGCGATCGGGCCGAGCTCGACCGTCGTCTGGTCGCCCGCGGACGCGACGACCCGGATGTCCTCGGCGAGGCGCACGCCGTGCCCGAGGCGCAGTGCCCGACCGTCGAGGAGCGCGCTGCGGATGCTCTCGAGGCCGTCGGCCTCGCCCGCGTGCACGGTGACCGGCATGAACTCACGGGCCAGCAGGTCGAAGGCCGGCCGCTGGTTCGACGCGGGGAAGCCCGCCTCGGCCCCGGCGATGTCGAACCCGATCACGCCTGCCTCGCGGTGCTTGATCGCGAGCTGCGCGATCTCGAGGCCGCGGTCGGCGTGCCGCATCGCGGTGACGAGCTGGCCGACGGAGATGACGTGGCCCTCGCCGTCGAGCTGGTCGATCGCCTGCTCGATGCCGCGCTGGACCGCCTCGACGGTCTGGTCGAGGCTCAGCCCGCCCTGCAGGTGCTGCTCGGGAGCCCAGCGGACCTCGCCGTGGACGACGCCGTCGGCGGCCAGGTCGAGCACGAACTCGCGGGCCACCCGCTCCAGGCCGGCCTCGGTCTGCATGACCGCGGTCGTGACGTCGAAGGTTTTCAGGTAGTCGGGCAGGTTGCCGGAGTCGGCGCTGTCGACGAACCAGCGCCCCAGCTCGTCGGCCCCGCCCGTGACGGGCAGCTCGTAGCCGATCTCGTCGGCCAGCTCGACGATCGTCTGGGGCC
>Ga0308167_1001110_pt1 | contig 34794 bp, 45 predicted proteins | sample PhyCR1_2_FD_202138 | JGI IMG/M metagenome (GOLD analysis project Ga0308167, IMG submission 202138) | Phyllosphere microbial communities from UC Gill Tract Community Farm, Albany, California, United States - DLSLRC.R1 | ecosystem: Host-associated > Plants > Phyllosphere > Unclassified | place... | reverse complement strand
CACTCGCTTTGACCCTCGCCAGGTTCCTGCTCGACCTGTACCGCAAGGGGTAACCCCAGGAAAGGGCAGCCCCGCACCGAATACGGTGCGGGGCTGTTCAATCACGAGACGGAGCTGCCTGTGCCGGGCGTCGGACCGTCGGTATCTCCTCGTATGCTCACCCCGTGACCGATGCATTCCCGACGAGCGTGTTCATCAGCTACCAGCACGCCGATCAGCCCGGGTCTGCTGCGCTTCTGCCCGGCTCGTCCTCGCGTGTCACCCCAACACCAGTCCAGCACTGTTAGGACGGTTGCGTGCGTGCTTGCTTGCAGACAGCATCAGCAACGACCATGAGGGCGAGCACGTAGCCGGTCCGGCGAGTCAGGTCGCCCTCCTGGTAGATGACCGGCGCGACGAGCGCGCTACGAGCCGCGTCGTCGAGACCGTTGGCGAGACTCTTTTGGAACCAATCGACCGCAGTCCGGAACTGGTCATCGTCGATGTGAACACCTTCCGGTGCCGAAGGAATCCCGACGATGTTCGACACAAGGGCCGGCGCAGAACGGAACTGTCCGAAGGCGGCAACACACCCCGTCAACGTGCCTTCGACAAGCATCTGTGCAGTGAGCAGCTCGAGAAACAACCCCGCAAGGGTTGACTCATCCTCGTGGATGTCCGTCAGGGAGTAGCCCGTATCAGGATCCACGACAAGCGCACGCTCGGAAATCTCAGCGGCCTTCTCGTAAACGGCTCCCGGGTCAGTAAGGAAGATGCTCATCTCCACACCGTAGCGAGCACCTTCGCCCGCCACGCCGGGAAGCGCCCCTCGGGAACAGACCTCGCACCGAGGCGCTCGACGAGGTTGATTCGAGGCGTCTCGGTAGCCGATCCCCAACCGGTACCGGCAACGCCCGCTGCAGCCGGCCATGCTGTGATGCGCGGTACCGGCCTGCCAGCCCCTGAGATTCCGCAGGAGACTCAGGATTGTTGCACTCAATGCAACGACATGCCGTTTACCCGGTCCGGAAATCAGTCCGGTGACGGTGCCCTATGTGAAACTGGCGGCATGGACACCGGATGGACCCTCGGCTACGCCCGCGTCTCGACCGCGGGCCAAGACGTCACCACGCAGACCGACGCCCTCATCGCGCTCGGCGTGCCCGCGGAACGCATCTTCACAGACAAGGGCCTCACCGGCACCAAGCGCGACCGTCCAGGACTCCGAGCAGCCCTCGCCGCCTGCCGGCCCGGCGACACCCTCGTGGTCACCAAGCTCGACCGACTCGCCCGATCCCTCCGGGACGCGACCGACATCGCCGAGGAGCTCACCAAGAAGGACGTCCGGTTGAACCTCGGCGGATCCGTGTACGACCCCACCGACCCCGTCGGACGGTTGCTGTTCAACGTGCTCGGCATGGTCGCCGAGTTCGAATCCGACCTCATCCGAGCCCGCACCCGCGAAGGCATGGCCACCGCGAAGGTGAAGGGCAAACTCAAGGGTCGCAAGCCCAAGCTCTCCCCCACCCGCGAACGACTCCTCGTCGACCTGTACCGCGCCGGCGACCACACCATCACCGAACTCATGGAACTGTTCGGCGTCGGCCGCGCCACCATCTACCGCGCCCGCGACCGCGCACCCATCACCACTTCGACAGACCTCACGCTCGCGCGTGTCGAGCCTCAGGGCTGATCCTCCGGCGATAAAACTTGAAGTTACAAACTGTTAGTTTCAAGCCTGTAGGTCAGCATCCGCAATACCCAGCGACGCGCGTAGCTCAGCCTCGGTAGCGCCTTGCAAGCGGTCGCCGTTGACCATGAGGAGATCAACCGCCACTCGGATGAGTGTGTTGTCGGTCAACCGCTCCCCTGTGCGTCCACGAATCGCGTTGAGCTCTTTCCGCTTCGCCTCTAGCCAATCCAGCTGATCCCGTCGTTGACGGGTGGGCTTGGGCTCGAAGGTCAGCCACTTCGGCACATCCGGTCCGGCAACTGGAGCTGTCGCCACCTGCGGTGTCGACTGCTTCGGTGTTGTGTCAGGGACTGAGACTGTCTCTACCTGCTTGCCGATGATGCCGGCGAGGTTCGCGCGTGCCATGACTACTTCCCTTCGTTGGCCCAGATCGTTGTCAGCTCGAGGGCGGCTGACATGAAGTCATCGACGGCAAGGCTGGTGTTGCGAGTCGATGCGTAGTTACTGACAACCTCGCCCGTGCCTTGTGCGTCCGAGTGGGCGATGTATTCACGGATCCACGTGTTGAGGTGCGGGATGCCGGCGGAGTCGAGCGCAGCGAGGGTCTCGTCTTTCCGTGAATAGGACGCTTCGTTTCGTCCGACTCTGCTTATGACTGCGCGGTACTGGATGTTGCGCGGCTCCACAAGGGACCTGATCGTGCGGATCAGAGGCCTGATGCTGGCTGGTTGGGGCTCAAGTGGCAGGACCGCGAAGTCTGTTGAGTCGAGGACGATGCCGATGCGCTCGGCAGCGGAGGGCTCGAGGTTGCCTGGTGTGTCGACGAAGATCGTGTCCCAGCGGTCCGCCGCGCGGAGCTGGCGCAGGACCTCGGGATCGTTCTCGTCGGTGAAGTCGAACGGCAGCGAGGTTCCCTGTTCATCAGCAGTCTCGGCCCAGTCGGTCAGGGTGCGCTGGGATGGGTCGAGATCGACGACGAGCACCCGGGAATGCTTCGCGGCGACTGCAGCAAGGTTCATGACGACGGTGCTCTTGCCGACGCCACCTTTCTGGTTGAGCACGGTGACGATGCGCATCTGGTCCTCCAACTTGCAGGTGCAAGTTCTAGTTCGGAGTTCATAACTCCTGGCGATTCAAAACTAGCAGTTGGAACCAACAAACTTGCAACTTGCAGGGTGCAGTTCTAACTTGCAAGTTCGAAGATACGCCAAAGGTTCGCAACTCGCAACTTGCACTTCCTAGTTTGCAACTGGGAAGTGCAAGGTCACGATCGTCGTGCGTCAGGTCGAAGCACTCACCGCTCGAACATTGATGCGCCGTCGGGCCAGGGGAGTGCTTCGCCGGTGGGGGACACGTGGAGCCGGAAGTACCGGGTCGTGAGCGCCGGTGCAGTGCCGGCTGCGTGGTGGCCGGATTGGGTGCCGGAGTCGTAGGTCAGTGCAGCCCACGCGTCGCCGAGGAGCGCCGGAATCCATGGGTAGGCGTCGGTGGTGGTGGTCTGGCGGAGGTTGAACCGGTCCCAGGCTGCGATCGACACGGTGATGAGGGTGCCTTGCAGCTCGGGCATGCCGTACATGAGGCCCATGTCGGCGAGGTCGCCGACCATCGTGTAGCGGATGCCGGCGACGGTCAGGGCACGGACTGGGCCGATCCTGGCGGTGTCGGCGCCACGACGGACCGCCTCCGCCTTCGCGACGCTGACGGGCGTGGAGTCGACCAGCGTGCCGTCCGTCGCACGAACGCCGAATGCCGCCCCGGTCCGCGACTGCGACTGCGACTGAATACGAGCATGGTCACGCTTGAGCCAGGCGGTGGAGTCGCCGTCGTCGCTGAAGAGGTGACGCGCGAACGAGCGGAGCTCGTGCCGGTACGTGTCGCGGATTCGCTCAACCGTTCGGGGGTCCTGAGTCGGTACCAGGTCGCCTTGCGGGGCCCAGTCGTTCGTCGCCGTCGTCGTCATGTCCTTCATCATCGCAGTGACCGGTGATGTTCCGGACGCGTTGGCGGCCGACGTTGACTATGCAGCGATCGCGTCGACTTGGACTGCTCGCGCTCGACCCACGTCTCGCTGCCGAGTGATCCCGATGATGGGGATGCTTCTGGTGAGGGCTTCGTCGACGTAGGCGCGAGCGGTCTTGAAGTCGGCGCGGCCGCCGGCGGTGCGGGGCATGCGGCCGAACTGGTTGTGGCCGTCGTTGAAGAGCACGAGCTGGGTGGGGGAGGGGCGCCTGCTGGGCTTGGTGCGCTTAGGGCTACTCATCCACTCGAGCTCGCTCTGCCACCACGCCCACAGCATCCGATCCACCCGATACCGTCGCACCCGCCCACGCAACCGTCCCGCAACACCGAGCGCTCGGGCAGCATCATCACGATGCTCAAAGCTGGTCGCCGTCCAACCAGTAGCGGCCCAGGTCACCAGGCGGTGCCGGCTCAGCCGCAGCAGCGTGGGGTTAGTTTCCGGTTCGGGGCGGGTGGTGGTGCGTGCGTACACGTTCCCAGCGTGCAGTCCGAGCCCGCCCCCAGTAGTGAACACGTCGTGCGTACGTGCGTGGCGGATCTCCGTCAGTGCAGTCAGCAGGTGGGTGCGGTGGGTGGACCCAGCCCCTGCGGGGCGCGTGTCCACTTGTGGCAACCCGGTCTCGGTGTTCCTGTGGATAGCGTTTTGTGGGTCGATCAGCCAGTGCGTTGCCCGAGTGCCGGCAGCGGGAATCGCAGCCTGGATCCAGCCGTCTTCGGTGAGGCGGCGGAGGGCGTTGCCAGCGGTGGTGTGGCTGAACCCACACAGTTCCCCGAGGCGGCGTTGGTCGACCTCGACCGTCGCCGTGACGGCCTGCAGTACCAGCTCGCACAGCGCATCCAGCGCACGCCGGTCCGCGGGCCCGCCGCCGGTGCTCCACCGGCCGGGGGAGGCGTCAGCGCGCTCCTGCAGCTGCTGCACCAGGGCAGCGATCCTGCCGGCGCGGAGATCGAACGTCGGATCGTCCTGCCCGCTCCGGGGTGTGGACGCGACGTGCCGGACGGCGCGGCGCCACTGATGCGCGAGCCGCGTCGCGGGGGACTGCTCGCCCGTCGTGGGACGCCGGGTGCGGGTGCTGCCGGTGCGGAGGGTGCGGATGTGTTCCAGGCCGGGCTGCTGCTGCAGCTCGGCGACGTCCTGGTACCGCCAGTGCGCGGCCGCGGCGCCCGTCAGCACCCGCCACAGCACGCTCGACGCGTCCCCGGACGCTGCATCCTCGGCCAGGGCAGCTTGGGAGCCGGCGGGGAGAGGTCGCTTCGCGCCGGGGAGGTAGAGGTGCCCGAACCGGTCCTTCGGCAACGGCCGGCCCTTGTCCTGCACCGGGTCCGGGACCGTCTCCGCCGCGTACTGCGCGGCCGCGATCGTGAACGCACGCAGCTGCGCCGGCGACGTCGACGGCGCCGTCAACGTCAACAGGGTGCCGGCGATGACGGTCGACCGGCCACCATCACGGTGTGGCGCCCCTGGCGGCCGCACACACCCCGTGGCCGGGTTCGACAAGGGTGCACGGTCCAGGCTCGGCGCGAACCGCTGCACCGTCCGGGCAAGATCCGCCACCGTCTCCGCGTCAACCGACTCGGTCATTGCGACCCAGACGTGGCGGCCGCCCGCCGGGCCCGACTGCGTCGTCACCGACCGGATCCCCGCCAGCTCGAGCAGACCCGTGATCGTGCGCGTGTGCCGATCGATCGTCTCCGCGTCGACGGTCTTGATGTCCAAGTCGAACACCGCGAACCGGTACCGGCCATCCGTCCCCGCCAGGTACATCGCCCACGGCGTTCCCGGCACCGGAGCGGTCGTGCGGGTGCCGCGGCCGCTGTAGTCATTCAGGACCCGGCCGTACGCATCCACGTTCGCCGTACGCACCGAAGCCCGCGGCGACAACACACCCGTCAGCGCCCACGCATCATCCGACACGTCGCGAGACACGCCGGATAGGGCAGGGGTGCGCAGCACAGAATCGTCGGTTACGATGGCCGCATCCTCTCGATGCAAATCGAAACGGCGAAGGCTCCCGGCTCAAACCGGGCTTCTTCGCTGGCATCTCGAGAACCTGACGAGCTTGGCGGCAGATGCAGGATCTCGAGCGAGACTTTTACGGAACCCCCGCTTCTGAGCGGGGGTTTCCTCGTTAAGCGGTGTTCTTGAGCGCCTCCAAGGCTTCGTCGGGCATGAGCGGTAGTGAACCGTCGTGATCGTTGATCATCTGATTCATGAGCCGCTCGAGGTAGAGGGACAGTGAGAGATTGCCGGATCCGCGCGCAGCGTCTCCGAGCGCAGTCGCCACTCTGGGAGAGATGTTCACTCTGTCCTGGACGGCAAGCAGCCCCGTCGGGAGACGGTTACGCCGACTGCCGGCATTCACTCCAGCCATGACAGCGAGTCTGGCGTTAACAACCCAGTATCCGTCGAGGCGCGCCGAGAGTCTCCCGGCCAGCATGTGCTGGCGCCCGAGCGTCTGGCCGCGTCCGTGATCCACGTCACCCTTCCTGTCTTCACCAATCCTATTGGAGAGACTGCCGCCATGCAGTGAACCCCGGCAGCCAGGCTTCGACCTGCTCGACGAACCACGCGTCGATGCCTTCAGGGGAAGGCGCGTCGCCAACGACGACGCGAACACCCCGGGGTGCAACCCCATCCGTCACGTCCGCACTGAGCATCGACATGCATAACCTCCCGACAGGTCGGCCGTCCCGAGCCGAACTACATGTGCACAGTGTCAAATCGGCGAAATCTTGTCAAGTGATACACTTTGCGCATGGCGCTGACAGATGGGGTGTTCACCCGCTGGCTTGAGCGCATCGGAGCTCCCACAAAGTCGACCGATCTCGCGTCCCTTACCGCCGCGTCACCGGCGAAGATCCGAGCTCAGCGGATCCGTTCGCGAGTGTCCTACGCCACAGTTGTGTCTGTCAGCCGCGCTTTGACGCGCCGTCCAGTCGACGACCTTGCCAGCTTCCAGGGCCTGGAGAGCCTCAAGAACGACCCGCATCCGGATGCACGGGAAGTACTGAGTCAGCTCCAAACGGAAGACGTCTTGGTCGAGATCCTGAAGCGCCGCCGCGCCGAGCTCAGCCATACCCTCGGCGGCTACGCACTTCAGAGCTTCCCCTTCGCGGAGTCCACTCGGTACTGGCTGAACGCGATCGACTCTGCAGGCAGCCTTCGTCGCCATGTCGCCGAAGCAACCGGGACGGACGTCACAAACCTCTCACGCGCGATCCGTAACAACGGCCTATCCGTCGAGCAATGCATCGCAGCCGCAGTGCACTGCTCCGCATCAGCGCGTACCGGTCTCCTCGTCTCAGGCATCCTGACTCCTCAGGAAGCTGGTTGGTCACGCTACGAGCGCGAGAACGCGCTCCTAGCGTGCTCAGACCGTGAGCTGCTCGACCTCGCCGAGGAGCGCCACAAAACACTTCGTCGCGCTGTGAACGAGGCCGAAGACGAGAAGCAATTCTGGAACACGCTGGGGTAGCCGTGAACATCCTCCTGACAGCCATCATGTGCTGCGTCGCTGTACCCGCCGCTGTGGCCGCCGCGACGCGGCTGCCGCAGTGGTCCGAGCGACGAAACCTCCGGGTGATCTCCGCGGGCGCTCTACTCGCTGTCTCCTTCGCGATGATGATCCCGACCGTGTACGGCACTCTCGACGTCGGCAATCACAACTATCTCGACCTCGTCGTCAAGGGTGCGCTCTTCCTCGCGCTGAACATCTTGTGCGGAGAGGTCGCCCTCGCAAACGGGAACAGCCGACTCGCCCGGGGCATGAGCTCCTGGCCCGGCGGAGCGCTCCTTGCCGGCTTCATGCTCGCCTTGCTGCTTATGTTCCTCCAGATCCGCACAACCGCATCGAGCCCAGCCCTTGAGGAGTTCCTCGGTCAGGGGTGGACAGTTGCGTACAACACTGCGGCTAACGCGTATCCAGCCGTCATCGGGCTGATCCTCTTGCCGACCCTTGCCCGATCGCTCCGTCAGCCTGGAAGCTCGAGTCAGCGGCGCCTAGCTACGAGCATCACAGTCACCGGATTCGCACTGAGCGCGATCGGCACCATGCTTCTCCCCGCGCTAGCGCACGAGACTGCCACCTACCGGCTAGATCAAGCGGTGAACGGGCTGGCAGCTCTCATCGTCGTTGCTGGTCACATCTTGGCTTACCGCGAAATGGGCAGTCGGAAGTACGACCGCATCGCCCCGTCGGCCTTGCGCGCAGACTGACCGACGTCAGTCCGCGGTAGACCCCGCCGCCGTGACGAATGACCGCCAGAGATCGATGAGGCCGTTCAGCCGTTGACGGTCGAGGGTGTACGTCACGACGCGTCCATGACGATCGGCCAGCGGGACGTCGGCGGCAACTACACCCCAGTCTTCGAGCTGGAGCATCGCAGCGCTCATCGTCCCCTGGAGGACGTCAAGCTCTCGCGCTAGATCCCCGGCAGTTGCCGAACCGTTCGTCCAGAGCTGCCTGACGATGAGCGCCTTGGTTCGGTTGCCCATGATCGCGCTCGCTACGTCGAGGTCTGGCTCCTCAGGGTCGAAAGGTCGTTGCGATCGCGGCACACCTCCAGTTTGTCGGAAGAGTGGTGCGCATGCCTCACCAACTGAGTTTGACAAACTCAATTAGTAAAAATATGGTGTGCGCAGATCGCCCGCCTGCAGCGGCTCTCACGTCCCGCTGCACCCGTGGGCGTCCTCACTCGGATCCTCGAACAGGAGCACTCATGCCCCACACCCCCACCCGTCCGCCACGCTTGAAGCGGTCGATGCGGATCGGCACGATCGCTGCATCGCTTCTCATCGGCGGCAGCATCGTGATCGCCCCCGCCGTCTCCAGCGCGGTGACCATCCAGCCGATGGCCGTGATCGGTCACGGCTACCAGCAGATCGTCGACGGCAAGCTCGCCCCGTTGGGCAGCTACCAGCAGGACGGTGTCTTCCTCTACTGCGGGGAGATGCACAAGATCGGCCCCTGGACCGGCACGCACAAGGTCGGTAACCAGGCATGGCCGGGTGTCTCGGCCGATGACAACGCCCGCGTCAGCATGGTCGTGGAGACGTTCGGTCAGCGCGTTGTCGCGGCCACTCGTGAGAACCAGAACATGCACGCTGCGGTGCAGCTGTACGTGTGGGACAAGATCGACCACGCCGACTTCGTGAAGGACGGTGGAGAGCGCGGCATCGTCGCGCAGCGTGCGCCGGCGGACCAGCACGCGGACATCCTCGCGAAGCTGCAGACCATCCGGAACGCGGCGAAGGACCTCACCGCCCGTCCCGCGGTCGCGTCCGGGAAGATCGTCCCGATCACCGACCCGGCGACGAAGCAGATCACCAAGGTCCGTGTCGAGGGGCTGTCGCCGGCGGACGCGACCGGGACGCTCACCCTCGACGGTGCCGTGTTCGCCGACACCGGAACGAAGACGATCACCGGTGTCGTGAACGGGCAGACCCTCGACGTCCGGCAGATGCTGCCGGATGATGCTGCCGACTACACGGTGAAGGTCTCCGGCGACTTCTTCATCAAGGACAAGACCGCCTACCAGGGCCAGATCGGCTACTGGGAGTCCGGCACCGATGAGCAGAAGACCGTCGGCCCCGGTCCGAAGGCGCCGACCCGGTTCGCGTTGAACGCGCAGCAGCAGGTCAGCAGCATCTTCTCCCCGGTCGCCGGCACGCAGGTCGCGTCGACGTACGTGAAGAAGGGGCAGCAGTTCCAGGATCAGTGGAAGTTCGGCGTCGCTTCAGGGTCGCAGCCGTGGCGGCAGCTCGCGGACGGCTCCTACCTGCCCGTGACCGCGAAGGGCACCCTCTACGGCCCCTTCCAGGCCCGTCCTGCTGAGGCGGAGCAGCCGCCCGCGAACGCACCGGTCGCGTCGCACGCGACGGTCACCACCGACCCGAAGACGGGCCCCACCGGCGAGTACACCGCCACGGGGGATGAGACCGCGAAGGAGGGCGGCTACTACACGTGGGTGGTCGGTATCGACCAGGCGGACCAGTCGGAGCGGACCGCGAAGAACATCCCCGCCGGCTACGCCTGGAACGACCGGTTTGGACAGGTCGCCGAAACCCACATTGTGCCGTCTGCGATCCGGTTCAACACGTCTCTGGACAAGAACCAGGTCGAGATCGGTGGGACGTTCACCGACACGATCACCCCGTCCGTGCACGACGGCACCTGGATCCGTGACGACGAGGGCAAGCGGGTCGCCGTGAAGCTCCGCGGTGTCGCGTACTGGACGCCCGAGAAGCCGGCCGTGTCGGACACGGTGCCGAAGGACGCGGAACCGATTCAGACGCAGTACGCCACCCTCACCGACGTCGAGCCCGTGGACGCGGAGCCGTTGACGCTGCCGAAGGACAAGACCAGCGGCTTCGTGTCGCTGCGGTGGTGCATCGATGACCGCACGAAGCAGTTCGGCCAGATGGTCGAGGCGTTCTGCGACCAGTTCGGGCTCCCGTCCGAGACGGTTGAGATCGTCCCGCCGACGATCACCACGAAGGCGCAGCCCACCGCCCAGGCTAGTGCTGGTGACACGGTGCAGGACAACGCCCATGTCACCGGTCCGATCCCCGCCGACGGCCTCGACACCACCTTCGAGGGATTCCTGCAGCCGGCCCACATCACCAAGGCTGAGCAGATCACTCCGGAGACGGCCGTCTGCACCCCCGGCAACCGGATCTTCACCTCGAGCAAGACGACCGTCATCACCAAGGCCGGTGTCCACCCGTCGGAGAAGTTCAAGACCGACGGTGTCCTGCCCGACAACCGGGTCATCGCCTGGGTGGAGACCTCCAAGGTCGGCGGCACCGACCACCAGGTATCCAAGGGCGTCTGCGGTGACGTCGCGGAGCTGACCTCCTCCCACAAGCCCGCACCCACCCCCACGGAGCTCGCGTTCACCGGCTCCGGCCCGATGACGCCGTGGCTCATCGGTGGCGGCATCGCCGCCCTGACCGGCATCGCCATCTACGCCGGCCTGCTGATCCGTCGCCGCCGCGACCAGATCGCACCGGTCGACGAGACGCCATCCGCCGCGTAGCACCCCTGCGGGGACGCCCGACTGGGCGTCCCCGCTCCCATCTCTTGCCCTGCCTGTTCTTGGAGGTACCGCTCATGCCTGTTCCCACGACCACCGCCCCGATCGCGACGCCGCTGCACCGTGACCGCGCCTACGAGCAGATCCGCTCCTGGATCCTCGCCGGCATCTGCACCCCAGGTGAACGCCTCAACCCGCGCGAGATCCAGCAGCACCTCGGCACGAGCCTGCAGCCCATCGGCCTCGCACTGGACCGACTCAACGTGCAGGGTCTCGTCGTCACTCACCCGCACCGCGACACGTCCGTGGTCCGTCCATCCCAGGAGGACGGGGTGGAAGCCGCCGCGGCGCTCCGATGGGTTGCGAACGCGCTTCCCGCCGACGCCCGGCTGACACGCGACGCGATCTCCGCACTCGAGGACCTCGACGAAGCCGGCGGGCAAGGACCGTTCGACGCCGCCCGGGCGGCGTTCGATGCAGTGTGCGCGGCGAGCGGGAACCGGGTCCTCGCCGAAGCGCTCCAGCGGGATCTGGACCGGATGCTCTACACCGCCCAGTTCGCGCAGCCCGTCACGGCAGTAGCAGCGTGCGCGCGGTCGTGAACGCGATCCGCCCGGAAGTCGTAGGCATGACGGTGCCGTTCGGGCGGACACAGGTTCGGCTCACCCGCGCCTCGATCTCAGCAACGAACACGCACTTTGCCGCGTACCCGGCACCGGTCGGATCGATGTGGGCGGAGTACCCCGTCCGACCGCCCTCCGGCCGCTGGCCCGCCCGGCACGCATCGAGCTGCCTCTACTGTCGCGGGGTCTACTGGCTCCTGCTCGACACCGACATCAACAAGCTGAACAGCATCCTCGAAGTGCCCCTCCCGACCGACACACACGTCTAAGACCGTCCGGGCGCTTCCCTTGCGACCGGATGCCGAGCCACACACACAAGCGGCCACCGTGACCTCCTCACCGAGTCACGGTGGCCGTTCGTGTCCCGCGTGGACCATCGCGCCGACGTGGCCCCGACGCGTCTGCGCGGCCGCTTACGATCGCGGGACGCCGGTAAAGAGCCGGAGTGCTTCGTGGAGATCTCGAACGCGTTCGGGACGGAGTCGGTAGCCGTTGCGCTGACCCGGGGAGACCGTCTCGTGCTCTCGTTCGAGAACGCCGAGCTCCTCGAGCGCGCGGAGATTCGGGTAGACCGTTGCACCTTCGAGCTCGAGCACCGTTGCGAGCTCGCCTCGTGTCATCGCAGGGCTGCCCTTCAGGGCACCGATGATCGCGACCCGCACCGGCAACCCAAAGGCGTCGACGGCGTCGGCGACCTGCTGGGGGAGCGGAACGTTGAGGCGGCGCGGCACGCACCCATGATGACGCACGACGAGGCAGACAAGACGGTCTTCCCCGTGTCAGTGCCGAACGGTAGCGTTCTGCACATGATGTTCCGACTTGTGACCCTGGGTCAACGGCTGTTCGTTGGCGTGCACCTGCTGGCTGTTCTGGGCCTCCTGCTCGGAGCGATCCGAGGGGACCAGTCTCAGGTCGCAGCGTTCGTGATCGTCACGGTCGCCTTCGTCCCACACGCGATCTTCTGGCGCCGGCTCCGCGCGCGCATCTACGTGCGCAACGACATCCGGAACGCCCGGTACCGCCTCGAGCGCGACCGCATCGCGGGGCAGCTCAACGACCTGGATTACCGCGGCATCGCGCCGGACGCCCCGCGCCGATAGGGCGATTGGAGAGAAGCATGTCGACACGATCGAAGCGCACGAGCGGGGATCCACGGAAGCGAGCGGGCCAGGCATCGGCGCGTCGTCGGTACTGGCATGGCGGCATCCCCGGCCTCAGCACTGGCACCGAGCTGCTGACCCGCCGACGGGCAGAACGCGAACTCGACACGACGCAGCAGTACGACGCTCAGGCGGGCTACGACCTGGGTGTCACGAATCCTGACCGCGTGTACTTCACCTCCGACCTCGAGGTAGCCCGCGCGTTCGCGAGCCTGCATGCGGTGCGTGACGACCGCACGGGAGTGATCGTCGAGCGGGGCGCCGTATACGAGGTCGCTCCCTCCGGCCCGATCACAGAGGACGAGGACTTCACGGGCACCGGACTGTCCTGGTGCTCGCCCGGCGCGCGCGTCTTGCGGACCGTGGAACCAGCCGTGCACCTCGACCGATACGAGGGTGTCGCGCGCATCGGTCGGACCCTCACCTGGGACGACAACTCCCCGATGTACGGTCCCGACGGCGCGTTCCTGCCGAGTCGCGCGATGCGTGCACGCGGCTACACGGAAAAGTCGATGGCCTCCCGCTACCGCCCGTGGACACCGTTCGAGTACGTCGAAGCCGACCTGAACGGCGGACGCACGGGTGACCGATCGATCCCCGCCGAGCACGTGGACGTGCTCGCAGCAGCCTCCGAGCCCGCGGCGACTTGGCAGTGCCACGTCATGCGTACCAGCGAGCTGCAGGCGGAGGGGATCGTCTGCCGAGGAGCGGAGCTAAGCGACCTTCCTGCAGTCGACGCGCTCATCGCGGGCACACCCGCACCACTCACGCGCGGTGCCGCCGAGGACCGCGGCATCGTGGTCGTGGAGCACCCCGCGGATGGCATCATCGCCACAGCCGTGATCGAGGCAGCGGAGTTCAGCGGCCAGCCGATGTACTGGATCAGTGCCGTCAGCGTCGTTCCAGCCTGGCGTCGACGAGGGATCGCCACCGTCCTGCTGAACAGTGCACAGTTGCTGCTGCCGAACCCACCGGTCTTCGCCGCGGGACGCTGCATCCCGGAACTCGCCCCGCTCGTGGCAAAGGCTGGATTCACCGTCCTCAAGCCGGGTGCGGCGCTCCCGCTCGCCCTGTCCGATCGGGTCAACCTGCTCGAGGGGTCAAGCGACCGCTGTTGGTTCTACCGCGACGGCCCCATCTGACCCAACGGTCAGCGAGTGCCCCGGACTGGTGAGTCCGGGGCACTGGTTCAGCAGGTAGCGAGAGTTCGCGTGAGCACTGCTCGGTCGGGCTGGTCGAGCGTGAGTCCGTAGGTGCCGACGATCGTCACGAATCGCTTGGCGTACGTGCAGCGGTACGCGGTGTTCTCGGGCATCCACTCCGCAGGGCCGCTGTCGGACTTCGTCTCGTTCGCGGGGCCGTCGACGGCCTGGAGGTTGGCGGGGTCGTTCGCGAACGCGAGCCGCTGGGCGTCGGACCACTCGGCCGCGCCCTGCCTCCACGCCCATGCGAGCGGCACGATGTGGTCGATCTGCACGGCGAGGCTGGTCGTCGGCCCGCGGGTGAAGTCGATCGTGCGGCCGGTGTAGGGGTCGTCGAGCACGCCTGCTGCGACGACGCACCCGCGGGTGCCGGGCCTGAACTGCACGTCGCGCATCGCGGCACGGAGTGCGTCGTTGCGCTGGTCGCAACCGTTCCGGTCGGTGTCCTGCCACGCCCGGCCGAACGCGGCTCGGTCGTACGCCGGGACGCGACCGGGCTGGGTCTCCGCGATGTCGTCGACTCCCGTCGGCGTTCCACTGGCGAGGGCCGCCGGGTGAGACGGCTCGGCCGTGTCGAGGAGCGTCGGGAGGTTCGATCCGATCGTGATCGCTCCGACGGCGGCCGCAACGACGAGGGTCGCGATGGTGCGGGGTCGGACACGGGGACGACGCTTGCACATGGTGGTGCTTTCGGTAGTTCCGAACTTCGCAGTTCGAGAGTGTGGTTACTGATCGTCGGGCGGGAACTGTTCTTCTTCGTCAGCCCAGTACCCCCAGTGCAGGAGACGGGTGGAGGCACCCTTGTACCGGCCTTTGTTCGCGTGGATCGCGCAGTCGTGGTTGTCGTGGTCGAACGCGGCTCGGTAGTAGCGGTCGGCGTCGTAGTCGGCCTGCTTGAAGGCGTTCTCCGCGGCGTCGATCTCCCATTGCCGGGACTCGTGGCCGTACTGCTGACCGAGCTTGAAGATGTACCAGTCGCGTCGGGTGAACTCCGCGAACGGGACCGCCTGTGCGGGGTCATCAGCCGGGAGGATTGCAGGGGCGCCCAGGTCAACGTGCTCCCGAGCTGCATGCTCCTCGTGAAGGTGCTGCATGGTCAGTCGCATGCGGCGGATGCTGCGTCGCGCGTCCGCCGGATGCGGTCGGCATCGGGCACCGCGCCGTCGATCTTGTGTCCGAGGAGCGCGGCGAGCTCCAGGATGTCGGCTTCGTCCTCGAGGGCACGCGCACGCTCGGCGCGTTTGGCCTGGATCTCGGCGATCTTGTCGGGACGGAACCCGGCCCACTCGTCGCCCCAGCACAGGACGGTGATGTGCTGGCCGTCCCGGGATGGGAGCGTCCCGGTCACGTTGTGGAAGGTGCCCGATCGTTGCTCGGCGAGCTTCTGCCGCTCCTCGTCGGTGAGCTCGTAGGTGAACGCGCTCCCGCCCCACTCGTGGGCCACGTCGTCGGCTTCCTCGCGGGTGTCGTAGAAGCCGACGGTCTGGGTCACGGCGACGTCGAGGACGCAGAAGGGCTTGATCAGGGCGGTCGTGGCGGCTGTTCCTTCCCGGCTGTGGGGCTGGTGCTGGTCTGCGGTGGTGTTCATCTGTTCTCTCCCTCTCGTTTTTTCGGCATCGCCGGTGCTTGCACCGGATGGTCAGGGTGTGCGGGAGCGGGGTTCGTCGACGTGCGCCCTGGCCGTACGATCCGCCGCAGGCGGCGATGCCGAAACGGCCGGGCCTGCCCGGCCTACAGCGCCGGCGCTGCCGGCTCCATCCGGACGGCTTGACGGCCGTCGCCCCCCGGTGCGAGCACGTCTCGCAACAAGGTGTTCAGGGCTGTGGATGCACGTAGCGGGGCGGACGTCGCGTCCGCCCCGCTTGGTGCGGTTCCTGACCGTCGTCAGTTCGGGTTCTCGCAGCTCGACGCGTTCTCGTCGGTCGCGACGGACGCGAGGAGCTCGGGCAGGTCGGCGGCGTCCTGGTCGCGGTTGTCGATCCACCAGGAGGGCTTGTCTGCTAGGCGTGCGGGGGCGAGGACGGTCCGCTCGAACTGTTCCTCGGTGGCGTCGCCGGATTCGACGAGGGTGCTGTAGGCGTCGCGGATGAGCGTGTGGCGGGATCGGAGCGCCCAGGCGACCTGCTTCTCGCTGCCGGCGAAGGTGGGCAGGTCGTTGCGGGTCGCGAAGTCGGCGGCTTCGGCGGCTTCCTGTTCTCGGCGGCGGGCGATCTCGTCGCCGTCGGTGCCTTGCGCCTTCCGGTAGCAGTCGAAGCAGACCTTCTTCGCGTACCAGGCGGCGAGGCCGGCGCGGTCCCCCGCAGGCTTGGCGGAGAGGTCGCGGGTGTCGGAGTGGCCGCACGTGTAGGTGATGTCGTACTGGGTCTTGACGGGCATGGTGTTTCCTTTCGGTCAGGCGATGATGAAGAACTCGAAGCCGACGTCGACGCGGGCCCCCGCGGTGACGTCGTACGGGGTCCCGGGGACGCAGTCCTCGGTGCTCCCGTTGGTGGTGATGCGGGTGCCGTTGCCGGAGCCGGCGTCGGTGATGGTCATCCCGGCGTCGGTGACGGTGAACGTCAGGTGTGTGCGGGAGACGCTGCGTTCGGGGTCGGGGAACGCGACGAGCTGGCCGGGGCCGGTGGGCTTGCGGCCGAGGATGCCGATGCCGGCAACCTCGAGGACCGTGCCGCGGCTGGTGTAAAGGCGTGCCGTGGGAGCGTCCGGCATCGGCGGCCGGTGCAGCACGGTGCGCTCCGGGATCTCCTCCTCGTCGGCCTGTACGAGAACGGTCACGGCGACCTCGTCCTCGAGCTCGGCGGCCGCGTCCACGGCGACGTGCGGGCCGGTCGCATTGGCTGCGGCGAACGCATCGGCCACCGGGGTCGCCGTGTGCGCCCACGCCAGCGCAGGTGCCGTGTCCACCCCGGCGGTGCCGGCCTGCGTGTCCCCGGCCGGGTCGCCGTGCGGTGCCACGGGCGCCGACGCCGGCTGCGGGTTCGTCGGTGCGGGATCCGCGCTTGTCTGCGCCGCGGCGACGGGTTCTGGGGGGAGCGCGGTGACGGACCCGTCGGGGAACACGGACACGCGGACGTCGCCTTGCGCGCCGGATGTGTTGAGACGGACGGGCCCGCGGCGGTCGCGGGCGAGATCGGCGACGGCGTCGAGGGCGTGTTCGCGGGCGGCGCCGGGTGTGGGGTGCGTGCTGGTCGTGGTGGTGCCGCGGTAGGTCAGGCGGAGGGTGCCGTCGAAGTCGATCTCGGCGTGGGCGTCGGTGCGGGTCATTGGAGGTCTCCGGTAGCGCGGTTGAAGTCGATGTGCACGTGGTTGCAGCCGTCCACGAACTGGCCGAACGTGTGCAGCGGCAGCGGGTTCGCGGAGCGGCATTGGATCTGGCCGGTGCGGGAACCCTGCGGGACGAATCCGTCCGCCCAGGTGACGAGCTCACGGGAGTAGGTGTCGTTGCCGGTGAGGACGGAGCCGTTGATCGCGTAGAGGTCGATGGCGTGGCCACCGCCGTCGGCGTAGTGGGCGGAGTAGACGCCGGCGCCGAGGAGCTCCCCGGAGCACTTGCGGTTGATGCTGGACACTCCGACGGAGGTGTAGCGGGCGGTGAGCTTGGTCAGCAGCTGCAGCACGCGGACGTCGATCTGACAGCCCGGCCACTCGTGTGCCCGCGGGTCGCCGGGGATCATCGCGTAGATCTGGTCGACGTGGTTGTAGTCGCCGGGCAGGTCGATGAGCCGGCCGCCGTCGCGCAGCTGCGTGGCCATCGCGATCGCGTCGTCGGAGACTGGGCCGCCGCAGTCCTCGCACGGTGTCGTTCCGCCGGCGTCGCCGCTTCCGGGGGTGCCGGTGGCGGCGCTCCCGGCGAACAGCGGCACGATCGCGATCAGCAGCACCAGCAGCACACCGACGACGGCGACGGCGCCCTTGATCAGCGCGGCGACGGTGAGTGTTCGACCGGCGGCCGCGACGGCGAGGTCACGGAGGTTCTCGTTCATGGCTGCGCGGTCTCCACGGCGGTGACCGTGTCGATCTGCCACGCGCCGTCGGTGTCGACCAGCGCAACGGTGGCGGTCGTCACCCACTGCTGGCCGTCCTGCAGGGTGAGGAGCACGTCGACTGTGCGGGTCCATCCGTCGCCCGGGGCGGGCTGCGCGGTCGGTCGGATGGTGATGTCGTCGACGGCGGCGCGGCCGGTGTCGGCGAAGGGCGCGTCGGCGCCGGTGCGGAGTGCGAGCAGCTGCTGCTGCAGCGTCGGGACGCTGCCGGCGAGGGTGTGCTCTTGCCAGCGAATGTCGGCGAGCGTGAAGTAGGACCGCGCCCACGCCTGCAGCACGTCACGGGGTCCGGCGACCGTCGGCGTCGAGGAACTGTGCGGGGTCGGCTCGACGGCGTCGGACTTGGGGGCGGGGCTCGTGATCTGGGTGAGGACGCCGACGCCGAGGATGATCGCGAGGGCGAGGGCTGCGAACGGAACGAACGAGGGCGCGTCCGGACGCTGCCCGAGCAGCACCTTCCGGCGGCGGCTTCGTGCCGCGCGGACGGCGGCGCGTGCGTGCTGCCGGGCGGCGCGACGCTCGGAGCGGGCGAGCGTCTGCCGGGCACGCCATCCGCTGGCCGTCGTGTCGTCGGTGGGGGTGTCAAGGCGGTCGTCGTCGTAGATGTCAGGCACGCGGTGCTCCCGGGGTGGTGTCGGGCCGGTCGCGGCGCGGAACCGGCGGGCGGACGGTGCGCGGCGCTGCCGTCGGCCGCGCGGTGCGCGTCGTGCGAGCTGGTCGTGTGGGGCCGTCGGTGAAGGTTGGCCGGCGGCGCGGTTGGCCGGTCTGCCTGCGGAACTCGCCGCTCGAGCGTGCGGGGGCGTTGCTGCGACGCACGCCGCCGACGGTGCTGCTGGTTGCGCTGCGTGAACGTGTCGGACTGGTGGTTGCGTGCGGGACCGCTCGGCGGAACGCGGGGACGCGGCGGATCGCGTCGCCGGCAATCTCGCCGGCGGCGCGGGCGTGTTCGCGGCCGCTGGACGCGAGCGCCTTCCCGCCGGTGCCGAGCGCGCCGCCGACGGTGCGGGCGCCGCGGGCGGCGCTGCGGCCGGCGGCGCCGATGCCACGGCCGAGGAGTCGGCCGGCGCCGCCGGCGGCTCCGCGTGCTGCGCGGGTCGCGCCGCGCATCACCATCATCCCGATCAGCGCGTTCCCGCCGGCGGATCCGGCCTGCAGGATCGACATGATCTTCCCGCGGAAGGCGAACCCCATGCAGGCCATCACGACGCCGAGGCCGGCGGTGGGACCCCAGCCAAGGGTGGCGAGGTTGCTGAACAGGGCCGTCATGCAGACCAGGAGCGTGCCGTAGACGAGCATCGCGGCGAGGCCGCCGAGGAGCGCTCCGATGAGCGCTTCGAACCACAGCACACCCCACTGGCGTGGCTTGCCGGGGATCACCCACAGCAGCGCGAAGAAGCAGCCGGCGTACAGCAGGAACCAGGTCATGATCAGCGAGCCGAGGGACGCGAACGCGAGGACGATGAGGAGGATCGCGAACACGAGGCCGACGATGAGCGCGATGACGACGACGCCGAGTCGGGCAGGCCAGCTCTCACCCTTCGTCCACTGCCCGGTCGCTGAGGACTTCCCGTCGCCGGCGTTGCCGTTGCCCTCGGTGACGTAGACGGTGTCCTTGATGACGTCCTTGCGTTTCTCCGGGTCGACGCCGGCGTCGAGGACGGCTTTGCCGTACTGCTTGCAGGCGGCGATGGATCCGAACTCGGCGATGCACCAGGGGGTGACGACGAGGGTGCGCCAGGTGGCGTCGCCGGACTTGCGGAGCAGGTTCTGCGTGTCGGTGCCGGTGTAGGTGGCGCCCTTCCACGGAATCGGCTCGGTCTCGTTGCTGGAGACGGATGCGCTCGTGGCGGTCATGATGAGGTCCGCCCCGCCGTTGCGAATCTTGTCCACGGAGCTCGTCCAGAGGCTCGCGGAGCTCGACAGGCTGATCGCGAACACGATCGACAGGGCCAGCCACGCGAGCTGGCCGAACTGGGCGCCGGGGCCTCCTTGGCGACGTTGGATGTACGCCGCTCCCGCGCCGGCGACGACGGCGGTCGGGAAGAGACTGACCATGATGGTGCCCGAGGCGGAGCCCATCATGGTGCTGATGCTGTCGGAGATGCCGTCGATGCTGGTGAGGCTGAACAGCCACCAGGACAGTGCGACCGCGCAGTAGACGACGGCGATGAGGATGCCCTGGAGGATGTTCACGATGCCGCCCATGACGACCTGCAGGAAGTCCTGGGGGAAGGTCAGCTCGGTGTCGATGAAGTAGTGCTCGTACGTGTACGACTCGAACAGGGTCTTCCCGCCGGTGCCGCCGAGGTCGGCGAGAGGGACGAAGTCGCCAACGCCGGTCGGGGTGGTCGGGTCGCCGACGTCGCCGCCAGCTGCGTGGGCGGCGTCGAGGAACATCGACAGCACGGCGCCGGCGACGAGCACGATCGTGAACACCCAGAAGAAGATCCTGACCTGCTGCCGGGTGGGCGTGAGGCGGTGCAGCACCGCTGCGGGGGCGGGCATCACGGCTGGTCCTTGCATGCCTGGTACGCGCCGGCGTCGTCGCCGACGAGCGCAAAGCAGGCGGCGTGGTCGTGTCCGATGAGGCTGTCGGGGACGGTGTTCCAGTCGACGACGCTCCAGCGGCCCTGTTGCTGCTTCACCCCGTACGCCTCCCAGGCGACGGTGTGGCCGGGCTGGTCGATCTTCACCAGCGCCGTGTACCCGTTGCCCCACGGTTCGACGGTGTCGATGTGCCGGTACTTCGCGGGGACAGCGGCGGGCCCTGCTGCCGCGTCGTGGTCGATGCGCGCGGTGACGGCGTCGCGGACGGCGCTGTCGGCGCTCGAGGTGGCGCAGCCGGTGAGGGTGAGCACGGTGACCGTCGCCGCCAGGGCGACGGTGGCGGGGATGCTGCGGGTCATGCGGCGGTCCGTTCTTCGGCGGCGGCCGCGGTGCGGTCGGCGTTGGTGCTGAGGGCGTCGGCGACCCACGCTGCGGGGTAGTCGAACTGGACGGTGGCTGCCTGGTCACGCCAGTCGCGCATGATGCAGTGCCCCTTGCGGAGGGACGGTTCGCCGCCGTCGCCGTCGTCGGTGGGCGCGGCGAGCTCACGGATGAGGGTGCGGGTGCTGTCGTCGATGGGCAGGTGCAGCAGTTCGGCGAGAGCGTCTTGCTGCCGTGCGGTGGTCATCTGGAACGCGAACACGGTGGAGAGCTGCTCGACGAGACCCTCGATGCCGGCGATGCCGTCGGCGTCCTGCGAGTCCAGCAGCAGGCTCGCGTCGAACGCGCGGCCCATTCGGGCGACCTGGTCGAGGAAGTCGCGGCCGTCGTCGGTGCGGAGCATGCGGTGCACCTCGGGGACGAAGATCAGCTTCGGCATGCCGCGCAGCTGCGGGTCCGACGACACGTGCAGGGCGTGCATCGTGATGCCGCGCATCGCTGCGAGCGACACCCGCTGGGAGGCGTCCCACGTGTCCGGGTTCGACTCCGTGGACGGCAGGACCAGGCCGGGCAGCTGGATGTTCCACACGCCGGGGTCGCGGCGGAGGACGGTGCGACCGGTGGGGCGGCCGGCGACGATCGCGCCGAGCGGTGTGCCGGCGAGGTTCAGCAAGGCGTGGCCGAGTCGGGCGGTGTCGGGGTCCGCGGCACGGGTGAGGTCGTCGATGACCGCGGCGGTGGTCGGGCGGATCGTCCCGGCGACGCGGTTCGCGGCGTCCAGGCAGGCGGTCTCCGCGATCTGACGCATGTTGCCGGGTGCGAGGAGCGTCAGCTGCCGGGTGACCTGCAGGGGGGCGTCGCTGAGGGGGATGCTGCCGAACAGGTCCGCGGCGCCGGCGTGCTCCGCGCCGATGCGGATCAGGTCCGCGGGCAGGCCGAGTTGCTGGGCGACGTCGACGACGCCGCCGGAGTCGCCCTTGAAGTCGGGCATGCATGTCCACGCGCCGGCGAACGCGGCGTCGAGCTCGAGGAGCATCCCGGCGACAGTCTTCCCACGGCCGGACCGGCCCAGCAGCGCGGTTGTGGTGGCGTCGCCGCGCTTGGCGCCGCCGATCGCGGAGAACCGGAACAGGCCGGGAGTGCTGCCGGTGAGGTAGCCGCGGACCGGGCCGGTGGTGTCGCCGACGGTGGAGCCGCCCCAGAACAGCGACCCGAAGAACGCGATGTCTTCCTGGATGTGGCCGAGGTCGGGCACGCGGAGCGCGTCTCCGGGAAGCTGCTCGAGCCAGAGATCGCGTTGCTCGTCGGGGCAGGTCACGGCGGTGATGCCGCGGCCGGCGTAGTGGGAGATGACGGCGTCGATGTTCGCCGCGAGCTCGTCGCGGCTGCTGCCGGTGATCAGCAGACGCGGGTGGGCGTTGACGAGCATGAGGCCCTGCCGGCGGATGTCGGAGACGAGTTCCTCGGCGACCTGCTCGGAGTCTTCGATGTCGGTGGAGGTCTCGCCCGCTGCGTGCTTCGCCGCGGACTGCCGTTGCTCCTTCGCGGCGGTGCGGGTGCGCTCGGCGAGCTTCAACGACTGCTGCCGGGACAGGACCCGGAACCGTACCGACGCGTCCACGATGACGGGCAGTTCGGCGCCGGTCTCGTCGATGCGGACGATCTCGGACAGGGTGCGCAGCCACTCCCCGTTGCCGGGGACGTCGAGCTCTTCCGGGAAGTCGGCGAGGGCGAGGACCGCAGCGTAGGCGGCGACGGACCCGTCGGTGCCGTGGATGCGGAGGTGGTCGTGGAACGGAACGACACGGCCGCGGGTGAGGTGTGCCAGGGCGGCGCCCTGGATGCTGCCGTGCCGGGCGATTGCGCCGGCGGTGCGGTACTGCTCGCGGGCGATGGACCAGGCGAGCACTTCCGCGGACGCCGGTCGTGCGCGCAGCGGTGAGCTCTGCAGGGAGCGGCCGATCTGCTTGACCTGTCCGAGGAGCCGCACCAGGTCGCCGTCGGGCACGCGGCGGGGCTCCATGCCGAGCATCGCGCCGGTTTGGGTGCGCGTGCGGGCGAACACGCGGCCGTCGAACGCGTCGAGCTCGACGCCGAGGAGGATGTGCCGGTCGGGCAGGTTCAGTTCGTCGATGCGTGCCGCGGTCATCCCGGCCCACTCCTGCCACATTCCGGCGCGGAAGACGGTGTGGGCGTCCTCGGCGTACGCGGCTCCGTCGACGGTGCCCCATACGACCTTGAGGTGGCAGTCCTTGTCGGTGAGGATCTTCCCCGCGGTGCGGATCACCTGCCGGATCTCCGTCTCGAGGGTGTCGGGGTCCGCGAGGTCGGTGTTCGAGGTGCGCACCTCGAACCACGCTTCGGTCTTGGTGGTGGTCACCAGCAGCCCGTCGGCGATCGCGAGGAGATCCGGCGGTGGGATCCGGCGGGCGGGGTCGACCCCGATCATGCTGAGGAACCGGTCGATGGTCTTCATCGGGTCTTCGCTTTCTTCTCGATCGCGCGGGCGAGGTGGTCGGTGCCGTAGAGGCGTGCGGTCTGCGCCAGGCGGAGGGGCCGGTCCCGGCGGGGCCGGCCGATGCTGGCGATGTCGTCGGGGACGAACCACTCCGTGGGGAACGGCAACCGTGCGGCGACGGCGGGGCCGACGAGGCGGAATCGGGCGGGGATCATCTCGCCGCGCCGTGCCGGTGTGGTGCCGAGGGCGAGGATCGGGCGGTGCCCGATGAGGACGTACCGGATGCGCAGCGCCCACCCGGTCAGACGGGTGCGTCGTGGGTTCTGTGCGTCCTCCTGCAGGCCCATGCCGAGCGCGACGCCCGGCGGGAGCAGGTACAGCGTCAGCGTGTCCGCGGTGGGCGGCCCGATGACGAGCAGGCACACCCCGGACCAGATGATCACCGCGGCGAGGCCCAGGGCGATGGTGGAGCGTTTGGGTCCTTCGCCGAGGTCGAGGCCGAGGATCTCGTGCTGCCGTGCTTCGACGGTCAGCTGCTTGGTGAGGGTGCGCCCGATCGCCATCAGCTGAACCAGGCGGCGACCATCGTCCAGATCCCCTTGAGGATCCCGAGAGTCTGGCTGGTGAAGTAGATGAAGCCGACGAGGATCACGGACACGACGAGGTGTCCGATGAGCTCGCCCCACTCCTTCTTGGAGTAGTGGCCGAGGGCGCGGATGACCAGGATGATCAGGAAGATGTTGCCGACGATCTTCAGGATCAGTTCGCCAAGAGGGTCGTTCACGATGCACTGCTTTCTGTGTTGGGGACGGTCAGTTCGGTGACCTGCCAGCGACTGCTGGATGCGGCGGTCACACGGGTCAGGTGCACGCGATAGGTCTGCTCGAGCAGGGCCCCGTTCGGGGTGCTCCAACGGACCGTCGCGGACGCCGTCCGGGTGGTCTTCGACCCGGGCAGTACCTGCCAGTCGGTGAGGTTCTTGAAGGTGAGAGCGCCGCCGAGGCCGGTGATGCGCGCGTCGGGCGCGGTCAGTGCGGACACGTCGCGGTCGCGGCCGTAGGCGGTGAAGAACGCGGTCGCGTTCTTCACCGTCGAGCGGGTCAGGTCGTCGTCCGCTTGGACGCGTGCGAGCCGCTTCGCCTTGCCGGGATCGGGCAGTCCGACCGCGGCGGGCAACCCGGAGACGACCGGCCCGCTGCCGGTCACGACGACGGGGACCGCCAGGCCCGTCGTTCGTGGCGTGCCGGGCACCCAGGTGTTGTGCCGTTCCTGCTTGTAGGCGGTGACGGGCACCGCGACGGTGATCGTCGCGTGGGTACGGTCGAGGACGTCCACGGTGACGGTGTGGGCGGTGCCGGCGGTGGACTTGCCTGCGCCGTCCCAGCCGAACCCGGAGTCGACACCGGACTGGGCGACCTGTCCGATCGCCCGTGCCCGGTTCTCGGGGGCCTTCTGGTCCCAGGTGAAGTACGCCTCCGCGAACCGTTCCGCAGCGGCCGACGCGGCCGCCTGGGGGAACGTCGCAGCGGCGGGCAGCGGCGGCGCCGGGGTCGGCTTCGTTGGGAAGAACATCGTCCGTGCGCCGACAAGGAGGATCAGGATGAGCACCGCGACGGCGACGCCGCGGAGGATCCGAGTCCACCACTTCCGGCCGGTCGAGTCGGGGACGGTCGGGATGCTGCTGGGTGCGGGACGCACCCAGAGCTCGTCCGCGTGCTCGGTATCGGGGGCGAACATCGTCTGCACGTTCCCGGACGGCTGGTCGGCGTCTAATCGGGTCGGTTCGGGCAGGTTCAGTAGTTGCCGCCAGATGCTCATGCGTGACTCCTCGAGGACGGTGCGGGGGTGCTGCCGGCGACCTTGCTGGGGTCGACGTTGCGGTTGGGGAGGGCACGGAACTGTGCGATCGCGCCGCCCTGCAGCAGCCAGAACGCGCCGTCCGCTGCTTGCCGGACCGACTGTGGTTTCAGCACGAACGTGTGCTGGGATCGGCCGGAGTTCAGCTCCTCGCCGCCCGCGGCGCCGGAGGCTTCGAGCTGCATGACGGTGCCGGCGAACATGCACACGTCTTCCGGGTCCTTCGACCGGCCGATGACCAACGCTGCGCCGGAGGACAACGCACGTCGGCGGATGGTCTCGTCGTTCGAGATCCCGACCGGGGACTGCGCGGCGAGGATGAGGCCCATTCCGGCGGAACGGCACGTTTCGTAGAGGCTCGTCGCGGAGTCGCCGGCGTCGACCTCGCCGGAGACCAACTGCGGGAACTCGTCGACGACGACGAGGGCGGGTGACTTGTCGCCCGATCCGAGTCGGTCCGCGATGAAGTTGCGGAGGTCCATCAGGATCAGGTCGCCGAGCTTCGCTTGCGCGGTGTCGACCGGCACGACCGGTACGACGGTGAGTTGCGCGGCCGGCTGGTGGTACGTCCACCCGTCTTCGGAGATCCATTCGCGCAGCGGTTCGAGTGCGACCGAGAGCGACTCGAAGACCCGCTCACCCGCCGTCTTCCCGGCGCGGCCGTCGACGATGGTGGAGACCAGGTCGGCCTGCCACTGCTCGTCGCAGTGCTGCTCGGGCTGCTCGATGCGACGGCGGAGGTCTTCCACGCCGCGCAACGGTCCGGAGTGCTGCAGCCAGGACAGCACGCCACGGATCTCGGTGAGGTAGTGCTGGTTCGCGCCGTCCGGCGGCGGGAGCAGCCGCATGAGCTTCTCGGTGACCTGCTGCCCGGTGCCGGAGAACAGGTTCCACTTGGTCGTGTAGGTGCCCGTGACGCCGATCTGCTCAGCGAGCTGGATGAGGCTGCGGGCGTCCGCGGGATCGCCCTTGGCGTCGATGAAGAACACCGGCCACCCGTAGACGAGAGCGCACAACATCGCTCCGTTGAGGAACACCGTCTTCCCGGTGCCGGACTCCGCGATCAGCAGCATCCGGCACGCCGACGCGGCGTCGGGCAACGTCACCAAGCCGTGCGCGCCGTCGATCCAGTCACGCACTTCCCGGGCGTCCAGGAGGTGCTCGTCGACGTTGCGGACAGTCGCGGTCGCGAGCACCCCGAACGCGGACTTCGTGGTCGTCTTCGTCACGCGCTTCCGCTTCGTCACGACGGTCGTCTCGACGGGGGCGAACATCGCGTCGGCGTCGAGGTCGCGGATCTTCCCGGTGGCGGTGTTGATGCTGACGCCGATGCGCGCCGCGGCGGTCCGGTCGGCCGCCACGAGGCGGGCAGCTTCGATGAAGTCCTGCACTGCGACGTCGCGGATCCGGCGGTGTCGAACGAGCCACGCGACACGGCGCCGATGCAGCGCCCACGACACCGGCAGAAGCAGCAGTCCGATGGCGAGGTTCAGCAACGCCCACGGCACCAACGACAGCAGGTTCTCCCGCCATCCCGGCCCCGTCAGGAACGCCACTGCCGCACCGCTGCGCACCAGCTCGATCGCCCAGAACACCTCCCCGGTGAACACCGCGACGACGATCGCGACGCCCGCAGCGGACGCCCACTTCTGCCAGGTCGGTACGAGCCAGAACACCGACTTCTGTGCCAGGAGCAGCCCCCACCGGAACCCGATCAGGACCGGCAGCACCAACGGCAGGAACACCACGAACCCGACCAGCACGCCGACTGCCACGAACACCGTCCGCGCCAGCTCGGTCCCCGGCGAACTCTGCCCCGCCGCCTGACCCTGCCCGCTCATCGGACCCACCCCGCGAGCACGTCCTCCTGCAGTCCAGCCGACTCCCGCGCACCGCTCTCGACACCCGCACCGAGAACACTCGATGGCAAGGTGGAGCGCAGCGGAACCGCGGCAGCCCCGTCAGCCTCACGGACCGACGCCGGCGTCCAGTCCGACACCCACAGGCCCATCCGGTCGAACACCGTCACGACCTCGACTCGCTCCGCCAGCGACGGCACGAGCCCACCGACCAGGTGCTTCCGGACGGCTGCGGCTGCGGACGGCTCGCACAGGTAGATCACGCGCCCGATCTCGCCGAGCTCCAGCCGCCGGGCGAACTGCTTCCGGATCAGCGCGTACCGGCCGATCGACTTCGCGGTGAGTTCGACTTCGACGAGGTCAGGAAGTCCGATCGGGGTGGCGCGGACAGCGCCATCGGCCACGTGTACCCGCCCCCGTGCACCCGGCTGCCGTCCGACGTACATCGGGTCCGGAGTCCAGGTGTAACCGGCTGCCAGGTACCGCGCCGACGACGCCGCCACCGCCACCTCGTGACGTGTGCCGAGTCGGAACAGGTCAGGTGCCCGAACGCCCGTGTCTGCCGGCGACGGCCACACCACTGACCGCGTCGCGAAGCCCGGCCGTGCAGCCGCAACGAGACCCACCGATCGCATTCTGGCGACCCAGCGCTGGGCCACCCGGATACCGACCGGCGACCCTGCCGAACGCATCGCCCCCAGCGCCCACCGGATCGCATCCACATCAGCCATCCGCATCACCGCCAGCCACTCCAACATGCGCTCATCTCGTCTCGTCAACTGCACCTTCTTCACACCCCCTCCAACTCCCTCATCCACTCGATCTTCTTCTCTCTCTTGTTGCTCTCAATCACTGTTCTTCCCTGTCCTGCTGCCACCCCTTTACTTCCTGACCTCCCTCCCTCGAATACTTGCAGAGGGCGGGAGGTCAGGAAGCGGACAACGTCCGGGGGTGGCAGCAGGACAGGGAAGAACAGGGGCAAACCGGTCGCGAGCATGCTCGCGGCACATGACCAGATCTGCGACCGGGTACGCGACTAACCCTAGCGCAAACCTGTGGTTTTCAACAACAGCTTTCTGCCGTAGGTTGTTCCGCATGACGAACACTTCGACTGCGGCCGAGAAGGCCGCCGAGACCGCCCGGAAGCTCCTCGAACGATCGATGGCGGACCGCATCGACGCGGTGCGCGATGTCGCCGAAGCGGCGGCTGCGGCGACGGACGCCGAACGGGCCGCCGCCGCCGCGCAGGATCGACACCAGAAGGCATGGGATGCCGCGATCAAGGCCGGGTGGAACGAGCGCGATCTGCGTGCCACCGGTGCCCGCGCGCCGGGAGCACCGGTGTCCCGGAAGAAGACCCGCCGCAGTGCCAGCGCGCCCGCCGAGTCGGCCGCGCCCGACACCACTGAGTCGGCGTCGGATGCGCTGGCGGGTGCAGCGCAGCCGGCACCGCCGTCCGACGTGGATGCCACGGCGATGTGGACCGCGCCTGCCGGTGATGCCGGGTCGCCGGCGCTGGCGACGGGCGTCGGTTTCTGATGCTCGTCCGCACGGCACGACGGCGCATCCGTGGGGTGCTGGTCGGTGTGCTCGCGGCCACCGGAACCGGGACCGCCGCGTCGATCGCGACGGTCGCGGGTGTGGCCGGCACCGCAGTGTTCAACGGCGCCACCGACGCGATCCCGGTGACGCTCCCGGCGGCGTTGCGCAGCAGCGCGCCATGGTCAGCAGAGGGCACCGCCGTCGCGGGCATCGTGGGCGGTGTTGTCCTGGTGACGGTCACCGCGGTCTGTCTGGAGCTGCTGGGGCTGGGTCGCGCGTTCCGCGCCGTCCGGCAGGGGGTGCACGCCCTGTCCGTGATCGCCGCAGTGGCGCTCATCGCGATCCCCGTCATCGGGCACCTGGGCGTGGTCGGGTCCACGATTCAGACGGTCGGGCTCGACCCGTTCAGCCGCGGTTCGGTGGTCGTCGTCGACTGGCTCCAGCGCAGCGTCGGCGGTGTCGCATGACCGTGTTCACCGCCCCCGCTCCGGGCGTCTGCCTTCCCATCACGTACGGGCGTCCCGAGCAGGATCTCGTGGACTGCACGATCGTCCTCGACGAGGACGTCGCACCATGGATCAGACCATGTGGCAACTGCACCGTGGTCGATGCCGACGGCTGCCATCAAGCAGGCTGCGAGACCTGCCGGGGACGCGGCTGGTTCAACGACCGCACGGGACTGCCGGTCGGCCTGTGGTGGTGGTACCTGCCCGCGGACCGCGCCGAGTGGACCGTGCACGTGCTCGTGCCCACGCTGCTGCGCGCCGTCGGTCACAACGATGCTGCCGATCGTGTGGACGCGGTTCCCCGGATCACGACCGACCGGCTGCAGGCCAAGCGCATCGCCGGGTCCGGGTTCCTCAAGAACCTCACCGACCAGCTCGGTCACGAGAACCACGACCGCCTCGAAGTGTCCCCGACCGGCGGCCGGCTCCCCACCCCAGGGCGCGGCCGGAAGCACCCAGCGTTGACCCGCGCCGGCGACGCAGCCTATGACTTCACGACGTCGCACCTGGGCTGGTGGGCGTGGACGACCGCGCTGGCGGCTGCCGATCTGCTGCGCACCCGACGGCACCGAGGCGACGAACGCCGGGTCGAGGTCCGCGACCGTGCGGACGTTGTCCTCGATCACGACATCCTGCGCGGGCAACCGCACGAGTTCATCCGTGCTCGTGCTGGTGGTGGTGGGGTGGTCGGTGAGGTGGGTGACGGAGATGTGCTCGGTCATGGTCATGGTGTTGCTACGCTTTCCGGTAGTGACCGGGTGCGGGTCCTGGCAAGTATCAGTTGTCGGGAACTCCGCACCCGGTCGTCATTTCGTGGGGTGGGTGGTTACGCCTGGACGGCGGCGATCAGCGCTTCAGCGCGGGTGAGCGAGTCCTTGGCGAGGTTCGCGGTGAGCATGACCCTGGCGTACTGGTCCGGCGACAGCGACCGGGTTGCCCCGTCGGCGTCGGCGGTGAGGAACAGCACCGGACCGTGGAGCAGCCCGCAAGCCGCGTCTCGGCCGAGCATCCACGCGATGGTCGACGCGAGCAGGTTCCGTTCCTGCGTGTAGAAGCCGTCGTCATCGATCCACCCATCGATCCGTTGCGCGAGGCGGACCACGTCCACGGCACGGCAGCCGATCTGCGCCCGCATGCCCGCCAGGCTCGACTTGGACACGTTCACCACGACGCCCTCAACTGTGCCGTCCGGGGTCGCTCGAATACCCATCAACATCATTACTTGGTCCCTTCCCTTGACTTTTTTTGTTGCCCTTCCGGCAAGCCTCAGCAGATGCCGGAGAGGAGGAGGGTGCATAAGCGAGGGACCGTGGATGCGCGAAAAGTTTCCAGCCGCGATCATGCGCGAAGCGCCGCGGCTGGGAAGTTTTCGGGCAGGAACGGCGCCGCAGGCGCTCGCGTTGCTCCCGGGGGAACGCAGGCATAGGCTGCGGCGGTCGGAACGGGCGACAAACCCATCAGCGCAGCGCCGGCTTGCCGGCTCCCCTCAGCCGAGAAACCGCCGGCGTGCCGGCTCCATCAAGTCAGAACAGCCCGCCGCAGGCGGTCCGCCCGGTCCTGCAGCTCACGAGCTCGAGCACGATGCCGGCGCCGGCCTCCGTGGCGCGTGCCTCGCCACCGCTCTGAGGGCCGTCCGGCAGGATTGGGTGCTCCACCACCGAGGAGCCCCGCATGCCTGTCCCGAAGTCCGACACCGCCGCGTCCCGGACCTTGCTGCGTGACCAGGTCACCAACAGCATCCGTGCCGCGATCATCGACGGCACCCTCGAGCCCGGCGAACGCCTCCACGACGAGTCCCTCATCGAGTGGCTCGGTGTCTCCCGCACACCGATCCGGGAAGCGCTCGCATCCCTGGCGAACGAGGGCCTGATCGAGATGGCCGCGAACCGGTACACCCGCGTCGCGCTCCCGCACCCGGACGAGGTCCTCGACGCGCTCCGCACCCTCGGCGTCCTCGTCGGCGGCATCGTCCGCCTCACCGTCCCCGTCATGACCAAGAAGCAGGTCGACACCACCGCGAAGCGTCTCAACGGCGAGATCGAACGGCTGCAGGCAGGCGGCACCGCTCGGATCGTCCTCACCGTGGGCGGCGCCTACGACTCCTGGCTGCAGCTCTGCCCGAACCCGATCCTCGTCGAGACCGCCCGGAAGGTCATCAGCGGCCTTGCGTACAAGCTCCGCGTCGAGACCATCGGCGACCTCATCCCCGTCGAACACCTGCTCGAGTACTACCCGGTCTTCCGCGACGCCGTCACCGCCGGCGACCCCATCGCCGCGGAGCTCGCCATCGAGACCATCCACATGCTCGACCGCCGCACGCCGACCGGTGCCTGACCGAGCCCCGATGCGCGCCCGGCCTGACAGTGCCGGCAGCGGAGAACCGGCGACCGCTTCAGAGTCCGCCCTCGGATCGTCCGGCGTGGTCTGCGGGCCCGCTGAGCACGTCTTCGTACCCGCGGACGTCCTGGACAACAGCTCGGCGCGCGTATGCGCGTCGTGCGTCGCCGAGGCGCCACGCGGGCAGTCCAGCGACTGCAGCAGCTAGCCGGACAGGACGGCCTACTCGGAATCGCGTGCCGGGTGCAGGCCGGCGGCGTTCACGGCGCGGCGAAGCGCAGCCCCGTGGAGCGCCGCCTCGCGGTCGTCACGGGGCCAGTCCTGCAGGAGCGCGTGGAGTTCTCCGCCGGTCTGGATCGTGCGGATCGGACGACCGAGGTCGCGGCCGACCGTGCGGGCGAGGTGCCGCCACTGGTTGATGGTCATCGCGAGGTCCTCGACCACGACTCGGGCGCTGCCACGCTCATGGAACTCGGCCCGGATCTCCGCCGCCGCGACGGCCCTGGCACGCTCGAGGAAAGGATTGTCGACCACACACCCAGCCTACGAAAGCGCTCCGCGTCGAGTGCCAGCAGCGCGCCTCATCTGGCGGCGCGGTGGATGACACCATCCGGCGTGATCCGAGCCGGCGTATACGCACCCCACTTCGTCGGCGGAGCGAGCTCGGCGCCGAGTTCGAACTCGGCCGGCCACCATGCCGGCAGCCACCCCGGCCGCGACGCCGACTCATCGGTGTAGACGTCACCACCCAGGGCAGTGTGCTTGCTCTGCCCGTCCTCGAGGATCCAGCCGGCGACTTCGTAGATGCGTCTGATCGTGCCGTCGACGGCGACAACGAGCGGGTTCCGCTGAGCCCGGATCTCGGCGCCGACCTTCCAATACCGGAGGTCGGCTTGCTCCTGCTCAGTCGGATCGGCGACCTCACCGTAGCTCCGCCCGCTCGCCTCGACCCACTCGTGCGAGCGACGCGCGACGGTCGGCACCCACCGGGTGACAGGCCGCTCGAGCGTCGACGAGAGCAGCTGCCCGGCAAACCCGTCGCCGTGCGCGTCGAGCGCGTCGACCGTGTTCTGGCTGATGTACTGCAGGCGCTTGCCCACCGTCTTCGGCCGCGTGCTCGAGGGTGACGCGACGATCTGGCTCACCCGCGGCCGCGTCACGCCGGCGACGGAAGCGATCGTCGACTGGGAGATGTCCGCCGCGGCCGCGTTACGCTGCGCGTCCTCAAGCAGGCCCTGCAGCTCGGCGGTGAGCCCACGGAGCTGATGCACGAATGACGCAGCGAGCCACACGTCCATCAGCAACGATTCGGGGTCACGACCAGGTCCACGCTTCGACATACAGCCAACATACATTAACACGCTAACTGGTAAGCCCGTTGACCGATAATGACGCTTATGTCAGTTGTCAAGCCGGGGTTGACGCTGGCGATTCGTCCCCGCAGACTGCTCCCATGAGTCGGTACCGGGAGATCATGCTCGACATCGCGCACCAGGCGACCGCGGCGACACAGCCACACGGGCTCGCTTCCGGTCCGAGTGGTGCATTCGAGGAGCAGATCGACCGACTGCAGTCGCTGCAGGAGCTCGTCGCCAATGCGCAGGTCGAGGCGGTCCGCGAGGCGCGAGCTCGAAGCGCGTCGTGGGACTGGATCGGCGGGCAGCTCGGTATCAGCCGACAAGCTGCGCACCAGCGGTTCGCCGCGCTCGTTGACTGACCCCGCAGCCACGACCCCGAGTGCGAACACCGCAGCACGTCAGCCTTGCCGTGCGGTGTTCGCATCACGGCTTCGATTCCCACCCACACACCGATCGTTCTACCGTGCACACGACGCTCGCCCCCCATCGGGCGTCCGCCCCCCCAACTGGGCGCCGGCGGCACACACCTCTCGATCACCCCAACCCCTTCTTCGCCCTCCCAGCCACACGGCGCACCGACAGCCGATCTGCTCGTCTGCACCAGGGCCCCTTCGTTGGCCGTGATTTTCGTGGAGCGCAGCGGAGCGAAAATCGCGGGCGCCCCGACGCTCGAGCCACCACCCCGTCAACGCACCGACACTCCCCCGACACCATCCACCGGCGTCGACGACGACGGGACTCCCGCACCCGCCGGCGCCGGCGCGCGGTGCTTCACCGCGGCACGCCACACCCGCGCCTCCTGCCGCTGCCCGACCCACACCCACTCAACCAGGACCGCGTCCGCCGTTGCCGCGACGACGACCGCGGTGTCGATCCGCCAGGAGAACGCGGCGAACTGCACCCACGCGTACACCGGCGTCGGCACCTCCAACCGCACCACTGCCCCACCACGCGCATCCTCCGACAGGGAGAACCCGCCCAGCAGCGGCCCCGGCGGCCGACCCGGCGGCGCCCACACCCGACCCGGACCACTCACCGCCGTTCCCGCGGCTCGGGGGCACTGACCGCGCCCTGCCACACCCACACCGGGTACGACGAACCATCCCGCCGAGGCACCTCCACCCGCACCGCACGATCCGTGTACGCCACCACCCGGCCACGCTCCCGCACCGGCGTCTCCGGGAACCGCACCCACACATCCACCTCGTCCCCGTCGACGACCGCGGTGACCTGGTCGTCGCCGAGCTCGTCGGGCGTGAGGGAGATCGCGCGCGGCCGGACCAGGAACTCGTTCACCGCAGCATCCGAGAGACTGCTGCCGTACCTCCGGTTCTCGCCCACGGCTCCGATGATCCCACGAAATCGAACACACGTTCGAATAGGTGGGACACTGGAACGCATGGACGATCCGTTCCTCGAGCGCAGCCACTCCCCCACCACCAGCACGTCGACCAGCAGCCGGGCGCACACATGGTCCCCGCCACAGCACCCCGACGTCACCCTCTACACACCCGAGCAGGCACCCGAGGCCGACCGCGCCGACGCCGCCGAGCTCGAGCAGCCGATGCCGGTATGGGTGGAGCTCGACTACGCCGAGATCGGCCACCTGAAGACCCACGGGTTCGCGATCGCCGCCGCCGAGCGAGCGGTCCTCGTCGACACGTCCTGGCAGGGCCGTCTCCAGAAGGTGTGGGTCCCCCGGCACCTCGTCACGCATCGTGCGCTGAAGTCTCGCGGGAAGCTCGACGCGGACATCAACCAGATGCGCCGGGACCTCGCACGGCAGCACCGCGACGAGCAGGGATGACGATCGAGGCGCTGCTCTCACCACCCGGCAACGCGGGCAAGCATGAGCGTGACGGTGGTCGCCGAGTGACCGTAGGGTTGCTGACCGTGGGCGGGAACACCGCGCCGGGACCCCGACCCACAGGGACAACGAAAGAACCGCCCCTGCGCTAACAGGAGCGGTTCCGGGTTGGCCCTCCGAGTGGAAAGCCAGGGGCCTGCTAGGGACCCCGAGCATGGAAACTCGGGTCTCAGTGTACGCCGGCTTGTCTGGCGTGCACACCCCTGGAGCTCCTGCTTCTTGTGTCCGCCGGCGCCGGACCCGCAAGGAGGTGGACCCCGATGTCTAACGACAACGAGAGCCGCCGCAGGCGGCAGGTCCCCTGGCTCGGCATCGCGTCACTCGCGAT
>Ga0308167_1001108_pt1 | contig 34807 bp, 14 predicted proteins | sample PhyCR1_2_FD_202138 | JGI IMG/M metagenome (GOLD analysis project Ga0308167, IMG submission 202138) | Phyllosphere microbial communities from UC Gill Tract Community Farm, Albany, California, United States - DLSLRC.R1 | ecosystem: Host-associated > Plants > Phyllosphere > Unclassified | place... | reverse complement strand
CCCGGAAGCCCTGTTTTGCACTGCTATACTTGCGGCTTCAACAAACGACAGGCGCGTAGCTCAGCTGGTTAGAGCACCACCTTGACATGGTGGGGGTCGTTGGTTCGAGTCCAATCGCGCCTACCAAATATATTGGTGAAAAGCCTCTCGGATAAAATCCGAGGGGCTTTTTTTCGTCTGGACGATCTTCCTCGTGCAAATCCTGGCCCCTGGCCAGCTCGGAATTTGCATTGTTTTGTTTCGATGGCTTTCCGTGCTGTTTCCGTGACTGTGGCGCAATTGCTTCAATAAGCGCTTGCGTCAAAAAAAAGATCCTGGCAGCACTGATTTATGGGTGGCATGCTTATTCATGGCGGGGCTGCCACTGATGACCCTTTTCATGCACAGCCATGGTGCATTGGCCGCCTGCCCATGCCCTGCCCATATCCTGCCCGTTCCAGGTCGGCAGCTCTCTTGCAGTCACCCTCCAGTTCCCGGGCCTGCATGGCTTTCGCCGTGATCTTGCCGCCCGCTCTTCCTGGCGCCGCTCTTTGACGCCACGATGTCGATATCACTGATTTCAGTGATATACATGCGGTGAAAATATATTGAAAATCCATTTTCAATAATCAATTGAATTTGCCAGGCTTTGCTGTCGGCGTTTCTCTTGCGTTGGCATGCCAATGTTTCCATTGAACCTTCTCTTAATGAGAATGGCTGCATTGACATTAAAGAAAATGTTTGTAACTATCCGGCCGGTCTTTGGGCAGGGCAGTGAATCGGCGTCGGAGCCACAGCTTTGAAGGGATCGGATCGATGGCGGGTACGGACAGCGGGGCGGAAGCGGGCGGTCTGAAAGCCCGCCTGATGGCGGCGGGAGCCGCCGATGTGCATCTTTCACGGCGCAATGCTGCGGTGTTCGACGGTCTGGTCGCCTACGTGGTGGGCGGAGAGCGCGATGCCCTGCAGGCTGCCCTGGCTGGCGCAGGCGATGCGGTGGTGCGGGTCAGCGCCTTGCCGCTGGATGACATGGGCGCCATCGACGAGGCCGCCCTGGCCGCACTGCCAGTCTGGTCGCCGGGCGCGGTCGACGCCGCGCAGCAGCAATGGGGCAGCGCGCTGGTCACCCGGCCTGCCGTGCAGCCGGCTTCCCACCTTCACTTGTGCGATCTGCTGCCCGGCCGGCCCTTGCTGGGCGATCCGGCGCCCGCACCTGCGGCGCGGCGCGGCGCGGTGCCTTTGCACGAGCGCATTCCTGCCATCCACCATTCACCTGCGCTGCCGGACGCGGGTGTCGGTTATGCGCTGGAGCAGGCGCTGGTGCGCGCGGCTGCGCGTCCCGGAGCGGGCATCGTCCATGTGGCTGCCGATCTTTCCCAGTCCCGCACCAGCTATGCGCAGCTGCTCGACGAGGCCTGCCGCACCCTGGGCGGGCTGCTGGCCCTGGGGCTGAAGGCGGGTGACACCGTCATCGTGGATGCCGGGGGCAGTCGTCACCTGCTGCCCGTGTTCTGGGGCTGTGTGCTCGGCGGCCTGGTGCCGGCGCCTCTGGCACTGGGACCGGCGGCGGCCGGGGGGGCCGGCCTGGAGCGGCTGCTCAACTGCTGGGAGGTGGCGGGCAGGGCGCCCGTGGTCGGCTCTGCGGCAGCCCTGGCCGGCTTGCGGCCCCATGCCGCAGCGCTGCAGGGCATGCAGCTGCTCGATGCCCAGGCACTGCAGGCGGGTGCGCCCGCGCAGCCCTCGGCCAGCGCCGGGCCGGGGCAGCCCGCACTGATGCTGCTGACTTCGGGCAGCACCGGAACGCCCAAGGGCGTGGTACTGAGCCGCGGCAATCTGGCCGCCATGATCAGCGGCGTGCAGCAGCAACTGCGCTTCGTGCCCGGCGAGACCGCGCTGAACTGGATGCCGCTGGACCATGTGGGCGGCGTGGTGTTCCTGTGCGTGATGCCTACGGTGCTGGGCCTGGACCAGGTCCAGGTGGATACGGCCACCATCCTCGAGGCTCCCGCGCGCTGGCTGGACCTCGTGGCCGAGCACCGGGTCGCAGCGGTGTGGGCGCCCAACTTTGCATTCGACCTGCTGCTGCGTGCAGCCCGCAGCCAGGCCCCCGGCCATTGGGACCTGTCCTGTTTGCGCATGCTCATCAACGCCGGGGAGCCGGTGTCGGAGCCGGTCCTCGTGGATTTCGAGCGCCGCTTTGCGCAGGACGGGCTCAGGCAGGGCGCCGTCTGGATGTCCTTTGGCATGACCGAGACGGTCTCTGCGTTCTCGCTGCGCTGCTGGACAGCGTCCGGCGAGGCGGTGACCAGCCTGGGCCACCCGATCGCAGGCGGTGCACAGCGCATCGTGGACGATGCAGGCCGCACCCTGATGGAGGGCGAGATCGGGCGGGTCGAACTCAGCGGGCCCTCGGTGTTCTCGGGCTATCACGGCCGGCCCGATCTCACGGCCGAGGCGCTGCGCAACGGCTGGTTCCAGACCGGCGACATGGGGTTCCTGCGTTCGGGCGAGCTGCACATCGTGGGCCGCGTCAAGGAAATGATCATCGTCAACGGTGCCAATTTCTACAGCGCCGAGATCGAGGAGGCCGCTGCGCGCGTGCCCGGCCTGGACCGCCAGGGGCTGGCTGCCATCGGCGTGCGCCCGGCGGGCGCGGCCACCGACCAACTGGTGCTGTTCTTTCACGCGCCGGGCGCTGGCGAGCCGCAACTGCGCCGTTCGCTCATGCGCGCCTTGCGCATGCGCCTGGGCCAGGACCTGGGATTGGCCGTGGACCATTTCATTGCCGTGCCGCCCGAGCGCCTGCCGCGCACGGGTGCCGGCAAGGTGCAGCGCGTGGAGCTGCGCCGCCTGGTGGAGACAGGGGCCTTCGATCGCGAAATCAAGGATGCCGCCTGCCTGATCGGCGGTGCAGGCACCGTGCCTGCCTGGTTTGCCCGGCCCGTATGGCGCCCGCGCCAGCACGATGCGTTGCCGGCCATGGCGCCTGCGCAGGCGCATGCGTTGACTGTGGCGCTGTGTGGTGCCGGCGCCCAGGCGCTGGCGCAATTGCAGGCCCTGCAGCCCCGTCACCGCTGGATGGCGCTGGACGATACCGGCTCACCGGCCGACGCCGTGGCCGCGTTGCGCGAGTGGGCGCCTGATGTGCTGGTGCTGGCCGGCGAACAGGCGCTGGCCCCTGGCCTGCTGCAGGCAGCCCGCTGGCTGGCGGCCCCCGGCGGGCATGTGCCAGGCCGGTTGCTGGTCTGCGCAGGTACGGCTCAGGACGAGGGCCAGCGGGCAATGGCGCGCGCGGTCCTGCGCAGTCTGGAGGCTGAAATGCCTGCCTTGCGCTGCCGCCATGTCGCCTGGGGCGACGCCGATGCCGATGCCGACACCAGTGTCGCTGCCGATGCCGCCGTTCTTGATGCCGCCGGGCTGTGTGCGGAACTGGGCTGCAGCCAGCGCGAGCCCGAGGTGCTGTGGCATGCCGGCGTGCGGCGGGTGCGGCGCCTGCTGCCCCTGGTTCCCGATGCTGCAGGGCATCAGGGATTCCAGGAGCAGGGGCTGTACCTGCTGGCCGGTGGGCTGGGGGGCGTGGGCTTTTTGCTGGCCCGGCACCTGCTCGGCCGGTACCGTGCCCGGCTGCTCATCGTCGGCCGTGCCCCTGCTGTGGAGCGCCGGCAGCCACTGGAACTGCTTGCGCGCAGCGGGGCGCTCCTGTACGTGCAGGCCGATGTCACCGACCCCGCAGCCCTGCAGGCCGCGGTGGCCCAGGCGCAGCAGCACTTCGGACAGCCGCTGGCCGGCGTGGTGCAACTGGCGGCCGAGTCGCGCCTGGCCCTGTGTGCGGAGGAAGACGAGCAATGCTTTGCCCGGGCGCAGCGCGCCAAGATCGAGGGAACGCGCCACTTGCACGCCCTGATCGCCCACGATCCCCGGGCCCTGTTCCTGGTGGCCGGCTCGGTCATGGGCCTGCTGGGGGGGCGCCGCGTGGCGGCCTATGCGGCGGGAGATGCCTGGCAGATGGCCTTTGTGGAGCGACAGGCGCACAGCGCCGGTGGCGCCCGCTGCCGCTACCTTGGTTTTTCGGCGTGGCGGGACATCGGCCTGAGCCGCCAGGTGTCGAACCCGGCGCTGTTCGCTGCCTCGGGCTATCTGTCGATCGATGAGGCGCAGGGCCTGCAGGCCTTCGAATTGGCGGTGCGCGGCGAGCAGCCTGTCATGACCGTGGGCCTGGACCTCGGCCATCCCCGCCATGCCGCGCTGCGCGAGGGCGCCATCTACGGTGCCGATGAGCTGGTCTGGGTGCGTGAAGGCGCGGCAGTCGACGCGCGCCGTGCCGGCGAAGAGGATCAAGTGGATCAAGTGGAGCAAGTGAATGAAGTGGCCGGCAGCGGTGACCCGTCCGCACCGCATCGGTGGCTGCACGATGCCTGTGGCCGGCCGGTGAGCGTGCCGGTGCTGAACGTCGCATCCCTGCCCACCGATGCCCGGGGGGAGCTGGACCGCGCGGCCCTTTTGCGCCTGGCTGCGGGCATGGCATCCAGCGCAGCGCCACGCAATGCGTTCGAGCGCTACATGGTGCGCCTGTGGTGCAAGGCGCTGGGCCTGGCCGACTGTGGTGTGGACGACGACTTCTTCTCGCTGGGCGGCAATTCGCTGGGGGCGGCGCAGATCGCGGCGCGCACGCGGGAGCTGTTTCGCGTCGATATATCGATGGCCGAGCTGTTGCGCCACCCCTGCATGGCAGATTTTTGCCAGCGCGTGATTGCGCTGGAATCCCGCCCGGGAATCACGCTGGCCATTGCGGGCCGGCTGTTCGAGATCGAAAGCATGACCCCTGATCAAAAGGCGGCTGCCCACGGCGCTGCAGCAACCAAGGCGCTGCCATGAGCACGGGCGGTTTTTCCGACGACGATCTGCTGGCGGCCCTGCTGGCAGAGGATGGCTTCGAGCTGCCAGACACGCACGCGCCAGGCGCCGCGCCACGTGCCGCAGATGCGCCCGTGATCGCGCTGTCGGCGCAGCAGCGGCTGTGGATGATGGAGCGCATTCATGGGGCTCGCGGCGAGTTCAATCTTGGCCTTGCCGTGCGCTTTGGTGGCGCGACGCCCGATGTGGCCGCGCTGCAGGCCGCACTGACCGCCCTGGCGCAGCGCCATGAAAGCCTGCGTGCTCGCTTCGAGGATGCCGATGGCGAAGCGGCTCGCCTGGTCTTCGATGCGCTGGATGCATTGCCGCTGGCGGTGCACGATGTCGGCCCGGCATCGATGCCGCAGGCGCTGCAGGACGCGGCGGCCCGGCCTTTCTCGCTGGAGCGGGGCAGCCTCTTCCGGGCCGATCTGCTGCGCGCCCACGGCGAGCAGGTGCTGCTGCTGGGTTTTCACCACGCCATCATCGACCTGTGGTCGGCCTCGCTGGTGCTGCGCGAGCTGGCCGCTCTCTACGCCGCGCAACTGGGCGGGGCGGGCGCAGACCTGCCGCAGCCGCAGCGCTTTGGCGACTACGTCGCCTGGCTGGGCGACAGCGCCCGGCAGCAGGCCTTGCCGGCCCTGACAGCGTACTGGCGCAACAGGCTTGCAGGCCTGCCGCCGCTGCTGGAGCTGCCCTTTGCCGGGCCGCGCGAGGCGGGTCAGGACCGGTGCGGCCGTATCGCGGTGGTGCTTGCGCCCGCGCTGGCGGCGGAACTGGGAAGATTCGCCGCCGCCTGTGGCACCACGCCTTTCACCGTGGTGCTGGCCGCCTTCAATGCCGTCCTGGCGCGCTTCACCGGCCAGGACGATCTGGCCGTGGGCGTGCCCGTGTCCAACCGCCACCGACCCCACACCGGCGGCACCGTGGGCTTTCTGGTGGAGACCCTGGTGCTGCGCACCGACCTGCGCGCAGACCCCGGCTTTGCAGCCCTGGTGGAGCGCGTGCGCGAAGCCTGCCTTGAGGATTTTGCCCACCAGGACCTGCCGCTGCAGGCCGTGGTGCAGGCGGTCAACCCGCCGCGCCTGCCGGGGGTGCAGCCGCTGTATCAGGCCATGCTTGTCTTCCAGGCGCTGCCTGCGCTGCGCGAGGCGGCCGGCGATGTCCTGCTGACGGGACAGGCCGTTCCCCTGCCTGTGGCCCGCGCCGATCTGACGCTGGAGCTGGACCAGGGGCGCGACGATGGCGCCATTGCGGGCTGGCTGGAGTACCGCGAGGGCCTGGTGGATGAGCAGGTGGCTCAGGCCATCGCCATCGCATTGCCGGTGCTGCTGCAAGCGGCGCTGGCCCAGCCCTCGCTGCCGCTGTCCGTGCTGCCGCTGCAGCGGCCGGCCGACGCACGGCGCGGCCTGGACGCACTGCATCCGGCGCCGCTGGGCGAGCGCATCGAGAGCGCTGGCAGCCTGGCGGCGATGTTCGAGCGGCGCGCGCGCCAGTCGCCCGCCGCGACCGCGCTGATCGATGCGGGCCGCGCAGTCAGCTACCAGGAACTGGACCGGCGCTCGGCGACCCTGGCGGCCCACCTTGTCGCTCAGCTTGGCGCATCAAGCGCCACAGGGGCCGGGGCAGGGGGGGCTGCAGCCGGCATTCCCGTGGCCGTGTGTCTGCCGCGCGGTGCCGACCTGGCCGTGGCCCTGCTGGCCGTGCTGCGCGCCGGCGCGGCCTTTGTGCCCATGGACCCGGACCACCCTGCGCAGCGCCTGGCCTATATGCTGGCCGACAGCGGTGCATCGCTGCTGCTGGCGCAGGGCCGGCCCGCATGGCTGCCGGCCGCAGGCGCTCCCCTGCTCATCGATCCCGGCACGCCGTTGCCCGAGGCCGAGGCGCCTGCGCTGTGCATCGGCCCCGATACCCTGGCCTACGTGCTCTACACCTCGGGCTCCACGGGCGAGCCCAAGGCTGTCATGGGACTGCACCGCGGCGCCGTGAATCGCCTGCTGTGGATGTGGGATGCCTATCCCTTTGTCGCGGGCGAAGTGTGCTGCCAGAAGACCACGCCGGCCTTCGTCGATTTCATCTGGGAGTTCTTCGGCCCCCTGCTGGCAGGCGTGCCCAGCGTGGTGCTGGCGCATGCCGATGTGGTGGACCCGCGTGCCTTTGCCGGCGCATTGGCGCGCCATGGGGTGACCCGGCTGGTGGTGGTTCCATCGCTGCTCAAGGCCCTGCTGGAGCCGGCCGCTGATACGGCAGGCCTGCTGCCCGCGCTGCGGCACTGTACGGTCAGCGGCGAGGCGCTTTCCAGCGACCTGGCCGGCCGCTTTCTTGCGGCACTGCCGGGCTGCCGCCTGCTCAACGTCTATGGCTCCTCTGAAATCTCGGCCGACTCGACCTTCCAGGAGGTGACACAGGCCGGTGGCCATCTCGTTCCCATAGGCCGGCCCATTCCGGGCCACCGCATTGCGGTCTGCGACGCTGCTGGCCAGGCACTGCCCGTGGGGGTGGCCGGGGAGATCGTGGTGGGCGGCGATGGCCTGGCGCTCGGCTACCTGGGCCGTGAGCGGGAGACCCGGCAGCGCTTCCAGCCCACTGCGGCCCTGGACGGCGCCCGCGGCTTTCGCACCGGCGACCTGGGCCGCTGGCGTCCCGATGGCGGGCTCGACTGCCTGGGGCGGCTGGATCGGCAGATGAAAATCCGTGGCGTTCGCGTAGACCCTGCGGAGGTGCGCGCGGCCCTGTTGCTTCACCCCGGCGTGGCCGACGCGGCCGCCGCCGGATGGGTGGGCACCGACGGCGAGACCGTTCTGGCCGCTTGGGTGGTGTACCTGCCGGGGCATGCGCCCGCCGCCTCCGCACTGCATGCCTGGTTGCGCGATCGCCTTCCCCGGGCAGCGCTGCCCAGTGCGTATGTGCGTCTGGCGCAGTTGCCGCTCAATCCGAACGGCAAGGTCGATGTGCGCGCCTTGCCGGCCCCGGGCCCCGACGACCTGCCGGCGAGCGGCGAGGGCAACGCGCCCCGCCTGCCGCTGACGGCCGCACAGGCGCGCCTGGCCGATGTCTGGGAGCGCGTGATCGGCTCCCGTCCCGTCAGCGCCGACGCGGATTTCTTCATGATGGGCGGGCATTCGCTCAATGCGGCCCGGCTGGCCCAGGCCGTCCGCCAGGAATGGGGCGTGCCGCTGGACGCGGCGGCCGTGTTCGAGGTGCCGACGCTGGCCGCCATGGCGACGCGCATCGGCCAGGCTGCGCCCGGCGCGGGCCTGCCGGCCATCGGCCGGGGGCCGGCGCATCCCGGGCGCGAGGCTCGCGCCTCCTTCAACCAGGAACGCCTGTGGCTGATCGAGCAGCATGAGGCCCAGCGCGGTGCCTACAACCAGGTGGTGTGCTACCGCACTGGCGCCGGGCTGGATGCCGGAAGGCTGGAGCAGGCACTGCGCGCCGTGGTGCTGCGACACGAGGCCTTGCGCACCCGCCTGGTGCTGCGCGATGGCCTGCTGTGGCAGCAGGTGGGGGAGGCCGGTGATTTCTCGCTGGTTCGGCGGGATCTCTCGGGCCCCGGTGCCGAAGCGGCGCTGGAGCGCTTTCTGGACGACGAAGTGGCGCGGCCGCCTGCGCTGGACCACGCGCTGCCCTGTTCGGCCACGCTGCTCACCCTGGGCATGCACGACCACGCGCTGGTGATTTCCATGCACCACACGGCGGTGGACGGCCAGTCCTGCGAAATATTCATGCGGGAGCTGGCGCATGCGCTGCAGGGCGGTGATCTGTCGGCGCTGCCGCCGCCCCTGCAATGCATCGATGTGTCCGAGTGGCAGCGCGCCTGCGGCGACAAGGGTCTGTGGGCACCGCAGCTCGAACACTGGCGGCGCGCACTGGCCGCCGCCCCCGCCGTGCTGGGACTGCAGCCCGAGCGCATGCCGCAGCGGCGCAGCTACCGCAATGCCCGGGCCGCGCTCTGCCTGCCGCCGGCGAGCATGCAGCGGGTGACGGCAGCGGCGCGGCAAGCGGGCACCACGCCCTTTGCGTTGCTGCTGGCCGTATGGGCTGCCACCCTGGCACGCTTTGGCGGTGATGCCGAAGTCATGGTTGCAACCCCCGTTTCCGCACGCGAACGCGAGGGCATGGACGGCGCGGTCGGCTTCTTCAGCAACACCGTCGTCCTGCGCGTGGGCGTCAGCGGCAGTACCGGCCTGGATGTGCTTGCCCGCAACGTGCGCGACCAGCTGGCCGAGGCGCTGCGCCACCAGGATGTGCCCTTCGCCCAGGTGGTGGAGGCCTCGGGCGTGCCCCGCGCCGCGCAGCGCCCCGCGCTGGCACAGGCGATGTTCGTGCTCTCCCAGGGGCAGGACTGGGATCTGGTGTTCGACGGGCAGCGCGTCCCGCCCCGTATCCAGGCCGCACCGGTGTCGCGCTGCGACCTGTCGCTGGCCTTGCTGGCAGGGCAGGGCGAAGACGACCTCGTGCTCGGTGGTCATATCGAATATGCGGCCGATCTCTTCGGCCCCGCGCTGGCGGCGCGGCTGGCTTCGGCTTTTTCGGCCCTGCTGGAGGCCGCCTTGCAGCAGCCTGCCGCGCCGCTGGACGGCCATCCGCTGTGCGATGCGCATGAACAGGCCCTGCTGGACAGGCTGGCCTGCTCTGCGGCGCAGCCGCAGCGGTTGAACCCGCCGCACCAGGGTCTGCAGCGGCTCGATGCGCTGCTGCGCCGCGCCGCCGCGCAGCATCCCGGCCGGCCAGCCGTGGCCAGCATGGCGGGCGCACCGCAGGCGATGGACTATGGGCAGCTGTCGCGCCTGGCCTCGGCCTATGCACGCTGGTTGCGCAGCAAGGGACTGCAGGCGGGCGACTGCGTGGCGCTGGTCGCGCAGCGCTCGCCCGCGCTCATCGTGGCGCTGGCCGGGTTGTGGGAGGCGGGGGCCACCGTGGTTCCCGTGGACCCTGCCTATCCCGGCGCGCGCATCGCTGCCATGCTGGAAGATGCCTGCGCCACGGCCGTGGTGGCCGAGGCGCCCGTCGCGGGCTGCAGCCTGCCCCTGTGGCCCCTGCCCATGTCACTGTCCTTTCCCGTGGCAGGCGAGCCAGGCTCAGGCGTTGACTTGGTCGAAGGCCAGGACCAGGGTGCCCCTGGCGCCAGCGCCGCGACGGCAGGCCATGGCGACGAAGCCCTGGCCTGCATCATCTTCACCTCGGGCTCCACGGGCCGACCCAAGGGCGTGCGCGTCACGCATGCCGCACTGTGCCGGCTGGCCGAGGCGGCGGGCACGGCCTTCGGCATCGGGCCCGGCAGCCGCGTGCTGCAGATGGCGGCCTTCGGCTTCGATGTGGCCATGTCCGATATCGCCTTCGCCCTGTCGGCCGGTGCCTGCCTGTGCCTGGCCTCGCGCGATCAACTCCTGCCTGGCGCCCCGCTGGTCGGCACGCTGCAGGCCATGGCCGTCACCCACCTGCAGATCCCCGCCTCGCTGCTGGTGGCCACGCCGGTGGCGGACCTGCCGTGCCTGCAGACCCTGGTCGTCGGCGGGGAACGCTGTCCCGATGCCGTGGCCGATGCATGGTCGCGCGGGCGCAGCCTTTTCGTGGCCTACGGCCCGACCGAGGCTACCGTGACAGCCACCGCCGCACGCCACCTGCCGGGCCAGTCGCCGGGCATAGGCCGCCCGCTGGGCGATGCGCGCCTGTACGTGGTGGACGACAAGGGGCGGCGGGTTCCCGTGGGGGTGGCCGGGGAGATCTGGATCGGCGGCCCGAATGTCAGTCCCGGCTATGTCGCCAGCGGCATGGGCGACGGACGTTTCGGCCCGGATCCTTTTGACGGCTCGGGGGGCGCACGCCTGTACCGCAGCGGTGACCGGGGCCGGTGGCGTGAAGACGGAACCCTGGAGTTCCTCGGGCGCATGGACCGCCAGATCAAGCTGCGCGGCTTTCGCATCGAGCCTGGCGAGATCGAGGCCGCCCTGCTGGAGCAGCCCGGCGTGGCCCAGGCCTTTGCCATGCCCTGGACCGATGCACATGGCCAGCAGCGCCTGGCCGCCTGGGTGGCCGGTGGCCAGGATCTGGACGCGGCAGCCTTGCGCGCGCGGCTGCGTGGCACGCTGGCCCCGCACATGGTGCCGGCCGTGGTGGTGCGCGTGGATGCGATGCCGCTGACTGCGCATGGAAAGATCGACAGCAGGGCGTTGCCGCAACCGCAGTTCGATGGCGGGGCGGACGGCGGCAGCCGGACTCCCTTGCCGGTGCCGGTGCCCGCGGCCACGCAGGCACGCGTGGCCGCGCTGTGGAGCGAGGTGCTCGGCCGTGCCGGCATCGATGCGGATGCCAACTTCTTCGACGTGGGTGGCCACTCGCTGCTGCTGGTGGCGCTGCACGACAGGCTGGGAACGGACCTGGGTGTATCCGTGCCCATCAGCGAGCTGTTTCGCTTCACGACCATCCGCAGCCAGGCTGCGTATCTGGACGCGCTCCGGTCCCCGCACGATGGCGCAGCGCCGGTGGCCCAGCGGGTGCCGCAGCCTGCGGGCGAACAGGATGTAGCCGTCATCGGCATGGCCTGCCGCTATCCCGGTGCGCCTGATCTCGATGCCTATTGGCGCCTGCTGCTCGAAGGCCGCGAGGGCATCGACCACGGTGGCGCGCCAGACGCTCCGCTTCCGGGCTTCGTGGGCTCGGTCGGGCGCATCGGCGATGCGGACTGCTTTGATGCGGCCTTCTTCGGCGTGGGTCCGCGCGATGCCCTGACCTTCGACCCGCAGCACCGCGTGGCACTGGAGTGCGCCTGGCACACGCTGGAGCATGCGGGCTACACGCCCGAAGCCCATGGCGGGCGCATCGGCGTCTTCCTGGGCGTGGGCACCAACACCTATCTTCGCGTGCTGTATCCGGGCGGCGAACTGCCGGCCGGCGCCGACACCTACCACGCGCTGTCATGCAATGACAAGGACTTTGCCGCCAGCCGCATCGCCTATCACCTGAACCTCAAGGGCCCGGCCATGGCCGTGCAGACGGCCTGCTCCTCGTCCCTGGTCGCGGTGGACATGGCCTGCCGTGCCATCCGCGAGGGCAGTGCCGAGATGGCCCTGGCCGGGGGGGTGTCCATCCAGTTCCCGCAGCGCGACGGCTACGTCCACCAGCCCGGCATGATCCTGTCGCCCGATGGACGCTGCCGCCCCTTCTCGGCCGACGCGGGCGGCACCGTTCCGGGAGGCGGCGTGGGCATGGTGCTGCTGAAATCGCTGTCCCGCGCCCTGGCCGATGGCGACAACGTGCTCGCCGTGGTGCGCGGCAGCGCCGTCAACAACGACGGCTCCACCAAGGTCGGCTACACCGCGCCCGGCGCCGACGGGCAGGCCGGGGTGATTGCCGCCGCGCTGGCAGCGGCGCGCCTGGCTCCGGGCGACATCGACTACATCGAGGCCCATGGCACGGGCACGGCACTGGGCGACCCGGTGGAGATCGCGGCCCTGGGCCGTGTGTTCGGCAACACAGCCGGTGGCGCGGGCGCGCAGGACACGGCGGCCCGCAGCCGTCCCTTGGCGCTGGGCTCCGTCAAGAGCAACATCGGCCATGCCGATACGGCTGCAGGCATTGCAGGCTTCATCAAGGCCGTGCTGGCCGTGCACCATGGCGTGCTCCCGGCCAGCCTGCATTTTTCGGCCCCCAATCCGCATGCGGACTTTGCCTGCGTCCCCATCGAGGTGGTCTCCCGGCAGCGGCCGTGGATGCATGACGGCACGCGCCGCGCAGGCATCAGTGCCTTCGGCATCGGCGGCACGAATGCGCATGTGGTGATCGAGCAGGCGGCGGCGCACGCGCCCCATGCGTCCAGCACGGGCGCGCTGCCGCAGGCCTGGGTGCTGCCGCTGTCGGCGCGCACCCCGGCCGCGCTGCAGGCAGGCCTGCTGGCCCTGGCAGGGATGCTGGACAAGGCGCCAGAGACTTCGCTGGCCGACCTCTCGTTCACGCTGCACCAGGGCCGGGTCGCCTTTGCCTGGCGCGCGGCCGTGGTGGCGCACGGCACGGCCCAGGCGGCGGCGCTGCTGCGCCGTGCCGCGCCCTGTCAGGTGTCCCAGGTGTCTCAGGGCGACCGGCCTGCGCAGGCCTGGCTGTTTCCTGGCCAGGGCAGCCAGTATCCCGGCATGGGACGCGCGCTGTACGAGCAGGACGCCGATTACCGCAGTGTCTTCGATCGTTGTGCCGATGGGCTGGCTCCGCACCTGGGGCAGGATCTGCGCGGCATTCTGTACGGCCCGGTTGGCGTGGCCGTCGATGCCCAGGCACTGCGCCAGACCGAGCTGGCGCAGCCCGCGCTGTTCGCCGTGACCTATGCCATGGCCAGCGCCGCGCTGGCCCGCGGCCTGGAGCCGGCGGCCTTGCTGGGGCACAGCCTGGGCGAGTACGTGGCAGCCTGCCTGGCCGGGGTCTTCTCGCTGGACGACGCCCTGGCCCTGGTGGCCGCGCGCGGCCGCATGATGCAGGCGCTGCCGCACGGTGCCATGCTGGCCGCGCCGCTCACCCAGGCTCAGGCGCGCGAACTGCTGGCCAGCCCGGCCCATGCCGGCATCGACCTGGCCGCCATCAACGCGCCGCAGCAGTGCGTGTTCGCCGGGCCGGTTCCGGCCATAGACCGGCTGCAGGCGGCGCTGGCGGATGCGGGCCAGGCCGCCATGCGGCTGGACACCTCGCATGCCTTCCACTCCGCATCGATGGAGGGCATGCAGCGCGCGTTCACCGACTTGTTCGATGGCATGGTGCTGCACCCTCCGCAGCGACGCTTCCTGTCCAATCTCACGGGTACCTGGATCACGGACGCCGAGGCCACGGACCCGGCGTATTGGGCGTGCCACCTGCGTGCGCCAGTGCGCTTTGCCGACGGCCTGAAGACCCTGCGCGCCGAGGGCATCGGTGTGCTGGCCGAATTCGGCCCGGGCAGGGTGCTGGGCAAGCTCGCTGGCGCCAATGGATGGGCTGCAGATGCGCTGGCGCCCTCGGCGCTGCAGCGCAGCGAGGGGTCCGTCGCCGAGCCTGCGCTGGATGCGCTGCATGCGCGGCTGTGGTGCCTGGGCGCTGCCTCGCGTCCGGGGCGTATGCCGCCCGCAGCCGGCCGACGCATTCCCCTGCCCGGATATGCCTTTGAACGCATCCGGCACTGGCCTGCCGAAGTGGCAGGCAAGTCGCATGCGCCAGCCGCCCCTTCGCTTTCCGCTGTTTCACCGGCCTCGCCTTTCCTGGGCGATGTCCGGGCCGCTCCGCCGAAGCTGCCCGACATGGCCGACTGGTTCCATGTGCCGGGCTGGCGCCGCGAGCCCGCTGCACAGGCGGCTGGCATTGCGTCACCCGCCGCAGCCTCGCTGCGCTGGATGGTGGTGGGGGTACACCTGCCGGCCGGCGCCGCGCTGGCGCAGGCCCTGAGCGTGGCCGGCCAGCAGGTGCTTGCCGTCAGCGCCGGCCAGGCGTTTGCGCAGGTGGCACCCGGCCATTTCACGATCGATGCTGGAGATCACCAGGATTTCCGGCGTCTTCTGGATGCCTTGCCGGAGCATGCACGGCCGCAGCGCATCGTGCACCTGGAGGCCACACGCGGCGGCGCGCCGGACGATCTGTTGCGGCGCGGCTTCTTCGGCGTCCTGGGGCTGGCACGCGCCCTGGGCAGCGCGGTGCCGCCCTGGCCGGTGCGGCTGGACATCGTGACCACTGGCGCAGCCGACGTGGACGGCGACGAGGCCCTGGCCGCGGGCGCTGCAACGCTGCTCGGCGCCGTCAAGGTGTTGCCGCTGGAGTATCCGAACCTCGATTGCCGCCTCATCGATGTCCGTGACATGGACGGCCCGGGCGCAGGCGAGGCGCTCCAGGCCCTGGCTGCCGAGCTGCTGCGCACCGATCCGCTGTCGCAGGCCCCGCAGCCCGTGGTCGCCCTCAGGCGCGGGCGGCGCTGGGTGCCGCAGTTCACGGCGCAGCGCCTGCCCGAGCCGCTGGCCGGCCAGGCGCGCTTCAGGCCTGCAGGCGTCTATGTGCTGACGGGCGGATTCGGCGGCATGGGCTCGGCGCTGGCGCGCGAGCTGGCTGGCAGCGGCGCGCATCTGGTGCTCCTGGGCCGGCATGTCGATACATCCTTGGTCGCGCAGTTGCAATCGCGCGGCGCCCAGGTGCTGGCGCTGGCCTGCGATGTGTCGGACGCCAGAGCGCTGGGCGATGCCCTGGCCCGGGCCCGCAGCCGGTTTGGCCGCGTGGACGGCGTGCTGCATGCGGCCGGGGTGGCAGACCAGGGCGGGGTGGTGCACAACCGCGACGACGCCAGCATCGCCACGGCCATGGCAGCCAAGGTCCAGGGCGCCCTGGCGCTGGATGCGGCACTGGCCGGACACGAGCCCGACTTCGTTGTGCTGTTCTCCTCGCTGGGCACGGTAGTGCCGGGCAGCAAGTTCGGCCAGATCGGCTATGCCGCCGCCAACGAGTTCCTGGCGCTGTTCGCCGCCGAGCGCACGGCACGCCGTGGCGGCTTCACGCAGGCCATCGACTGGGACGACTGGACCGAAGTGGGCATGACCGTCATGGCCCGCCAGCGCTGGGGCCTGCCCGCACTGGCCGCCGGCGAGGGACTGACGCCCGCCGAAGGCGTGGCCGTGCTGCGGCGTGCCCTGGCCTCGCCCCATCCCCGCGTATCGGTTTGCGTGCGCGATCTGCCCTCCCTGCTGCGCCTGGCCGGAAGCGTCTGGACGGACGCGGCTGCAGCGCCCGCAGGCCTGCCCGCCAGCGGCGAGCCGGCACAGGCCCCTGAGCAGGGCGGCGAAGGCCCGGACACGCGGCAACGGCTGGCCGCAGTCTGGCGCGAGGTTCTGGGCGTGGCCGAGATCGGTGCGCAATCCCACTTCTTCGAACTGGGCGGCCATTCCCTGATTGCCATGCGCGTGCTGGCCTATGTGCGTGAGCATTTCGGCGTGGAGCTGGGCATCGCGGCGGTGTTCGAGCATCCGGTGCTCGGCGACTTGGCGGACTATGTTGACGCGTGCCGGCCCGTGGGCGGCACCGTGGAGGAATTCACCTTATGAAGAGTGCGAGCGACAGGGCAAGCGATCTGCTGGCCCGCCTGGCGCAGCTGGGCGTGACCGTGCAAGGCGAGGGCGGCGATCTGAAAGTGCGCGGCCCGGCAGGTGCCATTGGCGGGCAGATGCGCGATGAGCTGCGCGCTCTCAAGCCGCAGCTGCTGGCCCTGCTGTCACGCAGCGGGCCCGCGCCGGTGGCCGCAGGAGCTGCTGCAGAGGTGGACCCCGACCGCGTGCCGCTGTCCTTCAACCAGCGCCGGCTCTGGTTCCTGGACCGGCTGGAGGGCGGTGGCAGCGCCTTCATCATGGCCGCCTGTTTCGAGCTCGAAGGCCCTTTGCACCTTGAGGCCCTGCAGCAGGCGCTGACGGTGCTGCTGGAGCGCCACGAGCTGCTGCGCAGCGTCATCGTGGACGAGGCCGCCGAGCCGGTGCTGCGCATCGGCGCTGCCACGGCCGTGCGCCTTCAGCCAGAGTCCGTGGACGATGCCTCACCCCAGGGCCTGGCCGAGCTGATGGCGCAGCAGGCGCGCCAGCCCTTCGATCTGACGCAGGCGCCCCCCTTGCGGCTGCGCCTGTTTGCACTGGAGCCGCAGCGCCACGTGCTGGCCCTGTCGCTGCACCACATTGCCGGGGATTTCTGGTCCATGGGGCTGCTGCTGGCCGAACTCGGCCAGCTGTATGGCGCGGCCTGCCAGGGCCTGCCGTCGCCGCTGCAACCGCTGCCCCTGCGCTACCCCGACTACTCGGCCTGGCAGCGCGCCACGCTGGACGAGGCGCGGCTGGCACCGCAACTGGCCTTCTGGCAGGCGCAACTGCAGGGCGCACCCACCCAGCTGGCGATGCCGCTGGACAGGCCCCGGCCCGCAGAGCGCGGCGCCAGCGGCGCCCACCATCACTTTCGCATCTCGCCGGAGGGCACCCAGGCGCTGCAGGAGGCGTCAGCACGCGCAGGCGTCACGCCCTTCATGGCGCTGCTGGCCGCCTATGCCGCCGTGCTGGGGCGCTGGACCGGCCAGGACGAGGTCGTCATCGGCTGCCCGGTGGCCCACCGGGACACGCCGCAGACGCAGGGACTGGTCGGTTTCTTCATCGACACCCTGCCGCTGCGCATCGACCTGCGCGACGACCCCCAACCGGCCGAGCTGCTGCAGCGCGTTCGCCGCACATGCCTGCAGGCATTCGAGCACCAGGACCTGCCGTTCGAGCGCATCGTGCAGGCCGTGCGGCCCGAGCGGGCGCTCAACCGTGCGCCCCTGTTCCAGACCATGTTCGTGCAGCAGACCGCTGGTGCAGCCGTGCTGGCGATGCAGGGGCTGGCCGTGCGGCCGCTGCCCGTGCCAGCGGCGGCGCCGGAGCTGGACCTGAACCTGTCGGCGCGTCTGGACGGCGAAGCCTTCGCCTGCGACATGGAGTACGACGCCGACCTGTTCGACCCGGCCACCGTGGCTGCGCTGTGCGCGCAGTTTGCGCATGTGGCGGGGCAGTGGGCGTGCGGCCTTGCACTGTCCCGGCTGGCACTGGCCCCGCAGGCCTGCGCCGTGGCTCCCGCACCAGCCATGGCCGAGGGCGCTGCGCCGGCATCCGTACCCGCGCTGATAGCCCGCGCTGCCGATCGCTGGCCGCAGCGCATGGCCGTGCAGGCGGATGGCGCGGCACTTTCGCTGCGCGAGCTTGTGTGCCAGGCCGACGCACTGGCCGGGCGACTGCGCGGCGCGGGTGCCAGGTCCGGCGACCTGATCGGCCTGGGCCTGGGCAACTGCCTGGCTCTGCCGGTGGCCATGCTGGCGGCCTGGCGCTGTGGTTGTGCCTATGCCGTACTCAGCCTGGCGAGGCCGCTGGCACAGCGCGCGACCATGATGGAGGCGGCCGGCGTGCGCCTGGTCATTACCGCGTCTGCGGCGGAGCAGTGGCCTTCGCATACGGTGCTGGTGGCGCCGGACCTGGCGCCGGACCTGGTGGCAGAGCCTGCCGGCAGCGCCGCGCGGCAGCCCTGGCTCGCAGACCCCGCGCAACGGGCCTATGTCTGCTTCACCTCGGGATCGACCGGCGCCCCGAAGGGCGTGGTCGTGAGCCATGCCAACCTGGCCCACCATGCGGCGGCGGTGGCGCGTGAGTTCGGCCTGTGCGAGACCGATCGCGTGCTGCAGTTCGCGGCCCCCGATTTCGATGTGGCTGCCGAGGAGATCTTCCCCACGCTGGCCTCCGGTGCCTGCGTGGTGCTGCGGGCACAGAACAGTCTTGACAGCCTGGAGGCTTTCCAGGCCCAGGTGGCAGGCGCGCGGCTGACCGTGCTCAATCTGCCGTCCGCGTTCTGGCACGAGTGGGTGGGCATGCTGCATGCATCGGGCACGGCTGTTCCGCCCGACCTGCGGTTGGTGGTCACGGGCAGCGACCGCGTTTTCGTGCGCAGCTTGCGCCAGTGGCAGGCGCTGTGCCGCCATCCTGTGGCCCTGCTCAGCGGCTATGGCCCGACGGAGGCCACCATTTCGGCCGCGTTCTTCGACCCCGCGCACGACGTGCTGCCTCTGGCGGCCGAGATCCTGCCTCTGGGCCATGCGCTGCAGGGCGTGCAACTGGCCGTGGTGGACAGCGCCGGGCAGGCCTTGCCTGCCGGGGCCATCGGCGAAATCGTCATCGGCGGCGGTGGTGTGGCGCAGGGGTATCTGCAACAGGACGAGGCCACACAGGCCGCGTTTCGCGCCTGCGCCGCACTGGGTGGGGCGCGCGCCTATTGGAGCGGCGACCTGGCGAGGCGGCGTGCCGACGGTGCGCTGGAGTTCCTGGGCCGGCGCGATGCGCAGGTGAAGATCCGGGGATTTCGCATCGAGCCCGCCGAAGTGGAGGCCGCCCTCATGGCCCATCCCTGCGTGCGCGAGGCTGCCGTGGTGCTGGCGCACGATGGCGCAGGCCAGCCGGTGTTGCTCGCGGTGGTTGCGGGACAGGCCGATGCGGCGGCGCTGCGCAGCTGGCTGTCCGAGCGGCTTGCGCCCTACATGGTGCCTGCCGTGTGCCGCGTGCTGGAGAGCCTGCCCCATACGGCATCGGGCAAGATCGACCGGCGCGCGCTGGCGGGGCTGGCCCTCCAGTCGCCGCCGCAGCTGCCTGTGGCGGACGGCACGGCCCAGCCTTGCAGCCCGCTGGAAGCCACCCTGGCCAGGCTCTTTGCCGAGGTGATGAACCTTGCGCAGGTGGGCGTCACCGACAACGTCTTCGACCTGGGTGTGGACTCCATCCGCTGCCTGCAGATCGTCTCGCGTGCGCGCCGCCAGGGCCTGGACCTGGTGGTGCGCGACATCTTCCGCACCCAGACCGTGCGTGCCCTGGCCGGAGAGATCGCCCTGCGGTCGCGGGCCGCGCCGACGGTACCGGTGGCGGAGGCCGGGACACTGTTGTCACCGACCCCCATCCAGGCCTGGTTCCTGGAGCATGCAGGGGCAGGGGCCGCTCACTACAACCAGGCGGCCGTGCTGCGCGTGCCCCCGCAGTTGCCGGCCGAAACGCTGGAGCGGGCGCTGGCGGGCGTGGTGGCATGCCACGAGATGCTGCGCCTGCGGGTGGACGCGCAAGGCGTGCTGGATATTGCCCCCATGGCGCCCGGGCCTGTGCTGGACGTGGTCTGCCTGGAGGGCCTTGCTCCGGCAGAGGCACAGCAGCGCCGGGCCGAAGCCTTTGCCGCGGCCCAGCGCGCCATGGACCCGGCGTCCGGCCGCATGGTGCGTGGCGTGCTGCTGCCCGGCACGGGCCGGCTGATGCTGGCCATTCACCACCTGGCGGTGGATGCCTACTCGTGGTCGGTACTGCTGGAAGACCTGGCCCTGGCCTGCACACAGGTGTCGCGCGGCGAGCCCGTGCGACTGCCCGCGCCCACCAGCTCCTATGCGCGCTGGTCGCACCGGCTGGGCGAGCTGGCCGCCGGGCCCGAGGCGGCTGCGCAGGCGCAGGCGTTGCAACAGGCGTTCAGCCAGGTGGGCGCGACCGTGTTGCCTCCCCAGACGCCAGCCGGTTGCGTGGGCCAGGCCCAGACCCTGGACTTCGAACTGGACGAGGAGACGACGCAGGCCCTGGTCCACGAGGTGCCGCGTGCCTTTGCCGCCCGCGTGGACGAGGCTTTGCTCGCCGCCCTGGTTGTGGCAGGCGCGCGGCTGGGGGTGGATGGCCCCTGGCGGCTGGATCTGGAGCGCAACGGACGCGCCGATCTCTTCGAGGAGCTGGACCTGTCTCGCACCGTCGGTTGGTTCACGGCGCTGCAGCGTGTGGGCATCGAGCCAGCTCACGGCGCCGCCGATGCCGCGGCGGTGGTGGCGCAGGTTGCCGCTCAGGTGCGCGGCGCCGCATGGCAGGGACTGGCGCTGGGGCTGCTGCGCTACCGCTCGCCCGACGGCGCCGTGCGCGCCGGCCTGGCCGCGCTGCCTGAACCGGAACTGCTGCTGAACTACCTGGGCCGCATGGACGGCGCCCCTGCCGGGGACGAGACCATCGCCCCGGTGGATGAGGCGGCGGGCCCTGCGCAGGCCCTCGGACTGGCGCGCAGCCATGTGATCGAGCTCAATGCGGGGCTCTGGAATGGCCGGCTGCGCGGGGAACTGAGCTTTCCGGCAGGGGAGCCCAACCGCGAGCGCATCGCCCAATGGCTGGACGAGGTGAAGGCCGTGCTGGCCGAGATCGCCAGCGCCGCGCGCGAGGGCCGTGGAGCATGTGCTGCCCCGGCCGGGCAAGTGCCGCAGGCCGTTCCCCGCAGCCGTGCTCCGGTGGCCGTGCTGGCGCTCACGCCCCTGCAGCACGGCCTGCTCTACCACAGTCTGCGTGCACCCGATGACCAGGTCTACTTCGATCAATTGACACTGACCCTGCAGGGTCCGCTGGACCCGGCAGCGCTGCGCCGTGCCTGGGAAGCTGTGGTGGCACGCCACGGCGTGCTGCGTACCAGCTTCCACTGGGACGATGGCGAGGCCATGCAGCATGTGCATGCCCACGTGGAGCTGCCCTGGCAGCACGACGACTGGCGCACCATGGATACCGCCGCGCAGCATGCCGCTCTGTCGGCACTGCTGGCGCAGGACCGGGCCCGGGGCTTCGACCTGCGCCACGCGCCCCTGATGCGCCTGCATCTGCTGCACACGGCAGAAGAACGCCATGAGCTGTTGTGGAGCGCCCACCACCTGCTGCTGGACGGGTGGTCGGTCTCGGTGGTGATGGACGAGGTCTTCCGCCTGTACGGCCAGGCCCTGGGCGATGGCACGCCAGTGCTGCCGCGCGCGCCCGATTTCGCCGACTGCGTGCGCTGGCACCAGCGGCGCGACGTGCAGGCCGACCAAGCCTTCTGGCGCCAGGCGTTGCAGGGCCTGCACGAGCCCACCTCACTGGCCTTTCTGCGCCAGGCCGGGGAGCCTGTCGAGCCTGAGGCTCAGGACCCGATCGAATGCCTGCTGCCGCCCGCCACCAGCAGCGCCCTGGCCGCGCTGGCCCGCGCCGCGCGTGCCACGCCCGGCATCGTGCTGCAGGCCGCCTGGGCGCTGCTGCTGTCGTGCCACAGCGGCAGCCGCGACCTGGTGTTCGGTGTGACCGTGTCGGGGCGCTCTCCCGACATCGCTGACGTGGAGCAAATGGTCGGCATGCTGATCGCCACGGTGCCGGCGCGTGTGCGTGTGGCTGCCGGCATGCCGCTGCTCTCGTGGCTGTCCGCGCTGCAGCAGGACCACCTGGAGCGCGAGCGGCATGCGGCCGCATCGCTGGCGGAAATCCGCCAAGCTTCGGAACTGGAGCCAGGCTGCGATCTGTTCCAGTCCCTGGTTCTGGTGCAGAACTATCCTGCGCCCGATGCGTTGCAGGCCGGTGGTCTGTGCCTGGCCGCAGTCGCCAGCCATGAGCGCACGAACTTCCTGCTCACCCTGGCCTGCATGCAAGGCGCGCACGGATGGCGCCTGGCACTGCACCGCGACCGCGAGCAGGTGCCGGCTGCGGCAGCGCGCCGCCTGCTGTCGCACCTCGATGCGCTGCTTGCCGCCATGGCGGCGCAGCCCGGTCAGGCACTGGGCTCGCTGCTGCAGCTCGCGCCCGAGCAGGCGCGCGATGCCCTGGAGGCCGGCACCGGCCCTGCCGAGACCATGGACGAGCGCTTTCTGGTGGACTGGATCGACCACTGGGCGCAGCACACGCCCGGCGCCACGGCCCTGGAAGGGCCGCACGGTCGCATGGACTATGCGCAACTGGCGAGGCTGTCGCGCCAGGCGGCCTGCTCGCTGTCTGCCCTGGGCGCAGGGCAAGAAACCCGTGTGGCCCTGTGCCTGGGCCGCTCTCCCGTATGCCTGGCGGCAATTGCCGCAATCCTGCGCGCGGGCGCAGCCTTTGTGCCCATCGACCCTGCGCTGCCGGCGCAGCGCCAGCGCTTCATGCTGGAGGACAGCGGCGCAGTGCTGGTGCTGGCCGATGCCGCGCTGCCCGTGGCGGAGGAACTGGGTTTGCGCTGCCTCACGCCGGAGCAGTTGTTCGGCACCATGTCGCCAGACGAGGCTGCCGAGGCTGCCGAGGCTGCCGAGGCCACTGTGCTTGCCCAACCGCAGGCCTCGTCCTCGGCCTATGTGATCTATACGTCCGGCTCCACGGGCACGCCCAAGGGCGTAGTCAATACGCGGGCTGGCATGCGCGCCCTGGCCCATGCCCAGCAGCGCGTGTTCGCGCTGGATGGAAGCGATCGCGTGCTGCAGTTCGCCTCGCTGTCCTTTGACGCCTCCGTCTGGGAGATGACCATGGCCTGGCGCCATGGGGCGGCGCTGCTGGTGCCTGCCCCGGACATGGCAAGGGCCGGGCCACAGCTGCAGGCCTTTGTGCGGCGCCATGGCATCACCGCCGCAACACTGCCGCCCACGGTGCTTTCCACCCTGGAGGCGGCCTCGCTTGATGCGCTGCGCCTGCTGGTGGTGGCCGGTGAGGCCTGTGCACCGGAGTTGGCGCTGCGGTGGTCGGTGGGCCGACGCTTTTTCAATGCCTATGGCCCGACCGAGGCTTCGGTGGCTGTCAGCGTGCAGGAGGGCGTGCAACGCGCCGACCGGCTGCCCATTGGACGGCCGCTGCCGAACATGCAGCTGCATGTGCTGGACGAGGACATGCGCCTGCTGCCCCCGGGGGCGCCGGGGGAGCTGTACATCGGCGGTGCAGGGCTGGCGCGGGGTTACCTGGGGCGTCCCGGGCTGACGGCGGCCAGCTTTGTGCAGGATCCGTTCGGCGACCCCGGCGAGCGGCTGTACCGCACGGGCGACCGGGGCTGGCGCCTGGCCGATGGGCGCGTGCACTTTGCAGGCCGCAACGACCACCAGATCAAGCTGCGCGGCCTGCGCATCGAGCTGGGCGAAATCGAGGCTGCGCTGGCCACCCACCCGGGCGTGGAGGCCGCAGCGGTGCTCGTCATTGCGCACGGCGAGGCCGACCACCGGCTGACGGCCTGCGTGGGCGCCGCGCACCCCGTCGGCGCCGAGGCGTTGCGCGCGTACCTGGTGTCCCGCCTGCCTGCGCACATGGTTCCCGCCTATTTCGTGGAGCTGAACCAGCTCCCGCTCACCCACAGCGGCAAGATCGACCGCCAGGCACTGGGCCGGCAACTGGCGGCGCAGCCGGCCCGGCCGTCTTCGCCAGCGCCTGCCGCTGACGCCGCTGCAGGCGACGCCTGCGCGCGGCTGGCGGCGGTCTGGACCCAGGTGCTGGGCGTTGCCGAGGTGGGGCCGCACCAGAGCTTTTTCGAGCTGGGCGGGGACTCCATTCTTGCCATCCAGGTGGTTGCGCGGGCCAACCGGCAGGGGCTGGCCATCACGCTGGCGCAGCTGATGGACCCGGCCTCGCAGACGGTGGCTGCTCTCGTGGCGCTGCTGGGTCAGGACGGAGGGCCGGTGGCGCAGCCCTGCGCCACCGAGGACGTTGCAGGCGATGGCCGCGTGCCGCTCACGCCCATCCAGCGCTGGTTCCTGGCGCTGGAGGCTCCGCAGCGCCAGCACTACAACCAGAGTTTCCTGTTGACCGTGCCTGCCGACCTCGCGCCCGAGCGGCTGCAGGCCGCGCTGGCGCTGCTGCAGCAGCGCCATGATGCGCTGCGCCTGCGCTATCGCCGTGAGGACGGCGGCTGGGTGCAGACGCTGGCCGATGGCCTTGTGCCGCCTGCGGTCCCGGTGCTGCAGGTGGTGGCATCGCCGCCTGGCGAAACGCTGGCCGCCTGGCGCGAGCGGCTGCAGGCAGCCGCCGTGGCCAACCAGGAGCGGCTGGACCTGCAGGCGGGCCCGCTGATGCACGCGGCTCTGTACCTTCCGCCGGGCCAGGAGGAGGCGCCAACTCATGCACAGGCACAGGCACGCCTGCACCTGGTCGTGCACCACCTGGCCATCGACGCCGTGTCCTGGCGCGTGCTGCTGGACGATCTGGCCGAGGCCTGCCGCCTTGGCCACATTGCCAGGCCGCCTGGCGCGTCCTTCAGCCATTGGGCGGCAGCCGTGTCGCGCCATGCGGCATCGCAGTCGGCGCGTGCCGAGCTGCCGTACTGGCTGGCCCAGTCAGGCGACGCCTGCCTGCCGCTGGCGCGTGGCGCCGGGGCGGCCTCCACGGTGGGCGAAGCCGTCACCCTCGGCGTGCAGTTGTCCGTGGACGAGACTGGCGCCTTGCTGCGCGAGGCGCCACGGGTCCATGGTGCCGCCATGCAGGAGCTGCTGCTGGCGGCGTTGGCCTCGGCCCTGGCCGGTCGCGTCCAGGGCCGCTGCATCGGTGTGGCGCTGGAGTCGCATGGCCGCGATGTGGTGCTTGAAGGCCTGGAGGTGGGCTCCACCGTGGGGTGGTTCACGGCGCTGGCACCCCTGGCACTGCCGCTGCCTCGATCGTTGCCCGATGCCCCGCCTGCGGACGGCGCTGCGGGCCCGTCCGCGCTGTCTGCTCTTGCGGTCGTGCGTGAGGCGCTGCGCGCTATGCCGCGGCGCGGCTTCGGCTACGGCGTGCTCAGCCAGCTTTCGCCCGAGCCGGCCGTGCGCCAGGCCCTGGCCGCGCAGGCCCCGCCCGGCATCGCCTTCAACTACCTGGGGCAATGGGATACGGCCTGGCCCGAAGGCGAGGGCCTGCGCCCGGCGCCGGAGCGCGATGGCCCGGGCTTCGCGGCGAGCACGCCGCGTGCCTTCCCGCTGGAAGTCAATGCCATGGTGGCGGACGGGCGGCTGGCGCTGGATCTCACCTACGATCCCCGGGACCTGGAGGAAGGCTGGATTGCGGCGCTGGCCGCCGACATGCAGGCCTGGCTGGTGCACGCGGCGGCCAGTGCGCGGCAAGCCGGTTCTGTACAGGCAGGTGGCGCACAGGCCAGCCCGTCCTTGCGCGCGCCAGCCTTGCCCTCGCATGGCCTGGGGCCGCAGCAGGACGCCATGCTGGCCCACGCCCTGGCCTGCCCGGGATCATCCGCCTATGTGGTGCAACTGGGGGCCAGCCTGCCTGCGACGCTGGACGTGCCCGCTTTCATGGCTGCCTGGAACGCCGCCGTGGCTCGCCATGCGGCGCTGCGCGCCTGTTTCTCTGTGGACGCAGCAGACGGGTCGGGGCGCCAGCATGTGGACGACAGCCTCACCGCCGCGCCCTGGCGCACCGAGGACTGGTCTGCCTGGACACCCGCCGATGCACAGGTCGCATACGATGCGCTGCGCGAGATCGAGCAGGCTCGCGGCTTCGATCTTGCCCGCGCCCCGCTGATGCGCTTTGCGCTCGCCCGCATGCCGGACGGCGGCTGGCGCTTTTGCTGGACCTACCATCACCTGCTGGTCGATGGCTGGTCGATGCCGATTTTGATGGCCGATGTGCAGGCCGTTTATGCGGGCCGCTTGCCCGGCGCGGCGGCGCCCGACACTCCAGCGCCCGACGTGCGGCGCTTCCTCGACTGGCTGGATGCGCAGGATGCTGGCAGCGCGCAGGCCTTCTGGAAGAATGAACTGGCAGGCTTGGCGCCCTCGCGCTGGCCTGCTGCCGAGGCAGCCGTGGCCAGCGGACGTTCCCGCCAGGTGCACCGGGTGCTGGCAGCCGGGACGGGCGCCAGCGTGGCTGCCTTTGCCCGCCGCCATCGCCTGTCGGTGCCCAGCGTGGCCCTGCTGGCGTGGGCGCTGGTGCTGGCGCGGCACATGGGGCGCGACGACCTGGCCTTTGGCGTCACCTCGGCCCTGCGTCCCGCCGAACTCGAGGGTGCCGAGGCCATGGTGGGCGCCATGTTGGCCACACCGCCGCTGCGCGTGAGGCTGGACCGGGCGCAGGGCTTTGCCGCCGCCTGCCAGCAGTTGCAGCGCCGGCGCATGCAGGCGTCCGGTCATGCCTGGCTGGCGCCGCGGGCTGTCGCATCGGCCGCCGGGCTGGCCGATGCCGATGACCTGTTCGGCACGGCGCTGCGCATCCAGAACTACCCGCTGGGCGAGTTGGGCAGCGACAGCGCCGCCCTGGCTTTTCACGATGTGGACGTCCGTGACGCCTGGCACCACCCGTTCAACCTGGAAGTCATGCCCGGCGACGATTTTCGCCTGCTGGCGGTGCACGACGCTCTCAAGGTCGCTCCCGCCGTGGCCGACGCCCTGCTGGAGTCCATGGCGCGCCTGCTGGAGACGCTGGACCAGGACCGGCCGCTGACCTATTGGCTTGAGGAGACACATGGCTGACGCAACACCGCTTTATCTGCGCGAGGACGTGGTGGCCGTGCCACGGTTCGCGGGCTGGTATGCCTGGTCCTTTCTGATTTCGCCCGCCACGGCGGCCCTGTACCTGGCCAACCGCTACGTGCGCATCATGGAGTCCTATCTGGAGGCGCCCGAGCTGCATGCCCAGGCCGTGGCCAATGCCTCCATGCGCGGCGGCCCCTTCATGGACTGGCCGGCCGAGCGCCGCGGGGACATCCAGGCCCTGCTGGACGAGACGCGCCAGCGCCATGCCGGGCTGCTGTCGTTTGCTGCCGACCTGGGGCAGTGCTGGGAGTTGCTCAAGACCCAGGCCGATGGGCATTCGATGGCGCAGCTGTATCCGCGCCTTCCCGATTCGGTGCGCGGCTATGCGGAGCTCGTGTACTCGCTGACCGGCGCACCGGACCTGCGCCTGATCGAGGCGCTGCTCTACCGCAGCCCGCTGTATGACACCTCGGCTCAGAGCACGCTGGTGATGCGCGGCGGCGATGTGCGGCCCTTTGCCCTGGGCACGCCGCAGCTCGAACGTGACGGGGCGGTCGCCCTGCAGATTCCGTATGCCAGCCCCGCCAACGACATGCTGGCAGCGCTGCGGCACGCACCGCGCCCCTTCGATGCCATCGCCGAGTCGCTCGGGCTGGAGGGCGCGCGGGCCGACCGCTTCCACGCTTTGCTGACCGGCACGCCACCGGCCCGGCGCGGTGGGGACCTGGCGGACACGGCGCCGGTGGGCAGCGCGCGCTGGCGGTATTTCGGCCATGCCTGCGTGCTGGTCGAGACGCCAGGTGGGCGCAGCGTGCTGATCGATCCCCTGGTGCCTGCCGGTGGCAGCGCGGGCCAGACACCGCGCTTCACGCTGGCCGACCTGCCGCAGCGCATTGACTGCGTGGCGCTGACGCACAACCACCAGGACCATGTGCAGCTGGAGACCTTGCTGGCCCTGCGCTCGCGCATCGGTCGGGTTCTGGTGCCAGCCGGCGGGGGAGGCAGTCTTGCCGACCCCTCGCTCAAGCTCGCACTGCAGGCGGCGGGCTTTGCCGATGTGCAGGAAATCGGCCCGCTGGAGGTCTTCAGCGAGGGCGACCTGACGGTCACCGCCCTGCCTTTCCTGGGCGAGCATGCGGATCTGGACATTCGCACCAAGGCCGCTTGGCTGGTGGATGCCGCCGGCAGCCGCCTGCTGTTCGCGGCGGACTCCAACAATCTGGAGCCTCGCCTGTACGAGCACCTGCGCCCCGTGGTGGGTTCGCTGCAGGCCCTGTTCATCGGCATGGAGTGCGAGGGCGCGCCCCTGAGCTGGCTGTACGGTCCGCTGCTGCCGACACCGCTGGACCGCGCACGCGACCAGTCGCGCCGGCTCGACGGCTCGGACTACCGCCGCGCCATGGGCCTGCTGCGCATGCTGCAGTGCGAGCAGGTCTTCGTCTATGCACTGGGGCTGGAGCCGTGGCTGTCGTTCATCACCAGCATCGAGTTCGACCCGGAGTCGGCCGCCATGCGCTCCGTGCGCTCCCTGCTGGCCGCCTGCGAGGATCTGGGCATCCCGGCCGAGCGCCTCTACGGAAAAGCCGAAGGCTGAGGCCCCGAATGCACCCCGTTCGCAGTCCCCTGACCCCCTCCTGCGCCCGCGGCCAGGGCGCGGCGCGCAGGGTTGACTGTTACCTGTGTTTCACGAATGATTCCGGTGTCGGTGACACTTTGGAACATTTGTGTTCCGCCGTGGCACTGGGCGAACTCCGCTTCCTGTGCCGCCTTCCCGGCGCCGTGCGCCGGGCCACTTGTTCCTCAACTGGAGATTTCCCATGAGCGTGGAAAAAGCCGAAAGTACCGTGAGCCCTGCCACCGACACGGCCATTGCCGATGCTGCCGTGGCCTCTGCTGAAACAGCCGATGCGCCCCTGACCCCGCAGGAGCGGCAAAACGAGGCCCTGCACACCATCAAGAACCACGTGATCACGGCCATGGGCATCGGCATCCTGCCGGTTCCGGGCCTGGACCTGATCGCCCTCACCGGCGTGCAACTGAGCCTGCTGCGCAAGGTGGGCCGCCTGTACGGCCATTCGCTGTCGGACGAGACCGGCAAGAAGCTGCTGGGCGCGTTGCTGGGGGGCTACCTGCCGCTGGTGGTGACGGCACCGCTGGCCAGCCTGCTGAAGTTCATTCCGGGCGTGGGCATCGCCGCTGGCGTGCTGGCCCAGTCCACTTTGGCGGGCGCGACCACCTACGCGGTCGGCAAGCTGTTCATGCAGCATTTCGAGACGGGCGGCACCTTCCTGGATGTCAAGGTCTCGGACATGAGCAGCAAGCTCAAGCAACAGGTGGAAGAGGGTAAGGCCTTCGTCCAGAAGAACGTCGGCGGCGGCAAGGCCGGCGCGTCCTGAGCAGGCACTGTCCGGTTGCGATGACATCGATGCAGCTCTCCCGCTGCCCCTGGCTGGCCTTCGGTGCAGGTGCGGCGGATGCAGGCGTGCGCCTGCTGTGCCTGCCCTTCGCCGGTGGCGGTGCCTCGGCCTATCTGGGCTGGCGCCGCCATCTGCCAGGCGTGGCCGTGGCGCCGCTGCAGTACCCGGGCCACGAAACGCGGCTGTCGGAAAGGCCGCTGGTCAACCTGGACGCCATGCTGGCCGGCCTTGCCGATGCCGTGGCGCCCTGGCTGGACCGTCCTTACGCGCTCTTTGGCTGCAGCCTGGGCGCACGCCTTGCGTTTGCCCTGGTCCGGCAACTTGCCGAACGCGGCCTGCCGCCACCGTGCGGGCTGCTGGTGGCCGCCAGCGCGCCCCCCGGTCGCCCGGCCGTGGCCGATACGGCTGGCCTGGATGATGGTGCCTTCCAGCGGCTGGTCCGCTCCTATGGCGGCATCCCGCCCGAGCTGGATGCCGACCCCGGCTTCTGGACCATGGCGCTGCCCGTGCTGCGGGCCGACTTCGCACTGGCGGCCCAGCCGCTGCCGGGGCCGGGGCATCCCCTGGATTGCCCCGTGGTGGCCTATGCGGGACGGGCCGATGCGCTCGCCACGCCCCTGGCGATGGCCGGATGGTCCGCCATGACCACGGGTGGCTCGCGGCTGCATTGCTTCGATGGCGGGCATTTCTTCCTCCAGTCGGCTCCCGACTTCCTGGACACTCTGTCCGCCGACATCGACCGCCTGCGCCTGGGCGCAGCGGCCTGCCTGGTGCCTGCATGAACGATTTCCCGATGATGACGAGCGGCGCCCTGCGTGCCGCGCTGCTGTGGACGCTGATGGCGGGCGGCCTGGCCGCCACCGCGACGGGCGCCAGGGCCCAGGACGTGGGGCACCGGCTGGGCAGCAACAACCATGTGATCGAAGAGCCGCTGCAGGAACTGGTCAAGAGGCGCCGGCCCAAGGGGCAGATCTATGTATCCATTCCCCAGGCCCTTGTGATCCTGGCCAACGATGGCATGAACCGCCGCTCCGTGTGCTCGCCCCAGATCCAGGTGAACAACTCCTCCAACCAGACCATGGAGGAACTGGTGGCCGGCATCCGCTACCGCAAGCAGGGCAACGACAAGTCGGCCGGCAGCACGATCGCCCGTTTCTATGTCCTCAAGGTCGGCAAGCAGGACCTGACCCATCTGTCCAATGCCATCGATGTGGGCAGCTGCGACAACCTGACCGGAGAGCTCGAAGTCATCGAGTGCACGTACTCCAACGGCGCCGACTGCTCCGCCGACGTGCGTGCGCTGGCCTACGGCGCCATTCCCCTGAAGATCATCGACAAGAAATAGGAGCCCGGGCATGTCGAACGCCTTTCTCATCTATCTGATTTTGTGCCTGATCGTTTCCTTCATCGGCCGGCGCACCCGCCTGGGCTGGATGCGTACTCTGGTCGTGGCTTTCATGCTGACGCCGCTGGTGGCATTCATCTACCTTCTGCTGTTCGCCTCGCTGCAGGCCGAAGACCGCCTGGGTGGCCGCTGACGCATGCGCCTGACGGAACTCCTGATCCGCGATGCGCGGACCCCGCTGCAGCGCCTGGGCTTTGTCGCTTTCCTCGCCGGTGCATCCAGCACGGTGATCCTGGCCGTGGTCAACTCGGTGGCGACGGACAGCCAGCTGCGTTCGGGCGGCAACGCCCAGTACGTGGCGCTGTACGGATTGGCGCTGCTGGTCTACATCTTCAGCCAGCGCTATGTTCTCAACACCACCACCGACGAGGTCGAGCGCATCGTTGACGAATGGCGCCGCCGCCTGATCCGCAAGCTGGCCGCCAGCCGCCTGGTGGGGGTGGAGAAGATCGGCCATGGGGCCATCTTCACGGCCATCAATGCCGATACGCAGACCGTCTCGCACACTGCCGGCAGCCTGATCCTGGGCGTGCAGGCCGTGATGATGATCCTGTGCACGGCGGTCTACATCGCCACGCTGTCCCTGCCTGCGCTCGGGCTGGTGGTGGTGGTCCTGCTGCTGGCCGCGCGCGTGTATGCCCGCCGTGGCCAGCGTGCCAGTCAGGATCTGCGCCGCGCGCATGAGGAAATCGGCGCCCTGCACGAGATGGTCGAGGCGCTGCTGGGCGGCTTCAAGGAAATCAAGCTGTCCAGCCGCCGCGCCGCGGAACTGCTGGACGATGCGGTGCGCGTGTCCTCGCGCACGGCCCACTACCGTTCGCTGGCGCAGCGCACGCTGGGCATGAATTTCGTGTTCTCCCAGGCGGCGATCTTCGTGCTGCTGGGCTCGCTGGTCTTCATCCTGCCGGTGTTGAGCACGACCTTCGCGGCCATCACGGTCAAGGTGCTGACCGCCGTGCTGTTTCTTGTCGGGCCGGTGTCGGGTGTGATCTCCGCCGCGCCGCAGATCACCGTGGCCAATGCGGCTGCGGAGAACCTGCTGGCTGTCGAGAAACTGCTGGATGACAACGTGGAGCCTCCGGGCACCGGCACTGGCAACCCCACGAGCACGGGCACCGATGCCGGCGCGCCCGCCAGCTTCGACACCATCGAGTTGCGCCATGCCGTCTTCACGCGAGGCGAGGGCAGCGACCGTTTCACGGTGGGGCCTGTCGACCTGAGCATCCACCGGGGCGAGACCTTGTTCATCACGGGCGGCAACGGTTCGGGCAAGACTACGCTGGTCAAGATGCTGACGGGGCTGTATCCGCTGGACTCCGGCTCCCTTGTCCTGGACGGGCAGCCCGTGGATGCCCAGGGCCTGCAAGGCTACCGCGACCTGTTCGGCGCCATCTTCTCGGACTTCCACCTGTTTCGCACGCTGTACGGCCTGGACCCTGTCGATAGCGCACATGCCGATGCGCTGATCGACGAGATGGAGATCGAGAGCAAGGTGCACATAGAGGGCGGCCGGCGCTTCTCGACCGTGGGCCTGTCCACCGGACAGCGCAAGCGCCTGGCCCTTGTGGCGGCCCAGCTGGAAGGCCGCCCCGTGCTGGTGCTTGACGAATGGGCGGCAGACCAGGATCCGCATTTCCGCGCCAAGTTCTACGAGGTCCTGCTGCCGCGCCTGCAGCACAAGGGGGTGACCGTCATCGCCATCACCCATGACGACCGCTATTTCCACCACGCGGACCGCCGCGTGCACATAGAGGACGGGCGCATCGCCTCCGTCTCCAACCGAGGGAGTGCATCATGAACGCCACCACCGCAAGCCGGGATGGCGGCATGGCCGCGATGGGCCGCAGGCTGTGGGCACGGCTGCGTTTTTTCGGGGACGATCTGCTGATCGCCGCCGTGGTCCTGCTGGTCCTGCTGGTCTTTCTGCTGCCCTCCATGGTCGTCACCATTCCGGCGGGCCACCTCGGGGTCCACTGGAAGCGCTTTGGCGGCGGCACGGACATCGATTCGGTGCGCTCCGAGGGCACGACCCTGATTCCGCCTTGGGACATCCTCTACATCTACGACGCCCGCCTGCAGAGCGTGGACCGCGAGTACGAGGTGCTGGCCTCCGACGGACTGAAGCTGCAGGTCACGCTGGCCTGGCGATTCCGCCTGGTGCCCGAGTTCCTGGGGGAGTTGCACCGCTATATCGGCAGCGACTACACCGAGACCCTGGTGGGCCAGTCCATCGGTGCGCGTGCGCGCGACGTGATCGCCATCTACCGCCCCGAGGATATCTACACCAGTCACCGTCTGGAGATCCAGAACCAGATCTCGGAGTCGGTGCGCTACGACATCCGCCACCGCTTCAACACCGAACTGCGTTCTGGCCAGGAGTGGGTGCTGATCGAGGACGTGCTGATCAAGCGCATCGTGCTGCCGGACGGCGTGGAAGATGCCATCGTGCGCAAGAACGTCACCCGCCACGAAGTCGAGCAATACGCGCTGATGGTGGAAAAGGAAGGGCAGGAGAGCGAGCGCAAGCGGGTCGAGGCACTGGGCATCCGCAACTTCCAGGAAATCATCAGTGGCGGCATGAACGATGCCTATCTGCGCTGGCGCGGCATCGAGGCGACCCTGGAGCTGGCGCGCTCCGAGAATGCCAAGGTGGTCATCATGGGCAACGACAAGACGGGCGGGCTGCCGCTGATCTCCATCGGTGGCGAGGGCCTCAAACCCGAGGGCAAGACGGCCGGCAAGCCGGTCGCCGGCACCAGCAGGGGCGATGCCTCCACGCCTGCAGATGCCGTTGCCGGACCGCTGGTGCGCGACGCCAGGCCGGCCTCGTCCGCCATGCCACGGCCGACGGTTCCCGACACGCATCGGCGTGAGACGGCCAGGCCGGAAGCCATCCCGGCGCCTGCTGCGGCTGCGGCTCCGTCTCCGTCCACGCAGCGCGATGGCATCGCGGCCGCCAGGTGACACTGCAGCGGCTGCGTGTGCCGGCCCATGCGCCGCTGGATTTTGAGCTGCCACCCCTGGCGCCGGACTCTGCCGTCTGCCTGGGGCTGACACTGGACTGGACACTCGAGCGCGTCTTTCGCCCGGCCCTGGCGGCGCATACCGCCACCTGCGAACATGCGCGCGCTGCGCGTTTTGTGCAGGGGAGCGATGCGCTGCGTCACCTCGCGGGGCGCAGCCTGCTGCGGCGTCTGGCCAGCGCCTATGGCGGCATGCCGGCGCTGGCGCCGCTGGCACTCAACTCCTTTGGTCGGCCCGATTTCGCGGCCTTCGGGCTGGGTTGCAACCTGAGCCACAGCGGCAACCAGGTCTGGGCCGTGGCCACGCGCTGCACCACGGCAGGCATCGACGTCGAATCCGCCCAGGCACCCCCTGACTTCCTGGGCATTGCGGCCTGTTTCCACCCCACGGAGAAGCGGGCCATCGAGGCCCTTGCCGAAGAGGCGCCCGGTGCGGCCATGCGCTGCTGGGCGCGCAAGGAGGCAGTGTCCAAGGCAGTGGGCCAGGGGCTGTCGCTGCCGCTGGATGCCTACGCCGTGGACTGCGGGCCTGCCGCCTCCGGTTGGCTGTGCCATGCTCCGGCCGGCATGGCGCCACAGGACTGGACCACGCTGGATCTGCCTGTGCCGGCCGGCTATGTGGGCGCGCTGGCCGTGGGGGCGCCGGGAGTCCAGGTGCAAGTGCTGCTGCTGGAGATGGTGGCCTGAGCGGGACTGATCCCGGCGCGCCGTGCACACCATGCGTGAAACGAGGGCTGAACCATGACCATTTCCCGAGCCTTGACCCGCGATGGCCTGCGCCGGCTGCGTGCGCGCGAAGTCATCCGCAATCACACGCTGATGACCGCTGCCAGTGCTGCGGCGCCTCCCGGCATGATCAGCGCGGCCGTCGCCATGGCCGTGCAGCTGCGCATGGCGCAGCGGCTGTGCCAGCTGTTCGGCGCGCCTTTCACACAGGAGCTTGCGGTGCAGGTCATCACCGGGCTCGTGCAGGCCATGGAGCCGCCGCGCCTGGGCACGCAGGTGCTGCGCCTGGCCTCCATTGCCAGCTGGTTTACCGGACCGCTGACTTGTGCAGGCATCAATGCCGCCTATACCTGGGCCATCGGCGAGGCCTTGCTGGAGCAACTGGCCACGCATTCCAGCCTGGGAATGCCGCCTGCCAGCCCGGGCCTGCCGGCTTGACGGCGCGCGACCTGCAACTGGCTGCGCACTGCGGCCTGGCAAGGTCGCCCTTGAGACGCTGTTGCGCGCGGCAAGGCCCGCAGGCGCGCCGTACGCGGCTACCATCAGGGTTACTGCTGCGCCAGGTGCTGTGTGCGCTGCCTAGAATCTGTTGCAGTGCAATAGATCAATTGCCCGTACAAGCACGTACAAGAGGAGAAGCATTGCAATGCAAGAGACGACAACAGCCGCCGCC
>Ga0308167_1001107_pt1 | contig 34840 bp, 36 predicted proteins | sample PhyCR1_2_FD_202138 | JGI IMG/M metagenome (GOLD analysis project Ga0308167, IMG submission 202138) | Phyllosphere microbial communities from UC Gill Tract Community Farm, Albany, California, United States - DLSLRC.R1 | ecosystem: Host-associated > Plants > Phyllosphere > Unclassified | place... | reverse complement strand
TCGAGTCCGTAGTGGTCGCGGATCCGGTTCCAGTAGGGCAGGGACGCGCCACCGAGCGGGTCGGCGCCGATCTTCACGCCCGCGCGCTTGATGGCGTCGATGTCGATGATGTTCTCGAGGTCGGCGACGTACGCCCCGAGGAAGTCGTAGCGGCCCGGCGTCGCCTGCTCGCTGCGCCGGACGTCGGCGTTGCCGCCGGCGATGATCGCGTTGGCGCGGTCCGCGATCCACTTCGTCGCGTCGCTGTCGGCGGGACCGCCGTGCGGCGGGTTGTACTTGAAGCCGCCGTCACGGGGCGGGTTGTGGCTCGGCGTGATGACGATGCCGTCGGCCGTGTCCGGGTTGCCCGCGCGGTTGTACGCGATGATCGCGTGGCTGAGCGCCGGAGTCGGGACGTACCCGTTCTCGCTGTCGGCCAGCACGCGGACGCCGTTCGCTGCCAGGACCTCGAGCGCGGTGCGCTCGGCCGGGCCGGACAGCGCGTGGGTGTCACGACCGATGAAGAGCGGACCGTCGGTGCCCTGCGATGCGCGGTACTCCACGATCGCCTGCGTGATGGCCGCGATGTGCGTGTCGTTGAAGGCCGAGTCCAGCGACGAGCCACGGTGACCGGAGGTGCCGAACACGACCGCCTGCTCGGGGATCGAGACGTCCGGGACGCGCTCGTGGTAGGCGGCGATGAGGGCGTCGAGGTCGACGAGGTCGTCTGCGGTCGCGGGGGTGCCGGCTCGGTCGTTCATGTGCCCATCCTGGCATCGGGTGCCGGGGAACGCTCAGGGCGGCACCCGGCTGTGGACGAAGCGGGCGGACGATCTGACTGTGCAGGAGAGGGGACCGAAGAAGAGCGAGCGGTCGTCCGACCGGGGAGAAAGGGGGACAACCCGGGAGGACGACCGCTCGCGGTCTGGGGAGGCGGTGTCAGGCGGTGCGGAACGAACCCGTCGCCGTGCGGAAGGAGCCGGTGGCCGTGCGCACGGGTGCAGTCGACGTGCCCGGGCGCAGTGCCTCGGTGTCGACGAAGCGCCCGAGACGCCGGCCCTTACCCGTGCCGGTGTAGGTGCCGACCGGTCGCCAGGCCGCGTCGACCGCGTAGCCGCCGCGTTCGTCCCGGCGCGTCACGCCGCTGACGTAGGAGCCACCGAAGGGGAAGTCGCGGTTCTGCATGACTCCGAGTGTAGCCAGTTGTTTTTAGCGATGCAAAACAAGCAGCCAGATCACGCGATGAGCTCGCAGAACGACCGTCCGGCCGCGCTCCAGCTCTGCCGCGGTGCGAGCCCCGCCGCTGCCGCGTGGTCCTGCAGGGCGTCCAGCCCGACCTCGGCCCAGGGGAACCCGGCGCTCTCGTTCCCGTCGGCATCGATGACCAGGGCCGTGTAGGAACGGTCCGCGGTCGGGTCCGTGGCGGTCTCCACCACCACGCGACCGCCGACCCGGACGATCCCCCGGCACCGGCGGAGCAACGCCACCGGGTCGCCGCCGATCCCGATGTTGCCGTCGATGACGAGCGCCGTGTCCCAGTGCCCCTCGTCCGGGACCGGGTCGAACACCGAACCCTGGACGGCCGTGCCGCCGGCGCCCCGGGCGATCGCGACGGCCTCGGGGGAGACGTCCACGCCGAGTGCCGGGATGCCGAGCGCCCGTGCGGCGACGAGCATGCGCCCCGGACCGCACCCGATGTCGATGACCGGGCCGTCGGCGCCGTCGAGCAGGGACCGGTCGACCCGATCGGCCGCGGCGCTCCACCGACCGACGTCGAGCGTGACCGGCTCGTGCGGACGCGAGGCATCGGTGAGGCGCAGCTGCCCGTCGGTGCGCAGGGCCCGCGCGTACGGTTCGCCGCCGCCGGTGCCGAAGGTCGTGGGGACGTGCATGGTCATCGGGCACCTCCGATGCCGTCGGTGACGGTCTCCGTCGCCAGGACGGCGGCGAAGCCCGAGTCGGGGACGAGCGCGGCGACGCGGTGCGCGTCCGGGACGGTGTCGACGTCGAGCAGGGTGTCGAGCACGCCCACGTCCAGCCCGGCGTCGCGGAGTCGTCCGAGCTGCACGGCGCCGGTGTCGTCCCGGGACATCGGGACACCGCGCAGGTGGGCACCGTCGGGCGACCGCAGGAACAGCGACCAGAACCCGCCGTCCTCCGCCGGACCGAACCAGGCGTCCCGGTCGGGGTCGTCGAACACCGGTGCGACGTCCTCGGGGCTGAACTGCGGCGTGTCCATGCCGACGAGGAGGGTCGGCCCATCGACCGCGTCGAACAGCGCGCCGAGTCGCTCGTCGAGCCCCCCGCCGGACTGGTGGATCACGTCGAAGCCCTCGGCGCCGGCGGGGACGACCGTGCCGTCGAAGAACAGCACACGACGGGCCGCCGGCAGGTCCCGGACGGTCGCGAGCGTGTCGGCGAGGCTCGCTGCGGCCACCCGCGCCGCCGCCTCGGGCGAGAGCGCGGGGGTCAGGCGCGTCTTCACACGCCCGGGCAGGCACTCCTTCGCCACGACGGCCACGGTGACGGCGGTCACGACCGTGCCTCCGACTCGACCGACTGCGCAGCAGGGGACGGGGCCGCGACGTGGTGGACGTGAGCCGGGGCGACGACCCGGCCCCGGGCCTCCTGGCGGTACTCCCGGAGCAGGCGGGACATGTCGCGGACGGCGTTGACGGTGCCGCGGAAGGTGCCCGTGACCTTGCTGTCCCCGATCCGCTGCGCGTAGCCGATGTCCGACTCGTCGACACGCCAGCCCTGGGCGTGGGCGGCGAGGACCATCTCGAGGGGGTAACCGCTCCGCCGGTCCTGCAGGTCCAGCGCGACCAGGGCGTCGCGGCGCATGACCCGCATGGGGCCGAGGTCACGCAGCCGGTAGCCCGTCGCGCGGCGCATCAGCACGGCCAGCACGCGGTTCGCGAAGCGGGCGTGCGGCGCCCACGCGCCCGGACCGGTCGGCACCCGCCGGCCGAGCGCCAGGTCGACGCGGCCGCTGGCGACCCGGGCGACCAGCGGGGGCAGCTCGGCGGGGTCCATCGACGCGTCGGCATCGCAGAACGCCACGTACTCGGCGGTCGCCGCCGCGACGCCGGCGGCGCAGGCCGATCCGAACCCCTTCCGGGGCTCGGTCACGACCAATGCGCCGTGTGCCCGCGCGACGTCCGCGGAACCGTCGGTCGAGCCGTTGTCGACCACGATCGCGCGGTACCCGTCGGGGAGTCGACCGATGACCTTCGGTAGTGCGTCCGCCTCGTCGAGACAGGGGAGGATGACGTCGACACTCATGTCGACCATTCGGTGCCGTCGCTCGGATCGACGGGGATCAGGAGTGGGCATGTCGTACATCACACTCCACCCAGGGTCGTTGTGTGCTGTGCGTGCGGCGTCATGCCACCACGTAACAGGACGTCACCGGACGTGTCCGGCGTGACGCGTACCCCGGCTCAGCGCACCGCGGCACGGAGGGGTGCGGTCGCGAACTCCCGCATCCCACGCGCGAAGTCGACCTCCGCGCGCCACCCCAGGTCCCGTGCGATGCGGTCCGAGGACGCCGTGACGTGCCGGACGTCACCCAGTCGGTACTCCCCGGTCACCACCGGCTGCGGCCCGTCGGGGCCCGCGATCGCAGCGGCCATCTCACCGATCGTGTGCACGACACCGGAGCCGACGTTGTAGGCCCGGAAGGAGTCGGACGGCAGGTCCGCGGTCGCCGCGATCGACGCCGTATTCGCGCCCGCGACGTCGTCCACGTGCACGAAGTCCCGGCGCTGCCGACCGTCCTCGAACACCCGGGGCGCCTCGCCGCGGGCGATCGCCGACCGGAACAGGGACGCGACCCCGGCGTAGGGGGTGTTCGCAGGCATCCCCGGCCCGTAGACGTTGTGGTACCGGAGTGCGATCGCCCGACCTCCGGTCGCCCGGGCCCACGAGGACGCCAGGTGCTCCTGCGCGACCTTCGTCTGGGCGTAGACGTTGCGCGGGTCGAGCGACGCGGACTCGTCGATGAGCCCGGGGACGAGCGGCCGGCCGTCCGGACCGATCGGGTCGAACTCCCCGGCGTCGAGGTCCTCGCGCCGGCGCGCCGGCGGTCGGAGCGGTTCGCCGGACGCCGTCGCGTACGCACCCTCGCCGTAGACGACCATCGAACTGGCGACCACGAGTCGGCCGACGCCGTGCCGGTCCATCGCCGCGAGGACGTGCGCGGTGCCGGCGTCGTTCGTCGACACGTAGTCCGGTGCGTCCTGGAAGTCCACGCCGAGGCCGACCTTCGCCGCCTGGTGGCAGACGACGTCGACGCCGTCCAGCGCCGCGTCCAGGGCCACCCGGTCCCGGACGTCGCCGTGGACGATCGCGATCCCGCGACGCTCGTGGTCGGCGACGACGTCGGCCGGGGCGCCGTGCACGTCGTCCCGCAGGGAGTCGAGCACGCGGACGTCGTACCCCTCCTCCAGTGCGCGGCGGACGATGGCGGAGCCGATGAAGCCAGCGCCACCGGTGACCAGGAGGCGCGTCACCGGGCTGCCTCCGCCGTGCGGTCCAGGGTGCCGTCGCTCGCGGCAACGGAGCGGTCGAGGATGCCGGCGCTCGCCGCCGCGGGCACGAGCTCCCGCGGTGCGTAGTCGTCCGGCACGGCGGCGACGATCCGGCCGATCGCCCGGACGATGACCTCGTTCGCCCGCGCCAGGCGTTCCATCACCAGCTGGTGCGTGACCGGTGCCTCCACCTCGGCGCTGTCGGTCGTCGCCGTGCTGCCGGTCTGCTCGGCGGTCGGCGCCAGACCGGCGTCGGCGTCGGTGACGAAGGACAGGTTCACGGTGCCGATGCCGAGCTCGGCAGCGAGCGGGACCTCGGGCGTCATCGTCATGTTGATCGTGTGGCCCCCGGCCTCGCGCATCCACACCGACTCGGCGCGCGAGGAGAAGCGCGGGCCCTGGATCACGACGCAGGTGCCGGTGGGGCGGAACGGCACGTCGAGTGCGGCGATCGCGTCGACGGCCGCGGCGCGGAGCACCGGGTCGAAGGGGTCGGCGAACGAGAGGTGCTGCACCTCGTCCTCGAAGAAGGTGTCGGGGCGGCCCCACGTGCGGTCGACGAGCTGGTCGGTGACGACGAACGTGCCGGGCGCGTAGTCGGGGTGCAGGCCTCCGACGGCGCTGGAGGAGACGAGCGCGCGGACACCGAGGGAGCGGAGCGCCCACGTGTTCGCGCGGTGGTTGATCCGGTGCGGCGCGACGGAGTGCGCACGACCGTGGCGTGTGAGGAACGCGACCCGACGGCCGGCCATGGTGCCGATCGTGATCGGGCTGGACGTGGCGCCGTACGGGGTGGCGACGTCGACTTCGTCCGCCGTCCCGGGTTCGAACAGCTCGTAGAGGCCCGAGCCCCCGATCACACCGATGGTCGCCGTCACGTCGTTCTCCACAGGTCCTCCGAATGGTCCACGGCGCGCTCCGCGCGCTCGTTACGCTACTGACGCCACCCCCGGACCGGCCGGGAGCGACGGCACTTCCATCCTGTTCGGAGGCAACCTTGCGAACGATCGGTCAGCACCGTGCAGCGGTCGAGACGCTCGTGGGTCCGGTCCTGTCCGGTCTCGCGACGGCCCCGGACGGACAGGAGGCCCGGCACGTCGACGACCTCGCGACCGACCCCGGCGGTGGACGCGCGTCCCGGCTGCTCGCTCGTGCCGTCGTGGCACCCGGGCCGCTCCCCGCGTTCGACAACAGCCAGATGGACGGCTTCGCCGTCCACACGGCCGACGCCGGGGCAACGGTCCGTGTGGTGGCGCCGGTCCCCGCCGGAGCGGTCCCCGCCGCGCTGGAGCGGGGGACCGCCGCGCCGATCATGACGGGGGCGCGCATCCCCGCCGGAGCGGACGCGGTCTTCCCCGTCGAGCGGACCGACGTCGGCGCCTTCCCCGCCGCGCTGACGCTGGAGTCCGTCCGCGTGCCGACGGACCTGCGGCCCGGGACCTTCGTGCGATCCGTCGGGTCGGACCTGGCGGCCGGCGCCGTGATCGCCGACGCCGGGTCGCCGGTCACCCCGGCGCTGCTCGGCGCGCTCGCCGCCGCCGGGGTCGACATGGTCCACCTGGTCCGCCGACCCCGCGTCTTGGTCGTGTCGACCGGCTCCGAACTCGTGTCGACCAGGTCCGAACTCGTGTCGACCAGGTCCGAACTCGTGTCGACCGGGTCCGGATCCGTGTCGACCGCGTCTGAACCCGTGTCGACCGGCTCCGGACGCGTGTCCGCCGGCGCTGCGCTCGACGACGGTGCCGGCGCCGGGATCCGGGACGCCAACGGGGTCGCGCTCCGAGCCGCCCTCGCCGAGGTCGCCGTCGAGTCCCGCGTCGTCCAGGTCCCGGACGAGACCGGGTCCTTCGTCGACGCGCTCGCCCAGGCGGTCGGTGACTGGGCCGACCTGGTGCTCACCACGGGCGGCATCAGTGCGGGCGCGTACGAGGTCGTCCGTCAGGCGCTCGAGCCGCTCGGGCTCACCGTGACGCCCGTCGCGATGCAGCCCGGCGGGCCCCAGGCGCTCGGGACGATCCGGCTCGCCGGACGTCCGGTGCCCGTCCTCTCCTTCCCCGGCAACCCCGTGTCCGCCCTCGTCTCGTTCGAGGTCTTCCTCCGACCCATGCTGGCGGCGGCCGTCGGCCTGCCCGCTGACCGGCCCACGAGCACACTGCCCGCCGCCGGGCACGCTGACTCGCCCCCGGGCAAGCACCAGGTCCGCCGTGGCCGCGTCGAGGACGGTCGCGTGCACTTCGTCGGAGGACCGAGTTCGCACCTGCTCGCCCACTACGCGGCCGCCACCCACCTCGTCCACGTCCCGGTCGGCACCGCCACCGTCGCGCCGGGCGACCCGCTGACCGTCTGGAGCCTCCGATGACCGAACTGTCCCACGTCCGACCCGACGGGACCGCGCACATGGTCGACGTCTCCGACAAGGACGTCACGGCCCGGTCGGCCACCGCGACCGCGACGCTCGTCACCCGACCCGACGTGGTCGAACGCGTGCTCGACGGGTCGCTCCCGAAGGGCGAGGTGATCGGGACGGCGCGCATCGCGGCGATCATGGCGGTGAAGCGGACGTCCGACCTGATCCCGCTGTGCCACCCCCTGCCGATCGCCGGGGTCGAGGTCGACGTCACCGGACGGACCGACCGCATCGTGGTCGAGGTGTCGGTGCGCACGACCTCCCGCACCGGCGTGGAGATGGAGGCCCTGACGGGCGCGAGCGTCGCCGCGCTCACGGTGTACGACATGGTGAAGGCCGTCGACCGGGCGGCCGTCGTGACGGACGTCCGCGTGCTCGAGAAGCACGGCGGTCGCTCCGGGGACTGGAGTGCCCGATGACCGCCGGACCGAGCAAGGAACGGGCCGCCGTGGTCGTGGTCTCCACCCAGGCTGCCTCCGACTCTTCCCTCGACCGGACCGGGCCCGTGATCGCGGCGTGGCTCCGGGATCGCGGGTTCGACGTCGACGCACCGCTGATCGTCGCGGACGGCGGGCCCGTCGCCGAGACCGTCGAGCGGGAGCAGCGCGCGGGGGCCCGGGTCGTGCTCACGACGGGAGGCACCGGTGTCACCCCGACCGACCGGACACCCGAGGTGATCGCGCCGCTGCTCGAGCTCGAACTCCCCGGGATCCCGGAGGAGATCCGGCGCCGCGGCCTCACCGGAGCCGGCCCCACGGCGCTGCTCTCCCGCGGTGTCGCCGGTGTGACCGCGGGCGGCGCGGTCGTCGTCACCCTGCCGGGGTCCCGCGGTGGCGTGGCGGACGGACTCGACGTCCTCGACGGTCTGCTCGACCACCTGCTCGCCCAGGTGCACGGTGCCGGACACGCACCGAGGAGCGCCTCGTGAGCGCGGGGGAGCGCGTGGTGCTCGCGGACGTCGTCGACCGTGCCGTCTCGGTGGACGAGGTCGCCGCAGCCGTCGCGACCGACCGTGACGGCGCCGTGGTCACGTTCGCGGGTGTCGTCCGTGACCACGACGGCGGCAAGGGCGTCACCGCGCTCGACTACGAGCGGCACCCGAGTGCGGGTGAGGTCATCGCCGAGGTCGCAGCCACGATCGCCGACCGCTACCCGGACGTCCGGGTCGCCGTGCTGCACCGCGTCGGGGCGCTCGTCGTCGGGGACGTCGCGCTCGCCGCGGCGGTCGCGTCGCCGCACCGAGCCCAGGCGTTCGCCGCCTGCGGTGATCTGGTCGACCTGGTGAAGGAGCGCACGCCGATCTGGAAGCACCAGCGGTTCACCGACGGCTCCGACGATTGGGTCGCTGCGCTCTGAGGCCGGCGTGCCGGTGCATCGTCGGACCCTGTACGACTGCGCAGCGGATCGTTGCCGGATCGCGACATCGGCACGCGTTCGGGGCCTGGTGGGGCTCCGAGCTGCTCCATAGACTCCGGATCATGAGCGTGCTGCTGTACGGGGCCTCGATCGTCCTGCTGGTCTTCGCCCTGATCGACATCATCACGCGGCCGGACGAGCAGGTGCGCGGGCTGCCCAAGTTCGCCTGGATCATCATCTGCATCCTGCTGCCCTTCGTCGGCAGCATCGTGTGGTTCGTCGTGGGCCACGACTGGAGCCAGGCGCCGCGCAACCACGGTCGCTACGTCGAGCCCGTCCGGCACGAGGACCGGTACGCCACCCTGGGGGACGCCCGGACGGCCCACGGTGACAAGCGGGTGTCCGGCACCGAGCAGGAGCTCGCCGAACTCGAGCGCGAGATCGAGTACTGGAACGCCCAGGCACGGTTGAAGCGCGCCAAGGAGGCCGCCGGCGAGGGTGAGTCGACGCCGGGGAGCTGACCCGCGCCTCCCGGCCGAGCGCACGGGACGCACGCGACGCGCCGGGCGCACGTCCGCCGCGCTCCGAACCACGTTTCCGACGTCGAGCAAGTCGTCGGGGCCGGTTCGATGTCGGAAACGTGGTTCGACGGCGACGGCGACGGCGACGGCGACGGCGACGGCGGGCGGCGGCGCCCGGCGCCGCGCGTGCCGCCCGCGCCCGTACCCTTGACGGGTGGCTCATCTCCTCGGCGCCGAGAACGTGCATCTCGAGTTCCCCACCCGTGTCGTCTTCGACAGCGTCACCCTCGGCCTCGACGAGGGGGACCGCATCGGTGTCGTCGGACGCAACGGTGACGGCAAGTCGACGCTGCTGGCGCTCCTCGCCAAGCGGATCGAACCGGACGACGGCCGAGTCACGCACCGGCGCGACCTGACCGTCGGGTACCTCGACCAGCGCGACGTCCTGCCCGCCGGGGCGACGGTCGGCAGCGTCGTCGTCGGCGACCGCGAGGAGCACGAGTGGGCCGGGGACCCGAAGGTCCGCGACATCATCGGCGGCCTGGTGTCGGACATCCCGTGGGACGCCGTCGTCGACGACCTGTCGGGCGGGCAGCGGCGTCGTGTCGCCCTGGCGCGCCTCCTGGTCGGGGACTGGGACGTGCTGTTCCTGGACGAACCGACCAACCACCTCGACGTCGAGGGCATCCAGTGGCTCGCCGACCACATCAACCGCCGGTGGTCGTCGAACCAGGGCGGCATGGTCGTCGTGACGCACGACCGGTGGTTCCTGGACGCCGTGTCGACCGACACGTGGGAGGTGCACGACGGCATCGTCGAGCCCTTCGAGGGCGGGTACGCCGCCTACATCCTGCAGCGTGTCGAGCGTGACCGGCAGGCGGCTGCGACGGAGCAGCGCCGACAGAACCTGGCCCGGAAGGAGCTCGCCTGGCTCCGGCGGGGCGCGCCGGCGCGCACGAGCAAGCCGAAGTTCCGGATCGACGCGGCCAACGCGCTCATCGCCGACGTCCCACCCGTCCGCGACACCGTGGCCCTGTCGAAGACGGCCACCGCCCGGCTCGGGAAGGACGTCGTCGACCTGCTCGACGTGTCGGTCACCTTCCCCGGCGACGACGCGCCGATCCTCGACGGCATCGAGTGGCGCATCGCGCCCGGTGAGCGCACCGGCATCCTCGGACCGAACGGAGCGGGCAAGTCGACGCTCCTCGGCGTCGTCTCCGGGCGCATCCAGCCGACCAGCGGACGCGTCAAGACCGGCAAGACCGTGCAGATCGCGGTCCTCGACCAGCAGCTCGCCGACCTGCAGCAGTACGCCGACGACCGGGTGCGCGAGGTCGTGGCGCGCAAGAAGACGAGCTACATCGCCGACGGCAAGGAGATGACGCCGTCGCAGCTCCTCGAGCGGCTCGGGTTCACCTCGGCGCAGCTCTCGACGCCGGTGAAGGACCTCAGCGGTGGGCAGAAACGTCGGCTGCAGCTCATGCTCATCCTGCTCGACGAGCCGAACGTGCTCATCCTCGACGAGCCCACGAACGATCTCGACACCGACATGCTCGCGGCGATGGAGGACCTGCTCGACACCTGGCCGGGCACCCTGCTCGTCGTCTCGCACGACCGGTACCTGCTCGAGCGCGTCACCGACCAGCAGTACGCCGTCCTCGGCGGCCACCTCCGGCACCTGCCCGGCGGCGTCGACGAGTACATGCGGCTCCGCGCGTCCGGTTCCGTCCCGTCGACGGTGTCGGCGGCTGCCGCCGCGGCTGCCGGGAGGCCCGACACGGCTCCGGCGGGCGGCGCGGCCGGTCCTGCGGCCGGTTCAGGCGCGGGGGCGGGCGCTCCCGGTGCCCCGACGCTGTCGGGCGCCGACCGACGGGCGGCCGAGAAGGAGATGTCCTCGCTCGACCGGCGCATCGCCCGCCTCGGGAGCGACCGGCAGCAGGTCCTCGACGCCTTCGCCGCGCACGACCAGTCCGACTACGCCGGCCTCGGCGCGCTGCAGGCGAAGCTCGGCGAGATCGACGCCGAGGTCGAGCAGCTCGAGGAGCGGTGGCTCGAGGTCGCGGAGCTGCTCGGGGTGTAGCAACGGGTTCAGGGCCCGTTACTCACCCACATCCGGGGTCGCGCCGGCAGGGTCGCCACCGCCCGGGTTCGCCACCACTTCCCATAGGTGTCCGTCGGGGTCCTGGAAGAACCCGGAGTACATGCGCCACGGCCGCGTGTACGGCGGCGCGAGCAGGGTCGCACCCGCGGCTCGGGCGCGCTCGAGGAAGGCGTCGACCTCGGCACGCGAGTCGACGAAGTGCCCGATCGTGCTGACCGGGTGCTCGCCGAGCGTCGTGCCGGCGTCCTTGCGCATGTCCTCGACGCCGTAGACGCTCACGATGAGGCCGTCGTCCAGCGTGAACATCGCGGTGGTGCCGCCGGCGTCGGTCTCGGTGGCGGGGTACTCCGTCCCGATGACCCCGCTGCCCGGGGTGCCCAGGAGGGCCCGGTAGAACGCGGCCGAGCGCGCAACGTCGGCGACGGCCAGGGTGATGGCGTGCATGCGCGGGAGACTACGCCGCCGGGCGGGATCAGTCGCCGAGCCCCAGGATGAGCCGCCGGAGCAGCCCGGACAGCTGGTCCTGCTCCGAGTCCGTCACGTTCGACAGGATCTCCCGCTCGGCTGCGAGCAGGTCGGCGATCGCACCGTCCACGGCCCGACGACCGGGCTCGGTGAGGGACACCAGGATGCCCCGCCCGTCGCGCGGGTCCGTCCGACGGCCGACGAGCCCCCGCGCAGCCAGCCGGTCCACCCGGTTCGTCATCGTGCCGCTCGACACGAGCGTCTGCTGGAGCAGGGTCTTCGGGCTGAGCTCGTACGGGTCCCCGGCGCGGCGCAGCGCCGAGAGCACGTCGAACTCCCACGGTTCCATGCCGCTCGCCTCGAACGCCGTGCGTCGGGCGCGGTCGAGGTAGCGGGCGAGCCGGTCGACACGGGACAGGACCTCGAGCGGACCGAAGTCCAGGTCGGCGCGCTCGCGTCCCCACGCCGCGACGATGCGATCGACCTCGTCCTCCTGCGGCATCCCTCCATCTTGGCCGAAGTGGGGGCGCACGGCCAGCCTGCCGGGCATGGGAGGATGGTCGTGCACCGACCGGTGCGTTCCGCCTTGGTGTAACGGCAGCACGACGGCCTTTGGAGCCGTGAGGTCCGGGTTCGAATCCTGGAGGCGGAGCTGCGCTGCGGGGCCCCAGCCCTCGATGCCGCGACGGTCGGGACGTACAGGCGCCGCGGGGGCGGGCACGATCGCCCGTTCTCGACGCCCCCGGCGTGTGGGCACTCCGGCGATCGCGGCGACGATGTCGATCAGCGCACCCGTACGGGTGATCGGCGCGGCCGGTCCTGTTCCGAGCGACGCAGCAGCGCGAGGGACCGGGTGGCGATGCTGCCGACGACGAGGGTGGCGACGCCGACGACGACCCAGGAGAGCACAGTTCCCATCGTGCCGAGGTGCGCGAGCGAGAGCAGTCGGATGCCGTACGTCGCGCTCGCCGCGGTCGTGAACGTCATCGCCCAGAAGCCGATCGCGAACCCGCTCGTGAGGTAGCGGCGCAGGAGGAAGACGTGTGGCAGCAGGAAGGCGACCATCGTCCCCGCGAGGGCGGTGTGGACCACGGACGGCGCTCCTGCCGTCATCGTCCACCAGGCGTTCCCGGCCACCGCAGGAGGCGCGGACAGGATGGCGAGGGTCGGCAGCAGACCGACGGGTACCGCCGGACCGGTCGCGAAGCGCGTGACGAGCACGGCCCCGATCAGCACCCAGAACAGCACACCGGCGGCGAAGTACCCCGTCGCCAGCTCCGGGTGGCCGATGGTGGCGAGGGACTGGGCGCCGAGCAGTGACGCCGCCACGGTGGGCAGCAGGTAGCCGCCGTGCAGCGACACCGGGTCGCGCGGCACCGTGAGCAGTGAGGTGACGAACCACGCACCGAACGCCGTCGTCACCGCGAGCATCACCCACACGCCGACCGCGCCCGCGAACGGGAGCCAGGTCGCCAGGTGCGCGGAGAGCAGTGATCCCACGGCCGGAGCCAGCGCGGCGAAGGGGCCGAGGACGGGGTGCCGGAGGTCGGTGGCGATCGCCCGGACGCCACCGCGGCGGCGCAGGAAACGGGCGATCGTGACCACCCATGCCGCGGCGGCAGCGGCCCACAGCACTTCGCCGACGGCCGGCGGTGCACCGAGTTCGACCCCGGCAGCCGTCCACGTGCCGGCGATGCCGGCCGTCCCGAACGCGATGCCGAACGTGTTGAGGGGGAGTCGCGGTCGCGACTGCGGCGTGGTGGTCATGTCTCGTCTCCTCGTGACAATGCCGGTGTAACCGGCATAGACGGTTGGATATTCCGGCACACAGACGGACGGGAGGCGCGGTGCGGGCCCGCACCGCGCCTCCCGTCCGTCACTGCGCGCGCACGCCGGGCACGTCGACGGCCATCGTCGGTCCGGCGGCGCCCGCAGCGGGCGACCCGTGGTCGGTCACCCGCGCGCCGCGTCGATCCCGGCCTGCGCGTTGACGGCGTCCTCATCCGGGGTGCCGCCGCCGGAGCCGATCGCGCCGATCACGGCACCGGACTCGTCGGTGATGGGCAGGCCGCCGGCGAGGAACGCGAGCGGTTCGTTGCTCGCGGCACCGAGCGTGTAGAGCGGCGCGCCGGGCTGGATCGCCGCCGCGAGGTCGCCGGTGGCCGCGCCGCCGAAGTACACCGACGTGCGGGCCTTGGCGAAGCTCGAGTCGATCGACACGAGCGGGGCGCCGTCCTGACGGACCGAGGCGACCATGCGGGCACCGCGGTCGAGGACGGTGATGGAGGACGGCACGCCGAGTTCGGTGGCCTTGGCGTCGGCTGCGGCGATGATGCGCTGGGCCTGGCTGAGGGTGATGGACATCGTTCGTTCCTTCTCTTGTTGTTGTGGTGGTCCTGTGGTGGTGCGGTTCAGTCGGCCGGCTCGTCGGTGACGACGACCTTGCCGATGACGCGGCCGCTCTCGACGAGGCGGTGAGCCTCGCGGAGGGTCTCCGCGGTGATCGGGCGGAGCACGGTCGTGGCCGTGCTGCGGATCCGCCCGGCGTCGACGAGGTCGGCGACCTCGTCGAGGATCCGGTGCTGCTCGGCCAGGTCGGCGGCACCGTGCAGCGAGCGGGCGAACATGAACTCCCAGTGCCACGTGAGCGCCTTGGACTTCAGCGCGACGACGTCGACCTGCTCGGGGTCGTCGATCGCCACGATCTGACCGAACGGACGGAGCACCTGCTCGTAGACGGGGAGCTGGCCCGTGGAGTTGGTGGTGAGGATCCACTCGATGCCGTCCGGAGCGAGCTCGAGGACCTGCGCGGCGAGGTCACCGTGGTGGTCGACCACCCCGTGGGCACCGAGGTCGCGGACCCATGCCTCGCTCTCGGGTCGGGAAGCGGTGGCGAGCACGCGGACGCCGGGCAGCAGGGTCCGGACCAGCTGGATGGCGATCGACCCGACGCCGCCGGCGCCACCGACGACGAGCAGGGTGCCGGTCGCGTCCGGTGCGATCCGCAGCTTGTCGAACAGGCTCTCCCACGCGGTGATCGCGGTGAGGGGCAGCGCTGCGGCCTGCGTGTGGGTCAGGGTCGCGGGCTTCCTGCCGACGATGCGCTCGTCCACGAGCTGCAGCTCCGCGTTGCTGCCGGGCCGGTCGATCGCACCGGCGTAGGAGACCTCGTCGCCCGGGGCGAACAGCGTGACGGCGTCGCCGACCGCTCGGACGGTGCCGGAGGCATCGAAGCCGAGTACGCGGACGCCGCCGTCGGGCTCGGAGCCGCCGCGGAGCTTCACGTCGACCGGGTTGACCGACACGGCGCGGACCTCGACCAGCAGGTCGTGCGGGCCGGGGACCGGTTCGGGGATGGTCGTCGGCACCAGGCTGCGGGCGCTGGTGACCGGGAGGGCTGCCGTCTGTCCGATCGCTCGGACCTCGTTCGTCGTGGTCATGTCAGCACTGTGCACCCGGTCCCGTGGTTACCCGCAAGGGCACCTGGTTACCGTCGGGTAACCAAGAAATCCCCGGTCGGCGCCGGTACCCATCGGGAACCTTGGGCTTGCCGAGTGCGTGCCCGAGGATTACCGTTCGAGTGTGACGACGACCACCACCGCCCCGCTCGAAGCCGCGCACGTGCTCGACACCTGCGACCGGAACGACGTCTACGCCGCCGCGTGCCCGTGCCGCGAGATGCTCGACCTGCTGGCCAACAAGTGGACGGCGCTCGCGATCGGTGTGCTCGAGGACGGCCCGCAGCGGTTCGGGGAACTCCGACGCCAGCTGCAGGGCGTCAGCCCGAAGGTGCTCTCCGCGTCGCTGAAGCGGATGGAGGACGCCGGGCTGGTGAGCCGCACCGTGTTCGCAGAGGTGCCGCCTCGGGTCGAGTACGCGCTGACACCGCTTGGCGAGGGCGCAGCGGCGCCGCTGGCGCACCTGCGCGACTGGGTGAACGCGAACGTGACCAGGCACTGAGGCTTCCGCGCGGGCGCTCCCGCCGCCGGTGCGGACCCGTCGGTCCTGCCATCATCGGAGCATGATCACGATCCACCTCCGGTACCAGATCGACCCCGAGCGCATCGACGCGTTCACGGACTACGCCGAGCGGTGGATCCGGCTCGTGAACCGTCTCGGCGGCGAGCACCACGGCTACTTCCTGCCCGCAGAGGGCGACAGCGACGAGGCCTTCGCGCTGTTCACCTTCCCGTCGCTCGCGGAATACGAGCGCTACCGGGAGGCGGCCGCCACGGACCCGGAGTGCATCGAGGCGTACGAGCTCGCGCGCAGCTCGGGCTGCATCGTCCGGTACGAACGACGCTTCCAGCGGCCGCTCTTCGGGTCGCGCTGAGTCCGACCGTGCGGGTCCGGCACGGTGACATCCCGTGCCGGCCCGCACGGTTCCCTCAGTCCCGCTGTGCGAGCCCACGCCCCGGCGAACGGTCGTCGTGGGAACGGCGCAGGGGCTGATCGTCGTGGCGACCGCGTTCGCGTTCGATGATCGTCCGGACGTCCCGCAGGTGCGCAGCCATCGCGCGCTCGGCCGCTTCCTCGTCGCCCGAAGCGACCGCCGCGAGGATCTCGCGGTGCCCCTCGACGGAGATCCGACGCGCGCGCTTCGTCGCGTGCGACCGACCACGCAGGTCGACCGTCCACTCGTCGGTCATGCCGCTCAGCGCGACGAGCAACGGGTTCTGTGCGGCGTGGGCGAGGAGCTCGTGGAACGCACGGTCGAGCCGGAGGGACTCCTCGGCGCTGAGGTGCTCGCTGGACCGTGCGACGACGTCCTCGAGCTGCATGACGTTCGACGGGGCGGCCCGCCGGGCGGCGAGGGCGGCGATCCGGGGCTCGACGAGTTCGCGGATCTCCGTGACGTTGTGCAGCTCGACGTCGAGTGCGCCCATGCCGTCGCGCAGTTCCTCCGGTGCGCTGCCTCGGTCGACGACGACGCTGCCGCGGCCCTGGTGACGCTCGATCAGCCGCTTGGACTCCAGTTCGGTAAGTGCTTCGCGGACGGTCGCCCGTGAGACCTGGAGTGTCGCGGCCAGGTCACGCTCGGACGGCAGACGTTCGCCCGCCCGCACCACGTCCGTCGCGATGAGCTGCTCGAGATGCGCGGCGACCTCGGCACTGACACCGCGAACGCGCCGGGCGAGCGGGGGGATCGGGTGGACGGCCACGGTGCTCCTTTCTCGAACCTGTCCTCATCCTGGCCCACTGGTCGGACCAGCGCCACCACCGGTTCCGTGTCGTCCCGCCGGACCAATCGAGCGACAGGTGTCGTATTTCGGGCCCGTAACACCGCCGTGACGTTTCGATGAAACGGGCCATTCCGGCAATGGGAGCGCCCTAGTCTGCTGAGCATCCCAGTGGTCAGACCACAGGACCTTCGCTCCATCCACCACCGGAGGAACCCCCATGACGATCGAGGCGCCGGCACCCGTGCTCCCGCTCCTGCGGACGGGCGAGGACGTCCCCGACGACGTCACGTACGTCCCGTCGACGCCCGCGACCGTCCTGTGGGGGCGTCTGCCGGGACGCGATGACGTCCCGGTCGCGCGGATCGACCCGGGTGACCTCGTCGTGGTCGACACGACGAGCCACGAGGGGCTCATGGACGACCAGGGCGGCGATCCGGTGGTGTTCTTCTCCCGTCACGGTGTCGACGAGGGCGATGTGCTCGAGGACGCGATCGCGATCGCTCGGGACGTGCCACGGACCGAGTGGGACGGCCCCCACGTCGTCACCGGTCCGATCGCGGTCGACGGCGCCCGTCCGGGGGACCTGCTCGCGGTGACGATCGAGGCGCTCGAGATGCGCGCGCCCTACGGCGTCGTCACCACTCGCCACGGTCGCGGCGTGCTCGTCGGCGACAGCCGCGTCGATGCCGACCACAGCGCGTTCTGCCGGGTGGAGGGCGACGGTACGACAGGGTCGATGGCGCTGCACACGGACGACCCGGACGGTGCCCGTGCGACGTTCCCGCTCGCACCGTTCCTCGGCGTGATCGGCGTCGCCGCCGACCAGCCCGGACGTCCGCACTCGACCCCACCCGGACGGCACGGCGGCAACCTGGACATCGCCCTCCTCACCGTGGGCAGCACGCTCTTCCTCCCGGTGCAGGTCGACGGCGCTCTGCTGGCTGTCGGAGACCCGCACTTCGTGCAGGGTGACGGCGAGGTCGCACTGACCGCGCTCGAAGCGCCACTGCGGGCGACGCTCCGGGTCGAGGTCGTGCCCGCCGTGGACGCTGCGGCGCTCCGAGCGGTCGAAGGACCGTTCGCTGTCGCGCAGGGCCTCCTGGTCCCGACCGGGTTGAGCGAGAACCTCGAGCTCGCGCTGCGTCGGTGCGTGTCGAACGCCGTCTCGCTGCTCACGTCGCTCGTCGACATCGAGCCGCGACAGGCGTACCTGTACCTGAGCGCTGCCGCGGACTTCGCCGTCACGCAGGCCGTCGACATCGTGAAGGGCGTGCACGGAGCGATCCGCCTGTCCGACTTCCCGGAGCTCCGACCCGGCCCGATGACCGACCACGTCGTCCGAGCCCTCGAACGATCCGCGCTCGACGCGGCGGCGACGGAGGCGGCACGATGACCGCGACCGCCCCTGCACCCGAGGTCCTCGTCGACGCTCCGGCAGGCACCCCCAGCGGCCTGCTCGACGCGTTCTGGGACTACGACGACGCGCTCCTGTCGAACGACGTCGCCCGCCTCGACGACGCCTTCGCGCGCGGCGACGACACCATCCGTGGCGACGGGACGACCACCGTCGTCGGCTGGGAAGCGATCAGCCGGTTCCGTGCCGCCCGGACCGACCTGCCGAAGCGCCGGGTCACGGCCGTGCACGTGCGGGTCCTCGCCGACACCGTCGCGGTCGTCGTCGCGGACGTGGCCTCCGGCACCGGCAGCCTTGGCCTGCAGACGCAGGTGTGGCAGCGCGACAGCGATCGGTGGCGAGTGGTCGTGGCACACGTCACCGCGCCCGAGAAGCCGCTCGACAGCGCCACCTGGCGAGTCGTCGGAGCACCGCTCGTACCAGCGACCGCCGACGACGGACCCCTCGCCGGTGAGACGGTCGCCGTGAAGGACCTGTTCGCCGTCCGCGGCCAGGTCATCGGCGGTGGTGTCCCGGAGTACGCCGACGCCGGCGAGCCCCAGGCCGACCACGCTCCCGCCGTCGACGCGCTGCTCGCCGCCGGTGCCGCGGTGACGGGGATCAGCCGCACCGACCAGCTCGCGTACTCCATCTCCGGGCAGAACAGCCGGACGGGAACGCCCCGGAACGCCGTGGACGCGGACCGCATCCCCGGCGGGTCCTCGAGCGGCTCGGCCTCCGCGACCGCCCGAGGTTGGACGAGCATCGGCCTCGGCACCGACACGGCCGGCTCGATCCGGGTGCCGAGCGCGTACCAGGGGCTCTGGGGCCTGCGCACGACACACGGCCTGGTGTCGACCACCGGAGTGCTGCCACTCGCGCAGTCCTTCGACACCGTCGGCTGGATGACGCGCGACCCCGACCTGCTCGTCCGTGTCACCGACGCCGTCGTCCTCGCCGGGGCCCGGGCAGGGATCGTGACGACTGCCCGGAGCGAGACGAGGTCCGACCCGGCGGCCGTGTCGACGGCGCGAGCGTTCGTGACCGCCCCCGCGCTCACCGCCCTGGCCGTGCCGTCGTCCGCCGTCGGCACCGACCGTGCTGCCGCAGCGCTCGACGCGGCACGCGAGCCACTGCCCGGTGACCTCGGAGCCTGGTTCGCCGCCTTCCGCACCGTGCAGGCGCACGAGGCCTGGCAGAACCACGGCGACTGGATCACCGCACACCCCGGTGCCCTCGGTGCCGACGTCGCCGGCCGCTTCGCCGACGCCGCCCGCGTCACCGACGCGGACGCCGAAGCAGCCCGCGCAGTCCTCGACACCGCCCGGGCGGTGGTCCGCGACTGGATCGGCGACCGCGTCCTCGTCCTGCCCACCGTCGCGGACCGGGCGCCGGGGCTCGGCGCCGACGCGGCGACCGTGGACGCCCACCGCGCCGCCACCCTCCGCCTCACGTCGCTCGCCTCGTTCGCCGGCCTCCCGGCCGTCGCCGTGCCCATCGGCCGGTCCACCGGTGCCCCCTGGGGCTCCGTGTGCCTCGTCGGTGCTGCCGGTACCGACCGAGCCCTCGTCCGGACCGCTCGGGCGCTCGCCTGAGCGCAACCCGGCGACCCCACTGACCAGCACCACCGACTCGCACCCTGCTCCTCACCCCGCCCGACCCGCAGCAAGGAACGAACACATGACCCGACCCATCCGCCGACGCAGCATCCTCGCCGCCACCGCGCTCGCCGTGGCCACCACCGTCGCCCTCACCGGGTGCGCGACCTCGTCCTCGAGCGCCTCGTCCGACGGCGGCACCACCACGATGAAGCTCGTGCTGGGCTGGTACGCCGACCCCGAGTCCGGTGGCTTCTACGCCGGTCAGACCGAGGGCCTGTACGAGAAGGCCGGCATCGACCTCTCCATCCAGCAGGGCGGCCCGACCGTCTCCGGGACCCAGATCGTCGCCGGCGGCCGCGCCGACATCGGCATGGGCGACGCCGCCGCCGTCGCCGAGGCCCAGCAACAGGGCATCCCGATCGTCGCCATCGGCGCGATGTACCAGACCAACCCCGTCGGCGTGATGGTGCACGCGGACAGCGGCATGGACTCCTTCGACGACATGGCCGGGCACACCTGGGTGGTGCAGACCGGCAACGTCGGCGTCGAGTACATGCAGCAGGAGAAGGGCCTCGACTTCGACACGCAGGCGTACCAGGGCTCCATCGCCAACTTCATCAAGGACGACTCGCTGGTGCAGCAGGGCTGGCCGACGAACGAGGTCTACCAGGCGCAGGAGCAGGGTGTCGACACCACGTTCTTCAGCTACGCCTCGGCGGGGTTCAACCCGTACAACGACGTCATCTTCACCACGAAGAAGTACCTGCAGGAGCACCCCGACGAGGTGAAGGCGTTCCTCGACGCCAGCATGAACGGCTGGAAGCAGTACATGGGCGACATCGACGTGGCCGAGCGCGCGAACGCCCAGCTCGAGAAGGTCAACTCGCAGCAGACCAGCGAGTCGGTCTGGTTCGCGTGGGACAAGCAGCGCGAGTACGTGGTCGACGGTGACGGTGCCGAGCAGCTCGGCACCATGACCACCGAGCGGTGGACCACCCTCGTCGACCAGCTCGTGGAGCTCGGGGTCCTCGACGAGCGCATCCCCGCGAAGGACCTCTTCGACGCGTCCTACCTGCCCGACGTCGCCGCCCCGACCGACCTGCCCGCAGCCCCGGAGGGATCGTACTGATGACCACCACCGCACCCGTCGGGCCGTCCGGCACCGTCGACCGGACCGCCCCGCTCATCGAGTTCCGCGGTGTCGAGAAGACCTACTCGAACGGCTTCCAGGCCGTGACCCCGTTCGACCTCGACGTCGCCCGCGGCGAGATCGTGTCGCTGGTCGGCCCGTCGGGTTGCGGCAAGACGACCATCATCCGGATGGCCGCCGGCCTCTCGAAGGCCACCAGCGGCGAGATCGTGCGCCGCACCGACGAGCTGGCGTACGTCTTCCAGGACCCGACGCTGCTCGCCTGGCGCTCGGTCCGCAGCAACGTCGAACTCGTCGCGAAGCTCAAGGGGGTCCCGAAGGAGCAGCGGCGCCGGGCGGCGGCCGCGGCCATCCAGACCGTCGGGCTCGGGGCGTTCGAGAAGGCGCTGCCGAGGCAGCTGTCCGGCGGCATGAAGATGCGCGCCTCCCTGGCTCGGGCGATCACCGGCGCCCCCGAGCTCATGATGATGGACGAGCCGTTCGCGGCCCTCGACGAGTTCACCCGCGAGAACATGCAGAAGGAGCTCCTCCGCCTCTGGCGCACGAACGACTTCAGCGCGATGTTCATCACGCACTCCATCCCCGAGGCCGTCGCGCTCGGCCACCGCATCGTCGTGATGTCGGCGAAGCCGGGCCGCATCGACCGGGTCATCGACTCGCCGAGCCCGCCCACCAAGGACGACGCCCCTCGCGACACCGAGGCGCTCGCCGAGACCGCACGCACCATCTCCGTGCTGCTCCAGGAGGCATGACCATGGCCATCACCACGGCGAACCGGCCCGAGGCGACCCAGCTCGAGGCGACGCCCGTCCGACCCCGCAGGGCAAAGCGCCCGTCGTTCGTCCGCACCTCCGTCCTCCCGGCCGTCGGTGCAGCGATCATCGTCATCGCCCTGTGGCAGGCGGTGGTCAGCGTGTTCGGGATGCCGACCTACCTGCTGCCGAGCCCCCTCGACTTCGTGCAGGCCGTCGGCTCCGAGGCCGGCAACCTCGTCCAGCCGTCGCTCGTCACCATGCAGGAGGCGTACCTCGGCTTCGCCCTCGCCGCCGTCGTCGGGTTCCTCGCGGCACTGCTCATGGCGCGGTGGAACCTCGTCGAGCGCGGGATGTACCCGTACCTCGTGCTGCTCCAGACGATCCCGATCATCGCGGTCGCGCCGTTGTTCGTCGTCTGGTTCGGTTCGGGCATCGCCACCAACGTGCTCGTCTCGGCCATGATCGCCGTGTTCCCGGTCGCCGCGAACACCCTGCAGGGCCTGAAGTCCACCGACCGCAACCTCGTGCAGCTCTACCGCATGGCGGGCGCTCCCGAGCGTGTGCAGCTCTTCTCGCTCCGCGTACCCGCGGCGCTCCCGCAGATCCTGACAGGACTGCGCATCGCGAGCGGATCGAGCGTGATCGGCGCGATCGTCGGCGAGTTCGTCGCGGGCATCGGCGGCGGCGCGGGCGGCCTCGGCTACGTGATCACGCTCGACGCGACGCAGCTCCGCACGCCCGAACTGTTCGCCGCCGTGATCGCCGCGAGCCTCGTGTCGCTCATCATCTTCGGCGTCGTCGCCCTCATCGAGGGACAGCTGCTCAAGCGCTGGCACGAGTCCGCGCTCCCCACGGAGGAATGACCATGACCACCACCCATCTCCTCGCCCACATGTCGACGGCGGAGATCGCGCGGATCGACACGTCGGACGCCGTGATCGTGCAGCCCATCGGCGCGATCGAACAGCACGGAGCGCACCTTCCCGTGATGACCGACGCGTTGACCGCGGAGCGGATCAGCGACCTCGCGATCTCGGGCCTGCCCGAGGGCAGCAACGTCTGGCAGCTGCCCACGATCAGCTACGGCAAGTCGACCGAACACCTCGGCCGGGCGGGCACCGTGGCGATGAGCGCGGCGACCCTCACGGGGGTCTGCATGGACCTCGGGCGCTCCCTCGCCGCCTCCGGGTTCCGCAAGCTCGTGTTCGTCAACGGGCACGGCGGCCAGCCGAGCCTGCTCGACGTCGTCGCCCGCGACATCCGCGTCGAGACCGGTCTCGAGGTCTTCCCGATGATGCCCGGGCGGCTCGGTCTCCCCGACGGTGTCGAGCCGGTCGACCCGGACTACGGCATCCACGGCGGCCAGATCGAGACGAGCATCGTGTGGGCGCTCGCGCCCGAGCTCGTCCAGATGGAGCACGCGGTCCGGGACGGCGAGGTCGCGGGCAGCCTGTTCGCAGGCATGAAGCACCTGTCGCTCGAGGGCACCGTCCCCACGGCGTGGGTCACGGACGACCTGTCGGCGTCGGGCGTGCTCGGCGACCCGACCGCCGCGAGCCTGGAGCTCGGTAGACGGATCGTCGACCACCAGGTCACCGGTCTGCGCGAAGTGCTCCTCGAGATCCGGGGCTTCGCGTTCCCGCCGGTCGGGCTCGACCAGGAGGCCCGCCCCGCCGCGTCGGGGGCCCTCGCGTGACCGGGGCGATCCGGAGCTGGGCACTGTCAGCGACGCACGCCGACCTGACGGGCGGCGGCGTGCCTCCTGTCCGGCCCGTCGTGATCGACGCGGCTCCGCAGCGTATCTCCGTCGACCTCGAGCGCACCGCGATCGTCGTCGTCGACATGCAGAACGACTTCTGCACGCCGGGCGGGTGGCTGGACGGCATCGGCGTCGACACGGCCGCCGCTGCTGCCGCCGTGGGACCGCTCTCCCGGATCCTCCCGGCGCTCCGCGCCGCGGACGTGCCCGTCATCTGGGTGAACTGGGGCAACCGTCCCGACCTGGCGAACAGCCCGCCCGGCGTCCGACACGTGTACGACGCGGACGGGAACGGCGGCGGGATCGGCGATCGGTCAGGTCGCAGTGACGCCGTGCTGACGAAGGGCAGCTGGGGGGCTGCCGTCGTCGACGCGCTGCCCGCCGATCCGCGAGACGTGTTCGTCGACAAGTACCGGATGAGCGGGTTCGTGGACACCCCGCTCGACTCGATCCTGCGCAACCGCCGCATCGACACGGTGTTCTTCGCCGGCGTCAACGCCGACCAGTGCGTGCTCGCGACCCTGATGGACGCGGCCAACCTCGGCTACGACGTGGTCATGGTCGAGGGCGCCAGCGCCACCACCTCACCGACGTTCTGTCTGGACGCCACCGTCTACAACGTGCGGCAGTGCTTCGGGTTCACCACGTCCCCGTCGGCGCTGCTCGACGCCCTCGCCTGAACCTCCACCCCCGAAAGGAACGCCTCACCATGGCCGAAGCCCCCATCCTCAAGCACCTCGACCAGCTCACGACGCACCGCATCTCGCCCGGAGACACCGTGAAGCTCGCGCACCTCACCGGCCCGTCGGAAGGCTCGCCCACCAGCGTGTTCTTCGAGATCTGGGACCCGCAGGGCGAGCAGCCCGACAACAGCCACCCGGACTCGGTCGAGATCTTCGTCTTCCTGTCCGGCGAAGGCGAGGCGCACTCCGACGAGCACAGCGTCCACGTGCAGGCGGGTGACGTGCTCGTGCTGCCGAGCGGTTCGGTGCACCACATCCGGAACACCTCCGAGACCGACCGGCTGTACGCCGTGACGATCATGGCGAACGACCTCGGCTCGATGGACAAGGGCTTCGAGCACCTCGTGACGAGCGGCGAGCGCGACACGCTCGAACCGCAGGACGTCGCCGCGATCTTCACCGGACTCGCCGCCCTGTCGAAGTAGACCACGCTCCGCAACGCCCGCCTCGGTCGATCGCGGGCGTTGCGGAGCTCCGTGTCGGGCGCGACGCCGACACGACCGAACCGCTGCACCGAACGGACCCACCGTGACCACTCCCGCCCCCGCTGACCTGGTCGTCGAGCACGCCATGCTCGTCGCGATCGAACCCACCCCACACGTCGTGGACGACGCCTGGTTCGCCGTGACCGACGGCGTCGTCACCGCGATCGGGACCGGGGACGTCCCGGACGACCTGCGCACCGCGCCCGGCGCCGAGCGCCTCGACGCCACGGGATCGTTCGTCGCACCCGGCTTCGTGTCCTCGCACAGCCACACGTTCACCAGCGGCTCACGCGGTCGCGGCACCGACGAGCGGCTGTACGGCTGGGCGGCGGCGATGTACGGCCTGACCCGCGACGCCTCGCCGGAGGACGTCTACTGGTGCACGCTGCACGGCACGTTCGACCACGTCCGGAACGGGACGACGAGCGTGTTCGACTTCACCGACCAGCGCGTGACGTTCGCGCCGATGGTCGACGGGCGACGGCAGCGCGACGCCGACTCGGTGCGTCCGGTCGAGTGGCTCACCCGGCAGCTCGACGCCCGGATGGACAGCGGCATCCGCTTCGTCGGGGCGCTCCAGATCGAACAGGACGCGCTCGGGGCAGACGAGGGCGTCCGCACGTTCGGCGAGCTCGTCGCGGACGTCCGCTCCCGCGACCGCCGGTTCGCGCTCGACGCCGCCGTGTACGGCGCCGTCCAGTGGGCGGACGATCCGTCGAGCGCCCGCCTGGAGGCGCGGATGATGTCCGAGCACGGGCTGCGGAACCACGCACACATGCTCGAGACACCGGACCAGCTCACGGAGCAGCTCGCCAAGGTCGCCTGGTACCGCGACGCCGGTGTGATCGGCCCGGACTTCACCTTCGGACACTTCGTCCAGGCGACGCCGGCGATCGTCGCCGAGGCCGCGGAGGCGGGCGCAGCGGTGTCCTGGCAGCCTGCCGCGAACGGACGGCTGGCATCGGGGGTGCTCGACGTCGCCGAGCTCCTCCGACGTGGCGTCACCCTCGGCCTCGGGCTCGACGACCAGGCGTGCTCCGACATCGCGAACCCCTGGCAGAACATGCGCCTCGGCCTGTTCGGTGTCCGCGCGGACCAGCGCGACCCTGCGGCCGTGCGGCCAGCCGACGTGCTGCGGGCACAGACGCTCGGCGCGGCGGAGACGATGGGCGTGGCCGATCGCGTCGGTTCGATCGAGGTCGGCAAGTACGCGGACTTCCTCGTGGTCGACCCGCGCCGCCCGGACATCGGACCGCTCTGGAGTCCGCTCGAGAACTACGTGCTCTCGTGCGACCTGCCGAACGTGCGCGAGGTGCGTGTCGGCGGTGCCGTCGTCGCGTCCGGCGGGGCGCTGACCTCGCCCCTCGCCGACCGGGCCGTCGACGAACTCCATGCTCGGTTCGACGACGCCGCGGCGGCCGTCCGACGAGGCTGAACGCCTCTGACCACCTGCTCGCGCCGGGTCCACGAGCGTCGCACGACGTCGCGCGGGGCGTCGTGCTCGGCGGAGGGCAGGGCTCGCGCTGGGCTCAGCTGCGCGCGGAGACCTCGCCCCGCACGATCGCCGCGCCGGCAGCCAAGGCGCTCAGCTTGTCCAGCGCAGCCTGCCGGCCGAGGGGTGCCATGCCGCAGTTGGTGCTCGGGATGAGCTTGTCGGCGTCGACGTGGTCGAGCGCGCGACGCAGGACCGCGGCGACCTCCTCCGGGGTCTCGACGGTCTCGGTCGCGACGTCGATCGCGCCGAGCATGACCTTCTTGCCGCGGATGAGCTCGACGAGTTCGAGCGGCACCTTCGAGTGGATGCTCTCGAGGGACACGATGTCGATCGACGACTGCTGCAGGAGCGGGAAGGACTGCTCGTACTGTCGCCACTCGGCTCCGAGGGTCTCCTTCCACTTGTTGTTCGCCTCGATGCCGTAGCCGTAGCAGATGTGCACGACCGTCTCGGCGCGCAGTCCTTCGGCGGCGCGCTCGAGTGCGGCGACGCCCCAGTCCTGCACCTCGTCGTGGAAGACGGTGAAGGCGGGTTCGTCGAACTGGATGACGTCGACGCCGGCGGCTTCGAGCTCGCGAGCCTCCTGGTTGAGGATCGTGGCGAACTCCCACGCGAGCTTCTCGCGGCTCTTGTAGTGCTGGTCGGAGAGCGTGTCGATCATGGTCATCGGGCCGGGGAGCGCCCACTTGATCGGTCGGTCGGTCTGCGCCCGCAGGAACGCGGCGTCCTCGACGAACACGGGGCGGGGCCGGCTGACGGCACCGACGACCGTGGGGACGGCCGCGTCGTACCGGTCACGGATCCGGACGGTCTCCTTGCGCTCGAAGTCGACGCCGTCGAGGTGCTCGATGAACGTCGTGACGAAGTGCTGGCGGGTCTGCTCGCCGTCGCTGACGATGTCGATGCCGCGGCGTTCCTGCTCGTGGACGACGGTCCGCAGGGCGTCCTGCTTGCCCTCGGCCAGTGCGGCGCCTTCCAGCTGCCAGGGGGACCACAGCCGTTCGGGTTCGGCGAGCCAGGACGGCTTGGGCAGGCTGCCGACGATGGCGGTGGGCAGGAGATCGGTCATGCTCGTGGGTTCCCTGTCGGTCAGTGGATCGGGGCGGCCTGGCTGGCGGCCCAGCGCTCGAGGAGGTCGCGGTGGGGCTCGACGAAGTGCTCCTCGGTGTAGCGCCCCTGCGTGACCGCGAGGCGGCTGCGCTCCTCGCGGTCGTAGTCGACGGCCGTCCGCGAGAAGTCCTGCTGCGCGAGGCTCGGGCGGTAGACGCTCGCGGCGGCCGCGTTCGCGTTGTAGATCTCCGGTCGGTAGATCCGCTGGAACGTCTCCATCGTGCTGATCGTGCCGATGAGCTGCAGGTTCGAGTAGTCGTTCAGCAGATCGCCGCGGGAGTAGAACGCGAGCGGGGCCTTGCTGCCGTGCGGCATGAAGTACCGCACCTGCAGCCCCATCCGGCCGAAGTACTCGTCGGTCAGCGAGGAGCGCTCGTGGTGGTACTCGACCCCGAGGACCGGGTGGTGGTTGTCCGTGCGGCGGTAGGTCTGGCTGGACGAGACGCTGATGCAGATCACCGGCTGCGTCGAGAAGCGCTCCCGGTACGCGTCGGACTCGAGGAAGGACTGGAACAGCAGTCCGTGCAGGGTGCCGAAGTCGCTGGGGACCGTGCCGTCCGTCGCCGCGGGCAGCCGGACCGCGAAGTCGTAGTCGCGCAGGTAGGACGAGAAGTTGTTCCCCACGATGCCCTGGTGGCGCACGCCGGTGTGCTGGTCGACGACGTGGACGTCGAGCACCTCGAGCAGCGGGAACTCCTGGTCCGAGCCGCCCGCGTCGAACCGGGTCGACGCTGAGACGATGTCGAGCTCGACGCGGTAGCGGTCACCGTCCGGGTTGTCCCACCGGGCCAGGTCGTTGAACCGGCGGTCGATCATGGTGAGTGCGTTGCGGAGGTTCTGCTGGCGGTGCTCGCCGCGGGCGAGGTTGGCGAAGTTCGTGGTCAGCCGCGAGCTGTCGGAGGGCGTGTAGTCCTCGTCGAACCGGGTCGTGGTGATGTGGAAGGAGAAGTCCAAGTCCGGCCAGTCCGTACGGTGAGCGGCCCGGGGGCCGAGTGTGGAGGGTGTCGCTCCATCGTGGCGGTTCGGCCGGGGCATCGGGTAATCCGCAGACTCTATGTCGGGGTATAGGTTCGGGCTATGGCCCGAGTGTCGAGCGACATCACCCTGCAGCAGCTCCGCTACTTCATCGAGGTCGCTTCCGAGGGCTCGATCAGCGCCGCCGCCGACCTGCTCTACGTGGCACAGCCGACGCTGTCCGCGGCGATGAAGGACCTGGAGGCCCGGGTCGGCCGCGCCCTGTTCGTCCGGTCCGCCCGGGGCGTCGTGCTCACGACGGACGGCGCCGAGTTCCTCGGCTACGCCCGTCAGGTCGTCGAGCAGGTCTCCCTGCTCGAACAGCGGTACGTGGGTCGGCAGCCGTCGCGTCGTCTGCTCGGGGTGTCGGCGCAGCACTACTCGTTCGCCGTCGAGGCGTTCGTCCGGATGGTCGAGGGTGCCGCCGCCGACGAGTACGAGTTCTCCCTGCGGGAGACGCGCACCTGGGACATCATCGAGGACGTCCGGACGCTGCGGAGCGAGGTGGGCATCCTGTACCGCAACGACTTCAACCGGAAGGTCATCGACAAGCTGCTCCGGGACGCGCGGGTCGCGTTCCACCCGTTGTTCGTCGCGGCGCCGCACATCTTCGTGGCCCGGAGGAACCCGCTCGCGTCCCGGGAACGGGTGACCCTGGCCGACCTGGCCGACCTGCCCCGGCTGACGTTCGACCAGGGCGCGAACAACTCCTTCTACCTGGCCGAGGAGATCCTCTCCACCCTGTCCAGCAAGCGGGAGATCCGGGTCGCGGACCGGGCGACGATCTTCAACCTCATGATCGGTCTGGACGGGTACACGATCTCGACGGGCCTGATCAGCGACGACCTCGACCCGGAGATCGTCGCCGTCCCGCTCGACGTCGACGAGCGCATCGAGATCGGGTGGATCGCCCACACCGCGGTTCCCCTGTCGGAGCAGGCGCAGTCCTACCTGCGCGAGGTGCGGGCCGTGGTCGCCCGCGCGGGTGTGGAGCTGCTCGGCTGAGCCGAGCCAGCGCCCGCGCTCGCGGGTCCACCGGGCTGGGCGGGGCCCGCCCGCGCCGATCCCACGCGCTGAGCGACACGTCACGGCGTCGGATGCGCGTGAGGTGTCGCTCAGCGCGAAACGTCAGGCAGACCCCGCGCCAGCGCCCGCGCCGCCACGCGCAGCCCGCGCCCGCGGGTCCACCGCGAACACCGCCGCCACGATCGTCAGCACCGCGTACACCCCGAGGTACACGCAGAGGATCCACGGCGACCCGCCGCCGAGCTCCACGAACACCGCGGCCAGCAGGGGCGTCAGCCCGACCGAGAAGATCGACCCGATCTGGTACCCGAGGCTCATCCCCGAGTACCGCCGGCCGGTCGGGAACTGCTCCGCGAACCAGGCCGCCTGCGGCCCGTAGATGCTGTCGTGGAACACGCACATCCCGATGAGCGCGACGAGCGGCAGGAGCACGAGCGGCCCGGCGTCGAGGAACGCGAAGAACGGCCAGACGAGCACCCCGATGCCCACCGCCGACCCGATCGCGAGCACGCGCCGACCGACCCGGTCGGACAGCCAGCCCCAGAACGGCGTCGACACCAGCGACACCGCCGAGATGACGAGCACGGCCTGGAGCCCGGCGGCCGAGCCCTCCTCGCCACGCTTCGCGCCGAGGTACGTCAACGAGTACGTCGTCAGGATCGAGTACAGCGCCGGCTGCACCAGACGCAGCCCGGCGGTGACCAGGATCGCCCGCGGGTGCCGGCGGATCGCCTGCCAGACCGGGAAGCGTTCGACGTTCCCCGAGTCCTTCAGCTCCTGGAACACGGGCGCGTCCTGCACGCCCAGGCGGATGACGAGCCCGACGGCGACGATGACCGCCGAGAACAGGAACGGCAGTCGCCAGCCCCACGCCAGGAACGCCTCGTTGCCGAGCAGCGTCCGGACGAGGGTGAAGACGCCGGTCGCCAGGAGCATCCCACCGGCGGACCCCATCTGCGTGAAGGCCCCGAACAGACCCCGGTGCCGCTCGGGCGCGTGCTCGACCGAGAGCAGGGCGGAGCCGCCCCACTCGGCGCCGGCCGCGACGCCCTGCAGCAGTCGGAGGACCACGAGCGCGACCACGGCGCCGACACCGATCGTCGCCGCGGACGGGATGAGACCGATCAGCGTGGACGCGATCCCCATGAGCACCAGCGAGGCGACGAGCAGCTTCTTCCGCCCGATCCGGTCGCCCAGGTGCCCGGCGACGATCCCGCCGAGCGGGCGGGCGACGAACCCGACCCCGTAGGTGGCGAAGGACGCGATCACCCCGACGGCGGGCGTCACCGAGGGGAAGAAGGTCGGCGCGAACACGAGCGCCGAAGCCGTCGCGTAGAGGTAGAAGTCGTAGTACTCGACGGTCGTCCCGACGAACGACGCGAGGGCGACGCGACGACGGGTCGCGTTCGTCGTCGGGTCGGGACGACGGACGGGAGGCGCGGCTGCGGTGGTCGGGGTCGACATGCCTCAGGAGCATGGTCGGCCGGGGCGGATCCCGGAACACCCCGCGTAACGCGGTGTCACGGCGCTGTCCCCGGGTGACGCCCGCGGACCACGATGGGACGCATGAGCGATGCACCGAACCGCCCGTTGCGCTTCGCGGCGTTCGTCATGAACACCACGTCCCACATCCAGCACGGCCTGTGGCGGCACCCGGACGCACGGCAGGCTGACTTCGACGACGTGACGCTCTGGACCGACCTGGCGCGGACGCTCGAGCGCGGCAAGTTCGACGCGATGTTCTTCGCGGACGTCGTCGGCACCTACGGGCCCGGTCGCGGTGACTACTCGACGAACCTGCGCGAGGGGCTGCAGATCCCGTCGAACGACCCGTCGGTGCTGCTGTCGGCGCTCGCCGTGTCGACCGAGCACCTCGGGCTGGCCTTCACCTCGAGCGTCATCCAGGCGCACCCGTTCGACTTCGCGCGCAAGGTGTCGACACTCGACCACATCACCCGCGGCCGCATCGGCTGGAACGTCGTCACGAGCGCGCTCGACAGTGCCGCCCGGAACTTCGGAGCCGACCGGCTCGAGGAGCACGACGAACGCTACGTCTGGGCTGAGGAGTACCTCGAGGTCTGCGCGAAGCTCTGGGAGGGTTCGTGGGAGGACGGCGCCGTCCGCAAGGACCCGGTCCGCGGCTACGCCGACCCGGAGAAGGTGCACCGCATCGACCACCACGGGAAGCGGTACGACGTGCAGGGGCCGCACCTCAGCGCGCCGAGCCCCCAACGGACGCCGGTGCTGTTCCAGGCCGGGTCCTCGCCGGCGGGCCGCGCGTTCGCCGCGCGCAACGCCGAGGCGCAGTTCATCCTGACCTCGAACCGCGCCGCGACCGAGCAGCTGATCCGTGAGACCCGCGACCTCGCCGCCGCAGCCGGTCGACGTCGTGAGGACATCGCGTTCTTCCTCGGCCTGACCTTCGTCACCGGGTCGACCGAGGCCGAGGCGAAGGCGAAGGAGGCCGAGATCGACGAGTACCTCGCCGCGGACGGGTTCCTCGTGCACTCGAACCTCGGGTTCGACCCGGACACCGGCGAGCAGCTCGACCCCGACACCCCGCTGTCCGAGGTCCGGACCCACGCGGGCCAGTCGCACCTGCAGTGGCTGCGCGAGGCCGCCGGAGACCGCGAGCCGACGATCGCGGACCTCGCCCGGCTGTCCGCCAAGCTGCGGGCCCGCGTCGTGGGGACGCCCGAGCAGATCGCCGACGAGCTCGCCGACTGGCAGCGGGTCGGCGTCGACGGGGTCAACGTCATCAACTGGACGCTGCCCGGCTCGTACGAGGAGTTCGTCGACCACATCGCGCCCACCCTGCAGGAGCGCGGCCTGATGCAGTCCGAGTACCGCGAGGGCACGCTGCGCGAGAAGCTCTTCGGCCATCCGCAGCTGCCCGACGGACACCCGGCCAGGCGCTGGCGTGGAGCCTTCTCCGGCGGTGCGAGCGGGACGGCAGCGGCGACCGAGCACGTGACCGACGCCGTGGAGGTGACCGCATGACGGCGGCGACGACGACCGACGGACGCGGGACGGGCCTCCCGGCCGACCGCCTGACGGCACTGCGTGACCGCTTCGCGCCCGTGTTCGCGACCATCCGCGAGGGGGCGGTCGAGCGGGAGCTCGCCTCCGGGACCCCCGGGGACCGGCCGCTGCCGCACGCCGAGGTCCGCGCGCTCGCGGAGGCCGGGTTCGGGCGGCTGCGTGTGCCGGAGGACCGCGGCGGGTTCGGGGTGACGCTGGTGGAGCTCGCGCACCTGGTGGCCGACCTCGCGGCGGCGGACTCGAACATCGCGCACCTCTGGCGGGGGCACTTCGGCTACACCGAGCTCGTGCTGCTGCGCCCGGACTCGGCGTCCCGCGACGAATGGCTCGAGCGGATCGTGCAGGGCGCGGTCATCGGGAACGCGACGTCGGAGCGGACCGGGACCACGCTCGCCGACATCTCGACCACCGTGACCACCGGGCCCGACGGGTCCGTCCGGCTCGACGGCACGAAGTACTACTCCACCGGCACGCTCTACTCGGACTGGATCTACCTGGCGGCCGACCGCGCGGGGGAGCGCGTGACCTTCGCCGTCGACGCGTCCGCACCGGGCGTGACGAGCGTCGACGACTGGGACGGCTTCGGGCAGCGGCTCACCGCGTCGGGGACCACGGTGTTCGACGGGGTCGACGTCGACCCGAGCGTGGTCTCGGCCTACCGGGACGCGCCGCTCTCGCACATCCAGGCCTTCTACCAGCTGTACCTGCTGGCGGTGCTCGCGGGGATCGGGCAGGCGGTGTCCGACGACGCCGTGGCCTTCGTCCGACCGCGCACCCGCACGTACATCCACGCGAACGCGGCGACCCCGGGCGAGGACCCGCAGGTGCTGGCGGTCCTCGGTCGGTTGTCAGCGGGGGCCTTCACGGCCCGGTCCCTCGTCGCCGCCGCTGCTGGGCTGCTCGACGGCGTGGTCGCGACGAACGAACCCGGGGTGGGCGTCGACCGCGCGCTGCTGGACGCGGCCGAGAACGCCGTGTACCAGGCGCAGGTCGAGATCGGGCCACGCGTGCTGCGGGCGGCGTCGGAGCTGTTCGAGGTCGGGGGAGCATCGGCCGCCGAGCGGACCCGTGCGCTCGACCGGCACTGGCGGAACGCCCGCGTGGTCGCGTCGCACAACCCGGCCGTCTACAAGGAGCGGTTGGTGGGCGAGTACGCGCTGCACGGGCGCGGACCGGTGAGCGCGTGGGAGAAGTACCACGAGGTGGGGCCCACCCGGTTCTGAGCCACCGGGCGCCCTCGCCGCGGTCGCGGTGTGTGGGGCGTGGTCAGTCCGAGGTCCGTGCGCGGTCGGTGGTGCGGATCCGGGCGACGCTCGCCAGGGTCGATGCCGCCATCGCGACGACGATCACGACGAGCGACACCCACGTCGGGATCTCCGGCGCCCACGCGATGTGCTCGCCGCCGTTGAGGAACGGCAGCTCGTTGCCGTGCAGCGCGTGCAGCACGAGCTTGACGCCGATGAACGCCAGGATGAACGCGATCCCGTACTTCAGGTAGACGAGTCGTTCGAGGAGTCCGCCGAGCAGGAAGTACAGCTGCCGCAACCCCATCAGGGCGAACACGTTCGCGGTGAAGACGATGAAGGCGCTCTCGGTGATGCCGAAGATCGCCGGGATCGAGTCGAGCGCGAACAGCAGGTCGGTGGTGCCGATCGCGATGAGGACCACCAGGAGCGGGGTGAAGTGCCGGACGCCGTCCTGGGTGGTGCGGATCTTCATGCCGTCGAAGGTGTCGGTGATCCGCACCCGTCGGCGCAGCAGTCGCACGATGAAGCTGTCCTGCTGCTCGTCGTCGTCGCCCTCGCGCAGCTGCTGGATCGCGGTCCAGACCAGCCAGGCGCCGAAGATGTAGAAGATCCAGGAGAACTCCTCGATCAGCTGGGCGCCGATGAGGATGAAGACGCCGCGGAGCACCAACGCGATCACGATGCCGAGCATGAGCACCTCCTGCTGGATCTTCTTGGGCACCGCGAACCGGGCCATGATGATCACGAACACGAAGAGGTTGTCGATGCTCAGGCTGTACTCGGTCAGCCAGCCGGCGACGAACTGTCCGGCGGCGTCACCGCCCGCGAAGACGAGCATGAGCACGGCGAACACGAGCGCCAGGCCGACGTAGACACCGACCCATGTGCCTGACTCGCGCAGGGTCGGCACGTGCGGGCGGCGGGCGACGATGAGCAGGTCCGCGAGCAGGATGCCGACGATGGCGATCATCGAGCCGACTTCGAACACGACCGGGAGCTCGGGCATCGAGGCACTCCTTGCTGGTGACTGGGTGGGGAGCGCGCCGCCCCGATCGGGGGAACGCACCGGGTGATCCTCTCAGATCCCGGCTCGGACCCCGGACGGGTTCCGCGTCAGCAGTCAGAGCCCGTGCTCCGACTGACGGCGTCACCGACGGAGAGGAGGCGCGGTGCCAGCTGGCACCGCGCCTCCTGTCCGTCGGATCGGTCACGGCAGGACGACGACCTTGCCGGCGATCCGCCCGGCTGCACCCTCAGCGTGCAGCGCCGGCAGCTCGTCGAGCGGGATGCGACGGGTGACCTCGACGCGGAGGGCCCCCGAGTCGACGAGGGACACCAGCTCGGCGAGGCGCTCGCGGTTCGGCTGCACGAACACCGTCGTCGCCCGCACCCCACGGGCTTCGTCACCCGGTGTGGCCATGAAGGCCGTCGTGCTCACCACCGTGCCGCCGTCGCGGACGAGGGCGACGAGTGCCT
>Ga0308167_1001104_pt1 | contig 34931 bp, 32 predicted proteins | sample PhyCR1_2_FD_202138 | JGI IMG/M metagenome (GOLD analysis project Ga0308167, IMG submission 202138) | Phyllosphere microbial communities from UC Gill Tract Community Farm, Albany, California, United States - DLSLRC.R1 | ecosystem: Host-associated > Plants > Phyllosphere > Unclassified | place... | reverse complement strand
ATCCGAGGGTGTCTTCATCACTGTTCATGGGTACGAATCCAATACTGTATGTGCATACAGTAAATGACGTTTGGTCATGACGCGATTTGAGGCGACGAGCTGTAGGGGGAAGGCGGAGATTGGGCCGGAAAAGTCAGCTGGAATAGATGAAAATTTGCGCTTCCACAGCGTGAAAAAACCCAGTTCAACATAGCATTTATTAGGTGTCACGGCAAGCGTAAGGGGCTGCGTGGACCAATAAACACGGGGCTTTCAGCATGTTCACGCCTACCGAGCAGTCGCAGCCAGGACAGGCCCAGGCTCACCGTTGCCAAGCCGGGGAGTTGGCGTGCTACATTCGGGCCAATGACATGCCACAAGTGGGCAGTGACGTGCTTCAGCACTCGGCGCGCGCCGTCGTCCCCCCACCTCGCCTGCGGACTAAATGGGTCACTTTTTCTTCACTTCTGCTGCTTCCTGGCTACGGCCCAGGCCGGGTGCTTGGTTGGCGTTTTGGGGGAGTCAGAACCCTGCGGAACCCTGCGAAGGTGTGTGCTTTCAGCAGATGCTATGCGAATCGACAAGCACACTGATTTAGGAATCGGCTCTGGAAAAGGGTCAGTTTTTTTGAGCGTGATGGGCTGCTTTGAAAGGCCCGTGTTTCCTGGGCTTGAGCGCCAACTTTGGATGGTTAGTTATGGTTGAGAGTAGGAAATTACTTTCAACTAAATTATTTAAAAAAACATTATTTATATAATGTTTAACGTCAATGCAGGTTAGGAGCTAACCATACTTAACCGACGACCTAATCCTGTCGACCATCTGCAAACCCAAAGCGGGAAAGGCCCTCAAGGCAGTCAGCAAAAAACTAACCTCCGTGGGTCAACATAAAATGCGGGAAGCACTGTAGAGGTCGGCCGTAGCATAGCTTCAGCACATTGTATGCACTCTCGCTTATGAAAAAACATACTCAGGATCAGCCTGGCGTCAGCTTGCATCAACGAATTTCGGTATCGCTAGCAACCATAGAGGTACTAGAGCGAATGGGTGTTTCTGCAATGGGTGTAAAATCGCTCGCCCTAGATCGATACGCATAATTGGCATTAAAGAGAGCTTTTATATGGGATGCGGTCAAGCTTGATATGACGAATGATTTTACATGGTGGTAGGAGATAGATGACAGAGAGGCGGCAATTTTACCGCCGGAGTATTTCACCTGTCATTAGCTATGTAAAACTTATGATTCAGATCTATAAACACTAGATAAAATGTATTGGGGTCATATGGTAGGCTATCTTTTTTGGGCGTGTTCACATATCCGGGAGGAATAGTGAAACCAACTAATCTAGATAGGCCTTCAAGTCTGAATCTGCACCAGTTCACATTGTGTGGTACTGGCTTAGGGTGGACGAAGTTAGTGTTAGGTGGGAACGCACCATAATCTGCTAGGATTTTTAAACCGTGAGCTCCACACCGTTGGTGCCTCCAGTAGTTAAGGTCATGGCGAGTGTACTCTTTTATTTTTTCCATTATTCTCGCGAGCACGCCATTTTCTAACTCATCAAAGCCTGAGCCATTTTCTTGGGAGTTGTCAAAAAAAGAAAAATTTACTTTAAATCTCGATTCTATATCGCAGTTCTCGATGCTGGTCTCCGGAAAGAGATTTAAAAAATTTTCTTTCCTTGGGTTTTTATTGAATCTGCTCATATCTTTGGTACGCCCCCGAGTTTTCCATCTCTATAGAGGCCAGAGATAGGGCGGTCGTTTCTAATGATGTCCCCAGGTATTTCGTCAAGACGATAGCAGTAGCTTTCACCATCCTCTTTGGCGACCAAATACGTTCTGTATTTGCCTAGGAAGTCCATTATTTCCAAGTTGTGGGACGTAAATAGAAACTGCGCATTTTTTGGATTTGTTTCCGTATTCATAAATAGGTCGAGAATTTGTGGCAGAAGAGCAGGGTGGTAATTGGTATCAAACTCGTCCATTAATAGAATTCCGCCAGATTCAAGCGTGCTCCAGTACTGATACATTCGCCGAAATAGAGCAGTTGTTCCATCTGACTCCTCCCAGTAGGTAAGCCAGTTTGAATCAAGTTCGGTGATGTTGTTGTCATGATGAAATACGGGGAAATAGCTGGTATCACCATTGCTGTCTTTCGTTTTGTGTATGAGTATGTCTTTTATACCTAGGTCAGAGTTGAAAATTATTTTTTTCATAAGTTCAAACGACTTTGGTGATTTAAAGTAGTACTCGCTTACTTTTTTGTAATCGTATATGGTCGCGTCATCTACTAATCCAAGAGCGGAAGTGTTACCTCTAGTCTGGGTGAAGTAAGAATGGATGGCTTTGAAATCATCGCTTATATTTTTAATGCTGTATTGAAGAGCGGTGTCAATGATGGAGGAGTTGCTCTTCAGTGTAATAAGGTCTAACGATTCTAATTCAGCAACACGATAGGTTATAGTGTTTTTTTTACGTTCGAGCAGTGGGGTTTTTCGCGATATCTTCTTGTATAGCGCTTCGCGAATCACTTCTTTAGTGGTTACGGATAGTTCGTAAGTGTAACGCACGCCATTCGTGTCGAAGTCAATGTAGAACTCAGTAGGTTTGGTGCTGTTGAAGAAGCCTTTGATGGATATTTCTTCGTCGATATCATCCTTGAAGGAAGATACTATAAATGAAGATATAAACTTTAGAGCTTTAAGTATGTGGGTTTTTCCAGACGCGTTTGCGCCTTTTATGCCTAGTATAGGAGAAACTTTTCTAGAGTTAGATATGTTTTTAGGTACTTTTGAATTGAATTCAAGTGAGACCTGAAAACCATCTTTGAAGGAAAAATAGTTCTTGGCACCAAAAGAATAAATCATTATCTATATTTTCCTAAATCGTGTAACGCGACAAAAATGACGCGTTATCAGGATAAGGCATTCGCGTATGGATTGCTATAGACGATATTTGTAACGGATTCGCCGACGATCGGAACCGTAGCATTCGCTCGGGACCGTCAAAATGCGTGCCTAAATGAGAGCTGTGGGGCCCACCTCGTCAAGGATCAAATTGTCCGCTCGAGTTTTAGTCATTTCCTTGATTTGAGCTTTCCCCGATGTGCACCATCACGCTCGCTGCCACGGTTGCGTAGAGATCATAAGCTCGTGAACGGCCCCGATAGCTGGCCGCATGATGATATGGATTAATGGCTTTCTAACGATGGTGGTACAAAAATGGTACGGGGATTTTACGGTAGCTGTGCAGAGTTCGTGTATTAAGGCCTACGGCCTGAGGCGTTCCGTTCCATCATGGGAGCGACGGAGAAGCTGTGCGAGAGGGATCGTGGTGTAGCTAGGTCTGAGGGCATTGGGATCTGTGACGGATAATGCGAAGGATTGGCGGTTTTTCAGAAATGGTTCAGAGGGGGCTGTGTCTTTATCGTGCAACGCGAAACCCGGTGTTAAATAAATCTGTTCCCTTTTCCTTGCACCCAGCGGGGGCCGAAAGGTCTGGAGGTTTTGCTGTGCAGGTAGAGGGGGGGGATTTCGAAAAGAGTAATTTCAGTAACCACGTCCGTGGCATGGGCTAGAGACCTCGTACTCCGTGGGGTTCGGTATTACAAAAAGGAGTAACAAAGAAGTAATTGAAAAGGTAATTTTTTTCCAAATCATTGTTTTTTAAGGAATTTTATAAGTTTGAAAATTACTTTTATAAAGAGTAATCAGATTACTTCAATATTACTTAAAAATTACCTTTTGGCAGAGAGGTAAATCCCTTTAATTTCAGTTAGTTGTGCGTAAAAAATGGTCAGGATTACTTATGTTACTCTTTTTTTTGCCCCCCTCTAGATTTCGAATTCCAGCCCCCTATACGTGTGATGCGCACGCGTACTGATGTGCATGCTGATGCTCGTGGGAATGGCGTGGGAATGCTTTTGTGCAATTGGCACCGCTGGAGCCCTTGTATTCCGGGGCCTCGGTCGAGCGATCGAGGGTGCGGGTACTTTCGAATCTCTCCTTCACCGCCAAATTCGCAAGGCCCCGGTAGTTAACAGCTCCGGGGCTTTTTGCTGTCTGGCTCCCACAAAGCTCGCCCGAAATGCGTACACCGGTCGAGTACACCGTATGGTTTTAGCTATGACCCGACCTACCCTGGATTCCCGTGGGATGTATCAGTTCCGACGCAAAGTTCCGAAGCACCTGATTTCGATTGTGGGGAAGGAAGTCTGGAAGCGAAGCTTGAGCACCCGTGACCCGGAAGTTGCTCTCCGTAGAGCCCGCCCTGTCAGTGAAGAATGTGCCCAGGTATTCGCCCTTGCCCAGGGTATATATGACGGTGGCGTGCGTCTGGATGCTTCAGACGTTCAGCAGTTAGCCGCCAGGTGGTTTCGGGAAGAACTGTCGCAGTTGGAAGCCACTGGGGAGTATTGGCGCTGGCTTGTCCAGGAGACTGATGATGCTCTTGACGCCCAGAGCGGTGAGCCGATTGGTCGGTACTTCAGTACTTTTCAGTCCGTAGTCAGCGTAGATTCCACCGCCGACGTTAGCAGGTACACCCTTCCTTTTATTAACTCAATGTTGGACGCGCATAAGTTGCCGCCTACCGTTGTAGGAACATCCCTACATGCACAGCTGGCTGAATCTTTCTGGTCCCACCTTTGTGATCTTTCCACGCTTTGCCTAGCACGGGCAGGTGCCGGTGGTCGTTATGTCGCTGCACCCGTGATAGCACCTGTTGCGCAGCTTTCCTTTGAGCGTGCGGAGGCCGGCAAAAATGACGGTCGTACCATCCTGGCTGTTTGGGATGCCTACAAGACTGACCGAATTGCCAGTAAGGGTGCCGCTACGGCCACCACGCTCAACGACTATCGTGGAATCGTCCAGCACTTTGTTGAGCTGTTCGGTGATATTCCAATTTCCAGTTTTACTAATGAACTTGCCCAGGAGTACAGGCTGAAGCTCGCTCGAACTCCGGTTAGCAAGGGCGTGGGTATCCGTGGAATTGACGCGCTCCAACAAATTGCGTTGGCAGATGCCCAGGGCTTGCCGCGTATTAGCCCTGCAACCACGAAAAAACGCCTTCGGGCCATGTCGTCGATACTGACGTTCGCTAAAGATATGGGGTGGATTCAGACGAACCCAATTGTCGATTCTGGGGTATCAAAGCGCGTAGCACGAGACATTACCAAGGCTGGTGTTAGTCGTCGTCGCAAGGACTACAGCCGAGATGAATTGAAGACCATCCTGTCCAGCCCTGTATTCGTCGCGGGCTGGAAACCGCCGCTTACGGATCTTGGTGAAGCACTTTATTGGATGCCGCTGCTGGCTGCGTATACCGGTGCGCGTCAGAATGAATTGGCCCAGCTCTACGTTCGTGACGTGCGCCAGACTCCAGAAGGGCTTCACTACTTGAGTATCCTCAACGACGACGCTGATGACGGCCATGGTCGACGTGTCAAAACCGCCAGTAGCCGAAGGGATGTTCCGCTCCATGCTGATCTATTTGCGTTGGGCTTCGGCGCTTACGTGGAGTCGTTGTCTTCGTCGGGTCAACTGTTTCCGAAGTTGGCGCAGGACACTCTCGGGAAATTCGGTCAGTCTTTCGGTCGTCATTGGGGGCCTTACCTGGTCAAGGTAGTGGGCCTTGATAGTCCTGCTGCGCCTATGCACGGTTTTCGGCACGCATTCAAAACCTTGTGCCGTGGGGCGGGGATTCCCGATGACGTCCATGAGGCCATCACTGGTCATAGTGGAGGCACCGTTGGCCGGTCTTACGGAAGTATGCCTTTAGCCCGTATGGCTGAAGAACTTCGCAAGTTTCCGCACTTGGCGCAAGAGGCGGGTCTATTACCGCAACCTTGAGCTGCCTAGACAATGCTAGGGGGCGTCGGCAAGTTCAGGGGCATGGTTTTGCTTCGCCAATATTGTAAAAGCTACCCAGCATTGCCCGCGACGACGGCCTACTATTCCTCTTTGTCACTGCCACCTGGCGTGGACATTCCTCGTGCTGCTGCGGGGCAGTCTTCGGGAAATAAATTGTTGGCATAAAAAAGGTCTTCGATCTCTTTATCCATCGCGCTGGCTGCATTGGTGTCAAGGGTGAACTGTCCTTTCAAGGCGCCAATGCGTGGCAACACCGGTTGGAACGCCACAAGTTTCACCAGCGGCTTTCCGTCACGGGTGATGACGACTTCCTCCCCGTTGTTTGCCCGCTCGACGTACTTCTCGAAATTGGCCTTCAGCTCCGCATAGTCGATGTAGCGCATGTATAACCTCGGTTAGTGCATGGTGTTCGATGATAGCAGGGAAGGTGTCGGCAGCTTCTAGAACGACGACCTTGGGATTCCCATCCCAAGGCTCTACACGGGCGTCAGGTCCAAAGCACTTCGGCATTACCTTGCACCCGTTCTCGTGCTTAAACGGGACCGGAAGCTGATGTGACCAAGGTAAAGCGAAGGGGGACGAGCGTTTATTCCCGGCTCGCCATAACAGACGCGGATTCATTGCGGCGCCGTCGAAGTAGGTCACTCGGGTGTTTTTTCATGGCGGGTTGTCGGTTGTGTTTTCAAGTTGCACCGGGCTGGCTGCGCTTTGGTTGGCCTTTGCTGTTACCATGCGTAAACATGCACTGACAGCCGGATTCACGGTGCCAGTCTTCAACATTTGAGTGACAAGTTACAATCTGAAAAGACAAAGGATTTTGCTGCTTGGCTTATTGCCAGGCACAAAAAACCCCGTCCCGTGAGGGGGCAGGGTATCAGCGTTGCTGAAGGGGGAAGACTTGCCGGTACTAGCCCTCCAGCGACTAAACCAATGCCATAGGCAAAGGCTGTGGGGGAAGTGTGGGCTATACGGTATGGTAATACAATACCGTATAACTTCTGGCGGATAGCTGGCGCACATCTCCTACTCTCTTGCCGTGGCGACCCATCAGGGACGCAGCCATGAGAGATATGAAACGTCGACGTGTTAGGCGTCGCACACCGCAGTACCTCCGGACCGTCCACGTTAGCTCTTACAGCCGTAATCGTTACGGGCAGAGGGAGAGCGTGTGTGAGCATTACCGCAGTCCACCTTGGACGCAGTTGATGTTCGATTTCTAATCGACGGCGGGGTGGGAAACTGCCCCGTTCTCTTTCTCCGGGCGAGCTGGTCACGTTCGTGGGTCAGTCGGTCGACCTTCCTGGAAATGATGTTCATTGCCCGCATGACCAGCTCATCTTCGGACAGCTCGCCAGTCGCAACCTTTTCTTCGCCCAGGACATAGGCGCCGTCCTTGCGGATGGCCGGGAGGACTACCCGTGTTACCCAATCCTGGAAGGCGCGGGCCTCGGGCTTGTTGGAGCGCATGACCAGCTTGTACACGCCGGACTCCGCAAGGATTTTCGCGGTGCCCATGCCTTTGGCAGAGGTTAAACCCCTGGGTAAGGTGCGAATCTCGTTGGCTGATAGGAAGCTGAAGTTTGTACCCGCTTGAGCAATGCCCAGGGCGCGACGGACGTCGGAGGCGACAAACCAGGGGCTACCCTCCAGCTCGACCACGCGGACGTCTAAGGGGCCAAAGGCGAACTTTTGAAGGGGGCTCATACAGCGCACTCCAGCACCGGGCGGGTGGTGTGAAGGCGGCGCGTCATTTGCTGCATGTAAATCATCAGCTCCAGGGCCGTCGTGACGGGCAGGTCCGGGGCAATGCTTTTGTGAACCTGCTCGATGTCGTCAGCGTCATAGCCTTCGACTTCCAGTTGTTCCTGGAACAGCTCCACGATGCTTTCAAGACGCCGGCTCATTTGACGTCACCGACCAGGACACGAATGTTCAGGGCCGCTTGCGTTGCTGCTTTCGCTTCGTCACGGAGGGCCACGGCCTGGGTGTCCAGGGCTTCGGCTTGCTCGACCTTGGCGTTCGCCTGGTCGTGGTTGTATTGCGGCGCGAATCACTGGCTACACTGGATTACCGAAACACAATGGAGGCAGTTATGGGAGCAATCGATGATAAGGAGCGATCCGACGCCTACCTTGAAGTAATGGAGCGTCTGTGTCGTGAATACGGTGAAGCCTTGAAGGCTTACGACAAGGCTAAGGAGGCTGGGGACCCTGAAGTAGCATCCAGGTTGGAGCTGGTCGTGGCTGAAAAGTCCAGCCTCATGCAGGCATACATGGAGCGCAACCAGAAGGGCGCTGACGCAGCCATGCACTGATGTTTGGCTAAAGCAACAGGGGGATGGACACGCAGCCTCCATCCACCCTTCACGGTGGTTACATTGTATCGCTAGCCATGGTCAGCTCATAAAGGTACTCGCCATTAGCTCCTCGGCAGGCCAGGGAGTCGGCCTCCTCGTTACCCAGGTTACCCGTGTGCCCCTCGACCCAAACGAAAGTCACCTTCCGGTGCTCTATGAGCTGGTCGATCTGCTCCCAGAGGTCACGATGCTCAACGGGCTTCTTTTTACTGTTCTTCCAACCCTTGGTCTTCCAGTTGGGCAGCCATTCGTTTGCCCCTTTGACCACAAGCTGGGAGTCGCTGTAGAGCGTGATAGGCATTGGCTTGTTGCACCGCTTCAGCGCCTGCCAGCAGCTCGGCTCTGTTGTTGGTCTGGGGCTGTTCAGGGGGGACAGGAGCGGCAAGCTTCAATGTCTTGCCTTCGGGGTTGGTGATGTAAGCGCCCTAGCCAGCTTTGGCGTTGGGTTTACCGTTGTTCGGGCAGGCGCCGTCGACGTAAGCAATGTACGTGGTCATGGATTGATGTCCTTTAGGATGTGGGGTTGGGCGTGGGCGCAAGTAGGTATGAGACCTCCCTGACGATACCCACTTGATGTCCTTCAGAAGTCTGAAGGGAGCTGGTGATTTGTGTCGTTGAAGTGCGGTTGCGGCTGGAAATCAAAGTGCTGCTCACGCTGCCAGTCCAGAAACGCCGCCATGTCCTCTGCGGAGAGTGTGGCTTCATCGTCTTCGGGAATGGGCTGGGCGGAGACAGAGAAAGTGCGGCGCACCTTGTCCATACCCTCGGCCGGCTTAACGTTGTACAAATGAAAGCCAACGGCATTGATGGCCTTTTTTGCAACGTCAGCCCCGTAGGCAGCCTCAAAGTCAGCTAAAACCTGCGCAAGTGCGCGTGCGGCCTTTTTCTCCTGCCAATGTGGATTCTTCCGTTCGACGCTTCCGTCTCTCCTCGCCATTCGCCATGTATCAGGCGCGGGGTTGTCGTTCCAGTAAGCCAGGAGCGCTTCCGCTGCCGCGTTGCCTTTGAGGCTGGCGTCGATTAGTCCTGCCGCTACGCCACGTTGACGGACCTTCTGACGCATTTTCTTGATGGTTTCCCGGTCAGTACCCAGCACAGCCTCTGCCTGGGTTTTGTTTAGACGCCGGTAGAAATCGGTTTCGGGGTAGTTCAAGCAGCGCCACGCGTTCTCTACCTTCTGGTCTTTAGTGAGTCGTAGGCCGTGGTTACTGTTTGCCGTACCAGAAGCCACCAGTGCGTCAGCAAAACCTTTGCCGTCCAGCACAAGAGCTTGGATGACTTCCAGGTTGAGCCCCTGGTGTGCCCAGTAGCGGTGATAGCCGTCGACCAGGTAAAACCTTCCAGCGGTGTCGTCTTCGGCGGGGACTACCAAAACAGGGGGCAGGCACTCGCCGCGCTTGAGAACCATCTTGAGACTGTCCAGATGCTCAATGGTGGCCGGCGTCAATGGGAGCCGGTGCTGTATACAGGGTGAGGCAGCATTACGATTTTGAAGTCGCGGACTGGTGATTACCTTGTCTAGTGGGATGGATTGAAGTCGTCCCTTCATAGTTACCGGGTCCGCACGGCTGGGCCCAGGGCAAGCCAACAAGGCGCCTCCAGGTCCGATTTGAGGAGGTCCAGCATGTCGATGTTGGTCCACGTAAGGCCGCTGACCAGGGCCAACTCCAGGGCTTCAGCAAGCCGTGTGTCGCGTCCTTTTCGCCGACTGATGGCGCTGGCAAGGTCGGTCAAGCGGTCAAGATGGTCCGCACGTAGGTGTAGATTGAGGCGCACAAGGCGAATGGGTTGTTTCATGGGATTGAGGTCCGGTGATAGCAAACATCAAAGCCCCGCCGTGGTTTTCCAGGCAGGGTTAATGGTTTACGGGAGGTGGGGTAAGGTGCCGCCGGACGGGAGGTCAGGCTGGATATACAAGGATTGGCGTTAATGCCCCGGCCTGCTTTGAAGGCGACGACGGGTGCCCTTGCTCACTGACTGGCACTAATTGTAATTCATAGCCCTCAAACCCAGCAGGGCCAAGGGTTGCAGGCACATAGAAGGGTGATGGCTGAAATGGCGGTTCCGCAAGGGCTCGGCGGGGTCGATGGTTCGCCTTGAATATCAATCTTAGGGTGTTGTGTCTGCCAAGCCACTCAGAAGCGGCTGCTCGTCCGCTGACTGGGGTAGGGACGCCGCCGCCCGTACAAGGAGGGGCCCTAATTCGCCGTGACGTCCTCCCCAGGGCTTCGTTTGCCTACATGAAGTGGATCATGGCCTGGGTGATAGTGATGCGGTGTTCCTTGGCGTATGCCTCAATCTTGGCCATTTTTTTCCCCTTCTCCATGGCAATCCGAGACGCCTTAGTTTCAATGGCGTTCAGCCGCTCTGCCTCTTCAGCTTCTTTCTTCTGCGACTTGGGTTCCTCTACAGCGTAGATAGCCTTGCAGGCCCGCTTCACGGTTGCCGTCGATACATCCCAGTGGTCAGCAGTGGCCTTGATGCTGGAGCTAGTCTCCCTCCTCCAGGCTGCGATTGCTTCGTCATCGTGCCGCTTGGGGGCGCCCAGCCTGCGACCATCGGCCTTGGCCTTGATGATGCCCGCCATCTGCCGTGCTCTGATGTTCTCCCGCTCCAGCTCCGCTACGCCGGCCAGTAGGGTGAGCATGAGTTTCCCTGTGGGGTTGGACAGGTCGAAGCCCTCGCGCATCGAGACCACAGTGACACCTTTCGTCTTCAACGCCTCTACTGTCTCTAGGACGTCGATGGTGTTCCGACCCAAGCGGTCGATGGCGGTGACGACAACGGTGTCTCCCTTCCTGGCGTAGCTGAACAGGGCTGCAAACCCCTTCCGGTCCATCGCCTTGGTCGTACCACTGGTGGCTTCGTCGGTGAACCAGCCGTCCTCGGATACGTTGAAGCGGTGCCCGATGGCGTGGCGCTGCGCCTCTATAGACTGGCCGTCGGTGCTGACGCGGGTGTAGGCGATGATAGCGGTCATGGTCGGGCCTCCTGGTCCACAATGTAGGCTCACAACGCTACCGGCTGGCTCTTATGATGTCAACACTTATGAGCCATCCTGGACCCCGCATTCTTTCGTGGGCCACTAAGGCCTCCCAGGCTGGCTCATAAGGTGTACTTACTGAGCTAGGTCAGGCGGAGAGGGAGCGACTTGATTGATCTTGAGTTACCGTTTTATCAGTGGGGAGTAGATTCCGGACCTTGGAGTGTCGTTACGGCCAAAAGTGTGTAATTAGATAGAGCATTCCTCCGATGTCGTAGCGTCCCCCCCCCCCAAGGGGGGAGAATAAGCAGAAGCCAATTTTACTAAACGGGATATAGATTTTTGCTCAAAAAATAGTCACATGTGGTTGGGCTCTCGTCCGTGGTCGCGTGTCTAAGAGTCCTCTCAGCTAGAGGAGGAACTGAAGAAAGAAGCGCAGTGCTCTAGCTTAGAACAAAGCATCCACTCCTATATCGTATGGAGGCGTCTCTTGTAGTTAGATGCCGCTTACCAGTAGGTAATCTTAACTCTGATGGATCAAGAGGCACACATGACAGATCACTCACCAGCATTCGACATTTCGCCGCCCAGAATCGTTATTGTAGATAAAGGTGGTAGGTGATTAGCCGTGCATGTCTTTAATGAGTAAGCTGACGTTGGGGTCGTTGTACTTTGGCCCCAGTAAACATCGCGCTTGTAAGGTACTGCAAGAGTCATCTGTTCGTTTGCAAAAAATATTAGTTTCAGCATGAATTTAGATGGCGCACTTGCATGTTTTGACCGCTCCACTCATTCCACGCAGAAATGAGGAAGGCTGAAAAAAAACTTCGCTTCACTCGCATGAGTATAGACCGGAGAGCTAGCTCTCCGGAAAAAACAGTTGTATAGAGCTGAACTATTCAGATTTCGTCAGCTTTTCTAATATTTCAGTTAGTGATTCTTTTCCAGAATTGCAGGTTTTCATTAATATAAGTGTGGCAGCTAGTTCTGAGGGGGATCTAGATTTAAACAGAGCTTCCGTGGTCGCTGAAGTGAGCGGGAGGGCATCTCCCATAAGTTTGAGTATGTCGCTCTCAACTCTAAGGGTAAGGTTTTTTTCGATGGAGTCTTTATCTATCGATGAGGTTACAACTCTTCGCCACGCATCGAGGTTTGCTGTTCTTATAGTAGGAGCGTCTAAACCGTCATAACCAAGCTTTTCCATTGCTGTCGTCGCATAATTATCAAAGCGGTATGCTTCCCAGGTGCGCTCGATCGCCAATTCAAATTGTGCAATTAAGTTATCCCTGTCTTCTGACTCGTCAAAGCAGTCGCATGCTGTTATGGCTTTCAATAGAAGGCTGTGTAAGTCAGTGGCGAGTGCCGTGAAGCATTTATGCCAATGTTCTGTCGTATTAGGAGATCCCGTTCCGCATTGTTCTCTAAGCCAATAGGTCGCAATTTCAATGGTTTTTACATCACTGACTTTTTCGAAGGACAGGTTGTGGCTGGTCCAAGTCCTGAGAGCACGAACGTGAGGTAGAATCGCACTGCTGTCAGAGCTCCATGGTGGGAGCTTTCTCAGAAACGATATTGAGGTCTTCCCTGATTCTTGGAGTAGCACGTACCCCCAAATTACAAGCCTAATGAAGGAAAGTTCATCGTTAGTGCCGTGTGGCGGAACGACTGTTATTTCTGGGAGCGCCTTTGCGCCTACCGACGTTGATAGGCGTTTCTTAAGCTCAAGGTAGCTTATTTGAAGTTGGCTGTAGTTCACAAGCGGGCTCCTTGGCGAGAAAGGGGGTCAGCAATAGGTCCTAAATGATTAAATGCGATGTTGAAGTCGCGAATTTCTCGCCCTTCACGAAGGTCTTCTTTCGTAAAGTCTCGTGCAAGCAAGTCAACCGTATTGATAAGTCCCTCCACGGAAATAGTCCAATGGCCCTCGCCGCGATTTTTTTCAACGCGTCCTTTAAAACTGCCGTAGCTGCTATTGCTACCGTCTAGTACCAAGCGTCTAACTATCCTTGATGAGTCTTCAAATTCAGTATCCTTGGATAGAGTGTTGAATAATTCTCTTGCATACGTGCCGCTGCCAACTAACCATTCGAACGTGGCTTCCAGAAATCTATAGTTGTTCTTTGCGGCTTCACCAGACACACTGTTTAGTGTTTTGACTAGGGATAGTATTTTATGTTGGAAATTTTTGTCTGCTGGAATCTGGCATCTCTCTCTCCGAAGCATCATCTCGCCGGATTTTTCGACCCAAAGAAGCTGGATCAATAGTTGCAGCGCTCGAACATCTTCGCGAATGGACTCTAACCGCACCCAAAGAAAATTCGCAGCTGCTCCCGCTTGGCTACGTATTGGTTCGCTTATTTTTTCTCCCTGTAAATCAAATAGATCACCACACATAGATCGCGCTTTTAGATAAAAGGCCAAAGCAGGATTTGTTTTCTCAAGTTCGTCGTACGCCTCTTGCGCTAATTGTATTGATCCAAGCGTCCGCGCTACTTTGAACTTTCGCTCCAGAATCTTTGCTGAGTGTTTATTCGATAGCTCAGCATTTAACTGGTCGAATACTGCGTATACATCAGCCTTTAATTCGAGTTCGTGAGTTGGTGAGCTGTTGGCGCACTTTAGTATGTCTATAGGGGCCCAGATCGCAATGTCCAAAGGGTAATGGTTGCTTACCACCGACATTGCCTTAGATATAGCGGCTCTAGCGGCTAGGTAGTATGACCAAATCTCACTTTCATCAGCTGATGTTTTTGCAAGGCCTACAGCTAAATAGCCATATATAGACGCTCGCTCGACCGCGAAGTTTTGTTGGGTTTTTCTACTAGCCCTCAAACGCTTTTCATCAATTTCCTTAAGTGCGAGCTCTACGATGTCTCGAGCTTCGTTAAGTATCCTTGCCCGATCCTCCTCTGAGATTTTGTTAGCAGAGTCGGAACTCTCTTGATCTGAAGTGAATATCGCGGAGCGCCTAAATGAAGACTCTTGCAGCATTATACTTGCATCATTTACATCATGTCTTATACGAAGGTTGGTAAGTGCATTGCCTATCCTAAGAAAGCCCATTCTATAAGCGTTTCCTCGCGGGCCGTCTTTTTGAAGTTTATTAAGTAAATTAAGCAAAAAAGAGATTTCTGAGCGTCCATCTACGTGAGATGTTCTTACGGATTCAATAAGGCTGACAATATAGTCGATCTCTTTGTCCCGCTCGGCTAATCTGCGGCGGCAAATTAGTTCCGCTTCCAGTCGAAGGCGGGGCTGCACTAAAAGTTCATTCCCCTCAGCGTCTGCGACATGCCATCTGAATAGGTCTAATTCCTCGAATAGATATGCGATTTGTATATAGTTAAGATTTTTGTCAGCACTGTTAAGTGCGCGTAAGAGAAGATTAAGCGGAACAGGACAGTCTACTCGCCCCGCAACCATTACGAAGTCGATCAGTTTTCCAGCGGAATCGAGTCCAGGCTCATCATTGACCTCATCTTCAAATAGGTTGCTAGTTGAAGATCCGAGACCTAGGGTAATTAATTGGGAGGCCAAAGCGTATTGAGGGTTGTCCTGACGCGGCATAGACTGAGCTCTAATTCTGACTATTTGCTCAGCATTTCTCGCTTCGTTGGTGATCCCATCTATTATTCGAGCACGACTCATCGAGAGATGGCGATAAAGAAAAGCAAGAATATATTTGTTGTCCTCTTCTACATTAATGTCTTTGTACTGTAGTGGAAGAAACCTTTTAATCAGGGACTTTAGTGCGCCTAGCTCGTCTTGACTTAATTTAGCTGAGGCCTCAGTGAAATGAGGGTTTCCTTTCTTTACGCCTTCGGTGATATAGGATGTGCCTATTACTATGCACCGTCTTCCTCGACTTTTAAGACTGTTTGCAAGCTCCTTGTATTTCTCGTGCGACTGATTAGCGTCACATATAATAATTGTACTCGAAGCACCTGATTTTTCGGCCTCGGCAGCAAAATCCTCCACGTCGCTGGCATGTGGAATTCTCGCTTTAGAGTAGATTACAGGGAGCTTATACTTCTCTCTAAGGAGCAAGGCGATACGAGCAAGACTTAGCGTTTTACCCGTTCCTGATTGTCCATGAATTATTAGATAACTATCCAAAAGGCCTGGGTTTTTAAGGTAGTAGTTAATCTTTGTTAGAAGTTCTATTTCGAAGTCCCTACGTATTGCGTAAGACTTTCCTATACCTTCTACCAATGATTGAAGTCCACCGAAGCCCCCATGAAAGCTTCGGAAGTCTTCCTCTAGGGCGCTACCTAAAATTAACGGCTGTGATTGAGTCCAAGTGTCATCTACTACGGCGGCGGATGCCTCTACACGTAAGCGAAGTGCCGGTGGAATGACGAAGATCTTCTTATTCTCAAGCGTCACTGTTCCAGCTTCGCCGCCATCAATGCTGCCAAATAATGGTTCGTCGTTTTTTAATAGTACTTGAATTATTTCATTAAGGCTGCGCTTGTCGCTCTGAATATTTCCTCGTTCTTCTAATACTGAGAAAAAAGCTGATTTTGGAGGTTTTGTTATTCCCAGGAATAGGATTTTTAGCTCGGTAGACATGGACAGCGCAGCGAGTAGCGTGTCGATGCTGAGCCAGTCAGCTTCAGGGTTATAACCATCTATGATTAATAAACCTACAGGAGTAACGGTATCAGATATCCGACCGATTAGGGCGCTTGTATGAATGCTGACTCGTTGCAATAGTTCCAACTGGTTAGAAGGCGGGCGAAAATCGGACTCAGTCTCGTTTAATTTTCCGAAAAGATAATGTATTGGAGGTCTAAACTTGCTTCGAGGTACTCGTGAGTAATGATCTTTCGCTAATATGGTTTCGGGAATTCTACCTCGTGTTTCGAAATGTCTTGCGATGGTTTGATCCACGGAAGTGGTAAATACGCCACTCCAGGGCAACTCGAAATTGATAGTGAGTGATTCAGGTAATACATTTCTTTCGCAACGTTCTGAAAGCCATTCGTAGTCTGCGCGTGTAAGGTTTTTTAGGTCTAATACAGCCGGCCAACCATCACTAGTAGACTTGGATGATTGTTTTCTTGTCAATATAGAACTGAGTATTGGGTCCGGGTTGCTAGTGTTCGCGTAGTCTTGGCCCAAGAAAAGGATTAAAGGCTTTTCGGTTTTTATCGCATCTAGTAACTGCGCTTCGATAGGCGTCACTGCGCTACCTCTTCATATTCGATTTAATGATGGTGAAGCCATTATGGATGTTGTGTGCTATCACCGTAGCTGTTGCTCGATGTGCATAACAACTCGCCGGAGTTGGCTTAAAGTGCTTGAGAATTTTTATAGTTGAATTCAATGCTTAAGTCCTTGATGCATTGTTTTTAATCGTTACAGCAAACCAATTCCGCTCCTGAACCCGTGCTCATACAGTTGCAGATTACGACACTCTATGCCGTGGTGCACCAAAATTCGACACCAAAGACATCTGCCGACAGCTGGTGCGCTCCTTACTCGAGCTTGAACGGTCATGACGTGTGATCAGAGTGTGTCGGAGCGCACTGAGAGTAGTGCTTTTGAGTGTGATGAGGAGCGTCCGCATGCGCCAAAGATTGCTCAATCTTTGTGCTGGTCGAGCTGCATTTCGCAGATGATTTGAGACCTTTATTTTTTTGGTTACGGGGTGTAGTGACTTGCTAAAGCGTTGCGTTGCGTTGCGCTTGAGCACCCTTTTAGTAACCTAGCTTTGGTTCGGTCGTTCACTCTGACCTTTAGCTCCCAAGGAAGCTTTCCACTTGGGCGCTTTTCTGCATGGTCTATTACTCAGCTCGCCTAGCGGGTAAGGGGCGCAGGGACGCTCTCCGGGCGATAAAACCCTCATAGATGATTTGCAGCTCATCGTTCGCATCACTTGCTAGTACTGAAAACCGTGCTGATTTTTAGTTTTATAGCCTTAAGAGAGAACGTGTCAGATCTTTTTATGCGTACCCTTAGTGTGTACACTCTGACTCCTATGGGGGGCTATAGACCCCGTAAAAAATGGGCTTGGCAACTTGTTTGTGGAATCGAGAGTTCGAATCTCTCCTTCACCGCCACATTCTGAAAACACAAACCCCTGATTTTCCTAGAGAAAGTCGGGGGTTTGTGGTTTTTGGTGTCTGGAAAAGGACCGTATGGGAACAAATCTGGGAACGGTGGTGGAGGTAGGTGATCTGCAAACGAGCGCCTAAACTATTGATCGCTGGGAGCTACTAGGTCGTTTTGGAGGCCAGCTCTGCACCTGAATATGGTGGGTGTAGCTTGGTTGCGGGGAATTCACGCTTACATTTGAATTGCAAAAAAAATTTGCGCTTTGAAACCTTATAAGGGGAGCCCGATGAACGTTGAGTCTATTGAGAAAGACTTTAGAACTTTAGTTGAGGGTGAAACCGATTTATTAAATTTGGTGGTGAAATTACACTTCTCGATAGATAAAGTTTTAGATAAAACTCTTTTTGAAGCTCTTCCTATGGCTAATTTAATGGAGCTAAGAAGGGTTTCTTTTTTGCTGAAGTTTGATTTTCTTTCCGCTTTAAGTGTTTTGAGTTCAGATGTACGAAAGTTTTTTGACTGTTGTAACAGTATAAGAAATACTTTTGCGCATAATCCATATGCGACTTTTTCGGATAAGGACGTAAGTAAAGCTAAAAGTTTATTGCTATCCCATCAGCGCTCTGTGGTGCCTAAATCTTTTCGAGCGGAAAATAACAGTGTTGAAGTGTTAAAGACGCTCTTTACGGTTTGCTTTCTTCAAGTAGTGGTGTCTTACGAAGAACTATGCAGGAAGAAGGTTCTTAATCTGATAACTAGCGAGATGACACTCGAAGCAGCCGTCGGTAAAGAGAGAAGATTTCAGGGGGAGAAATCAGTGCACGAAGAGTTTGAACACAGATGTGTTGAGCGCTTAGGTGTGCTGTATCCTGCAATTGAGTCAGGGGATTATTACAAAAAAGCGATCTTTAAGTAATTCTACAGTGCTTTTGAATCTCTACTTTATCGCCAAATTTGAAACGACCAAACCCACCTGGCCCAGGTCTGAATTAAGCCTGGGTCAGGTCGATTGCCTATTCAAACGTCTGGTGTCAAGAAGGAACTAGGCCCACTCGGGCGGGAGCGGTGTTGGTGTTGGTATTGGCGGTGCTGGTTGCGGCGAGGGCGGGGGCGGTGGCGTTGGCGCAGGAGCAAGCCCCATTAGGTCGACAACTTTACTCGCTAGCTCTGGCTCAATTGCTGTAAGAAATTCGTTCGCAAGCTTTACGTAAAAGTCGTAGACATCGTCATCGGAAATTATCCAGCCTACTTGAGCATTGTCTAAGGCCGCAGAGAATAACTTTGTAGCGTCTTCTGCATCAAAGTAACCCATGTAGTTGGAAAGTTTGGAAATGGCAACGTGTGTGGTAGAGAAACTTCCACTCTCACTCAGGTATTCAACTGCATCATTTTTCTGTTTGATTGCGGCTAAGTAATCTGGGTTTTGCAATACATCCGGTACTTCGTCTGCTGCATCGGCCACTGCCGCCCCAGGTACTGGAGGGGGAGGTGGGCCTGGTACTGGAGTAGGTGCGACTGGCGGCGGTGGTGGTGGCGGAGGGACGTCAAGACCTACAGGCGCTTGCTCTGGGATCGCTGGTTGTTGGACTAGCTTTTTATAATGCGCAATAACAGATTTAATATTTGTATATACGTGGAGTGATCCATCCTCTTTTCTTTTTGCCCACTCCTCGGAAAGATACCGCTTAGCCTTGACCGATCTTTTGTCTAGGTTGGCTAAAGGGGAAGCATAGTCTCCGTCCTTCGATACAATATGCAAGTCTCCAGGGGGGACATTCTGAAGGAGAACTTCCCAGTTGTATCTATCGCCAACGCTTTCCCCCTTTCCAGGCGGATTACCACGTTGAGATCGTTCAACCGCGAGCCTAAAGGTTGCGTCACTCTCTTCATATCTTTCTGATTTTTTGAATATTTCCGTTATTTTTTTATCTACTGGTAGGTCGTTTTGCAAAGCTAGGCCCGTAGCGTTTGCAACTAATGTCTTCTTTGCAAATTCGGCCTTGCTTATAGCCTCCTGATAATTTTTAGCTGCTTCAGTTCCTCGCATATGATTGGGCACAGCATTAGGGAATTTGCTGTTTTGAAAGTCAGTAACAGCGCCATGTAGCTTTGATTCTCGATTTCGCTCAAACTCGTTCTCCACCTGTTTCGGTAGATGCAGAACTATTTTGTCCGGACCGATATTTTCCAGTAATTCATCTATGACCCCATCGTCATCGTCGGGGTATGTGTAGAAGTTCAAGAAGATATTTGTGTCTATGAATAAATGCATCACCGGCATAAGCATTTCCTTCGCTTGGAGTATCGAGGTGGTGTGTGGATCATTTCACAGAGACCTGAGTCCGACTACAGGTCAAGGGCGTGCTGCAGGATGCCGATGACGTCCGGGCCGTCCTCATTGATCCACATGCCGTAGTGCTGTCGGATCATGTTTGCGCTGGTGTGGCCCATCTGCTCCGCTATCCAGTCGACCGAAGCCACGCCGGTGGTCAGCAGTTGGCTGGCGTAAGTATGGCGACACTGGCCAGGACCGCGATAGCGAACGCCGGCCGCTTTCAAGTGCGCTTTGAAGAACCTGTCCCTCACGACAAAGTCGCTGACGTGTGGCATGCCGCTCTTGGTGTTCAGGAATACGAAGTGCAGCTTGTGTTTGCGGACCGTCTTGTTGTCCCGCTCGACGACATCCACCGTATCCACGGTCTTGAGCTGGTTGATGGCGTCCAGCTTGCGCAGGGCATCATACGCAGGCTCCAGCAGACGCACCTTGCGCGTAGAACGCCGGGTTTTCGGCACGCGATATGCTCCCCGCACCTTGGATCGGCGGAAAGTCACTGTCCCCTGTTTCAGATCGACAAATAGTCTCCGACACCCGCGGGCCTGCCCAAATCATGAACTGCACCATCAGCAGCTCCTGGGTGCGGCTGATGTGTGTTTCGAGGATCAGCTTTATTTCCGCCCTGGTGAACGGGTCCGGCGCCTCTGGATCTGGCAGACGTACGAATAACCCCTCGGTTGGGTCGTGTGCGACCTTCTTCCGGGTACGGTACAGCCGGAACACCTGGCGCACATTGCTGATGATGTCGCGAATGGTCTTGTTCTTCAGCCGCTTCGACAGCGGCCCCTGGATCCTCTCCTGCAGGTCCAGATGGTCAATCTGATCGATCTGAACTTCACCCCAGCGTGGCCGCACATGGACCTCAGCCTTGTTCTTATATCCACGGAAAGAGGTAGCGGCCACGCTGTTGCTCTTGATCGTGAGCCAAAGGTCCAGGTAGTGCCCGAAGGCGTTTTCGATCAGTTTTGCCGAGTTGGGGAAGTGCCGTGCGTAATCGAATGTGCCGATCTGGATTTCGTATTCGATGATTTCGACCAGGCGTTTTGCCTGGGCTACCATGGCAGGCGTGTTGCCACCTGGGATTGATTCCCAGTACTTTTCCCCGTTGTATTGAAAATAGATCCTCACAGATTTCCCGCGAGCTTCGACCCCATTCATGTAAACCCCTAACGCTGCCAGACAAGGTCTAGGCCAAGGTCAAGGCGCCGTTTTTCTACAGCCTGGCAGCCGGCTACTTGGCCATGGACAGCTTGGCCAGCGTTTTTAGCATCCCCGATTTCATCTGGCGGCAGCAGGGCGACGGCGAAGTGTTCGTAGGCAGTTGGGCCGACAGCTTCTTTGGCGTGCGTGCGCCGCTGCAGCTGCCGGTGGAGCTGTTCGACGGCTATCAGGGTAACCAGAGCGCAATGATCGCGGCCCTTCCAGGACTGCGACTAGGTGCAACCATCAATCAGGGCGATAGGATCACCAGCGTGACCCTTGCCGGCAACCAAATGGCGATCAAATGGACGACGCAATCCGTCGCAGCGTAGAACGACAATTCCCCGAACTGACCGGCGGCTACCACCTGCCACGCTTTGGCCGAGTGGTGGCCGTGCCCGATGCACCGGCCGAACCTGGTCTGTGCGACGACTTCCGGCCACGCTTTGGCGTCGATGTGGAAGTGTTGCTGCCCGATGGCGAGCCGGATCCCGCGCTGCCGATCCTGACCGGCCTGCCGTTGCCGGCACCGATGGGCGGGCAAGAGGCGGGCATGTTCGGCTTTCCGGAGGAGGGCACCACGGTGGTGGTCAGCTTCGCGTATGGCTTGCCGCATAAACCCTTTATCACCCAGATCCTGCCGCATGGCCTGAGCCTGCCCCGGGTTCCGAAGGGGGACCAGGTATGGCAGCACAGCGAAGCCTGTCAGCAGCGTATCGACGCCGACGGCAACTGGCTGCGCCAAACCGACGGCAAGATCCAGGACAGGGCGATTGAGCGGGAAGTGGAGGCGATGCAGAACATTGAGAGCTTTCAGAGCCACACCAGGACGGTGGACGACCATTCAACTGAATCGGTGGGTGGCATCAAGAAGATCGAGGCGCTGGGGGCACTCAAGTTGCTATCGGGCGGATCCGCGAGCCTGGCGGCGGTGGATGATCTGCACCAGGCGACGGGACGGGACTTGAACCTGGTGGTGGGGCAGAAGCACAACGCCATGGTGGGTAGCGATATGGAGGAAAGGATTCAGGGAATGCGCGATAGCGTGGCCGCGGTTGGTCAGCGTCTAGTCGCGCCCAAGACTTGGTTAGGATCCGAAGCGGTTAACGTTCTAAAGGTGTTATGTAATCTGATCGAACTGGTGCAAGAGATGAATGTTCAATTGACAGGGCATACTCATGGAGCAACGCCACGCCCACTAATGCGTCGGCGTTTAAAGAAGCCGCCGCGTCTGCGTTAGTTCTCGCTACGCAGTTGAACTCTGTAACAGCTTAGCACCCTGAAGCGTCCCGTCGACCAGCACTACTTACAATGTCAGATCCTTTAATGATCCGAATCTGAGGGTTTAAACGTAATTTCTCAATTTCCACTAGGAATATTGATTCTATATTTCTATATCCTAGCTTCTGAAATGTTCTTCCACCGTTCCCTATATGATCGGTATCATCAGGAAGGGTTACTGGTGTTAAACCTATGTAGATGCAAAGACTGGTGTAAAAATCCCAACTGTATCGAAAAGCGGCTAATGCGTGTGCGTCAGTAGTGCCAAGCGTAATGAACTGAGTCTCACTTTTGTAGGGGTTTCCAGGAGGGAATGTGATCTGATAGCTATCGTTGGCTAGGTCTAAATAGATTTCGCGCAACCCAAGCGTGTTTGCAATTCGATAAATGTTTGCACAAGTATTAATCAGGTAATCAAAAAGAAGTGGATGCGTGTAGGTGCTGCCAAATATTTTGTCTAAAGACCTGGCCGCTTCGATGAAATAGCTGCCTACCTCTTCAAAAAAATCGCTATTAGCCGTCGGAGCCCCGTCTCCTGGTACGCCGCTAACGCAATTCCAATAAAGCAAAGGGTGTGGTTGGAATTTTCCTGATATTACGCCTAAGTAGTCGATGTCTACGTGCCGCGAGAAATGATTATAGAAGTCGGTGCGATGAGCGTAATAGGAGTCGAGATTGTTCTTATGCAATGTAACCCTTATTTGCTCTCCTGTCTGCTGTGTTGAGTGAAAGCTTGCGACCACTACACCTAAAGGCACAGCTGAGGATAAAAGAGCCAGAGGCAGAGAGCTAATTTTCAAAAACTGCTCCACCCCCGCTTGGCTGAGATCAATACTGTAACCCTGCCAGCAAATATAACCAAATATGAAAAAATAACACAGTGGAATGATCAGGCTTAGCCAAAAGAGCTTTTGTTTTAATAAGCTTTCGCGAGAATTTAGTGTGATTAAGCTTTTAAGTCTATGGATTAACCGTCCGTTGGAGAAAGTAACGAAAAGGACCGCAGGAGCGAGAATCGGGCCTACTATGCAAGCGATAAGCATGAAATATTGCAATTGAATTGTCCTTGATAACCTAGCCTATTAACGCTGGCGCGTTGCTGATGATTATTTTTGATTGTCCGGGCTGTCTGTATTGTCGTCTGCTCTAAGTGAATTATCATCTTCGATAATTTGGAGGTTTGTCGGGGTTTCGCTATCCGCTTGAGAAGAGGATGGTAATGACTTTCTCTCGTCAGTGATCTTTGATACGTCGCTTTTCGAACTGTCTTTTTGTGAAAGCATAGCTGATATATTGGCCATAGGGAGATTCATCCCTTTTATCGCATCCAACACAGCAGGATTTGGTTTGGTGAAATTTTGGATGGCCTCTAACATGGCAATGTTAGGTAGGTTGAAGTGCTTAATTGCATTAGCATATAAAGCATTCTGATTTTTCATGCTTTCAGCAAGTTCAGGATTTATGGTTAACCCAGACATTATAGAGCGAGCGTGTTCCGCTGCCTGATTAAAGTTGTGCGTGTTTGGATTTAATAAGCTGTTGACCCAAGTGGTGTGTCTGGAAGATGTATTACGATCTTTGATTTTGTTGACGCTGGTCTGAAGAGAGTCAATTGAGTCATCGGGTGCCCTCCCGTCAGATCTTAATTTGTTAATTTCTTCCTGAAGTTTTTCGACTTCAGAATCTCTAACTGACAGAGCAAGCTCGCTTTCAATTTGGAATGCACTTTGTTGTTTTATTAAATTGTCTAAAAGTATTACAAATGACCCCATTTCGTCAGCGGTTCCAGACAAGCCGTTAAATACGTCTAAGAAGTATTTTAGAATTTCGTTATTTGAGAAGTCTGGGTATTTGACTCTGTGGTCGATTTCACTCCAGCCTTCTTGGAATATAGTTCTGACTTGAATTTCAACTAGTATAGGTTCTTTTTCAGGCTGATAAGCAATGCCGTAATGAATTGATCTGTACCCTGCGCTGTGTATTTCTTCCGTAGCACCACGTTCAATGATCTCAGAGATCTCCAAGTCACCGTGTCTTTTGAAGATGGTAATGTCATCTACGTGCCACGTATCCCGGATCTGCTTATCAACTTCGATACACTCTTCTTTCAGTAAGTGAAGTGCTCTTACGCCAATGAGGTCTGAAAATACCGATCGGTAATTTTCGGGTGTAATTTTTTGCCATTTATCCTTCGCTTTTGACTCAAGATTTTTTCTTAATATCTTTTTTAATAGTGCAAAAGTTTCTTTGACTCGCCACCTTACGGAATGAACACCCGCAAAAGCTTGAATGCGGTTAGCAATCGCACCGCCGTGTAGCGCTAGTGTAGATCGCATTTTCTCATGCTGATTTGCGATGCCGACAAATTGCTCCCAATCGAGTGAGGATCTCTCCCAATCCGTTTCCGTATAACCGGCCTTTAAAAGAAAATCCTCTTTAGTCAGTTGAAAAGTCATTTTCTATCCTTGGATTTGTGCATACGTTGACTATAAGTCATGCGTATGTCCTTTTGCCATCGTCCAGTTTCTGGCAACGTCGCTGCTCATCCGATTTCAAAAAATCTAATAAAAAAGCACTTATCCCCCTCCCGCCGACGGGCTTTGTGTCCCTTTTTTGTGCAAACGGGTAGTGGGGTGCAAACGGTGCTCCCGCCCAAGCCCGCTGCGAGGCCTGGGAGATGTTTCGCAATTAAGGCTTTGCAAAAAAGTGTAATGGCCTTGCACCTGCGTCAAGGCGCTACGGGGGAGTGGTCACGCTGGCGAGGTGTCCGGTTTACGGGACCTATTGCTGTGAAAACCTGCTGCAGGCGCTGTTTTCGTTTTCGGAACCATTCATATCAGAGGCCTACCAGCCGCTGTCGAGCCCGACGCGAAAACGACTGTGAGGCCCAGCCTGTCTAGGTTTCCGGCATTCTAAGACATTGCACAGCATCGCCATCAATTGCCGGCTGTCAGTACCCATCAAGAGCGTGTGGGAAAATACGCCAAAACGGTTAGCGCATGGCTATTTTTCGAGCGAGGGGTGGGAAAAGGGTAATTTTAGTAATCGGTAGGTCAGAATGTGCTGGAGCCCTTGTAGTACGTGGCTTTCAGCCATTACCTTGTAGGGTAATATAAGGTAACGAGAGAGGTAATATTTTGTTCAAGTCCCCATTTTACTGGGGTTGGGAGCTCAGTAGCATTACTAGCTCTGAGAGTAATTTTCTAACCACTTACTTACCTTATTATTACCTCTATAAAAATATACCAACTATATGATTTTATTAGGTTTTATCCGGTTTCTTATAGCTCATTACCAAAATTACCTTTTTCCCATGCCTCAACATAAATCACTCAAAACGCCTGTTCTGACCGTTTTCTGCAACCTGGCGCATTTAAGCCATGCGACTGACATGGGACAGATCTTGGCCTCACCACCGGGCTGCAGCCCTTATAAACCGGGGGGCTGTGCTTTCAAAAACAGCGAACGGGTAGTTTCGAATCTCTCCTTCACCGCCACATTAAGTAAACAAAACCCCTGGTTTCGAGAGAAACCAGGGGTTTTGTGATTTCTGGGGTTTGAAAAACTTACCCTTATAAATTCAAGCGCTCGGCATATCCATTCGCCGCCGTATGACATCCAGCAGGTCACACCCGTCGCGCAGCGGGATTGAGCACAGCATGGCAAAGTCGCTGAGTACCACCGCGTCGCTGCTTATCTCAATTCGTTGTCGGGTTGCTTGAACAGGCAGTAATCAACAGACAGCACAGCGATAAAAACAGACTTCGCATCCTTACGTCCCTGTAATCGTCGTTTTCGAGACGGCGAGACTACCACCCCGAGCGTCAGGCTTGTACGCACACCCAAGCCCTCAACGCCGAAGCTAACGCCACCGCGGCCAAGCCAGCGCCCACCTTTTGACTGCATCGTGTCAGATATGCAGCCACGCCAGGCTGCCCAGCACCACGGCTGCGCCGCCGGCGGTATACGACAGGCGCTTGAGCCATTCTTTACGCGTCAACAGGGTAATTGCCGCCAACGAAATCGCGATCTGAATCGCGGTCATTGCCTGGGCCCAGCGGTGATGCTGGTGCAGCGCCTGTTCCGACTTTTCATCCCATTGCTTTGAGGTGGCTTCGAGCGTTTCAGCTTGTTTGCGTACGTCTTCCTTCTGGCGTTTGTAGCGTTCGATCTCGTCCTTGTAATGCGCCGCGTCCACACCGGGAATGTGAGTGGCCAGTTCCGCAAGGTTCTGCCGGCTGGATTTGGCCTGGTAGTAGTTCCACTGGTTCGCGGCTTCGGTCTTGATGATGGCGGCGTTGTTTTTGTCCATTGCCGCTTCACTTTCGGTGGAGCCGGCCTGGTAGCTGAGCATGGCGCCGAGCGTTGCCATGAGGGCGGTCATCACGGCGATGCGGCTGGCGAAGTTGTCACCTCGCCCGTGGGCATGTTCGGTGGTGTGCTCGAGGTGTTTTTCGTGGGGGCTGGGGACTTCGAAGGCTTCGGACATGGTGGCGTCTGTGAAGGGACTGAGGGAGTCTGATTCTTCACCAGTGAAGCTGTCTCAATCCTGTACGTAACGCTGCAAACCTTCCACCAGAGCGTCGAACATCACGCGGCAGCGCGGGCTGTTGCGCAGGTCTTCGTGCATCGTCACCCAGGTGTCCAGCATGAGTGCAAAGCCTTCCGGCAGGACTCGGCGCAGGCGTGGGTCGCGCTTGGCCAGTTGGACCTGGCAGCCGCCGATGCCGGCGCCGGCGCGGATCAGTGCCAGTTGCGCCAGGTCGCTGTCACTGCTGCAGGCGAAGGCGCTGCGTTCGAAGCCCTGGATGGCTAGGCTGCGGATAAACGCATTTTCCTGATCGAAGCCGATCAAGGAGTGGCTGGCCAGGTCTTGCATGTGCAGGGGTGTGCCGTGTTGCTGCAGGTAATCATCGCGGGCATGCAGACCCACTTCGATCAGGCCAATGCGTCGCGTCAGCAGTTGTTCCTGGCTGGGACGGACCATGCGCACGGCGATATCGGCTTCCAGTTGCAGCAGGTCGCTCAGGCGGTTGGTCAGGACCAGTTCAACCTTGAGGTGCGGGTGTGCCTGGCGCAATTGCGTGAGGATCGGCGGCAGCACTTCTACGCCGACCACTTCACTGGCGGATACGCGCACCACGCCGCGCACTTCATCACCTTGGGCAGACGCCGCACGTTCAAGCGCCGCCGCCGTGCGCTCCATGGTTTCGGCATGGGCACGCAGGGTGCGGGCCACGGCCGTGGGCAACAAGCCGTTCGGCGAGCGGGTAAACAGCACCACGCCCAACGCCGTTTCCAGCGCGGCAATGTGCCGACCGACCGTGGGTTGGGTAATGCCGAGCTGCCGTGCGGCCCCCGACAGCGATCCTTCCCGGAGCACGCCCAGGAACGACCGGTAAAGCTCCCAGCCAATCGTCGATGCCATGCATAAATGTATAGCGACTGCATGGTGTTCGGCAATTTATCTATAGCGAGACTGCACACAAAATGGCCTCATCAACCACTGTGGGACACGGTCATGAAAAAGGTTCTGGTATTGGGTGCCACCGGCGGGATAGGCGGTGAAGTAGCGCGACAGTTGAGTGCTGCAGGCTGGGAAGTGTGTGCGTTGACCCGTGATGTGGACAAAGCCCGCAGCCAGAACGCAGCGTTTACGTGGATTAAAGGTGATGCGCTCAATCGCGACGAGGTACTGGCGGCTGCCCGTGGCTGCGCGGTCATTGTGCATGGGGTCAACCCACCGGGTTATCGCAATTGGGCTGAGCAAGTGCTCCCGATGATCGACAACACCATCGCCGCAGCCATCGTCGAACGCGCCACTGTCGTCTTGCCCGGCACGGTCTATAACTACGGGCCGGATGCATTCCCGGTGTTGCGCGAGGACTCACCCCAGCACCCACAGACCCGCAAAGGCGCAATCCGCGTGCAATTGGAGCAGCGCTTGCTGGACGCTTCCCGTCAGGGGGCTCGGGCCCTGATCGTGCGCGCCGGGGATTTTTTTGGCGCGCGGGTGGCTAACAACTGGTTTGCCCAGGGGCTGGTCAAGCCCGGAAAGCCGGTCAAGGTCGTCAGCTACCCGGGTGCCCCGGGGGTGATGCATCAATGGGCGTATCTGCCAGACGTCGCGCGCACGATGGTCGAGTTGATCGAGCATCGAGCAACCCTGGACGCCTTCGCCTGCTTTCACATGGCCGGGCACGTGGACACGGATGGCACACAGATGGTCCAAGCGATCCAGCGTGTAATGCTGCGTAGGACAGGGCATCAACCGCGCGTCAATCGTTTGCCGTGGTGGCTGCTGAAAGTGGCGGCACCCTTTGTCGTCACCCTGCGTGAGATGCAAGAGATGCGCTACCTGTGGCAAACCCCCTTGCGCATGGACAACCAGCGCCTGCTGGCGGCCTTGGGCCATGAGCCGCACACGCCGCTGGAAGCAGCGGTGGAAGCTACATTGGCCGACCTTGGCTGCCTGCCTGCGCACGCCTGATCAAGCACACATACACCGCGATATTGACCAGCAGCACCAGCGCCCCGAGCGCCAATTGAATCCCGGGGGTCAGCCCCGCCGGGTAGATCAGCGTGAGGATGTAATGCTCGACAAAACCGCCGCCGTAACCGTCTTGCCCGGCGAGGTGGCGAAGCAGGTTTTCCCACTGGGTCAACGGGCAGGGCAGGTGCAGCACTTCCACCGCCACGCCCCAGGCGGCCGCCGGCAAATGCAGCCACATTACCCGGCGCCACTTGAGCGCAAGCAAGCCGCCAAACAGCACGAACAGGATAAAGGTGAGGTGAAACAGCACCAGGCTGTCGGCAGCGATACGCAGGAGCATTGCGGGTACTTCGAAAGGACGGGAAGACAGTCTAAAGGGTTGCTTGCCGGCAAGCGTGGCCGTTATTGTGCTGAATCCTTTTAGTCCTCTCCCAAGGTTCTGTTGCGATGAATGCACCGCGTACCGCAGTCGGTCCAATCAAGGCCGTGATTTTTGATATGGACGGGTTGTTGCTGGATACCGAAGGCATCTACACCGAAGTTACGCAGATCATCGCCGAACGCTACGGTCGCACCTACGATTGGGGCATCAAGCAGCACATTATCGGCCGCGGTGCCCAGGACCTGGCTGACTACGTCGTGAAGGCGCTGGATTTGCCGATCACGCCGGCGCAGTTCCTGGAAATTCGCGAGCCGCTGATGAGCGAGCGCTTCCCCAAGGCATTGGGCATGCCCGGCGCTGAAGCACTGGTGCGGCACTTGAAGGCGCACAATATCCCGATTGCGGTGGGCACCAGTTCGTCGCGTAATTCGTTCGGCCACAAGACCACGCTGCACCGCGAATGGTTTGGCTTGTTCGATACCATCGTCACCGCTGACGACCCGGAAGTTGGCGCCGCCAAACCCGCGCCGGATATCTTCCTCACCGCCGCTCGCCGCCTGGGCGTTGCACCCGAGGACTGCCTGGTGTTCGAAGACTCACCGTTTGGCGTCACCGCCGCGAAAGCCGCCCACATGACCGCCATCGCAGTGCCGGATGAAGCCATGGCAGACAGCAAGTACCACCACGCCGACCAGATCATCCGCAAGCTTGCGGACTTTGACCTGGCGGCCTATGGCTTGCCGCCCCGTCCCTGATCCAAACACGGTCAACCCTGTGGGAGCGGGCTTGCCCGCGAAAGCGGTGTATCAGTCGATGTATCCAGTGACCGATACTCAGCATTCGCGGGCAAGCCCGTTCCCACAGGGTTTTGCAGTGTCTAAAAAGTACTAGGCGCTGAAGCCACCATCGATGGTCAGGCTTGCACCGGTGATGTACCCCGCTTCAGGCCCGGCCAGGTAAGCCACAAAGCTGGCAATCTCTTCCACATGCCCGTAACGCCCCACCGCCATCAACCCGATCAGGGTGTCGGCAAAGTCGCTGTTCGCCGGGTTCATATCGGTATCCACCGGCCCAGGCTGCACGTTGTTGATGGTGATGCCGCGTGGCCCCAGGTCTCGTGCCAGTCCCTTGGTCAACCCCACCAGCGCCGCCTTGCTCATTGCATACGGGCCACCCCCACCAAACGGCATGCGCTCGGCGTTGGTGCTGCCGATATTGATCACGCGTCCGCCATCACCCATGTGCTTGGCGGCTTCCTGGGTCGCGATGAACACGCTGCGTACATTGATTGCCAGGGTCTGGTCAAAGTCTTCCAGCTTGAAGTCTTCCAGCGGCGCAATGGCCAGCACGCCAGCGTTGTTGACCAGGATATCCAGGCGCCCAAAGGCTTCGACGGTGGCGTTGACCGCGTTGCGGATCGCGTCCGCATTGGCGCTGTCGGCATGAATCGCCAGGGCTTTGCCGCCTTCGCTGATCACGCTGTTCTGCAAGGCTTCAGCCTTGGCGGCCGAGCTGACGTAGGTAAAGGCGACGGCTGCGCCCTGTGCCGCGAGGCGCTTGACGATGGCGGCGCCGATGCCGCGAGAACCGCCTTGAATCAAGGCGACTTTGCCGCTGAGGGTGTGGGGGGTCATGTCGATCTCCTGGCTGTTCAAGGCGGAATGCCTTGGTGTTGGGGCCGAGTATCGACCTCGCTAACCGCTACCGGTAGACCGCGATTGCTATAGTCTGTGTAAACCAAAAGTTTAGAGTGGGTCGATATGGAAAGCTTTGGCAGTATCGAATGCTTCGTGCGCAGCGCCGAAGGTGGCAGCTTTGCCGAGGCCGCACGGCACATGAGCCTGACACCGGCAGCCGTGGGCAAAAGCGTTGCGAAGCTTGAAGCACGCCTGGGTGTGCGCCTGTTTCAGCGCAGCACCCGACGGCTGACCCTGACCGAAGCCGGCAAACTGTTTCTCGAAGAGGTGAGCGGCAGCCTGACCACCATCCAGAATGCCGTGGCTAACCTGGCCAGCGCCGAGGGGCGGCCAGTGGGCACGCTCAAGGTCAGCATGGGCACAGTCTTTGGCAATCGGTATGTGGTGCCACTGCTGGGGGCGTTCATGCGCCGCTTTCCGGATATCAGCCCGGACTGGCATTTCGATAACCGCCAGGTCGACCTGATCGGCCAGGGCTTCGATGCGGCCATCGGTGGAGGCTTCGAACTGCCCCAGGGCGTGGTGGCGCGCAAGTTGACGCCGGCGCATCGGGTGTTGGTCGCGTCTGCGGACTACCTGGCGCAGCTCCCACCGGTGCGGGGGCCCGACGATTTGTCGCGCTGTCGCGGCATCCTTATCCGTTCACCGCAGACCGGTCGCATCCGTTCCTGGCAATTGACCAGCCTCGAGCGTGAACAGCGCCCGCTGGTGCTCAAGCCGAGCATGACCATGAGTGACTCCGAAGCCGCCTGCTGTGCCAGCGCCCAGGGCCTGGGCATTGCATTGGTGAGCATGCCCATGGCTGTGCCGTTCCTCGACAGTGGCGCGGTGGTGCGGGTACTGCCCGACTGGTACGTCGACGACGGCAACATCTCCCTCTACTACGCCGAACACAAGCTGCTGCCCGGCAAGACCCGGGCGTTTGTGGATTTCATCATCGAGCAGTTTGCCGAACAACACCTGGCTGCCAGGTTCAACGCCACCCTGTAGGCGCCTGGGTGTCACCGACCGAACTTGCCCGGCCAGCCCATCACCTTCTTCGGCCTTGGCGTGGCATAAGTCCTGACCTTCGACGTCGACAACCCCAGCCGCACCAACGACTCGGCAATGGTCACTGCTGCGGTTACACCATCCACCACCGGTACGCCGGTGCGCTGGCGAATCTGCTCGTCCAGCCCGGCCATGCCGCCACAGCCCAGGCAGATCACCTCGGCCTTGTCTTCGCTGATGGCCAGTTCTGCCTGGCGCACGATGGCTTCCATCGCCGCCAGCGGGTTTTCTTCCAACTCCAGCACCGCCATCCCACTGGCACGCACCGAGGCGCAGCGCTGGTACAGGCCGGCCAGTTTCAGGCGGTCTTCGATCAGCGGCACCGTGCGGTCGAGTGTGGTCACCACCGAATAGGCGTGGCCCAGGAACATCGCCGTACTGGCGGCGGCTTCCGTGATGTCCACCACAGGCACGTCGAGCAGTTCCTGCAAGCCTTCGCGGCCGTGCTCGCCGTAGCCGGCCTGGATCACCGCATCGAACGGCTGGTCGTAAGCCATCACCCGGTCCATCACCGCGATGGCGGCCAGGTAGCTTTCAAAATTGCCCTCCACCGACTCCGCGCCGAAGTAAGGCGTCAGCCCGACAATCTCGGTGCCCGGCGCGGCCACGGCCCGTGCCTGCTGGGCGATGGTTTCAGTGATGGATTCGGTGGTGTTGACGTTGACCACGAGGATACGCATGGGAGGTCCTTGATTAATGACTGACGTTATCGACTGCAATGCTTTCGCCGCTGACATCGGCGTAGAACGGCTGGCGCTTGGCGATCAGCAAGTACAGCAGCCCTGCAATACCAGCGCCAAACAGCCAGGAAAACGGTGAGACGCTGGCGAACCCAGGCAGCAGTGCCAGGAGAATGGCGATGACCGCCGCAGGAATAAACGCCGCCACCGCACGCAAATTGACGCCGCGGCTGTAGTAATAAATGCCATTCGGGTCTTCGCTGTACAGGTGCGGTACGTCGACCTGGCTTTTACGGATCAGCCAGTAATCGACCATGATCACCCCATACAACGGCCCGAGCAGCGCACCCAGGCCGGAGAGGAAATACACGATCACCAGCGGGCTGTTGTAGAGGTTCCACGGCAGGATCAGCACCGCCACGGTGGCACTGATCAGCCCGGCGCGGCGGAAGTTCAAGTACCTGGGCGCCAGGTTGCTCAGCACAAAGGCCGGCGCGACAAAGTTGGCCATGATATTCACCGCCACAGTGACAATCAGGAAGGCCAGGCAGCCCAGTACCAGGAAGAAGGTGTTCGGGATCGCGGCGATGATTTCGGTGGGACTCTCGATCACGCGGCCATTGAGCTGGAATTGCCCACCGCACAGCAGCACGGTGATTGCGGCAAACACCAGGATGTTCACCGGCAGGCCCCAGAAGTTGCCGACCTGGATGGTCTTGCGGCAGGGCGAGGAGCGGGCGAAGTCGCAGAAATTGAGGATCAGCGTGCCGTAGATCGCCAGCCACAGCGCGCCACCGGCAAAGATATTGCGCCACATCTCGCCGCCACTCAGCGGTTCGCGGATCGACCAGGCAATGTTGCCGCCCGCCTGGAAATACATCCAGCCGGCCAACGAGGCCACCGTCAGCAGGATCACCGGCCCGGCGAAACCCTCATAACGGCGCACCATCTCCATGCCGTAGGCCAGGATCACCAGTTGCACCAGCCAGATCGCCACAAAACACACCCAGCCAAGGGAGGACAGGCCAAGGATCGAATTGTGGTCGTATTCGGCAAAGCCTGGATGAATCGCCGTCAAAAGCACCCGGAACACCACCGACGCCAGGTAGGTCTGGATACCAAACCAGGCGATCGCAATCACCGCGCGGATCAACGCCGGAATCTGCGCGCCATGGATGCCGAAGCTGATGCGGCTGATCACTGGAAAGGGCACGCCGGTTTTCTGCCCCATGTAGCCCGACAGGTTCATGAAGAAGTACACCAGCGCCGCCCCGATGCCCAGGGACAACAGAATCTGCCAGCCGCCCAGGCCCAATGCATACAGGCCAATGGCGAACGAGTAGTTGGCAATGTTGTGCACGTCATTGGTCCACAGGGCAAAGATGCTGTAGCGCCCCCAGCGCCGGCCTTCGACCTTGGTGGGCGCCAGGTCCTTGTTATGCAGGCGCGGGCTGAGCACCAGCGGGCCAGGACTTGCCGCTTCGGGGTTCAGGGACGAGGAGGGCAGATCCAGTGCGAGGTTGTTCGAGAGGCTTGGACGCATTCCGGCAGGCTCCAGCACATCGGCAGCCAGGCCGCAGATGGCAAAGTGTATGTAGGTTTTGTATTTATTGTATACAAAGCGTTTTTCACCTTAAGCCACATGCGTGCCAGTTTTCGATCTATGAAAACCGCAGGTAATTTCCTCTTTGCAGGTTCTTTAAATAACTATCTGAATTACAAGCGATATAAACTGACCGTTTGAACAGCTATTTATTTTGCGATGGGAAGAGTGAGATGCACTGGGGGAAACGGCGGGCGGATAGAGGTGTTACGTTATGGTGCGGATAACAAAAAATTGCACACATAAATGGCACCGTTGGTTACATCTGTGTGTACACCTTCGGCGGCCAATGCAAAACAAATGTGGGAGCGGGCTTGGCCGCGAAGACGGGGTGTCAGTCACCGACTACATCGACTGATACACCGTATTCGCGGGCAAGCCCGCTCCCACCTTGATTATTTGATCGCCAAGCCTTTAGGCCTTGCTGATGATATTCCCGGCATGCAGCCCGCATTCCTTCTGCGTGGCTTCCTCCCACCACCAGCGACCTTCGCGCTCGTGCTGGTTCGGCAACACCGGCCGGGTGCAGGGCTCGCAACCGATGCTGATGAAGCCGCGCTCATGCAGGCTGTTGTACGGCAGCTCCAACATGCGGATGTAACCCCAGATTTCTTCACTGGTCATCTGCGCCAGCGGGTTGAATTTATACAGGGTGCGTTCCGGGGTGGAGAAGGCCGTGTCGACCTCCAACGCCGCTACCTGGCTGCGGGTGCCGGGGCTCTGGTCGCGGCGCTGGCCAGTGGCCCAGGCCGTCACGCCGGCGAGTTTGCGGCGCAGTGGTTCGATCTTGCGCACACCGCAGCATTCGCCATGACCGTCCTTGTAGAAGCTGAACAGGCCCTTCTCTTTGACGAAGGGTTCCAGTTTGCTCTGGTCCGGCGAGATCAGCTCGATGTCGATCTTGTAGAAGTCGCGCACTTGCTCGATAAACCGGTAGGTCTCCGGGTGCAGGCGGCCGG